>Ga0209089_10000156_pt1 | contig 62062 bp, 65 predicted proteins | sample ArcticOcean_MG_C_FD_187431 | JGI IMG/M metagenome (GOLD analysis project Ga0209089, IMG submission 187431) | Marine microbial communities from western Arctic Ocean - ArcticOcean_MG_CB2_150 (SPAdes) (version 2) | ecosystem: Environmental > Aquatic > Marine > Oceanic | place: Arctic Ocean: Canada...
ATCACCACGAACGGGGTGTAGGCGAAACCTCAAGAATCGATTGATCCCTTACTGGCGGGCAGCGCGTCGCTCGGCTTGGTTGGGGTCGTATCGGTGATTTTGAGGTCCACCAGGTAACCCAAATTCGGATTTAATAATGGATTGAAGGTACGTTTGGTCGATTGGTGACAAAATTGACCTGCGGGCGTCCCTAAAATGTGTTATGCTTAGAGCAGTGGCAGCATTCTTCTACATATCTACAGGCATACTAGATCGGTCTACGGGTATCCATGGGCTAAATGCCCCTCCGGGTCTCATTCAAGCATTCCGCTTCTTATCGTCTCCGTGAGCAGTTTCTTGCCAACTTTTTTCATACAGGGAAGTCAAATATGAGTTACCAAGACAGAAATCTAACATGCGTGGAGTGTGGACAATCGTTCATATTCTCGGCTGACGATCAGTCGTACCATGCCGAAAAGGGATACACAAACGAACCCAAGCGATGCACCTCCTGCCGTGAATCAAGGCGTGCAAACCGGTCAACAGACGGTGGCTTCGGTGGCGATCGTGGTCCTCGCGAGATGCACTCGGTGATTTGCGCAGAATGCGGAAATCAAGCCACAGTACCGTTCCTACCCCGCGGCGACCGACCCGTCTACTGCAGCGATTGCTTCAGTCGTCAGGGTGGCGGCGGCGGTGGCGGCGGACGCTACTAGGCCAACAAAAAGGGGCGCCCCTCGTCCCCGGCACACAATATAGGCATCAAAACGCCCTCAGCAGTAAGTGCTGAGGGCGTTTTCTTTTTCTGGTCCGTGGTTATTTCTAGACGGAACCAGCTGTCTTCCTGCATCGGCTCCATTCCATCAGCAAAGAGATTCTTCGGCTAACGCCTCAGAATGACAAGTCGGAGTAGTTGTGATTATTCTGCAGCCGCGCTGTTGAACTGCTTACACCAGACACTGCTTGGGATATGCTGTTGACATCTAAGTACCGGAGGGAACTGCGCTTGACGGATATTAGATTTGGGACAGACGGTTGGCGCGCTCTTATCGCCGACGAATTCACCTTTGAGAACGTTGCCCGTTGCGCCGAAGGGCTCTGCACACACCTGAAGGACGTGGGTGTGGCTGACCAAGGCCTGGTTGTAGGCTACGACACACGGTTCCTTTCACCCGAATTTGCCCAGACCGTGGCCGACGTTTGTTCCGCTCAGGGTATCAAGGTCTATCTTGCCGATAAATCCGCCCCGACACCGGTACTGAGCTACAACGTGCTGCACCACCAGGCCGGCGGGGCCGCCATCATCACTGCCAGCCACAACCCGAGCCAGTGGAACGGATTTAAGTTCAAACCCGATTACGCTGGCAGCGCCACCCAAGAGATCACCGACCGGTTGGAACAATCAATCGCCCAAGTACCCTCCAAACCGGTCAGAAGCGTTGCTGAGGGTCGCAATAGCAACCTTATTACGACAATAGACCCATCACCACCATATTTAGAGCGCATCGCCGCTCTGGTGGACCTGGACGCCATCAAAGCCGCCGGATTAAACGTCTACGTTGATTCAATGTACGGCGCTGGCGGTGGATACCTGCCAACACTTCTGTCTGGTGGCAAGACCACGGTCACAGAGCTACACGGCTACCGTAACCCGGCGTTTCCCGGCATGGAGCAGCCAGAACCCATTGCCCACAATCTAACAGAGATATCGTCTCTCATCGCCAAGAACGGGGCGTCAGTTGGTATCGCCCTGGATGGCGACGCCGACCGTGTGGGAATCATTGACGAGAATGGTCAATTTGTTACCACTCTCGATACTTTCTCGATTCTGGCCCAATACCTGCTGGAGCAGAAACAGCAGCGCGGAGCCCTGGTCAAGGGTGTCACTTCATCCATAGCCCTTAACAAGCTGGGCGAGGCCTACGGAGTAGACGTGCACGAGCTGCGAGTGGGCTTCAAGAATATCGGCCCCAAATTCACTGAAGTTGACGCGTTAGTGGGCGGAGAGGAGAGCGGTGGTTTCGCGTTCCGGGGCCACATACCAGAGCGTGACGGCATTCTCAGTGGCCTATATTTCCTCGAGTACATGGCAACCACCGGCGAGAGTCCAACCCAATTGTTGCAACGTCTGATCGACAAAGTTGGTCCTCACTCATATCACCGCAGGGACATCGGATTCCAGGCTTCAGACCGACAACGCATCCTCGATAAGTTGGAAAGCGGTGACCTCACGGAAATAGCTGGAGTTCCTATCCTGGATACCGACTCGATTGATGGCAAAAGGTTCCACGTGGATGACGGCTGGCTGGCGGTGCGGTTCTCCGGCACAGAACCTCTCTTACGCATCTACGCAGAGGCCGCCACTCAGGAGATGGTGAACCGGTTGCTAGATGGGGCGATGGAGTATCTGGGGGTATAACGGGAAGGCTTCGAGCAAGGATACCCGTCATCACTTAGTCACCTTGAACTCGTAGACGCCGAACTTTAACTGGCCATGATTTCCGTTAACCTAGCGTGCGGCGGGAAGGCTGTTCTGGGCCATAGATTCATTGGCGGCACGTAACACCCTTTACGATTACCAGGACGGGTTAGAAACCCGCACACTACGCAGGCAAACGTGTTTTCTTGTTGAAGCCTTGCCTAGCGGATGAATCGTCTTCCATTTCGCCATTAAAACAGATGTCAGAAATAACAAAAGGCCCGGTCCTTCGACGAAGGACCGGGCCTTTTGTTGGTTTGCTGGTTGAGGGTCTTTAGCGCTTGGTGTACTGAGGCGCCCTTCTGGCACGCTTGAGGCCGTATTTCTTGCTTTCCTTGATCCGGGCGTCGCGGGTGATTAGACCAGCACGGCGGAGTCCGGGTTTAAGCTCGGCATCAAACACGACCAACGCTCGAGCGATACCGTGTCGGATGGCTTCGGCTTGGGAGTTAACTCCACCGCCAGCCACTTTAACAACAACACGGAACTTGTTAACAGTGTCGCTGATTCGGAACGCTTCGTTAATGGTCTTTTGCCAAGGCGCCCAGTTGAAGACCTCATCCATGGGTTTGCCGTTGACCAAGATAGGACCACCGTCATCTAGATAAAGGCGGACTCTGGCAATGGAGGTCTTACGCTTACCGGTGCCGTAGTAATAAATCTGGTTTGTTTCAGCTTGTACCAAGTTAAGTTTATCCTCTGTCCTTTACGCGTCCGCGCCTGAGTAGCCGGCAACCTGTGCCTCGTGGGGATGATCCGAGCCACTATAAACCTTGAGGCGGCGCAACATCTGGCGACCGTTGTGGTTCTTAGGAAGCATTCCTTTAACGGCCAGTTCCAAAACCCGGTCAGGCTTGGACTCCATCAATTCTCTGAGTCTGAAAGTTTTGATGTTTCCGACGTAACCGCTGTGGCGGTAGTACATCTTTTGATCAAGTTTCTTGCCGGTAACCTTAAGGTCTGAGGCGTTGGTTACGATGACAAAGTCGCCCGTTAGAGTGTGGGGCGCATAGTTGGGTTTGTCTTTGCCTTGTAGAGCGATGGCGATGTTTCGCGCCAAACGACCCAAGGTTTGTCCCTGGGCGTCAATGACCCGCCACTTTTCGGGGGTCTCGCCGGGTTTGGCAAAGTATGTGCTGGTTCGTTTCATATTCTGTTATTCCGATCCTATGTTGTCCGGTCTCCGTTCTGCTGTTTAATATTCAGAGACGAGTCCGATTTTTACGGAACTTGGATATTTTACACTAATTAGGCACAGCCCGTGGGCTGGTAGGAGCGGACTTCCGCTATCATTGCCTGATAGTGCCTCTGTTACCCGTTCTACTGGGTATTTCCCCCGTCCAATGTCCGTTAATATTCCGTTTGCTTTCCTGATTTGCTGTTTCAAGAAGCCGTTGGCTTCACACTCGATCACTATGTTGTCTTCTGATCTTTTTACGTCCCACCGCATTACTTCCCTCACCGCGCTGCGATCTAAAGGGTGCCCTACGGCCAAGGCTCGGAAGTCATGGACTCCCACCAGAAGTTGGGCTGCTTCCGTCATTTTCTCTGGGTCCAGGTGTTCCCTGATCCACGTATGGGTGAAACGCCTGAGCGGTGACGGTGCGGACCGGTTTAATATGCTGTATTGGTAGACCCTGCTCAGTGCGCTTCTTCTTGAGTTGAATTCCTCATCCACCCAGTGGGCCTCAATGATCTTAATGTCATCTGGGAGGTGGTAATTCAGCGCCGGGGCGAATCGTTCCAACGGATGTTGGGTAGCGGTGAGGAAATCGACCACTTGCCCTCTTGCGTGGGCCCCGGAGTCGGTGCGGCTTGCGCCTCTAATCCTGGTTGGCTGCCCGGTGAAGCTGGCCAATGCTTTTTCCAGCTCCCCTTGAATCGTCGGATGTCCGACTTGGAGTTGAAAACCGGCGTAGCTGGTGCCTTGGTATTCCACCAGAAGGACAGCCCGCTTAAGCTGCCCGCCCATTCCGTTATCTGACTCGCCTTCTGAGTTATGGTCTCTGCCTTCTACTATCTAAGTTCGACCTCTAATTCGTTGTTAATTGATTCCGACCAGAAACGACCAGTGGTTAGACAAGCTCGATGATTGCCATTTCTGCGGCATCACCGTTGCGAGGTCCAAGTTTCAATACTCGGGTGTAGCCACCGGCGCGATCTGCGTACCGGACAGCAACGTCGTCAAAGACTTTCTTGACTACCTGGGAGTTGGGCAGTTGAGACATCGCCAATCGGCGGTGGTTCAGGTTGCCTTTCTTACCGTGGGTAATCAGTTTCTCCGCCATCCTGCGGGCCTCTTTGGCCTTGGCCAGGGTGGTGGTGATTCTTTCATGGATAATTAGTTCCGCAACCAAACCTCGCAGCAATGCGACGCGTTGATCTCGGTACCGGCCTAGTTTTCTACCGGCTATTCTGTGGGAGGCCATGGTTACTCTTCTTCCTCATCCGGGGCATCATCAGTATTTTCGTCGTCCGAACCACTGTCTGAGTCTTCCACGGTGTCTTCATCGGCACCTTCAATTGACATCCCAAGAGCTTCAGCAGGTGAGTCGGAATCCTGTTGGTCGTCTCCCATCAACTCGCCTAAGTCTTCGGGAGAGATGTCGGGTACGGAACCGCGGGCGCCGCCTATCATGTCAGTGACGCCGTGTTCAACGAGTTTCTCTTTCAATTCATCCAGCGACTTCTCGCCAAAGTTACGAATCTTAAGCAGTTCATCGTCGGACATATCCAGCACTTCACCCACCTTGGAGATGTGGAACCGCTTCAAGCAGTTCAGCGTGCGGGGAGACAATTCCAGTTTTTCAATTGGGGTCTGATAAATCTCAGGAGAGACCACCAGTGGCACCCGTTCGATTCCTTCTTCAGCCACTTTATTTATGTTGCTGAATAAGAAAAAATGATCCACCAGGTTCTCTGCAGCCTGTTGAATCGCTTCAACGGCCCTGATTGTGCCATCAGTCCATACTTCCATAATCAACCGTTCATAGTCGGTGACTTGGCCCACGCGGGTCCGCTCAACATTGTAGTTGACCTTACGCACGGGGCTGAACACCGCATCCACGGGCAGAACGCCCACGGGCGGGTTGGAAGTACCGTCTGCTTGGGCCGCAACCTGGTAGCCCACGCCCTGTTCCACGTTGAATTCCATGGATAGGTGCGCTGTGTCAGAGTCCAGGGTTGCCAGGTGAAGCTCAGGGTTAACAATCTCAAAATCGCTTGATGTTGAGATATCCCCGGCGCAGACCCGGCCTTCACCGGTAACATCCAAACGCATCTTCCCGGCGCGGTCTGATTGAGACCGAATCCGAATGCGCTTGACGTTGAGAAGAAGTTCCATTACCTCTTCTTTAACGCCGGGCACAGTCGCATATTCGTGGACGACATCGTCGATCTTCACCCACGTGATTGCGCTTCCGTTGGTGGAACTGAGCAAAATCCTCCGAAGAGGGTTGCCAATGGTCAGACCAAACCCACGGGGCAGTGGCTCTACAGCCACTTTCCCGTAAGTTTCTTCTGACTCTAGTACCCGAATCTCGGGTTTGAGCGTTTCTGTACCAGCCTCCGGCGAACCCGGAGTTAGGATTAAGGTGTCCAGCATGGACAAACTACCTCGAGTAAAACTCTACTATTAGCCTTGAATCTACAATCGCCTGAAGGTCTTCGTCCGCAGGCATAGACACTATGGTCCCGACCATTTCGCCTGAATCCAGGCTTAGCCACGCGGGCACTGGCCGTTTGGGAATGCCGTCAATACGACCGGCATAGAAATCTGTGGTCTTGATGGACTCTTTCCAGGACAGCACGTCTCCGGGCTTCACTTGGAAAGATGGCACATCTGTTTTCACTCCGTTAATACGGAAGTGGCCGTGCATGACGCTTTGCCGGGCCTGCTTCCTGGAATCGGCAAAGCCAAACTGGAACACCACGTTATCCAGACGGCGCTCCAATGAGCGGAGCAGGTTCATACCTGGTACACCAGGGGTGTTGAAGGCTGTGGTCATGTAGCGGCGGAATTGGCCTTCCATCACGCCATATATGTACTTTGCCTTCTGCTTTTCCCGCAGGTGAACGGCGTAATCCGTGGGTCGACGGCGGCGTTTTGACACGTCACCAGGGGGATTGCGGCGCTTTTCAAAGGCACATCGGGGCGTGAAACACTTGTCGCCCTTCAGGAATAATTTTTCACCAGACCGCCGACAGAGGCGGCAAGAGGGTCCTGTATATCTTCCCATAGGATTGGAGTTACACTCTCCTTCGTTTTGGCGGGCGACATCCGTTGTGAGGGATGGGCGTCACGTCCCGGATACTAGTTACAAACAGGCCTGCACCCTGGAGAGACCTGACAGCGGCCTCCCGTCCGGCGCCCGGACCTTTAATCAACACATCAATCTGGCGTAGACCAGAATCCATACCCTTGCGGGCTGCTTGTTCAGCGGCGCGCTGGGCGGCAAAGGCAGTTCCTTTACGAGAGCCTTTGAAACCTACCGTTCCTGCGCTGGCAGTTGCAATCACGTTTCCCTGAGGGTCTGTGAGGCTCACCAACGTATTGTTGAACGTAGAGTAGATATAAGCCCGTCCTTGGGGTACCGAGCGACGCTCGCGGCGTCTAGTCCTAGGTCTAGCCATAAGTTATTCTCACTCAGCCGTGTGTAGTTAATTACTTAGTTAAATCTAAGTTTACTTGCCGCCGGTGCGTCGGCCTCGGCCGGCAACGGTGCGACGTGGGCCCTTGCGGGTGCGGGCATTGGTCTTGGTGCGCTGTCCCGCTACTGGAAGGTTCCGGCGGTGTCGTAGACCGCGGTAGGAACCAATATCAATCAACCTGCGTATGTTCTGGCTGACTTCCCGGCGCAAATCACCTTCCGAGATGTAATCCCGGTCCACCAGTTCTCTGATGAGGTCAATCTGTTCCTCCGATAGTTCATTCATCCGGGGAGGAATTACTGGATCAAGGTTGGCCTTAATCAAAATTTCTTCAGCTATCTTTGGACCAATGCCATATATGCTTCTTAGGGCAACGTGCGCCCTTTTTCGGTCGGGAACGTCTACTCCAGCGATACGGACCACTCCGGGCCTCCTTTACTAGTCGCTTAACTGGTGTCGTTCGGTTGGATATATTCTAAATATCTACCGGGCGCCACCTGATTGAATACTACTTTGTTTAGCCTTGCCGTTGCGCGTGTCGGGCGGTGGAACAGATGATTCTGACGACGCCTTTGCGCTTAATCACACGACAATTGTTGCACCTGGGTTTAACCGATGCTGATACTTTCATAATCTTTCATCCTGGTTGCTAGAACCTGTTACTTGAGCAGGTTATTTAAAGCCTTTTATTTAAATCGGTAGGTTATCCGACCGCGGGTCAGGTCGTATGGAGAGAGCTCCACCAACACCCGGTCACCAGGCAGTACCCGGATGAAGTGCATCCTGATTTTGCCGGACACGTGGGCCAAAACCTCATGGTCATTGGGCAGCTCCACGCGGAACATTCCGTTTGGTAGGGCCTCTTTGACACTGGCCTCAACCTCGATTGCTTGTTTTTTCGCCATAAATCCTCTTTACACGCGAATTTCCACCTGCCCCGGCGTATTTCCGGAATCAGGCGCTGGCCCGGGGATACCGTCCCCGATGTTACCCGTGAACGGTCAAAATCTCCGGTCCGTCCTCGGTGATGGCTATCGTATGTTCAAAGTGGGAAGAGAGCTTGCCATCGGCAGTGATCACTGTCCACTCGTCATCCAATATTTTGGTGTGCCAGTCTCCCATGTTGAACATGGGCTCGATTGCGATGCACATTCCAACCCGTAACAGCGGGCCCATGCCTGCCTGTCCGTAGTTGGGCACTTGTGGGTCTTCGTGAAGGAACCGGCCTACGCCGTGCCCCACAAATTCCCTAACGACGCCGTAGCCTCGACTTTCGCCGTAGGCCTGCACCGCAGCGCCTATATCACCGACCCGCCCACCGGGCTGAGCCGCTTTGATACCTACTTCAAGGCTGATCCGCGTGTGATCCATCAATGCGTTGGCTTCCGGGGATACAGTACCCACCGGAATCGACACTGCGGCGTCGCCAATGAAACCTTCGATGGTCGCGCCTACGTCAACTTTGACGATATCACCCTCAAGTAACACCCGTTTGCCGGGTATACCGTGGACAATTTCCTCATTGACCGACGTACAAATACTGGCCGGGAAACCCTGATAACCCATGAATGTGGGTTTGGCTCCCTGCCTGGTTATCTCTTTATAAGCGATCTTGTCTAAGTCCAGCGTGGTCATACCGGGTGTCACTGCAGCCTTCAACAAGTCTAAAACCGCGCCAACAATTCCACCGGCGCGGCGCATCGAGTCTAGTTCCTGGGGCGACTTGATAGTCACTCCGCCAGAGTAGGTAGACGGGGAGTTAGAGGCGGTCTTTGGTTTTTGGCCACGATTCACCTTGTTTATTCTACTCCTGAAAGATTATCTTGGGAACCCACCACAGCTATGCGATGAGGACCTAAGAACTAGGATCGGTCTTTATGGCTGCCGTTTGACTAGGAGCCCAGGGCCGCCATGACCGATTTGTTGACCTCGTCAACGGGATTATCGCCTGATATATCCACCAGAACTCCCCGTTCTCGGTAAAACCCAAGTACCGGGGTGGTTTCTGCATTATAGACTTCTATTCTTTTCTTAACTGCTGTCGGTGCGTCGTCGTCTCTTTGATAGAGTTCGCCGCCGCATTGGTCACATTTCTTGGCGCTGGCGTCTTCACCCGCTCCGATGAAGTGGGGAGACTGACAAGCCCGGCAGATATAACGTCCGCCCAGCCGACGAAGCAGCTCTTGTTCAGAGACATCGATGTGAACCACTTTATCCAAGTTTCTGGACTCAGAAGAAAGTTTCTTTTCTAGTTCATCAGCCTGATTGGGATTCCTAGGGAACCCATCTAGTATGAACCCTTCATAGTTTGGAATCGACATAACCTTGTCCAAGATAATGTCGATAGTAACTTCGTCGGGGACCAATTCCCCTTTGTTCATGTACTCTTTGGCCCGCAAACCCAACTCGGTTCCCTGTCCCAGATGATGCCGGAACAAATCCCCGGAGCTGATATGCGCAACATTTAAATGCTCGCGCAGCAGTTGCGCCTGAGTACCTTTGCCGGCACCGGGAGGGCCGAACAGAACCAATCTCAATCCCTGAGCCATGTTATCTCAGGAATCCTTCGTAGTTCCGCATCATCAACTGGGCTTCCAGTTGACGCAGGGTATCTAGGCCAACACCCACCATAATCAGAAGGCTGGTGCTGCTCAGTGATATGGCCTGCACATCAGTGATGAGCGAGGCAATATACGGCATAATCGCAATGGTACCCAAGAACAGGGCACCACCCAGTGTTATGCGTACGATAACTCGGTTCAGGTAGTCTTGGGTCGGCTTACCTGGCCGGATACCCAATACGAAGCCGCCATTCTTCTGTAAGTTCTCAGCCAGCTGCTGCTGGTTGAACACCACCAGGGTGTAGAAGAAAGTGAAGATCACCACCAATACAAACACCATTACCCAATAGATGGGAGAGGTCGGTATCAGCAAGTCAGCAAAGAAGTTTGCGATGTCGCCGATGAACGTTGTGTTTGTGGCCAAGTACGTCGCGATTGTTCCAGGAAGAATCACGATAGAGAAAGCAAAGATCAAAGGAATCATGCCCGCTGAATTTATGCGCAGCGGTAGGTAGGTAGCGCCGCTTTGCCGGTACATCCTGCCGCCCCTAAATATACTGCGGCCGTATTGCACCGGGATACGCCGATGTGCCTCATTGAACAGCACGATGGAGGCGATGATTATCACGCCAATCAAGGCGAAGAAGCCGATACCTAGTACGTTGTCTCGGTCCAAGAATCCCTGGGTTAGAAGACGGGGGAAACCGGCTACGATACCAGCGAAAATCAGGAGCGAAATACCGTTTCCGATGCCTCTTTCCGTAATCATCTCACCCAGCCACACCAGGAACATGGTTCCGGCGGCGATGGAGAACAGGGCTGCCAAAGTGGGCAACAGGGCGTCTCCAGAGAATCCCACATCAGTGATAACGTTGCTCTGTTCCAAGAGCACCAGTTGCCCATAACCTTGGGCGAATGCGATGGGAATCGTAATCCAGTGGGTTAGCCGGTTCATCTTGGCCCGGCCTGACTCGCCTTCCTTGGCCATGTCCTGTAATTGCGGAATGACCGGGGTAAGCAACTGGATTATGATTGACGATGTGATGTACGGGAACACGCCCAAGGCAACGATGCTCATCCGGCTCAGTGCGCCGCCGCTGAACAGGTCTAAAAAGCCCAGGAGCTCGTTGTTCCTGAAGAGGTCATCTAGCTGTACTTGATCAATGCCCGGGAGAGGAATATGGGCTACGAAGCGGTATAGGGCCAAAATAGCCAGGGTAAATAGGATTTTGGCACGCAAATCAGGGAGGCTGAATGCGTCTATTGCCGCCTGTATCAGCTTAGGAAATTTTCCAGATTGGACATCGGCGTTCATCATTACGCCGCTGTTTCCTCCGCCGTTCCTTTTGCTGCTTCAATCTTCTCTTTGGCAGTTCGGGTGAACTTGGCAGCCACCACAGTTAATGCCTTGCTGATCTCTCCATCACCGACGATTTTTACCGGCAGATTGAGATTGCGCAAGAAGCCTTTCTCCAGAAGGAGTTCTGGAGTGATTCGCTCGCCTGCGTCAAAAGTCTCTAGTGTCTCAATTTTGACCAGAGAGTAGTAAGTCTTAAAGGGGTTGTGGAAGCCGCGTTTCATCGGCAAACCCTTGATTAACGGGTTCTGACCGCCCTCAAACCACGGGGATACGCCACCACCGGAGCGGGATTTCTGTCCCTTCATGCCCCGACCTGCGGTGCTTCCTTGACCGGCAGCGTCACCGCGACCGATTCGTTTCCTATTTTTTCTGGCTCCCTTGCTAGGGGCCAGTTGATGTTCCATCATGGGCGTGCCTCTTATTCCCTTACGCCGTGTAGATTGATTTTAGATGCATTTTGGGCCGTGGGTAAACCGTTTAAGAGTTGCCGAAAAACCGGTTTAGCAGCCAGGTGAACCGGGTCATAACTCGTAGACCAGGGTTTATTCCATAAAACTATCTTAAAAGGCAGCTATTTAAGCTATTTCCAGCTTCACCAGGTGACTAACTTTGTTAATCATCCCACGAATGGTCGGTGAGTCCTGGTGCACCACGGTATGATTCAACCGGTGAAGGCCCAACGACTTAATAATCCTGTGTTGGTTCCCCGGTTTCCCTATCGTGCTCTTTACCCAGGTGATTTTTAATTCCGCCATAATCGTTCGACCGTTTGTCCGTTTGGGCGGTTCGGCCTATATTCTCCCTTAAGGGGTATCCGTCTCAGTTACAGGGACAGTGATTACTTCTTGGGCTGCATTTGGCATTGGCCGACCCAGTCTGCGGGCTAGTTCAATGTCCGGATCCCGCAATTGCCGTAGCGCTTCAATGGTGGCGTAGACAATGTTGATCGGGTTCCTGGAACCCAGGGACTTCCCGACCACGTCTTTGACGCCGCCCAGTTCCAAAATGGCTCGCATGGCGCCAGCGGCGATCACTCCGGTACCCTCACGGGCCGGCTTGATCATTACAATGGTGGCGCCCTTTTTAACGGTGATCTTCTGGGGGATGGTGTTCCCGCGCAGAGGGATCTTTACGGTGTCACGTCTGGCAACTGCATTGCCTTTTCTGACCGCGTCTGGTATGACCAGGGCTTTGCCTAGGCCGACACCCACTTCGCCCTGCCCGTCTCCCACAACGACCAATGCGTTGAATCGGAGGCGACGGCCTCCCTTCACTACTTTTGAAATGCGGCGAGTGTAGACGACTCTTTCAGAAAATCCACCAGTATCTTCGTCTCGTCCTCGACCACGGTCTCGATCGTTGAAGGACCTATTAGGCGCTTGGACCATAAGCGGGTTAGACCTCCCAGTCTATGCGGTTTAATAACCTATTCTTAGAATACCAGTCCGGCTTCGCGAGTTGCTTCAGCCAGAGCTTTGACCCGACCGTGGTATTTACAACCACCCCGGTCGAATACTACTTGAGTGATGCCTTCAGCCTTGGCCCGCTCCGCCACCAGTTTCCCCACCGCGGTGGAGAGAGTGGTCTTGGGAGTGATGGGTCCGCCGGCTTCTTTGATAGCATCGTCGCTTGAGGCCGACGCTAACGTGCGGCCAGTCGTGTCATCAATTACCTGTGCGTATATATGGCGCAGGCTACGAAATACGGCCAGCCTGGGACGGTCCGGCGTACCGGTAACCTTCTTCCGTAGGCGAATGTGCCGTACCGTTCTGAGGTGTTTAGCGTTCTTATCTTTAGGCATGATTAATCTTTTTAGAGCGGGGCAGTTCAGAAAGCTGTTAAGCCTTTCTTGCCGCCGCCTTCCCGGGTTTAAAGTGAAGTACTTCTTCAGAGTACTTGATGCCCTTTTCTTTGTAGGCGTTGGGTGGGCGAACCCTTCTTATCCGTGCAGCTATTTGGCCGACTTTTTGTTTGTCGATGCCGCGGACATGAATTTTGCTGGCACTTTCAACTTCAATGGTCACATCGTCGCCATCTGGATGAATCTCCACTGGGTGGCTGTAGCCCACGTTCAGGACAACGCCCTTTCCAGCTTCAGCGCAACGGTAACCAACGCCCATGATGTCTAGAGACTTGGTGAATCCTTCAGAAACACCTTCTATAGCATTGGCAATCAGGCTCCTGGTGAGACCGTGCAGGGAATGATGGAATTTGTTGGCTGACTGCCGCTCCACCAAAACCTGGCCTTCTTCAACCGTGACCACCACTTCTGGGTGGTACTTCTGTTCCATGGTGCCTTTAGGGCCGGTGACTTTGACCCCGCCGTACAGGACTTCAACCTTTACCGAGTCAGGAAACGGTATGGGCTTGCGGCCAATACGGGAAAGTGTTTTTTCTTGTTTAATTTCATTCATAAGAGGATTACCAGACAAAGCAGAGTAGTTCTCCGCCGACGCCTTCACGCCAGGCTTTACGCCCAGCCATAACGCCTTTGGAGGTTGACACGATAGCCAGGCCGATTCCGCCGTAAACCCGGGGGATTTCACCCTTGCCAACGTAAACCCGCAATCCAGGTTTGCTCACCCGCTTGAGGCCGACAATCGCTGATTGTCTTCCTTCACGGTAGGTGAGATGGATTCGAATCATGGGATGGGTGGTTCCACGGGGGATGTCAAAATCCCGGATGAAACCCTCTTCCTTAAGAATGTTGGCTACGGCCAGCTTCAGTTTGGAATGGGGAAGAGAGACAGAATCATGACGCACTTGTATTGCGTTACGAATTCTGGTCAGCATGTCTGCCAATGGATCGGTTACCGGCATTTTAGGTCTTTCTCCCCTCTCCGCTTGAAGTTAAGTACTTTGATTTAATTTTGCTGTGATAGTGAACGCCAGGCTATAAACTGGCCTTGCGAACGCCGGGGAGTTCCCCGTTAAGGGCCATCTCCCGGAAACATATGCGACAGAGTCCAGCGTGTCTGATGTAGGCTCGCGGACGAAAGCATCGATTACACCGGTTGTAGGCCCGAACCGGGAATTTTGGCTCTTTAAGCCATTTTTGGACCATTGATGTCTTTGCCAAAGATGCCTCCCTAGGCCTCAACCGTGTCTTTTATAAAGGGCATTCCGTACATTTCCAAGAGGCGTATGGCCTCTACATCATTCTTGGCTGTGGTGGCGATTGTCACCTGCAGACCGCGAATTTTATCGATGTCATTATAATCAATCTCCGGGAAGATAATCTGCTCCCGGATACCGATGGTGTAGTTGCCTCGTCCGTCCAATCCACGCCTGGCCAGGCCACGGAAGTCACGGATACGAGGGAGAGCGGTGTTCACCAGACGATCCAAGAAATGGTACATCCGGGGTCCACGTAGGGTAACCGCTGTCCCGATGGGATTACCCTCTCTCAGCTTGAATCCAGCGATGGATTTTCGGGCCAACGTCACAACCGGCTTTTGACCGCTAATAATCGTCAAGTCCCTGGTGGCGGCTTCGATTGCGCGTCCATTGGTTAGGGCTTCGCCCACGCCAATGTTCAACACTATCTTCTGCAACCGCGGTACTTCCATCGAGTTACTGTAGTTGAACTCCCGCACCATTGCGGGAATTATTTCGTTCTTAAACTGCTCATAGAGACGGGGTGAAGGCGGAGGTTCGGTCGGTGCCTCAAGGAAAGCATCACCGCTTCTGCCCCCACGGGCAGTTGCACGATCACGGCGCTGTCGACCCTCGGTCGGTTGCTCCGCAGCCTCTTCGCCGCCGTCTTCAGATGTCGCTTCCGCAGTGTCAGCATTTCCAGCGGCTTCTTCCGAAGTCTCTTCAGTTGTTTCTTCTGTTGTTTCTTCAGCCTCGTTCAGGTCTTCAGGCTGTTGTGTTTCTTCATCGAGCATCGTCGATAACTTCCTGGCATTTGGTACAAGTGCGAACTCGCGAACCCGTGTCCAAGAACGTGTTCTTGGGCTTGGTCGGCTGGTTACATTTGTTGCAAATCAATAATACATTGGACGCGTGGATGGAGGCCTCTTTCTGAATCCGTCCCGATTGGCTAACGCCCGGGCGGGCCTTCATGTGCCGAGTTACCATGTTCACACCTTCTACTATCACCCGATCTTGTTCGGGTAAGCGGCGCTCAACTCGACCGGTCTTGCCTTTTTCTTTGCCGGCTATCACCAGCACGTTATCACCTGTACGGATCCGCATTAGACGACCTCTGGCGCAAGAGAGACGATCCGCATGAATCCGCGGTCTCTCAGTTCACGAGCTACCGGGCCAAATATGCGCGTGCCTCTGGGAAGTTGGTCATCCCCAATCAGCACGGCGGCATTGTCATCAAACTTGATATAGGTGCCATCCGGGCGACGACGTCCTTGGGCCTGGCGTATGACCACAGCTTTCACAATTTCTCCCTTTCGTACTGGAGAATTGGGCGCTGCTTCTCTTACGTTGCAGACGATAATGTCGCCAACGTGAGCGTATTTCCGTTTGCCGCTGCCGGGTATGTTAATGAGGCGAATCAATTTGGCCCCACTATTGTCAGCTACCCTCAGCCGGGTATAGGTCTGGATCATTCCTTTTCTTCCTGTTCATCCGGCTCGTCGGCGTCTTCAGACTCTTGGTCTTCTTCGCCTTCGGGCTCCTCAGCTTCCGGTTCTTCCGTTGTTTCTTCTATAGATTCTTCAGGAGCTTCGGTTTCGGGTTCTTCGGTTGTATCCGTTGTTTCTTCTACTGCATCGGCAACTGCGGCTTCCGCTCGGGCTTCTGCGGCTAAGATGCGGGGCTGGGTAATCTCTTGGCCTACGTCGGTCTCCAAATCAATGGGACGAACGTCTGCAACGAGCTTGCGCTCGAGTATAGCCATGAGGCGCCAGTGTTTGTTCTTGGATATACGCCTGGTCTCTTCAATGCGGACGGTGTCGCCCGGCTGACATTGGTTCAACGGGTCGTGTACGTAGAACCTTGCCACGCGACGCATCTGTTTCCGGTACAACCGGTGGCGTTGCTTCCAAACCATCTCAACGATGGCAGTTTTGTCTTGGTTGGTCCGCACTACTGCGCCGACGCGGACCTTGCGCATGGATCTTGCCACTAACCAGCCTCCTGAATTTGCCGTTCTCTAATTACTGTCCGGAGCCTGGCGATAGTCTTTTTCACCGAGCTGGGTTCGTTGGTGTTGGTCAACTGGTTAGTTGCTGCACTGAACCTTAGGTTCATCAGCTCCTTGGCCGATTTTTCCAACTCCTCGTACAACTGGTCGTTGCTGAGTTCTCTTACTTCATGAACACGCATAATTAAGCCAAGCCGTTGGCCACTGCTGCGGCCAGTCTATCTCTTACTACCGTCTTGGTAGGGACGGGCAATTTACGGGACGCCAACTTTAGAGCCTGGACTGCTTCATCGTGGGGCACACCGGCCACCTCGAACATGATCCGTCCGGGCTTTACCACTGCTACCCAGTAATCACCTGCGGCTTTTCCGCCGCCCATTCGGGTCTCAGCAGGTTTCTTGCTGACTGATTTGTCCGGGAAAATCCGGACCCAAACCTGTCCACCGCGCTTTAGATGCCTGGTTACGGCAACACGGGCAGCTTCGATCTGGCGTGCAGTTATCCAGTGGGCTTCCATGGCCTTGAGGCCAATCTCCCCAAAAGAAACCGTGTTTCCGGTGGTAGCGGTTCCCCGCATCTTCCCACGGAAATGCTTTCTAAATTTTGTTCGCTTGGGCTGCAGCATGAGTGGCTCCTAGTCCGTTCCCTATTCGGGGTTTTCCAGGTCGACTGCCTCGAGCGCTTGATCGATGTCTTCGGCCTGAACTGTTACTTCAATGTTGTCTAATTCCTCAACAATTTCCAATTGAGGAGGTAGAATATCGCCGTGATAGACCCAGGTCTTAACGCCGACCTGTCCCATGACTGTGTGGGCCTCCGCCAGGGAGTAGTCAATGTCCGCCCGCAGTGTGTGCAGGGGAACTCGGCCCATCATGAGCTTTTCAACGCGGGCAATTTCAGAGCCGGTAATCCGGCCCTTGATGATTATCTTGACGCCCTCTGCGCCGGCTTGCATGCATCGCTGCGCTGCCTGCCGCATGGCTCGCCGATAGGCAACCCTACGTTCCAGTTGATCGGACACGTTCCGGGATACCAGATAGGCGTTGGTCTCTGGTTGTTCAATCTCAATGATATTGAGTTGTATTCTGCTCTCAGTGATCGATTCAAGTTTGGCGCGCAAGTTCTTGACCCGCTCACCGTCACGCCCAATCAATATGCCGGGGCGTGCTGAGTGAATATTAATCACGCTGTCTTGAGCACCACGGTCAATCTCAACTCGGGCAATACCCGCGTCGGAGAACGCTTTGTACTCATTCTTAATACTTTCTCGCAAGCGCAGGTCCTGTTTTACCAGGTTGCGGTATGAGCTGCCATTACGCGCGAACCAATGGGCTTTCCAATCTTTGATGATTCCCAGACGGAAACCGTAAGGGTGGGTTTTGTGCCCCATTCCTAGCTCCTACTCTCGTCTTCGTCCACTTCCACAATGACGTGGCTTGAACGCTTGATAATCGGGCCAATCCTGCCTCTAGCTCTGGGCCGGAATCGTTTCAGTGATTTTGCGTTATCGGCTGAGATCCTGGTAATCCGGAGGTTGTCCCGGTTCATTGCCATGTTGTTCTCAGCGTTGGCTGCCGCAGATGCAACAACCTTAGCGATAGTTTTAGCCCAAGGCGAAGGCAACAGACTCAGTGTATCAAGCGCCGATTTAACCCTCTGGCCTCTGACCAAATCTATGATGGGCTTGAGCCTCTTGTGGGAGGTGCCCAGTGATTTTGCTACTGCTCTTACGGGTGGCATTTGTTACCTCACCCGACTTGTTCGTTCGGACCTTGAGATATGACCACGGAAGGTTCTGGTGGGAGAGAACTCACCCAACCGGTGGCCAACCATGTTTTCTGTAACAAACACCGGCACGTGCCGACGACCGTCGTGCACCCCAATGGTCAATCCGACCATCTCAGGCATAATCATGGAGGCGCGAGCCCAAGTCTTGATGACCGTATTGGCCCCAGACCGTTGAACGGCTTCCACGTGTTTCATAAGTTTGGGATGTACGTATGGTCCCTTTTTTATCGATCGGGACATACTAGCGTCTCCTAGTTCTGCGCATGATAAATTTGCTCGACGCCTTCTTCTTGCGTCGTGTCTTGTAACCCAAAGTTGGCATACCCCAGGGCGACTTGGGACCCGGCATACCAATCGGAGAGCGACCTTCGCCACCACCATGAGGGTGGTCTACAGGGTTCATGGCCACACCGCGAACCTTCGGGCGACGACCTCGATGACGGGATGCACCCGCTTTACCCAGGCTTTCATTCTTATGGTCAGGGTTGGACAATTGGCCAACACTGGCTCGACAGCTAAGTAATATTCGGCGCATCTCTCCAGAAGGTAGACGAATCAATACGTACTCGCCCTCTCTAGACAGCACCTGAGCGCCGGTTCCGGCTCCGCGAACCATCTGGCCGCCCCGCCCCGGTGTCAATTCCAGGTTGTGGACGATCGTTCCCTGGGGAATGTTGATCAATGGTAGGCAGTTACCCAAGCTAATCTCAGCGTCTGAACCGGACTGGACCATAGCACCAACTTCCAAACCGTGGGGTGCCAAGATGTAGCTCTTTTCGCCATCGACGTAATAAATCAAGGCGATACGCGTGGTCCGGTTCGGATCGTACTCAATGGACTTTACCTTGCCTGGCACGCCGTCTTTGACTCGCTTAAAGTCGACCAAGCGGTACATCTTCTTGGATCCGCCACCTCGATGGTATGAGGTGATTCTGCCCCGGTTATTCCGGCCACCGTGTCTCTGCTTGGCTTCAATCAGAGATTTCTCCGGCTTTTGAGTTGTTATCTCCTCAAAGGAGGCAACAACCGCGTTCCGGGTTCCCGGTGTCCTTGGTTTTAGATTCTTTAATGGCATGGGTAGTTATCTACAGACCTTCGATCAGGTTAATACGGTCGCCTTGCTTAAGCGTTACGACCGCTTTTTTCGTGTCTGGTTGCTTTTTAATACGGGGGCCGTAGCGCTTCATTTTACCGCGTAGCTTGGTGATGTTCACATCAAGCACACTTACATTGAAGTTTGACTCAACAGCCTGTTTAACTTCTATCTTGTTGGCTCTGGGAGCAATGTGGAAAGTGTACTTTCCAGACTCTTGCAAAAGAGTGCTCTTCTCCGTGATGGTCGGCTTAATCAGAACTTGATGGATATCCATTTAAGCCTCTTCCTCCGGAGTGGTTTCTTCTGTGCTGTCAGAAGCTGACGCTTCTGGTGTAGTCTCTTCAGTCGTGCTGGCCGTGGTCCGACGTCGTCTGGTCCTGGGCTTGGGAGTTTCTTCATCCGCAGGAGCGTCCGTGGCAGCGACATCTGTGACCGGGGCATCTGGCGTCGCTGCGGCTGCTCGTCGACGACGAGGCTTGGGCGTTTCTTCTTCTACGGCTGGCTCTTCAACCACCGGTTCAGCTACCGCTACTTCTTCTGCAACCGGGGCGTCTGCAACAACAACTCCGCTGGTTACCTTTAGACCACGCCGTCCGTGAGGTTCAGAGGACAATGTCTCTTCAACCCACCGGGCAGCTTCCACTGTCATTATCACCATGTCTCTGGACAGGAGTTCCTGCGCATTTAGTTGGCTCACAGGAAGAGTCCAGATTTTTTGTATGTTGTTGGCCGCCAAGACAACCTCTCGATCAGTGCCTAGGGTCACGACCAAAGCCGAAGTGGCAACTGACAGGTTGGTCAACAATTGGGTCATCGACTTTGTCTTGCCGTCGATTGTGCTGGTGGAGTCCAGGCAGAACAATCGATCGCCTCTGGCCTTCTCAGACAGCATGCAACGCAGAGCTTGTCTTTTCATGCGCTTGGGCAACGCGGCCCGGTAGCTACGTGGGTGCGGCCCAAAGACCACGCCGCCGTGACGCCACTGTGGAGACCGAATGCTACCCTGACGGGCTCGACCGGTATGTTTCTGGGTCCACGGTTTGCGACCACCACCAGAGACTTCTGCCCTCGTTTTAGTGTCGTGGGTCCCGTGGCGTTTGTTGCCTTGGTAGATAACCATAGCTTGGTGCACCAGGGACTGGTTCATGGGCACATCAAAGACTGCATCGTTTAGTTCGATACTATCCAGTGAATCCCCGTTTTGATTTTTTACTGATACTTGCATTTGTATTCTTTATTAGCCGTTTGTTTCTGCCGTTTGTTTCTGCCGTTTGTTTCAATCAAGCAGCGCAGTTAAGCGCCGAATCTTCTAATCTGAATTAGGCTATTTGGTGCACCGGGGATTCCGCCCTTAACCATCAGCAAGTTTCTCTCGGTATCAATCTCTATGATTTCAAGTCCCTTGACTGTGATCCGGCGGTTTCCCATGTGTCCGCCCATCTTCATGCCTTTATAGACCTTACCCGGAGTGGTACCGCCGCCGATGGAACCCGGGGCTCGGGCACGGTCTGACTGACCATGTGTCCGAGGACCGCCACCGAAGTTCCAACGTTTCATTACGCCGGCAAAACCGCGGCCTTTGGACGTTCCAATGACATCTACCTTTTCACCGGCCTCGAAGATATCAACGCCGATCGACTGACCAACGGTGAACCCGTTTGTATCGTCGGTCGTAACTTCACGGAGGTACCGTGACAGTTTGCTGTTCTTCAAGTGGCCAGCCTGGGGCTTGTTCCGGCGTTTAACATCACCGAACCCTAGCTGGACGGCTTCATAACCGTCGGTTTCCATTGTTTTCACCTGAGTGACAACGCAAGGACCGGCTTGAATCACGGTAACGGGGACTACTTTCCCGTCTTCACGGAAGATTTGAGTCATCCCAATTTTCGTTCCCAGGAATCCCTGGAGCATTATATGTAGCCTTTATTCTTTATAAGTTTGAGCCGCCGAAGGCTCGTTCGCTTGGATGGTTCGTTTAGCCTAATCGCTTGAACCAGACACTAAAGCTTAATCGATATGTCCACGCCCGCTGGCAGGTTCAGCCTGGTCAGTGAGTCGATGGTCTTTGATGTGGGCTCTAGGATGTCAATCAGGCGCTTGTGAGTCCTAATCTCAAAGTGCTCACGTGAGTCTTTGTCCACGTGGGGTCCGCGAATAACGCAGAACCGACGAATGTGTGTGGGCAACGGTACCGGACCAGCAACACGTGCTCCTGTCCGTTCAGCTGTTTCCACAATCTGCCCGGTGGAAAGATCCAACATTTTGTGGTCGAACGCTTTCAATATGATTCGTACTTTTTGCCGAGTTACCATATGCCTGCTTTTGAGATTACTTTTCTTTGTTTATGCTTACGAGTTGCTACGAATAAATAAGACTAGAGCTGGGCCAGCGTTTTAACAATATGCTCTGGCACCTGCTCGTAGTACTTGAATTCCATGGAAAAAGAGGCCCTACCCTGGCTCAATGAACGAAGAGCAGTGGTGTATGAGAACGTTTCACCTAGTGGCACCAACGCCCTAACGGACTGTAGTCCGTCCTGTTCTTCAATGTTCTGAATTTGGGCTCTTCGTGTTCCCAAGTCACCGATGACCTCACCGAGGTATTCACTTGGGGTTACCACTTCAAGATCCGTGATGGGCTCTAACAGGACCGGCGAGCACTTGGGCGCGCCTTCCCTGATGGCCAACATCCCAGCGCTGCGAAAAGCCATTTCAGAGGAGTCCACCTGATGAAAGCTTCCGTCCACCAGGGACACTTTCAGATCCACCAGAGGATACCCAGCAATGGGTCCATTGTCCAGCGCTTCCCTTACGCCTTTCTCCACCGCAGGAATGAATTCCCGGGGGATTGCGCCTCTGGTGATCTTGTTTTCGAATACTATGCCTCCCCCTTGTTCCAGGGGAGAAAGTTCTAAGACAACGTGGCCAAATTGACCGTGACCGCCGGTCTGGCGAACAAATCTGCCTTCCACTTCACGGGCTACCGTTAGGGCTTCCCGGTAGGAAACGCGGGGCATACCAACCTGGGCTACAACGCTGAACTCGCGTCGCATCCGATCCACAAGAACCTCTAAATGAAGTTCTCCCATTCCGGAGATGATTGTCTGGGCGGTTTCGTCGTTCACGCTGACCAAGAATGTGGGATCTTCATCTGACAGTTTCTTGAGAGCGTCTGAAAGGCGGTCTTGGTCGACTTTGGTGCTGGGTTCTACTGCAACCGATACAACTGGTTTGGGGAATTTGGGCGGCTCTAGAATCACGCCGTCTTGTTGGAAACAAATGGTGTCTCCGGTGAAGGTGTTCTTCAAACCAATGGCGGCACAAATGTTACCAGCCGTTATTTCTTCAAGTTCTTCTCGTGAGTTGGCGTGCATGCGGAGGAGTCGTCCCATCCGCTCTCGTTCATTCTTGGTGATGTTATTCACAACGGCGCCCGCTTTAACGGTGCCGGAATAGATACGAAGGAAAACCAAACGCCCTACATAAGGGTCAGTGGCCACTTTAAAAGCCAATGCGGCAAGAGGTTCACTGGCGTCCGGGTTTCGGAGTTCAATTTCATCGGTTCGCGGGTTGAGACCTTCCACTGCAGGGACATCAGCAGGGGATGGCAAATAATCCACGATGGCGTCCAGTAAGTTGTGCACGCCTTTGGCAAACATAGCGCTGCCGCACAGGACCGGCACAATTTTATGGTCGATTGTGGCCTGGCGAAGGGCGGCCATCAATTCTTCTTGGCCGATTTCTTCGCCTTCGAGGAATTTCTCTAATAGGGCATCGTTGGTCTCGGCAATCTTCTCAAGCATGACTGCGCGGTACGATTCGTAATCTGCTCGATTGGCCTCTGGTATTTCCGTGTCTTCAGGTCTCTCTTGGTTACCTTCATTCACCCGACCCACGGGGAACTCCGTGGCCATTCCGGCAACTAGGTCAATCATCCCAGCAAATTCGTCTTCGGCGCCGATGGGAATCTGGATGGCGACGGGGTTGCCGCCAAGACGGCGACGAATGGATTCAATCGTGCGCTCAAAGTTGGCGCCGATTCGGTCCATTTTATTTACGAAAGCAAGGCGTGGGACTTTGTAGGTGTTAGCTTGCCGCCAGACGGTTTCTGACTGGGACTGAACGCCAGCCACGGCGTCAAGCACGACAATACCGCCGTCCAAGACACGGAGACTGCGTTCTACTTCGGCGGTGAAATCAACGTGGCCTGGGGTGTCGATTACGTTGATTCGGTTGTCCTGCCAGTAAGTGGTGGTCGCTGCGGCGGTGATGGTGATACCCCGTTCTTTTTCCTGGGGCATCCAGTCCATCGCAGTATTGCCGTCATCGACACCACCAGCTCGGTGGATGCGACCGGTGGCAAAGAGGACTTGTTCAGTTACGGTGGTCTTACCGGCGTCAATATGGGCAATGAACCCGATATTGCGAATCTTCTCTATCGGAAATGTTTCTTCCATCAGACTGGGCACAGGATACTTACAATGAAGACAGGGCGCTGGGGCCTACAAGCGGGACTATCTGAAGCGATAATTACCTACGGTAGTGCACAAAGGCCCGGTTGGCATCCGCCATCCGGTGCAATTCCTCCCTTCTACGGACTGCAGTACCCTCGCCACGGGAAGCATCCATTAATTCTTGTGCCAGTCCTCGCCGCATCGGCATCCCGTTCCGGGACCTAGCCCCATTTATGAGCCAGCGCATGGCAAGCGCTTCGCTGCGTACCGCACGGAGTTCCGTGGGTACCTGAATGGTTGATCCGCCAATACGTTTGGGGCGAACCTCCACTGCAGGGGTGGCATTTCTCAACGCCTGTTGGAAGACCTCCAGGGGTTCCCTGTTAGACTCTTCCTGAATAATGTCAAAGGCGTTATAGGCAATCCGCTGGGCAATTGATTTCTTGCCCTTCATCATCAACCTGTTGATAAACCTGCCCAACTCTACGTCGTTAAAACGTGGGTCGGGGGCTATGTCTCGTTTTACCGCGGGGCGTCTTCTAGACATGCGTAATCACACCTAAGTTGAGGTCTCACCTAAATCCGGGTTATTAGTCCCGAAAGCCTGAAGGTGAAAGCCGAATCAACCGGCTAAGCTCCTTCCCGAGGCTTGAGCGCCCCGTATTTGCTGCGGCCTCGGCGGCGATCCGGTACACCTTCACAGTCGAGCGCAGCGCGCACAACGTGGTAGCGGACACCGGGCAAGTCTTTAACACGACCGCCCCTAATCAATACGACCGAGTGTTCCTGAAGGTTATGACCTTCACCGCCAATATAGGCAGTTACTTCCTGTCCGTTGGTCAAACGAACTCTGGCAATCTTGCGAAGTGCCGAGTTAGGCTTTTTCGGCGTCATTGTGCGTACTTGAAGGCAAACACCACGGCGCTGCGGACAGCCGGGACCCCATTTTGTTCTATTGGTCAGCGAGTTCTGCACCCAGTGCATTGCTGGCGCTTTAGTCTTTTTACGGACAGGCTTTCTGCCTTTTCTAACTAACTGGTTAACTGTTGGCATAGGAATATCCCCTCGCCACAATGGGCGCGATATATAACTCTATCAATCGAGTCCGGGAATGTCAACAGAATTTACGAGTGATTAGCCTGTGATTTAGACTGGCATTTTAGGATACCCATTGGCTTGATTTCAAGTCTATTCCCTGAGTTGGATTCCCAATTTTTTCCACAATCAAATCTGCTGCCTGATTCGCCAGAATCGAATGCCTTCTAGATTCTTGACATACCCATCCACCAGTCATAAAGTAGCTTTGATTCCAGTTTGCGAATTTGATTCCCTCATGTCACTCATTCATTGATTGAAACAGGGTTTTTCACCCAGGAATAAGCAACCTCCAGGATTGTTATCGTTCGGTATCCAAACTCACTCGGCCAACTAACGCCAGCATTGTGCGTTATTTATTCACGGCCAAAAAGGCACTAGATGACCTCCAATAATAAAGAAACTCGGGCTACTATCGTAGCTGTTGGCCCGGGAGACAACGGGTTTTTAACCCTTAAAGGGAAACAAGCTATAGAAGATGCCGACCTCGTTGCCGGCTTTGAGACCGTTCTAAACGTCATTCGCCCCTTCGTTAAAAGCGCTGAACTCTGTTCAATGGCCTATCGAAACCAAGAAGAAGTCTTGGACTACGCCGTAGACAAGGTTATCAACGAAGGCAAGAGCCTGGTGGTCTGCGCCTGGGGAGACCTGAACGTCTCAGCCAAGGAGCTCTTGGACCGCGTGCGAAAACGGGTTGACCATGTGGAACTGGTGCCTGGCATCAGTTCCGTCCAGATTGCGATGTCTCGTACTGGCATCTCCCTAGAACACACAGTGTTTGTCACACTACATGTCCGGGCCGGGACCGAAGACGCCCTTGATGAGCTGATTCACTATCTAAAGGATGGACGCCGAAATATCATCCTTCTGCCCCGCCCCTACGACCTGATGCCTGCTGGCATCGCCGCCGGTATACTCAGCAAGGGCGTCTCAGCAGACCGTCAGATGACTGTCTTTCAAAGACTAACCCACTATGATGAGCAATCTTGGAGTGGCACTATTAAAGAATGCTCTGAGATCACCACGGAATTTAGCGACCTTTCACTAATGGTATTTCATCAGCCCGATACAGATTAGACGGATCAGGCCATTCAAACAGCCGGCTAATCTACCCAATTAATTTCATCGGCCTGTCTTTTTTAACATGGAGGGCCGGAAGGGACTGTTCCCAATTTGATTCTTTTTGTCACCACTGCCGATACTGACCTACTAACCGCTGACCGCGCCTTGGAGGATCTGCCTGCAGATTTTCCAGAGGTTAAGGCCTTTAACCCAGCCAACATGTCCTCGCCGGCCTCAGTCAAGGCTTCTTCAGATGGCACTTCTAGTGACTCCCCTGAAGAGAGCGAACAACAGGCAATATTGACCGCGGCAGCGGAAGCAGATGTTGTGGTGCTAAGGCTTTTGGGCGGCAAGCGGGCCATGCCTGAAATGTTTGACCCGCTGGTGCGTATTTGCCACGACCGAGGAATCCCGCTGATCGCCTGTCCTGGCCACCAGGAATGGGACCAAGAACTGGTCACCGCCTGCAACGTACCCCCGTCTGAGCTTGATGCCGTCTTCTCTTATCTTATCAGAGGTGGCGTGCCCAATTTCCAGAACCTGTTCCTATTCTTGAGCGATTCTTACCTGGGTTCTGATTACGGCCACGAAGCCCCGGCGGAGGTTCCCTGGGAGGGCGTTTACCATCCGGAAGAAGCCGATGGCCTGACCGCCCAGGATTTTGTTGACCGTCGCTTTCAGCCAGACCGCCCCAATATTGCCATCTTGTTCTACCGTGCCCACTGGATGAGCGGCAACTTGCTGACGATCGACTCTCTTATTAAGCGCTTTGACGAGCTTGGGGCAAATGTGCTGCCGGTCTACTCCTTCAGCTTGAAGCACAACCCGGAAGGCGACGGGCAGGGGAACCGAACCTTCTCCGAGATTCTCTGCGATGCCAACGGAAAGTCACGCGTTCACTGCATCGTTAACACCATGGGGATGTCCATGACGGACCTGCAACAGGACGGTGCAACATTTGCCACCGGGCCCCAAGTCGATTATCTGGACCAGCTCAATGTGCCGATAATTCAAGGCATCTTCAGTACTGGCAGTGAATCGGACTGGGACAAGAGTGAACTTGGTCTGGGACCGATCGACACGGCTATGAATGTCGCCCTACCTGAGTTTGATGGGCGAATCATCACGGTGCCAATCTCTTTTAAAGAAGAAGTAGCCTCCGCAGTTAACGGACGCAGCGGCAAGATGGACGCCCGCCTGCAACGGAACATACCCCGACCCGACCGCGTAGATTTCTTGGCCCGTCTGTCGGTCAAATGGGCTGGACTCAGGCTCAAGTCCAATGCTGAAAAGCGCATTGCCATCATCCTGAGTAACTACCCGACCAAAGATGCCAGGGTTGGCAACGCAGTCGGCCTTGATACTCCCGCGTCAGTTGTGAATATCCTGAACGCCATGAAGGACGCTGGCTACCACGTAAATGACATACCCGAAGACGGCGACGAGTTGGTCCACCGGATTATCGAGCGTTGTAGCAACGACACGGACACTCTCACCGAAGAACAGCTGCGGTTGGCTGCGGGACACGTCACCGGAAAGCAGTACAAAGATTGGTTCACGACCTTCCCAAAGCAGGTCCAAACCGAACTTAGAGCAGCCTGGGGAGAGCCCCCCGGCCAGGTATACCGCACGGGTGACGACCTAGCCATCGCCGGTATCGACCTGGGTAACGTGTTTGTGGGTCTGCAACCGCCCCGGGGATTTGGCGAGAACCCGATTGCGGTATATCACAGCCCAGACCTGGCCCCAACCCACCATTACGTGGCCTATTACCGCTGGGTCAGGGACGTTTTCAAGGCGGACGCCATGGTTCACGTGGGCAAGCACGGCACCATGGAATGGCTTCCCGGCAAAGGCATTGGACTTTCCAATACCTGCTACCCAGAGGTGACCCTGGAAGATGTGCCTCTGTTCTATCCGTTTATCATCAACAACCCTGGTGAGGGCGCCCAGGCCAAACGGCGGGCCCACGCCACGATTATCGATCACCTGATACCGCCCATGACCACCGCTGACAGCTATGGCGACATTGCCCGGCTGGAACAGTTGATGGACGAACATTACCAGTGCCAAACCCTGGACCCAGCGAAACTCCCAATGCTGGAGGGCCAGATTTGGGACATGGTTCGTCAGGCCGATTTGGACCGCGACCTGGGGGTGGACGAGCAACCGGAGGACTTCGGCGATTTTATCCTCCATATAGATGGGTATCTCTGTGAGCTGAAAGACGCTCAGATTCGCGACGGCCTACACACACTGGGCGAAGTACCAGCCGACGACCAGATGACCGGACTACTGTCTTCATTGACAAGGTTGGATACCGGAGGGATACCCAGCCTTAGACGGTCACTTGCCGAGGCAATGGGCTTGGATTACACCAGTCTATTGGATGAGCCATCCCTGCCGGCCCCGGATCCGATTCCGGCCCAATTGGCGGTCAACGATGACACGCCCGTCCGCACCCAAGGTGACCTACTGGAGCGGCTGGAACTTCTCTCTCGCACGGCCTACACCCTGCTTGATGCCGGTGGGTTCAGAAGCCAAGACGTGGCCGGAACTGTGGAGCAACTGCTCGGCACCAGCGATGCCCAGGCCAGCCAGGTGCTTAACTATGTAACCGACACACTGCATCCGGCGCTGCTGAAGACCACCGACGAGATCGGCAACCTGCTGCGCGGGCTGAACGGTCAGTTCGTTCCAGCTGGACCTAGCGGAGCGCCGACTAGGGGCATGTCCAACATCTTGCCCACCGGAAGAAACTTCTATTCGGTAGACCCCAAGACAATTCCATCCCCCACTGCCTGGGATATGGGGGTTGGCCTGGCTGATGCCCTGCTTAAGATGTATATAGAGGAAGAGGGGGCCTATCCTGAGATGGTAGGCCTGGTTATTTGGGGCACCTCAGCCATGCGTACCCACGGCGATGACATTGCCCAGGTATTCAGCCTTTTGGGAGTAAAACCCGTCTGGCAGGAAGAAAGTAGGCGTATCACCGGTCTAGAAGTGATACCACTCGCAGAGCTAGGCCGCCCACGGATCGACGTTACTGTGCGCATCAGCGGGTTCTTCCGGGACGCTTTCCCCAACTTGATTGAACTCATTGATGAGGCTGTTCAACTCGTGGCCTCGCTGGACGAGTCTCCTGAAGACAATATGATTGTCAAGCATGTTAAAGAAGACCAAGCCGCCAAGGAATCGGGCGAGAAAGAGTCGGATGACCCGACTCAAGCCGAGGGCAACCCAGCCCTCTACCGAATCTTTGGCAGCAAACCAGGGACCTACGGCGCGGGAATTTTGGGCGCAATCGACGAGCGCAACTGGGAGACCGTTCAGGACTTGGCCGAGGTCTACACCGCCTGGGGGGGTTATGCCTATACTCGCCGAGACTTTGGTGTCCACGCCAGAAACGAGTTCCGCCGCCGGTTCAGCCAGATTGTGGTTGCGGCCAAGAATCAAGACAACCGGGAACACGACATCTTTGACAGCGACGATTACATGCAGTACCACGGCGGCATGATTGCCACGGTGCGAGCATTGACCGGCAGCAATCCCCAGCAGTTCTTTGGGGATAGCTCAGACCCCACTCGCGCCAGGGTCAGAAAGCTGGAGGACGAGGCTCGCAGAGTGTTCCGCACCAGAGTCGTGAACCCCAAGTGGATTGACTCCATGAAGCGGCACGGCTACAAGGGTGCGTTTGAGCTTTCAGCCACCGTTGACTACATGTTTGGCTACGACGCCACCGCCCAGGTGATCGAAGACTGGATGTACGAGAACGTCACTGAGTCATACGTCTTAGACCCAGAGACTCAGGAGTTCTTCCAAAAGAGCAATCCATGGGCACTCAGAGACATCGTGGAACGACTCCTAGAGGCCATCGAGCGTGGCATGTGGGAAAACCCACCGCCAGATATGAAAGAAAAACTGCAACAGATGTTCCTGGACTTAGAGGCAGACTTGGAAGCCCGCCAGGAAGAACCCAACGCTTAAATTAACCAATACCCGACCAAACAGATAGGGGGCCGGCCTTGGAAATAACAATGGAACTACTCCGTGAACTGACCCAGGACGAAAAGAAGACTTGGGTGATCGGTGGCAGCAAAGTATCCAGCGAGAATAGCGCCAAGGGGATTAAAGAACCTGAGGTCTCAGGCAAATACGTCACCATTGAAGCTGACAACTGGCATTTCCATCTGGCTTTGGAAGAAGTTACTGGGATCCAGTTCGTCGTGGCTGAAAGCCATGGTGACATGCACTCCTATTACGTCAGGTTCTCCGGCCCAGGGTATGAAGATACGTTGGTCCGCAGCTACTTCTCCAACCCCAACCTGGACGACAATGAAAATCGGACTGAATTTCAGCCCGATAAACTCAAGGTATTCGAAGAGTTTAGAGACCGCTACGTGGGTCGAGAGGGCATCGTCTTCGTTGAGAGATAGCGGTAATGGTCCATGGCCTGCTTTGGTAATAGCGTGGGCTTAAAACCACCCGACAAATGGTCAACAAAACATATTGACCTTCGTCGAATAACCGGATAGCATCAGACCTGCTAATAGAACAGAAGGTAAGACTTCTGGGGCTACGAGCCAATTAACAATCTAAAACCCATCCATAGGTGGTCCCGAGGAATTGGGACTGAAAAGGGAAGCCGGTGAGATACCGGCGCGGTCGCGCCACTGTAACTGGTATAGTCCAACCCATAAATAGCCACTGTCCCGACAAGTCGGGGTGGGAAGGCTGGGTACGGACCAGAACCAGGAGCCAGGAGACCTACCTATGGACTGACTTTGATGCACTTCGCAATGAAGGTGTAAGTCGTTATATAGCTATGACAACCCGACTTTCAAAGTCGGGTTTTTTATTGCCCAGCTTCTATCATAAACACAGGGTCTCGACATGAATTGGCACACTCGGTTCTTAGCTATAGCCTTCGCCGTATTAGTTCTAGCAATCGCTGCCTGTGGCACAGACGCCACAGCGATGCCAGCAACATCGGATACACCCGGCGATTCCAGTACGTCTGCAACCACACCTGATTCTGCTGAAGAGCGGGTCTTAAAAGTGGCTATGGCTTTCTTGGATGAGCCCCCAGACCCGTTCCAAGCAGGTTGGCTGGCAGTTCCCACTGGCTTGTCTGAAACACTGTTCAAGCAAGATGAAAACCTAAACACTGCGCCATGGTTGGCGGCGGGGGCGGTTCAGGTTGAGCCCACTGTTTGGGAAATCACGCTGAAAGAGGGCGTCAAGTTCCACAACGGGGAGTTAATGGACGCTGCCAAGGTCAAGGGGTCTCTGGACTTAGCACTGCTTAGGCGACTCGGAACCAAGGTGCTATTGGACCTTGACCGCATTGAGGTCAAAGACCCGTCCACCGTGGTGATCCACACCAATTCACCAAACTCCATTCTGCCCGGTCTACTGACCGACCAGAACACCAGCATCGCCGACCCGGACACGGTGCCAACATCAGTGGACATCTCTGCTGAGAATTCCGCCATGACCGGCCCGTATAAATTGGTGTCATTCACCGCAGACCAAGAAATGACGGTCGTAGCGCACACAGATTACTGGCAGGGCACGCCTGCTCTTGATCGAGTGGAGTATGTGGCATTCACCCAAAGCGCTACCCGCCTAATAGCCCTGCAGAGTGGAGAAGTTGATATAGCCATAAACCTCTCTCCACAAGGCGCAGTTGTCGTTGGCAATGACTCATCCTTGAGTGTGAGAGTCGCTGCCCCTTCCAGCATTCTATACATGCTTGTGAACCATGAAAGCCCGCAGATGCAAGATTCTCTGGTTCGCCGGGCAATCGCAATCTCCATAGACCGGGAAGCAATGTCATCCGGCGTGGCAGACGGCTATGCCGTTCCGGCAGAGAGCATATTCCCGCCGGGATTTCTATCCTGCCAGAACGCTACCAACTTCTCCTTTAATCCGGAAGCAGCCCGTGAACTATTGGCTGAAGCCGGGTACAAGGACGAAGACGGCGATGGCATAGTAGAAAAGGATGGCAAAGCCATGGAGTTGGTACTACAAACCTATCCTGAGCGGCCTCTCTTGCCTCCAATGCTGGAAGCGTTCCAATCCATGTTGAAAGACATTGGAGTGGGCGCCAAGGTGCAGATCGTAGAGTGGACCCTGGCCAGCCAGGGCGGATATGACCTGTTTGGCTACTCAGATGGAACAACCACGACCGGCGATCCGGGATGGGCGCTGAACCGCCAGTTCCTGACCGGCGGCGACGAGAACCGAGGTAACTTCAGCAACCCTGGTGTGGACGAGCTGATCGGACAATTGTCCAGCGCGTCCGACCCGGCTCAACGCCAACAGATTGCCTGTGATGCAGTGCAGGCCGGCAATGATGAAGTGGCGTTGGTTCCTGTGATGTTCCCAACCAGGCTCTTCGGTGTGTCTGATTCCGTGGACTGGACATCTGGCCCACAGGCCGCCCAAATCTACTTCATCGACCACCTGATCAGCCTGAAGTAGAGTGCAAAGCTATCTGGCGCGACGCCTAATGACCCTGCCGCTGCTCTTGGTGGGCATCTCCATCATCAGCTTCATGCTGTTGAATTTTGCCCCTGGAGACGCAGCAGAGATTACCCTCACGCGTCAAAACGGCGGTGTGGCACCGTCCCAGGAGGCTATACAAGCGTTGCGCCAGGACTTGGGACTGAACGATGCGTTGCCCATCCGTTACGGGCGGTGGGTGTCCAACGCTGTACGAGGAGACCTGGGAGAGTCCTATCGCACTGGCGGCTCGATTGCCGCAGAACTTTTTCACCGGTTGCCCGCCACACTACTGTTAGCCGCCACCGCTTTAGCCTTAGCGGTGGCGACGGGCATCCCTCTTGGTGTGATGGCGGCGGTAAAACGTGGTACCTGGCTGGATACCGGCTGTCGACTGATGGCCTTGGTCGGCGCGGCCGTGCCCAGCTACGTGATGGCCCCGGCTCTGATGTTGCTATTTGCCGTCAAGTTAGACTGGCTACCGGCCATCGGCTACGGTTCCCCTCAAAATTTGATCCTGCCGGCAATCGCTTTATCCTTTGGGACTATGTCCCAACTGATGCGGCTAACCCGGGCGAGCCTGCTAGAGGTGTTGGAGCAGGATTACATGCGCACTGCCAGAGCCAAGGGAATGACTGAGAATATCGTTGTCTGGCGTCATGGACTCAAAAACTCACTCCTTCCGGTGGTAACTGTACTGGGGACAAGCATGGGTTACCTCTTGGGGGGCGCTGTCATCGTCGAGACAATCTTCGGTTGGCCCGGTATCGGCCAATTCGTAGTGACCGGAATCTCCCAAAGGGACTATCCTGTCGTGCAGGGATTCGTGTTGTACGTTGCCGTCATATTCCTGTTCGTGAACCTGGCAGTGGACGTATCATACCGATGGCTGGATCCAAGGCTGCATTTCGATCAGCGATCGTCTTAGTAGTTGATGTTGCATTTTGATTGCCAGTCAATCTAAAGCAGGAGAACCCCGGTTGGCAGAAACACCCCGGTTGGCGAGAGAGCCCCGGTTGGACGAAATATCGCGTCGGTCAGACCGACGCCCGGCCATTTTCAGAAACTTGCGCCGCGACCCCGGCACGGTTCTGGGCTTTGTTATCGTGTTCGGCACGATCATTGTTGCGCTGCTGGCCCCTTGGCTACCGATTCAAGACCCCACCGACCTGGACCTAGGCAATCGCCTGCTGTCTCCCTCCCAAGAGTTTCCCTTGGGCACCGATCACCTGGGCCGCGATGAATTAAGCCGGATCATATTTGGTGCGCGAGTAACACTGCTCATGTCTAGCGCATCGGTGGTCATCATCATGTTGATCGCCTCCATAGTCGGCTCACTTGCCGGTTACTACGGCGGCTGGATTGATTCCGGTTTGATGATGGTGGTTGACCTGTTGTTGGCCTTCCCGGCTCTTATCCTTGGTGTGGCGGTGGCCGGAATCTTGGGTCCCAGCCTAGTTAACGTGATGATTGCAGTTTCCGTGGTCTGGTGGGCCAGTCATGCCAGGGTTATCCGTGGCATGGTGTTGTCAGCCCGAGAACGCGAATACGTGGTGGCGGCCAGGGCCGTCGGTGCCAGCGACCGGAGGATTGTGGTGTTCCACATTTCCCGAAACATCATCGGACCCTTCGTAGTATTGGCCAGTCTGGACATGGGCTGGATCATCCTGGGCATCGCCGGGTTGAGCTTCCTGGGGCTAGGGGCGCAACCACCAACGCCGGAGTGGGGCGCCATGCTTAATGACTCACGCTCTTACATGCAAACAGCGCCGTTATTACTGCTCGCGCCAGGCAGCGCTATATTCTTGCTGGTTCTAGGGTTCAACCTTCTGGGCGACGGGATCAGAGACCTGCTGGACCCCACCACCTATCACTAATTTGCCTGCACTTCTTACAAAAATCTGCATTTGGCCCAATAGGTTCAAGCTTTATTGACCATGGTTCATACTAGGGATTAACATTCCGGGACGAGGTTCAGTCGGACGATTGATTCTTTGGAATTACCGCAAGGTCGTATTGGTACCAAAGGCGCAACGAAAAGGCTGGCAAAACTTTGATCCCTTAACTGGAGCGCCTGCCAGACTTTGACCCAAAATACCAATAAACCCAATCAATCCACCGGGGAATCCCGGTTCCCATTCACGGCCATCGTTGGCCAAACCGCCATGAAACGCGCGCTGCTACTGAACGCCGTCAATCCCAAGATTGGTGGGGTCTTGGTGCGCGGCAAAAAGGGCACCGCCAAATCCACTGCGGTGCGTTCTCTGGCCGCACTGCTCCCAGAAGTGACCGTAGTCCAGGGCTGCCCTTACAACTGCAGCCCTGAAGAACGGCAGGGACTTTGTTCTCGTTGTGAGCCTAATAGCGACTCGCAGAACGTGGTCCGCCAGATTCCAATCATCGACCTACCCGTTGGCGCCACGGAGGACCGGCTGGTTGGTTCGCTCGATATAGAAGAGGCCATCAAGACCGGCAACAGGGTGTTTGAACCAGGACTGATTGCCGCCACCCATCGGGGCATCCTCTACATTGACGAAGTAAACCTCCTCAATGACCACCTAGTAGATATCCTCCTGGACGCTGCAGCCATGGGTCGCAATTACGTGGAACGAGAAGGAATATCCATCACCCACCGCTCTGAGTTCATCCTGGTGGGGACGATGAACCCGGAAGAAGGCGACCTACGCCCCCAACTGCTGGACCGCTTTGGCCTGGCCGTTGAGGTGGAAGGCCGGTTTACTCCGGAAGAAAGACAATCAATCGTCAAACGCCGCATCGCCTATGAGGCTAACCCCCAGGGCTTTATGGCCGAATGGCAAAACGCTGAAGAAGAAGAACGGGCGCGGGTGCTGCGCAGTCAAAAACTCCTGCCCCAGGTGGTTGTCAGTGATGAGATTCTTTCGCTGATAACCTCCATCTGCGCCGAGTATGACGTGGACGGTATGCGCGGCGATATTGTGATGTACAAAACTGCCGCAACCATTGCTGCCTACGAGGATCGAACGGACGTTAATGCTGAGGACGTGCGTGAAGCCGCCAACCTAGCCCTGTTGCACCGGCAGCGCCGACAGCCATTCCAGCAACCCAACCTGGCCACTGACCAACTAGATTCCATGGTTGACGACTTCCAGGGGCAAGACCACCAAAGAGAATCATCGGATCAGCCACAAGACCAAGGAGAGGGCGATTCAGAGCCCTCTGATTTACCACAGCAAGAAGACGAATTAGAACCTCCAGAACCCGAGCCGGATTCCGATCCGGACGCTGATAACGAGCCGGATAACTCCGGCCCCGGGTCTCTGGGTCAGGAACAGCAGTTTGAAGTTGGCGACCCATTTGCCGTCAAACAACTGAACCTGAAACCTCCGGATCAGCGCTCACGCCGCGCCTCTGGCCGCCGCAACGTAACCATCTCCGACTCCACAGCCGGTCGCTACGTGCGCTCACGTCTGCCAGAGGGCAAAGCATCAAGTCTGGCCTTCGACGCCACCCTGCGCGCCGCCGCACCTCACCAGAAGACTCGCCGAGATGCCAGTAATTCCCAGAATGCCGTATTGATCGAGTCGTGGGACATCCGCGACAAGGTCAGGGAGAGCATGTCTGGCAGCCTGGTATTGTTCGTGGTGGACGCCAGCGGCTCCATGGGCGCCCAGCGCCGAATGGTCGCCGTCAAAGGCGCAGTCATGTCTCTATTGTTGGACGCCTATCAACGCCGAGACAAGGTGGGTCTGATTTCCTTCCGGGGCACCAAGGCCGAATTGCTCTTGCCGCCGACCAACAGTGTGGACCTGGCCCAAGTCCATCTTCAAGATATGCCCACCGGCGGCCGCACGCCCCTGAGCGCCGGCCTCTTTAAGGCCTTGGAGATCATCGAGACCGAGCGAATCAAGGACCGGGATGTGCTCCCATTGCTGGTGCTGCTGTCGGACGGTCGAGGCAACGTAGCCCTGGGGCAGGACTCGCCCCTGGACGAAGCCTACGCAGCAGCAGGGATAATCGGCGAAGAAAAAGTCCCGTCAGTGGTGGTGGACACCGAGTCCGGTTTCCTCCGGCTCGGCATGGTCAAACCAGTTGCCGAAGCCATGGGTGCCCAATACCTGAAACTTGAAGACTTACGGGCCGACAACCTGGCCGAGGCTGTTCGTCTGCAAATGCCGGTCGTGGGCGAACCGCCGCCGCATATCGGATAACCGTGGATTAACACTCCCCAAACGTCAGGCCCGTTTACATCACCCACCGGACTTGATAACCTCGCCTATGGCCCATTTGATGGGCATAGATCCTTAGCCCCAATTCAGGAGGTACTCCCTTGGTCCGCTATCTGCCCCACGCCAACATGGACACGATGATGTCTTTGTCAAAGCGCCGGGGTTTTGTTTTCCAAAGCTCTGAGATTTACGGTGGACTGGGTTCTACCTGGGACTACGGCCCATTGGGCGTAGAACTAAAACGCAACGTAAAAGAAGCCTGGTGGCGCGCCGTGATATCCGGGCGTGACGACATGGTGGGCCTGGACGCCGCCATCCTGATGCACCCTCAGGTGTGGGTTGCCAGCGGCCACGTGGAGAATTTCTCCGACCCTCTAGTTGAGTGTAAAGAGTGCAATTCCCGCTTCCGCCAAGACCATCTGCTGGAAGCTACCGGCGTTGACCCCGAGTCCCCGGAAGCCGCCGCCACGCTGAAAACCCTGGTCTGCCCCAACTGTAGCGGCGAACTGACCGAACCGCGTCGCTTCAACCTAATGTTCAAGACCTTCATGGGCCCAGTAGAAGAGACGGCCAATGAAGTATTCCTGCGCCCGGAGACCGCCCAGGGCATCTTCGTCAACTTCAAGAACGTTTTGGACTCCAGCCGCAAGAAACTGCCCTTTGGCATCGGCCAGATCGGCAAGTCGTTCCGGAACGAAATCACACCTGGCAACTTCACCTTCCGCACCAGAGAGTTTGAGCAGATGGAAGCGGAATTCTTTGTGAAGCCCGGCACCGACGAAGAATGGCTGGATAAGTGGGTAAAAGCCCGATTCCAGTGGTACATCGACTATGGAATCAGGCCCGAGAACCTGCGCCTGCGCGAACACGGCAGCGATGAACTAGCCCACTACGCCAAGGCTTGCTATGACATTGAGTACCGGTTCCCATGGGGCTGGGCCGAGCTTGAAGGCATCGCCAACCGTGCCGACTTTGACCTTAGCCAACACCAGAAGGCGAGCGGCCAGGATTTGACCTACTTTGACGATGCTGCGGCCGAAGGCGAGGAGCCTCGCTATTTGCCCTACGTGATCGAGCCATCCGGAGGCGTTGACCGCGCCACTCTGGCCTTCTGGTTGGACGCCTATGACGAAGAACCGGACGGAGACGCAGTTCGCGTGGTTTCCCACATCCACCGTGATTTGGCGCCGATCCAAATAGCCGCTCTGCCCCTAAGCCGGAACGAGAAGCTGCTGCCAACTGCCCGGAGAGTCTACGACATACTCCGTAAGCACTTTAGGTGCCAATATGACGACGCCCAGAGCATTGGCCGCCGCTACCGCCGCCAAGACGAGATTGGCACGCCGTACTGTGTGACCATCGATTTCGACACTATCGACGACCATGCCGTGACCATCCGAGACCGGGACACTATGCACCAAGCCAGAGTACCAGTTTCAGAGTTGGTAGAAATCCTCAAGGATAAGATCGAACACGCCTGGTAGGCCACACAGCCGGGTTTCCATATGGCGTCATTAACTAGAGATAGATATGCCTCCTAATCTTGTTGCGGCCACCGTCAGGCAGGGGTTGTTCACCCGCATTGTGGGCCGACGACTGCTCTATTACCCGGAGCTTTCCTCGACCATGGATGAAGCTGGTAAGCTCGGCGAAGGCGACACTGAAGAAGGCGCTGTAGTTGTGGCTGAGGTCCAGAGCGCCGGTAGGGGTCGCCAAGGCCGCAGTTGGGTATCCCAACCGGGCAATCTTCTAGTTTCAGTTCTGTTTCGACCCAGCTTGGACGCACTCCCATTCATCAGCATTATTGGTGGAATCGCCGCCGCTCGGGCAGTCAGAAAAGTGACTGGACTAGAAGTCAATATCAAGTGGCCCAATGACCTGCTCATCGGAGGTCGTAAAGTCGCAGGCATACTGGCAGAGAGCGCAATTGCTGGGGATACCGTATGGTATGCTGTGCTCGGCGTAGGCATGAACGTGAGCCTGGACACCGATCAGACAGAAGAGATCGCGACATTTGCCACCAGCATCAATGCCGCCGCCGGACAAGAGGTCCCCAGGGAAGACTTACTCCGCCAATTCTTGATGGACCTCGATGCCCTTTACCTAGCGTTGGCTCAGGGCATATCGCCGATAGAAGAATGGCAGGGACTGCTTTCGACCACCGGCCAACGACTGATGGCAACTTGGGGCAACGATACATACAACGGCGTGGCCGAGGGCACCGACCCAATGGGTAACCTGCTCCTGCGCCAAGATGATGGTTCACTATTGACCCTGACCGCCGGCGACGTAACGCTCAGCGGCAATTGAAAATATATACCGCTAAATTGTCTCGTTCCCTATCAAGGGAACGACCAGGATGGGGTTCGCTCCCCAGGAGATGTAAATGCTGGAATCACTTAACTTGGAAGGAACAACGGTCGTCATAACCGGCGGCGGCACTGGTCTGGGTCGGGCAATGGTCAAGGACATGGCTCGCGCCGGAGCCAACCTGGTCATTGCCGGCCGACGAATGGCACCGTTGGAAGAGGCTGCCGCCGAGGCTGAGACGTTTGGCGTCAAAGCCATGGCCGTTGCCACCGACGTCACCGACTCATCTCAGGTAGCCAACCTGATGAAGACCTGCCTGGACGAGTTTGGCAAGATTGACGTTTTGCTGAACAACGCCGGCGCGGTCTCCGACAACGTCCGCAAGCCCATCTGGGAGCTGACAGACGAAGAATGGGACCGCATCATGCGGGTAAACCTCACTGGAGCGTTCTACTGCTCCAGAGAAGTGTCCCAGACCATGGTGGCCCAAGAGCACGGCAAGATCATCAACGTAGCCTCCGGATTTGGTCTGCGGGGCGGACGTGAGATTTACATGTACTGCTGCAGCAAGGGCGGCATGATCCAGCTCAGCCGGGTCCTGTCATTTAACCTGGCAAGGTACGGCATCACTGCCAACTCGATTGTGCCTGGGTTCGTGCCAACCGGCGCCACCGATAGCATGGCTGCCAGCCTGCCCCGCGGCGGGGAATTCCTGCCCAATGGCAAACTGGGCAAACCGACCGATTTTGGCCCACTGGCCGTCTACCTGGCTTCAGCGGCTTCCGATTACATGACCGGCGAGATGTTCATTGCCGACGGTGGCGGTCTGGCCGCGGGTATCTATCCCACAGGCCACGCACCTGTAATCCCTCTAGAAGACTGATTCCACAGTTGATAGGCGCCTAATCATGAAGAAAGCAACTTGCAGAGACATGCGCGGCGCATGCGACGCCGAGTTCGAGGGTGAACCCCCGGAGTAGATGGGCCAGTCAGGAGACGAAGCCCACAAAACCGCCATGGATAATATGATGGAGCTCAGAAAAGAAGAGCAAGAAAAACGGTACGAGGAATTCCGGAGTCGATTCGATTCTTCACAAGACGCCTAGTACCGCAGCCTTTGGCTTTTAAGTAAAGCACAGGCGGTTACAAACCGATCAATCAGCCCAGGGATAATTTGACCCTGGTATCAGGAGAACATCCATGCCGGTCCTATCCGAATATGACCTCACTGGCAAAATAGCGATACTGTCCACATCCGGCGGCACCGAGGCCCCTTTCCTGGGCCAGGCGCTAGCCGAGGCCGGAGCCGCCGTTTTTGCCGTGGCCCGTACTCAAGCGCTTTTGGACGCCGTTCTGGCTTCCCTGCCATCTGGTTCCAGTGGAGCGCTGATGGACGCCAACGATCCTAATGGCGCCAAGAGTGCCTTAGAAAAGTTCGACAATTCCCACAATAAAGTGGACATCCTTGTCAACGACCACCGCAGCATGTTTGCCCGCCCTTTGGAAGAGATCGGCGTGGAAGAGTGGGACGCCGTCCAGACCCGTAACGCCAAAGCAACTTACCTAATCAGCCAACAGGTTTTGCCCCGCATGGCCAAGGCCGAGTCCGGCCGAGTGGTCAACATGATTTCAGAGATGGCCGAGCGCGGCATGATTAACGGCTCAGCCTTTGCCGCCAGTCAGGCCGCAATACTGGCGTTAACGCGGTCGCTTGCCGTGGAATGGAGCCATTTCAACATCCGGATTAACGCCATCGGCACCGGTCTAATGGACACTGAAAACCAAACCATCGAGAAGCAGCAAGAAGAGCTGCCGGTCCGCTACACGCCCCTTCGTCGCAAGGGAAACCCGTCAGATATTGGACCGCTGCTGGTGTATCTATGTTCCGAGTACTGTGATTACTCAACCGGGCAGCCGGTGTACGTCGACGGCGGTCTGAACGCCCACCCGTAGCATTCTGGCCGATATCAGGCAGATTCCCCCGCTCCCCGCTCATGGTGAGCCCGTCGAACCAATTTTCGCCACAACCATGTCTAACTCATACAAGCCTTCGACAGGATCAGGATGAGCGAGAGGTCTTGAGGTTGGCGAGGATGGTTGTTGAAGAGCAATTACCCCCACCTCCGACTTCGTCGAGAGACTCGACATAATCGGACCTAACCGTCCCCCTTTGAGGGGGTGGGGATTTTCTGGGCCAACCCAGCCGTTATTCCTGCGAAGGCAGGAATCCACTGCGCCACTATGTTTGGCTTCCCTTGCCACATCACCCCGCTTTCCGCTCATGGTGAGTGGTTATTCTCCGTAGGGGCGGGTTTCTAACCCGCACTAGCACGCGTTCGCCGATTTTATTCCGTAAGCCGCCCCAATTCGACCTTCAAAACCACCTCATCCACGGGACTCTATATTCTTGGAAGTAACTCCAGGGCTGATGTACAATATCTCGTGTACCTGGGCGTCTCCCACCGTTCGAGGCGTCCTTATTTATTTGCCCAATTTGTGCACCCAATATTCTGCCGATTTGAAATGACGATCCAACCCAGACAAACCACCAACATCGTATCCCGGCTGCAGGGAATGCAAGACCAGTCGGAAGAGACACTGCGCCAAAAACAGGGTCTGCAGGAGCGTCTTTCTCAACTGCTCGGCGGCTACGGTTACCTACAACTCGAAACTCCTCTGCTGGAGCCCACTGAACTCTTCATGCGCAAGTCGGGCGGCGAACTGGCCTCCCAGCTGTACAGTTTCACCGATGCCGGGAGTAACTCTGTTAGCCTCCGGCCTGAATTCACTTCGCCCATCATGCGGCACTACTTGGAAAGCGAATCCACGATTGACCTGCCAGCCCGATGGCAATATTCCGGACCGGTTTTCAGGTTTGATAACTCCCATCCAGAGGCTAGCGGACAGTTTACCCAGGTTGGCGGCGAGCTCATTGGCTCCTCAGAAATTGCGGCCGATGTTGAGCTGCTGAACCTGGCCGTGGCGGTGCCAACCGAGTTAGAGCTTGAAGGCTGGAGTCTTCGCCTGGCCGACTTGGACATTTTGAACATCCTTTTGGACTCTGTGGGCATCTCAGACCGCGCGCGGTCATTCATCATCCAGAGCATGCCCAACCTCAAGACGGGCCGTTCCGCAGTGCCAAATTTCTTGGACGAAGGGCGACACATGTACCTGGTCGGCGGAGTCAACGGTTCAGCAGATTCGGAAGGCGCCGCACTGCGACGGGCGATTGATGGCCTAGATGACACCCAGGCACGTTCTGTGCTGCTGGGTCTATTGCAGTGGAACTCGGCTGACCAACTGGGCCAACGCACACCCGAAGACGTTGTGGAGCGTTTGCTGCACAAAATCAGGGGCACCGATAACGAAGATAAACTGCGCCAGGGACTGGAACTTGCCAGCGACCTGGCAGCGATAAACGGCGCACCCGAACAAGCCCTGAAAATGGTCAAGGAGACCCTGGCTTCAGCGGGAGCCGACCAAGCCGCCGCAGACCGCCTCGGAGAGGTTATCGGTCTAATGAGCAGCGGGTCAGACGCAACGGGTCAGATTGTGTTGGACTTTGGTCTGGTACACGGGCTGGCCTATTACAACGGCGTGATATTTGAGGTTAGCCACCCCAAATGGACCGGAACACTCGGCGGCGGTGGCCGCTACGACACCCTCTCCCGGGCGCTGGGCGGCAGCGATGCCGTGCCAGCCTTGGGCTTTGCTTATAACTTGGACGCACTCATCGCCATCGGGGCGAGCTAGGCCTGATTGTGACTGATACAACCAAAAACGAAAACGGGGTATTGCGCATCGCGCTCCCCAGCGACGGCGAGTTATACGACTCCACCATGGGCTTTATGCGAGCCTGTGGTATGCCCGTCTCCCGGCCCAACTCTCGGCGCTACACCGGCACTGTTCCCGCCATTACCGGCGTGGAAGTGCTATTCCAACGCACATCTGACGTGGCCCAAAAAGTAGAAGAGGGCAGCGCCGAAATGGGCGTGACTGGTCTTGACCGAGTACTTGAGTACCGCAACGACGAAAAACGGGCATCGGTTCTAATTGAAGATTTAGAATACGGCCGCTGCGATTTTGTCATTGCCGTGCCCAATTCCTGGATGGATGTAACCTCTCTTACCGACCTGGCCGACCTGGCCTTGGAGTTTCGGCAAGAGGGCAAGCAGCTACGCATAGCCACCAAGTATCCCAGGCTGCTACGGGGCTATCTGTACGAACGCGGGATCAATTACTTCACATTGGTCCCGGCCAGCGGCGCTATGGAAGCAGCCCCCGCCGCCGGTTACGCCGACTTGATTGCTGACGTAACCGCGACCGGAACGACTCTCAGAGAAAACCAACTTAAGCAGCTGGACGGTGGCACTATTTTGTCGTCTCAGTCCTGCCTGATTGCCAACCCGATAACGTTGGCCGAATCTAAAAAGTCACTGGCAATGGCCCGGTCGATTGTCGAATTGATGGAAGGTCACCTGCGGGCAGAGCCGTACTATCGTGTTACTGCGAATGTGCGGGCGTCCACTCCCGAAGAAGTGAGCTCAACGGTGCTGGCACGGCCTGACCTGGCAGGACTGCGTGGCCCCACGGTGGCCAGGGTCTACAACGTTGCAGAACAAGACTGGTTCAGTGTCAGTCTGCTGATCAAAAAGGCACAACTGCTGGAAGCGGTTGACCACCTCAGGGACTGCGGGGCAATCGACGTTGCCGCATCCCAGTTAAGCTATCTATTTGATGGCCACTCAGAGGCTTACGAAGCCCTATTTGGCAGGAACGCGACAAATAACAATTAACGGCAATAACTAACTGGCAGAGACCCGGCGCAATTCCAGTGGGTTGATAAATAATGCCAAACCTACCGATGCACATATATCTGGCTAACCAGGTTGCCGAGCAGCTGGACCGCAGCTATGTCTTCGACCATCTGGGCAGCTTTTACCTAGGGTCCACCGCCCCGGACATCCGGGCCATGACTAAAAAACCCAGGGAACTGACTCACTTTGCGCCGCTGTCGGTGGCAGAAGTCGGCACTGGGACCAGGACCATGTTCCAGACGCATCCCGAGTTGAACGAAGCCATGACACCGGCATCCCAGGCGTTCTTGGCCGGGTACATCTGCCATCTGGCAGCGGACGAAATCTGGATTACCAGCGTGTTCCGGCCTAATTTTGACATTTCAGTGGCGGAAACACGGCTCACCGACAACGCTGTCGAAGCCAACATCTGGGACCGGGCGATGCAGTTGGATATGGACCGCCAAACCCTGCCCCAGCTAAACGCTGATGCCCACCCAAAAGAGCTGTTGGCCTGCTCTGACCATGACGTGTCGATGCCCTTCTTTGAAGAGGGTTTGTTAACCGAGTGGAAGGACCGCGTTGGACGGTTTGTGGTCTGGGATTTCACCTGGGACCGATTGAAAAGTGCCCTGAACCGGCTGTATCGTGATGATGAAGAAGTACAACACACCGTGGAACGGTTCCTGGAAGGTATGCCCGGCAGCTTAGAAAAAGTCTACGAGAGCGTACCCGAAGGCGAAGTAACCGCCTACCAAGAACGTGCCCTGGCCGCGACCATCGCCCAGGTGCAAGAGTTCATACCGAAATAACCCGGCCAAAATAGATTAACTAGAAAAAGCCCGGCTAAGACCAAAGCCCGGCCATGAACGGAGAAACCTGTTGGCCCTTAACGTGATACATGGAGTCAAGAACGCCGAGAACGTTCTGGTTCGAATCGACCCATTAGACCTGGACTCGCTGCCCGAATCGGTTCTCGCCCGCACCGAAGAAGCCTTCGGCAAAGGAGTGTCACCGCTACAGTCGGTACACCAGATGCTGGATGACGTGCGGAAAGAAGGCGACTCCGCGGTGCTGCGCTACGCCAAGCTCCTTGATGATTCTGACCTAGAAGACTTCCGCGTAACTGAAAAGCAGATGGCCGAGGCCCGAGACTCCGTCAGCAAAGAACTCTATGAGTCTTTGGAATTGGCCGCTCAACGAGTGCGCAGCTTCCATGCATCGACCATGCCAGACGAGTGGGTTGACCGGGAGCAGGGTCTGGGTGAGCTGATTCGACCACTGGACCGAGTGGGCCTTTACGCTCCAGGTGGCAGCGCAGCCTATCCTTCCACTGTACTAATGACAGCAGTTCCGGCCAGGGTTGCCGGTGTCCGTGAGGTTATCCTCTGCACGCCGCCCCAAAGGGGACAATCGTTGAACCCAGCGGTGATCGTCGCCGCTGAGATAGCGGGAGTAGACACCCTGTATCAAGTGGGCGGAGTGCCAGCCATCGCAGCCATGGCCTACGGGACTGCTTCGGTGCCAAAAGTAGACAAGATTTGTGGCCCCGGAAACATCTTTGTCTCCTACGCTAAGAAATTGGTCCAGGGTTCTGTGGACATTGACGGAGTATTTGGCCCTACTGAAACGATTGTGCTGGCAGACAAGACAGCCAACGCTAGCTTCTGCGCTGCCGACCTTATTGCCCAGGCAGAACACGACCCATTGGCCACCGCCATATTGATTACCAACAGCCAAGACCTTATTGACCAAGTTGAGATTGAAGTGGACCGGATGCTCGCCACCCAGTCGCGGGGAGACGTCGCCAAAGCCGCACTGGACCGCCAAGGAAAGGTCGTCTTAGTAGACTCCCTGGAAGAAGCGGTAGACCTGGTCAACCGGATCGCTCCGGAACACCTTTGTCTGCTGTTGGATGACCCGTGGTCCTGGGTCGACAAGATTAAGCACGCCGGTGGTCTCTTCCTGGGTGAGTATTCGCCTGAGGTAATGGGTGATTACATTGCCGGGCCATCGCACGTGATGCCCACCGGGGGCACCGCCAGGTTTGGTTCCGCCCTTAGCGTGCACCACTTCCTGCGCACCATGCCGGTGGTCGGCCTCAGCCCGTCCGAGTTCCAGAAACTGGGCAAAGCTGCGGTGCACATCGCCGACGCCGAAGGGCTATCCGGACACGCAAGCGCCATTCAAGTCAGGCTCGATACCATCGCCAAAGAAGCCTGATATATGACACAGAGTAAAAAAATGCCATCGATGCTGCCCCACATTCAAGCGCTGGAGACCTACGAGGGCGTTGACCCCATGGAAGTCATGGCGGAACGGGCCGGAATATCCCCGGACAAGATCATCCGACTGAACGGCAACGAGAACCCCTATGGCCCGTCGCCCAAAGTGGCTTCTGCCCTAGGTGAATACGAGAATTACAACTACTATCCTGATCCCGGACAGCGCAATCTGCGCCGCGTCTTATCGGGCTACCTCCAGGTGGACCCGGAACTAATCGTTGCTGGCAACGGCAGTGACGAGTTGATTGACCTGCTGCTGCGAATGTACGTGGGCGTTGGCGACAACGTCATCATTCCCACGCCGACCTTTGGCATGTATTCGTTCTCGGCCGGCATCTGCGGCGGCGAAGCTATCGCCGTAGAGCGCGACGACAAATTTGAGATCGACCTGGAAGCCATGAAGGCGGCCATCACGCCAAAGAGCAAGATCATATTCTTGACCTCACCCAACAACCCCACCGGGAACATCGTCCCGGAGGCCCAAACGCGCGCCCTGTTGGACACTGGACTACTGGTGGTGATGGACGAGGCTTACTACGAGTTCTGTGGCGACACCGCGATTCCGCTGCTGGCCGAGTACGAGAACCTGGTGGTGCTACGGACGTTTAGCAAATGGGCCGGACTGGCCGGACTGCGCATCGGCGTTGGCGCCATGGACCCAAGCCTGGCCGCCACCATGATGGCCATGAAGCCGCCCTACAACGTAAACCTAGCCGCAGAAGTGGCATTGACCACGTCTCTCGAAGATACCCCTGGTCTGTTGGAACGGGTTACGCAGATTGTGTCCGAACGCGACCGGATGATGGAAAAGCTGAAACAGGTTCCCAACCTTACGCCGTGGCCATCACGAGCCAACTTCATCCTTTGTGAAGTGCCGGACGGTCGAGGCCAACAGATATTCGATGGCCTTTGCAGTCGTGGGATTTTCTTGCGTTACTGGAGTAGCGGCAGACTTAAGAATTTCATAAGGACCAGCATCGGACTCCCCCATGAGACCGACGCGGTCGTTGAAGCATTCACGGAATTGTGTGCCTAGATTACGCGGCTAAATCGTGTGCCAGAGTTGTGATGAGAAAGTGAGGAGAAAGTAATGCCGCCTGAGAATTCGGCAACCGAACGAACTGCGACCATTGATCGCAAGACCGGCGAGACTGATATCCAGTTGACCATCAACCTGGATGGCACTGGTGTCTATGAAGTGGACACCGGCAACGGGTTCTTGGACCACATGGTTAGCCAGATATCCCGCCACGGTTTGATTGACATAAACCTTAAAGCCAAGGGCGACGTACACGTTGGCTGGCACCATTTGGTAGAGGATGTTGCCATCACCTTGGGCAGAGCGTTTGGCGAGGCTCTGGGCGACGCCAGAGGCATCCGCCGCATGGGGCACGCAATCGTGCCTTTGGACGAAACGTTGGCAATGGTCGCGCTGGACTGCAGTGGACGAGGCTATGCCGTGATTGACACGACCCTGGACGAAATCATGGTGGAGACGCTTCCTGGATCCCTGGTAAAGCACTTCTTTGAGTCATTTGCCCTGGAGGCGAAAATCAACCTGCACGCCCAAATCATGGCCGGAGTGAGTCCGCACCACAAGGCTGAAGCCCTGTGCAAGGCGTTGGCCAGAGCCTTGCGTGATGCGCTAGAGCCAGATCCCCGCGCCCCATCTCAAATCCCCAGCACCAAAGGCACGCTGAGCGGCTAATCGCGCGTGGCAACCCAGACATAGTAGTGGCCGCCACCTTTTCGGCCGCTGCGGGCACGTGCTTTGACCTCTTCTACTTTGAACCCGGTCCTGATTAGTCTTCTGGTGAAGGCTGGGTCGGGGTCGGTAGACCAGATGGACAGCACGCCTTTGGGTCGCAGCGCATCAAATGTCGATTCCAGGCCACGGTTGGTGTAGATCCAGTCGTTGCCCTCTTGGAACATCGCCTGTGGCCCGTTGTCGACGTCTAACATGATGGCGTTGTAGTCGCCTTGGCCCGACTTAATCATCTCCGCAACGTCGGTCAGTTGCACGGTTACACGGTCATCATTAAGGGGATGGTCGGCCAGGTGGCCTAGAAATTTCTGGTTCCACTCCAGCACCTCAGGGACGATTTCCGAAACCACCACACTTGCTCCGGGTTTGAGTTCGTTGAGCGCGGCCCTCAGCGTGTAGCCAAGGCCCAGCCCGCCAACCAGAACCCGTACCTCTGGGTGATTCGCGATCTTTTCGCAGGCGCGTTTCGCCAGGACGTCTTCCGACCCATGCACCTGGCTGTTCATGAGTTCTTGGCTGTCTGCCTTGATCGAAAACTCATTGTCGCGTTGGTACAGGCGGAGCTCAGCCCCGTTTCTTGATGTTGCTGCTGTGCCTAGGAGTATCCAAGGAATCAATGTCGCCTCTTGGGGGTGGGATTGGGTTTTGGCGGAGGTTGGCCCCCACCTACGACTTCGTCGAGAGTCTCGACAGGGTCGGACCTAACCCTCCCCTGCAGGCGGGGGAGGAGATGTAGTGACTGTTTTTTAGCGGCCCTTTCTAGCTAGGAACTCAGGGAAGGCTTCTTCTACACCAAAGCCTTTTGCAACGTTGGTGGTGTAGTCTTTCTCGTTGACAAACATGCCCTCCAGATCGGCAGTCATGTCTTGAAGCAATAGACCTTTGATTGCCTGGACGGAACTACGGTGGTTGCCAGCAATCTGCTTTGCAACTTCCATGGTCTTATCCCGTAGCTCGCTTTTGGGAACAAGGTGGTTCAGCAGACCAATCTGAAATGCCTCTTCAGCCTCCACAATCCTGGCGGTGAAGAGCAGTTCTTTGGCTTTGGGCCAACCTACTTGGTTAGGCAATGTCCAGGTGCAGTTGATGCGGCCATAAGCGGCGGCCAGGAAACGGAACTTGGTGTTTTCACAGCCGATCCGAATATCAAGGCAGGACGCCAAGACCGCACCGCCGCCGTAGGCCAGCCCATTCATCATGCCAATCACCGGCTTGGGAGATGCAGACAGGTCATAGATCCAACGGGCGTGTTCTGCTGAGCGGGTGTCCCGTTCTTCTTCAGTACGGTTCACGGCGTCTTCGCGCTGTTCGTGGATGTCGCCGCCGGCAGAAAAAGCTTTCTCGCCGGTGCCGGTGATGACGATACAGCCAATGTCATCATCGGCGTTGGCTGCCACCATGGCGTCGTGTAGGTTGGTGTTCAGAACGTGGTTCATCGCGTTCAAAACCTCGGGGCGATTCAGGGTTATTATCGCCACACCATCTTCATTCCCAACTGAAACGTGTTCGTATTCCATTATTCCTCCCAAAAATTAGCCTTCCCGTGACTTGGGAAGGGTTTTAGTAATTAGTTTGATTGCCTTCAGATTCTACGGTTAGGGCGACAGTCAGTCAATTTGGACTGATAACGCCTCTGCTTATGGTAAACTTTGCTCGTAATTCAGGCGTGAAGCTCGGGCGTGAATTTACAACAATATAAAAACCACAGTTGGTCGAAGGGAATTCATTAATCGACAACCGTGGCCCCACGGTACCTGAGGAGGTATTCGATTTGGTGAAGATGAATGCAGGCGTAGCCGTTATTGAAATGCTGAAACAGGAGGGTGTCTCCCACATCTTCGGCATTGTGGGCTCGTCTTTCCTGGATATCTTGGACCCGCTCTATGACCGCGACGATGTTAAATTCATCGGTGTCCGGCACGAACAAGGCGCCGCGTTGATGGCCGACGGCTACAGCCGCATATCCGGCAAACCCAGCGTCTGCTTGGTGACCAACGGTCCCGGAGTCTTGAACCTGACCTACGGCATCGGCTCCGCCTACGTGGCCCACTCGCCGGTGGTTGTGCTGGCCCCTTCCGCATCCAGGAATCACCAAAACCGGGCATCGACTCAGGAGTTTGACCAAGTAGCCCTGTTCAAGCCAATCACCAAGGCAGCTTTTGCCATCAACAAGATTGAAGTATTGCCCGAGGCCCTGCGACACGCCTTCAGGGTCGCCACCTCCGGCAAGATGGGCCCGGTGATGATCGACATCCCCCGCGACCTACTACCCGGCGCGGAGATAGAACTGGACCTGTTGTCGCCGGACGCCTATCGTCCGGGACAGACCCGTTCACGTGGTGACCGAGACTTGATAGACAAGGCAGCGGCAGTGATATCAGCAGCTCAGCGTCCAGTCATTTTAGCCGGCGGCGGTGTTCAATGGAGCGAGGCTGGCGATGAGGTCTGCCGCATGGCTGAACTGACCGGCGCGGCGATTGTCACGTCATACGGACGGGCCGACGCTGTGCCCAACGACCACCCCAATTACCTTGGCCACCTTGGCCGGCTCGGCTCGTTGGAAGGCATTGAAGCTGTTCGCCAGGCCGACACGATTTTGGCCGTGGGCACCCGACTCAGCCAGTCCACCACTTTTTACGACAACCGGTTCATCCCCGCGGACGCCAAGATCATCCAGATTGAGATCGACCCGCAAGAGATCGGCCGCAACTACCCGGTGGCCGTTGGGATCGAAGGCGACGCCAAGGCCGTCATGGAAGGCTTGTTGGAGAAGGTTCGTGAAGGTGAGACAAAGCCCAACGCCCAATGGGTCTCGGAAATCCATGACCTCGCCGCTCGCCGGACTGGCCGTCTAGACGACGAAGGGAATGACAATAGCTCACTCATGAAACCCCAAAAGGTTTACGCCGAGCTTAGAAAGGTGATGCCTCGCGACGCCATCATCGCCCTAGACGCCGGACTAGCGCCTAACTACGGCCAGGATCGCCTGAACTACTACGAGCCCAAAAGCCTGATCACATCTCTTGACCTGGGTGGTCTGGGATTTAGTTTCCCGGCCGCCATTGGCGCCAAATTCGCTGCTCCGGACCGACCCGTGATCAACTTCAACGGCGACGGCGGTTTTCTGTTCAACGCCCAGGAATTCTCCACGGCAGTGCAGTACAACCTGCCGCTGGTCACCGTAATCATGAACAACGGCATCTGGGGTTCTGAAAAAGCCTACCAGCGTTACGCCTTTGATGAGCGTTATGTGGGCGCTGATGTGGTTAACCCCCGCTACGACAAATACGCGGAAATCTTCGGTGGAGCCGGGTTCTACGTGGAGCGACCAGAAGACATTGGTAACGCCTTGATTGAGGCGCTGAATTGCGGCAAGCCCAGTATCATTGAGATACCCACAGACCCGGACGAAATGCCGCGCCCGGCCCGCTTGAACGAGGTTCAAGGACCGACCCAATAACAGACTCGTTCATCCCTAATCTGAGAAATTAGATAAGGGATGAATGATAGAGATAGACATATGGAACAAATAATCATGCCCGACGCCATAAATCTAGAGGATGACGCTGTGGTGATTCTGTGGGAAGACGCCCACCGAAGTCCCTTCCCCCACCGCTACCTGCGGCTGCGGTGTCCCTGCGCCAACTGCGTGGACGAGATGAGCGGCAAACGCACGCTCGACCCGGACACAGTGCCCAAAGATGTGAAGGCGGTCGATCAACTTCCGGCGGGGAAGTATGGGGTGCAGTTCCTCTGGACCGACGCCCATTACACCGGCATATACACCTATAGGGTGCTACGCGCCGCCTGCCCCTGCATCATCTGCGGGGAGGCCAGGGCTAAGGCAAATAAATCTAACGGAAATTCCAGCGAAACCGGTAGTGAGATTCCCGGCGGCGACGCCAGCTAAAGGGAGCCGCCTAAACTAGTTAGGTTATTTGGAGTCTTTGGCTGGTTGGGTGTCTCTGGCCCTCAGCGGTTTTTCCAGCGACGCCTTGAACTTGGGCGCGGTAAATGTGTTGGATTTGAAGGCAAAGTTGGATAGCTGACGCTCCCCGGGCTTGCCACAGTTCTTACAATTGGCCGGTTCGTCGGACTGCTTAACTGAGCGCATTACTTCGTATTCCAAAGCGCAATCGGCACAGTAATATTCATAGATGGGCATGGAAACCTCCTGAATCTACGTCCATTCTAGACCCAGTGGCAAAGTGGTGCCACTGGGAAGGTGAAACTAAAAACTTAAATTCACAGGCGTACCGATTCCGCTAGAGTGTCATTCTAAGGAAAGAAGTCCCGACTTGTCGGGAAAGAATCTGCCAATTCACAACTTTGCAGACCCTTCGCTTCGCTCAGGGTGACATATACATAGCAGTTACAGGCATCGGCAACCAATGATAGGAAAACCGGAGTAATCATGGCTGATACAGCAGACGTAGTAATAATTGGAGGAGGGGCGGCCGGTTGCGCCGTTGCCTACTACCTGGCCCAATCGGGGGTCAAATCCACCATCATCGAACGCGCAGGCTTAGGCAACCAGGCTTCAGGAAACGCCGCTGGTGGGTTGAACCCACTAACTGGCGTTGGCATACCTGGCCCTTTAGCCAGCTTTGCTTGGGAGTGCTACAAGCTTCATGGTGACCTGCACGAAGGCCTGGTCCAAGATACCGGCATTGATTACCAACACCACACCGTGGCCAAGATTGACGTGGCGTTGGAGGAGTCAAGCATCGCTGGAATGAAGGAAGATGCACTCCGCATCGACGCCGTCGACGGGTTCAACGCCCGGTGGTTGGAGCCCGACGAAGTGGCCAAACTCGAACCGCGAATCGCCCCCGGCATCCTTGGCGGTTATTACCATCAAGGGGACACCTCCGCCGACAGCCACAAGCTGACCGAATCCTTTGCCGCAGCAGCAGCCAACAAGGCCGGCTCAACTGTACGCGAGGGCAACGTCCGCAGTCTGGAAGGCAGTGGCGACAGAATTGACCGCGTCATATTGGAAGATGGTGAAATTTCCTGCGGCCAGGTCGTGATGGCCTTAGGCCCATGGTCTCGGAGGGCAGAGGCTTGGTTGGGAATCTACATCCCCGTCGACCCGCTGAAGGGTGAGATTCTCCGGCTGAAACTTGACGGCCCGCCCATCGAGTACGACATTTCCGGCGGCGGAGCTTCCATCTATCCTAAGTTCACTGGATTAAATTGGTGCGGCACGACGGAAGACTGGAAAGGCTTTGACCTGAGCCTGTCTGACGAAGTGGACAAGCTAATTAGAAAACGACTTGAACGCGTGTTCCCTGAACTAGCGACGGCTGAATTGGAACTCCACACGGCCTGCCTGCGCCCGGTCACTCCCGACTGGCTGCCGGTACTAGGTCGCGCACCGGGTTGGGACAACGTCTACTTGGCCACCGGCGCGGGCAAAAAGGGCATTCTTCTCGCCCCCGGAATCGGCCAGTCCGTCGCTGATCTGATGACCACCGGCGAGACCGCACTCTCAATCCAGGGCTACTCCCCGGAGCGGTTCGCAACACTACTGGACTAATCGCCCTTTAATCGGGGACGCAAACAAAAGGATATAGATGGGAAAGAATATACGCATCACCGCCGGAAGCGTGGTGGTTGACGCTGAATTGAATGACACGGATACCGCGGGCGCAATCTGGGAGGTGCTACCCATCCAGGCCAACGGCAACACCTGGGGTGATGAGATATATTTCCGAATATCCGTCGAAAACGAGGTTGAGAACGGGCAGGAGGTGGTAGAACTAGGCGACTTGGGCTATTGGCCTCCGGGGAGCGCTTTTTGCCTGTTCTTTGGGCCCACTCCGGCCAGCGAAGGCGACGAAATCAGACCGGCCAGCAAGGTCACAGTCATTGGCAAAATCAAAGGCGACTCCACAGTTTTGACGAGCGTCTCTTCCGGGAGTTCCGTCTTGATTGAAGCTCTTTCTTAATCGGGGCCGCCTAGCAGTCTATTTTCCGAACTGAGCGATAACACCGGTGGTGTCGCCGGATACAAAGACGTGTCCGCCGGCCATCTGGTCTTCTAAGGTCAAGCGGCCATAGGCCATCAGTACAAAAGTCTGGGTGTCGCAGCCCAATATGGCGTCAGGGTACTTTTCGCTGGCCGATTCCATTGTCGCCGGCTGGCCACCACCGGCAACTATGTCATAGCTGCCCGCAACGCTGCCCGTTAGTTCAAACCTAAACCGGATCGAGGCGGCGATATTGACGCCAGGGTCGAACAACCGGCCCACCACAAACACCGGAAACATCTCCAAGATCGAAGGCAGACTCTCTGCGGACATCACCGGAATCGGTTCCAATTTGGAGCGAATGTCCCACTCGTGCACTATTAACTCGGTGAGACGCAGGTTCAGGTAGGTTTCCACGGAGATTGTCCCTGCCGGGTGATAGCACGGTTTGGCGACATCAGCCTCAGCCAACCCAGATAACGCTTCATCCAACTTAGCGCAGTTGCTGTTGAAGGCTTTTAGAAGCTCGGCGCCAAGGCTCTCTCTAAAGTCGATGGCCAACTGACCGTTGGCCCTCAGCCGCGCTTCCATATCCCCCACACCTGCGGGCGGAGCGCCCTCTGGGGCAGAACCATCATCACCGGCACCCCGGACGATGTTGGGCGCAAATCTATCAACGCCACCGGTCAAATGGGCCACCACGTCTTGGACTTGCCAGGCGTCGCATGCGCTCGGAGTCGACCAAGCCTGTGGCGATAATTTCTTGAGGTATTCCCCAATCCGCGCCGACTCGGCTTTAATCAACTGGGCCTTATCCAATACCGAACCCATATAATCGTCTCCTGTATAAATGGCGGGCAACCCTAACAAACCGCTATATTCCGTTTCACGTTGGCGGTATTATAGTGGCCGCTGAGCTTTACACAATAGATTTAATAATAGGCACCGGACGGCTAACTCGCGTCCGGACCAAATATCAGGAGGCCCGTAGTGGCATTAGGTTGGGCAATCATTGGGGCGGGGATGCATCCGCAGCAAAAAGTAGCTCCGGCAATTGGACTCACAGCAGATTCAGAACTGATAGCAGTATTGAGTCGGGACCAAGGGCGGGCCGACACGTTCGCCGATGCGCACGGAGCCCAGGTTGGGTATTCCAATATCGACGACCTGCTGGCCGACTCACGGATCGATGCGGTGTTCGTGGCTTCACCCAATGCCATGCACCTTGAGCATACCGAACAAGCAGCCAGGGCTGGCAAACACGTCTTGTCTGAGAAACCGATGGCAACCTCCGTGGACGATGCCATGGGCATGGTCAATGTCTGCCGGGAGAATGGGGTGAAACTGGGCTTGGGGTTTGAACTACGGTTCCACCCTGCCCACCTTATGGCTAAGGAACTGGTATCCCAGGGCAAACTGGGTCGAGTTCGGTTGCTACAGGGGCACTGGGGCCGCGGCGAACGCGGCGAACCGGAGCACAGGCCCCGCACCGGCCTACGTGAGTGGTGGGAAGACCCAGTTGCCATGGGCGGCGGCTCGGTCATCATGGGTCTGGGCGTTCACGTGTTTGACCTGATGCGTTTTGTCACCAGCCAGGAGATCACAGAGGTTATCGCCATGACCGATGGCCAGACCGACGCCCAACCCCTGGAGCACATCGCCAGCATGTCACTGCGACTGGAGGACGGCACCATCGCCAACGTTAGTTGCGGACGGATGCTGCCAGACACTCTCAATAACTTCACCGTCTACGGGACCGATGGCCGTTTCACCGGCACCGCCACCGTCTGGGAAGCGCGCATGGGGTCACTGGAAGTAGTGAGCGAAACTATCAACAAGACCGAGAACTTCGAGTATGACTACCTCGCCAACTTCGTCGCAGAACTGTCAGATTTTCGCTCCGCCTTGGAAGAAGACCGGGAACCCGCCGCCACCGGAGCCGACGGCGTACGGTCCACCGAGGTGAACTCAGCGGTAATCGAATCTGCCAAAACCGGCCGCGCAGTCAAGATTAAGCGATTAACGATTTAGGTTTCGCAGCGGTTGACGGTGGGCTGGGCCGTTGCTACGATTCCGACGCCTAACACAACAATTAACTAGAGGGCTATTTACGATGACAACCACAGAGCAGAACCAGGCACAGGGTGCGCTGGTTGGCCTAAAAGTCCTGGATTTTGGACAGTACATCCCCGGCCCCATGTTGGGCATGTTGCTCAGCGATCAAGGCGCCGAGGTTATCAAGGTTGAGCGTCCAGGCGGCGACCCTGCTCGAAGCGAGCCGGCCTTTGCCACCTGGAACCGAGGCAAGCGTTCTATTGTCCTGGACTTGAAAACGCCTGAGGGACAGGCCAATGCCGTGGCGCTAGCCAAGCAGGCTGACATCGTAATCGAGAATTACCGGCCCGGCGTTGCCGACCGCTTGGGTATCGGCTACGAGGCTCTTTCCAAAGCAAACCCACAGTTGTTGTACTGCTCCATTCCTGGATTTGGCGAAGACAGTCCCTACCGCAACGAACGCGGCTGGGAGGGCATAGTCTCTGCTTCCACCGGCACCTACCAGCCCTACGACGAGACCGAGGAGCCATTGTTCCTGCCGCTGCCCACCGCCAGCACATTTGCGGCCATTGTTTCCGCGGTGTCCGTGGGGATGGCCGTAGTAGCCCGCGACCGCAACAACAAAGGTCAGCGCATAGAAGTGCCCATGCACAGTGCCATGTTCTCGGCCATAGGCCGCAACCTGGTCAAGCTATACGACATTGACCCGCCCAGTTTGGACGAGTTCCCCCGTAACGTCATGGCCCACCAGTACGAGTGTAAGGACGGCAAGTTCCTGCAATCCCAGGGAGGTTATGCGGTATTCGTCGGCCAATTGATGGCTGCCGCCGGTCGCCCAGAATGGGTCGAAGAATTGGAAGGCCTCTACAACGTGGAGACTGACCCGGAAACCATTGCAATGTGGAAGGGACGCTTTGAGGAGATGTTCCTAGAGCGGGACGCAAAGCAATGGGAAGACGATATCGCCGCTGCCAATGGTGTCGGTACCGTCTGCAAACCCGTGGAGGAATGGTTGGTTCATGAGCATGCCCTAGAAAGCAAGATGGTCATCCAGATGGACGATGCTCGATACGGCATTATGAAACAACCCGGAGTTCAGGTACGGCTAAGGGGCACACCCGGAGCCATCCAGTTTCGAGCGCCAACACTGGGTGAGCACACCGACGAGATTCTCGCCGAGTTAAAGAAAGAAATCTCGACTCCCGCAACTCCTAAATCCAACAGCGAAAGCATCATGCACGCATTGGAAGGGCTCAGAGTCTTGGACCTCTGCATCGTCTTGGCCGGTCCCACCTGCGGCCGCACGCTGGGCGAGTTCGGCGCTGACGTTATCAAGATCGACGACCCGTCACGTCCCTATAACATCCCAGGCAACACTGACGTTAACCGCGGCAAGCGCAGCATCCAGATCAATCTCAAAACCAAGGAAGGCTTGGAAGTCTTCTACAAGCTGCTTGAAACCACCGACATAGTGGTGGAGAACAACCGAAAGAGCAGCCTGGCTCGGTTGGGCATCAGCTTTGAACAAATGAAGGAACGCAAGCCAGACATCATCCACGCGTCCCTCAACGCTTTTGGCTATGACGGCCCCTGGAGCGAGCGACCCGGCTGGGAACAGTTGGCACAAGCCACGGCCGGCATTCAGGTGCGGCGTGGGGGGCGAGATGGGACCCCCAAATTGCTGCCCTACCCCATGAACGACTACGGCACCGGGTTGATGGGCGCGTACGCCGTCGCCTTGGCCGTGCATGAACGCAACCGCACTGGCCAGGGTCAAACGGTCAACAGTGGACTGGCCTTGACCGCCGGGCTGCTGCAATCACCCTACTTCCTAGACTACGAAGGCTACGAAAGGAACGAACCAGAAGGCCTGGGCGTGCGTGGTTTCGACGCCAAGTCTCGCCTCTATGAAGCCTCTGACGGCTGGATGTATTTCCACTGTCCTGACGACTTTGCCTGGGCCAATCTAACCAACCTAGCTGATTTTTCCGAGTTATCTGCCGGCGACGACGCCGCATTAACTCAGTCCATTGCCGACGTGATTTCCAGCAAGTCCATCGCAGAATGGAGCAAGCTGATCAACCCCACCGGCGTCAGCGTCATGGCCAACCGGATGGTGGAAGATTTTAGGGACGATGAAGACATCCGCAAGGCCGGATTGATCGTCAAACGCGACCATCCCAACTTTGGCCTGGCTGAACACCTGGGCAGCGTGGCCAGGCTGTCCGAGACACCAATGCGAGTTGGCCGTCCCACCCCGTTACTTGGTGCGGATACCGGAGATATTCTCGTCGAAGCCGGCTATACCGGGGAACAGATCGAGTCCATGAAGCTGTCCGGTGCGGTGGTCCAATACCAAGCCTAGGGCGATTGTTACTTGGAAGACATTTTTACACACAAAGTGTGGATGGGCATGGCCAATCTGTGAGAGTGTGTAGATGAAGGATTGATTGAGCTTGACGGGTCGACCGCCCATGTGTGCGCCTTCCAGACGTGGTTCAAACCGAGTGTTTTCTTAGACGTAGAACCAGTTTAGCCGCTGATTAGATGACTGGATTAATCCGCTGCCGGAGAAACTGGTGCAATGAAAGATTCGTTTTCGTATGGCAGCCGACCTTTGAGTATGCTAAACTGGCCGCTCATCTGAACGCGTTTAACGCGTAACCTCAGGTAGAAGAGGTCTTATTGCTCCGCATCTACAACACCCTGGCAAAACGTGTTGAAGAGATTCAACCAACAACTCCAGGGCTTATTGAAATGTATACCTGCGGCCCCACTGTGTACCGCGACGCCCACATTGGCAACATGCGCACCTATATCATGGCCGACTGGGTTCGTCGATCATTGATACACAGCGGCCTTAAGGTCACCCACATCAAAAACATCACCGACGTTGGTCACATGCGCCAGGAATTGGCGGAGGCCGGCGGCGACAAGATGATTATGGCCGCCCTTGCTGAAGGCAAGACCATTGGGGAAATCGCCGACGTTTACGCCGAACGATTCTTCCGTGACGAAAAACGCCTGAACATATTAGAAGCAACGGTGTTCCCTTGGGCCAGCCATCACATACCAGAGATGGTGACAATCAACGAAAAGCTGATTGCCAAAGGTCATGCCTACGAAAAGGGCGGTAACCTCTACTTCGACGTTCCGTCATTTGGAGGCTACGGCAAACTCTCCAACAACGTTGGCGGCGACCTCTTAGAGGGCGTTCGTTCTGAAGCTGACCCGCTGAAACGCGACCCCAGAGATTTCACTCTTTGGAAGGCCGCAGAACCGGGCCGTGACGTTAAATGGGACAGCCCATGGGGGGAAGGTTTCCCAGGTTGGCACATAGAGTGCTCGGCCATGGCTTCTAAGTACCTAGGAGAGAGTTTCGACATCCACACCGGCGGCGTCGACAACGTTTTCCCGCACCACGAAGACGAGATTGCCCAGAGCGAAGCCGCGTTTGGGCAGCAACACGTAAACTACTGGGTCCACGCCCAGCACCTATTGGCCGACGGCGCCAAGATGTCGAAATCTGCCGGCAACGTTTTCCTTATCGAAGAATTGATCGACCGTGGGTTCTCACCTCTGTCGTTCCGGTACCTCTGCATGACAGTTCGGTACCGCCACCGCATGAACTTCACGTTCACATCGCTGAAGGCTGCGGAGAAAGCTCTAACGGGCCTGCGCCACCGAATTTGGCTCTGGAGCCAAGAACCAGTGGTCGCCGGTTACGCAACAGAGATTGATGAATATCGTCAACGGTTCTGGGATATCGTTGAGTCAGATTTGGACCTGCCCAGCGCCCTGGCCATGACTTGGGAGATGGTTCGCTCTGAGATACCCAGCAGGGCCAAGATGGATCTGCTACTAGAATTTGACCAGATGTTTGGCCTGGACCTGGACAAGGCCCCGGCCGAAAACGAAGTAAACGCCAACGTCACAGAAACTCTGACCGTAAGAGGCGGACACCGCGACAAGTCCGAGTACGCCACAGCGGATTCCCTCCGTGGTCAACTTTCCTCGGACGGATACCTGATCCAAGACACAACCAGCGGCACCAAAGTCCGCCCGAAGACTGAGTTGGAGCTACGGCAGGAGAAGTGGGTTTCAGTATCGTCATCTCGTGAGGTGGAGTCCTATTTGGATCAGCCTGACGAACTTGATTTCACGTTCATACTGAATGCCTACGGTTACCCTAGCGACGTTAAACGTTGCATTGAAAGCATGCTGAATCATACCGGTAACCACTCGGTTGAGGCCATTGTCATCGACAACGGCTCCACAGATGGCACCGGAGAACTTTTGGAAGAGATGCTAACCCTGCATCCGGAGTTGAGAGTGGTTCACGCCGATCACGTTATCGGTGACGCCGCCAGCAAGAATATTGGACTGATGCAGAGCCGAGGCCGCAATATTGTGGTCATGGACGGTTCCGCCGAGATTACCGGGAACATTCTGGACTCTATTTCAGAATCACTAAGTGACCCCACCGTGGGCATCTTTGGACCCTGGGGCCTCAGCACCCCGGACATGCAGCATTTCCACGAAGAGGTTGACGATGGCGACGCTGATGCCATGCAAGCCTATTGCATGTCGTTCCGCAGAGAAGAGGTCAACAATGTTGGTCTCATGCGGGAGTGCTTCCGCTTCTACCGCAACTTGGACATTGATTACTGCTTCCAATTCAAGGACAAGGGGTTCAGGGTAGTGGCTGACTCTACTTTGCCCTTGGTCCGCCACGAACATCGTCAATGGACGGAATTGGACGACAATCAACGCGACGAGCTGAGCCGTAAGAACTTTGGTCGGTTCTTGAAGCGCTGGGGCAACCGTCCTGACCTGCTGATTGCAGCCGATGCTGTTGGGTTCGATAACCAACAATTCCACCACTAGACCGACAGGTCTGGTAAAAAGCGAAATGGTGGACACATAGTTTTGGTTAGCGCACCCTCAGGGAACAACGGTTTCCCATGCAAGTTTTGCTGGTCTTCCGCACCGGCTGCCATTGGTTCGTATATGGACCAATATCGATGATTAGTTCTTTGAAGTTCAACTAATATCGGAAATTTGCCGTTGTTTACTTAGGACGGTTGCAGAATTAGTACAACCAATTCTGCTGGCCAGTCAACGCTTGACATAACCAACAACGATAATCGCCTACAGATTTGGTTAGCAATGATTGATTATCGGGCCAAATACAACACAAATCTAGGATTCGGTTTCCATCCCTGACATGCAATATTCATCAACATCTATTATGCGAAACTCAGCCTTGACGCTATGCCTAGCCGGTGCTAGATTCGCGCCAAGTTCACGTATGGACGCTCACACCCTTGGCACCGCCCCGCGGAGCGCCTAACCAATGTCCGAGATTGCCGAAAGACTGTTGGCTGGCGAACAAAGGGCGCTATCAAGGTTGATTACCCTCTTGGAAAGGGGGGACCCGGCGGCCGCCGAAGCAATGAAGGTGGTTGACGGGCATACCGGACGGGCATACACGGTGGGTATCACTGGACCTCCGGGCGCAGGCAAGAGCACCATTGTGGACCAACTGACGCAGCTGGTTCGGGAGACAGGTTCCACGGTAGGCATCATTGCTGTTGACCCCACCAGCCCTTTTAGTGGCGGCGCTATTCTTGGTGACCGCATACGTATGCAACGCCACTATCTGGATCCCGGTGTGTTTATCCGCAGCGTGGCAACCAGAGGACAATCAGGCGGATTACCTCGGATAGTCAAAAGCATGGTTCGGGCGCTGGATGCCTCGGGTATTGACCTAATATTGGTTGAGACCGTAGGCGTTGGTCAGACAGAACTGGGAATCATAAGTGTGGCGGACACTGTCTTGGTAGCGTTGAACCCGGAGTCGGGAGACACAATTCAGACACTAAAAGCCGGAGTGATGGAGATTGCCGACCTTTACTTGGTAAACAAGGCTGACCGTGACGGGGCCAACCAGATGGCGACAGCCATCACCGGTATGCTTCACATGGCCATAAACAGTCCCAAGTGGAGCCCGCCCGTATTGTTGACCACGGCCCACACAGGGCAGGGTATCGACGAACTCTGGAACAAGATTGAGGAACACAGGAAGTTCCTAACTACCAGCGGCGAACTTAACGAACGCCGCGGTCGTCAACGCAGACGCGAGTTCTTGGAAGCGGTGGAAGAGGTGTTGGCGCAGCGTCTGCGCGACAGGGTCGAAAACGACCCAAGCTTAAATGCTGTTTTGGAGAAGATAGCAGCGAAAGAGACAGATCCTTACTCTGCTGCCTTGGAGTTTTTGGATTCATCTCTTTTATCGGCAAACTGGCTTAACCCGGAATAGACGGTTCACCCGGTTTCATATTAAATCCAATTTACCGGATACAGACCGACCGAAAACCAACCGGTGCGTTAGCGGGGCCAGATATCTCCACAGGACTTTCCCTGAGGATAATTCCTCTTACGACGGGGAACAGGGAGACCAATATATCCGATTCACGGACGTGGAGACTTGAAATGTCAGTATTAGGTGTTGATTTAAGGGCATCTAAAAAG
>Ga0209089_10000157_pt1 | contig 61697 bp, 65 predicted proteins | sample ArcticOcean_MG_C_FD_187431 | JGI IMG/M metagenome (GOLD analysis project Ga0209089, IMG submission 187431) | Marine microbial communities from western Arctic Ocean - ArcticOcean_MG_CB2_150 (SPAdes) (version 2) | ecosystem: Environmental > Aquatic > Marine > Oceanic | place: Arctic Ocean: Canada...
CAGAAGCAGGGTAGGGATATCGCAGCAGGTAAGCTTTCGTCATCGGGCGTGGAAGAAGCACAGAAACGGGCTAAACGCTGTATGGCGTCTGACTACAAGGATTGCGACTAACGTAAAAATACATTGAAGTCAGCGAAGGTGCGATGAAATGGGGCTTGCAACCGACGTTACTTTCATTTGGATTACGCCAACCTTTGCCCGCGCTAGTTCGAAAGACGCCCAGGCCCTTCATAAAACCCATCAACTTCCGCAGGCTACACCCTCAGTCACATGCGGCCCCACCAGCTTCACGTCGTTGATCGTCACCTTGTAAAGATCGTACGTTGACGCTGACATATATTCCCATTCCCGGCTGCGGGTAACCATTGTCACTTTACGGTTATCGTTTTCAGCTTGGCTCAAATGCGCACACAGTTTTTGGATGTTTTTCAACCTTTGGCCATCAACTGTATGCAGGTAACTGTACGCATCCATCCCCAGTACCGACCCTACAGACGCCGACGCAACATCGAGGATCATTATCTCATCATTAGAGTTGGAAAGATTAACGTCCCGCATAAGTTCTTTGCCGACGACCATCCCTGAAAAATGCAATCCCACCCAATCGATCATCCGAGGCCGCGCCAATGCAGCTAAGTTCAAGGTCTGCGGTTTGCCGTTTCGTATAATATTGACCGCGATATCCCCTTCTAAGCCCCGGAGGGCATGGATTAGGTCTGCCTGGTTCTTTAGTTTTGTGTTTGGGTCACTTGCCAAAGACAACAGCTGGTCTTCAGGTTCGAGCGCCCATTTAACAGGAAGCCCTTCGTAATTTGTGGCGACAATCACCTTATCGGGCGCCTCATCACTCGTAGCGAAAGCAGCAGGCAAATAAGGGACGGAAGGGTTTCCCCCTTCTCTAAGAAGTTTAACCACTCGACATACGTAAATCATTGGCACCGCAAACCCGAGGCCTTCAGTTGAACGTTTGGAGTAGCCCATGGCATTTATGCCAATCACCTCACCTGATTTGATACTTATGAGAGGACCACCCGAGTTGCCGTGATTGATGGCCGCGTCGGTCTGTATCCAATAGCGGTTGTGTCGATAACGTAAGCCCGAAACAATTCCCGTGGTCACCGAGAAGTCCAGCGATAATGGGTGGCCATAAGCTCCCACTTCACTCCCGGCTTCGGGCCAGTCGTCACATCTTAGCTCGGCCTGTTTCGCGCTAACCGGGATATTTTCATTCTGTACCGCCAAGACGGCGAGATCGAGATATCGGTCAACAAACAGCAGCTTAGCCTCGACAAAGCTCTGGTTTTTGAACGCTACCTCTAGGCTTTCAGGGTTTCTGGAGGATACGTGGGCATTAGTCGCTATCCACCCTCTCTTTGAATCAATCAGAAACCCTGCGCCCGAATAAGAACCTTTGTTGTCCCTTATCGATGGATACTTAACCCGGGTCCGGATTTTGACGGTGTAGCCTTCTGCCTTGGCTAAATATGAGTTTTTTGATTCATTCTCAGCAGCATTCGCCGGTGCAAAGGACCAGAGAAGTGCGAGCAACAGCGGTAGGGTCGCGTAGATAGCGATTGGTGTATTTTTCATAAGGCAAGACTAATCTGAAACACCTGATAGTACGAGCCTCGGAGGTAAATGCTTCTCAGGTGAATTTATAAGACATTGCTTTTCGAAAAAAAGCGGGCAAATGAAGCTAGATCGAATTTAGGAGGCGGTTATGGAATGGATGCTGTTCGATCCCAGCACTATTGGCCTAGCGATAGCCGGTACTGAACTTGCCTTAAAGGGTGCAATCCATTTGCTGGATGTATTCACCACATTTTCGGGGGAGCGACTCGGTATAGCGAGTGACTTTATATCCAGTCAGATTGAGGAATATGGGATCGAGGTTAAATACGATTCCTATGATTAACCGGCTTAAACTATGTCGAGCCTATAACCCAATCCCATACCCTCAGGAGAAGTCGGGTATGGCCTTGGGACCTCCGCCGCCCTGGCGCCCCGCCTCCGCGAGGGCAGGCCTCAGGGCCGAAGCCTGAGGTCGCTCGTTAGGGAGGATGGCCTATAATGGCGAAAAATAGCGACCTATTGTTCGTATTCCTTGGCCATCGGTTATAGTGAACATACTCTCCCGTCGTCCTGCCGTTCGCCAAGACGACGGGAGAGAGAACGACGGCGAAGAAGATGACGAATTTTAACGCGGCATGAGGAAGAGCATCTGAATGGACGACTACCTCGCCTGGTTTCTAGATGTCAGCCACTGGCACTGGTTCGCCCTGGCAGTTGCGCTTGGTGGGTTGGAAATGCTGTCGATGTCGTTCTTCCTGATCTTCCCCAGCCTCGCGGCTGGGTTGGTCGGGCTGATCGTCTATGTCGAGCCGGGGATCGACTGGCGGGTCCAGGTCCTGATCTTCGCGGTGCTTTCAGTAGTCACGACGATGCTGGGCCGGAGCTGGTTCAGGAAATTGCGCGCCGTCGAAGCGCCGATGACGGTCAATATCCGGAGCCAGACTTATACCGGGCGCCGAGTCCGTCTCGGCGAGGCAATAGAGAACGGTCAAGGCCGGATCCAACTCGACGATACCTGGTGGACCGCCCGCTCGCTCGACAAGGCGACCATCGCCGCCGGGGCGCTGGTCGAAATCGCCGATGCCGATGGCGCGACCTTGATCGTACAGGCTGTCGTTGAGTGATGGCAGCCGACATTTTAGCTAATCCCGTGGGTTAGAATTTCTCGATTTCGCGGTTCCCTATTTCGCGGGATAATCCCCGGCGACGCGCCACCCCCTTCGAGCAACGCGTATCCGCCAAGGAGACCATCATGCCGCTCGGCTATGTTATCGCCCAGGTCACCGTCACCGATCCTGAAGCCTTCGAAAAATACCGGGCGCGGGTTCCCGAGGTGACCGAAGGTTATGGCGGTGAGTATCTCGCGCGCGGCGGTCGTCAGCAGGGGTTGGAAGGCGGCAAGCCGACCGGCAACCGCACCGTGTTAGTCCGCTTCGCAAGCTATGAGCGCGCCGTCGAGTGGTATCACTCCAACGAATATGCCGAGTTGATCAAGCTGCGCCAGGCCGGCTCGAACGGCACTCTATTCGTTGTCGAGGGGGTGGAATGATGACCTATCGCCCCGAGGCGCGAATTACTCAATATCCCTGGCCCGACCAATATCCTCGACCGCGTGCTTGGCGCCATGCATCGCCCGACGATGGACATTCTGGCGCCGGATGATCGAGGATACCGGCCTCCGCATCCAGAGCGTCCCGTCGGAGTGGAATGCCGGGATCGATCCGGAGCGGGCCGCACGGCAAGGGCGGCGTGGCGCCGGCGGTCGCCGATCTGGCGACCAACTGACGGGGTGGCAGTAACCAAGCTGGTCTGCGCGCCCAGCCTGTGTTTCGATGCCGGCGACAAGCATTTCCAGCTCGGCCTCGGGCAGCGCGGCTTGGCTGGTGCGTTCGACCGACTAGACACTTTTCTGGAAAGCTTTTGACATGGCCGAGATCGAATATTTCTACGCTGCCCATTCCGCCTATGCCTATCTGGGGTCGGCGCGTTTCATGGAGATCGCGGCAGCGGCCGGACGGCAGATTGTCCATAAGCCCTATGATCTCCGCGCCGGGATCATCGGCGTCGGCTCCAGTGTCATCGGTGAGCGCACCGCCGGGCATCTGGAATATTACTTTGGCCGCGAGGTCGAACGCTGGTCACAATTTCGCAACGCCCCGGTGATGAAGCGATTACCCACCCATCACCACAAATCCACCACCCCTTCAAACACCATGCTGATCGCCGGCATCGTGCAGGGTCTGAACATCGATCAGCTAGCCCACGCAATGCTGGAGCAGCATTGGCGCTATGATGTCGATCTGGCGGACTTGGATACCCTAAGGGCGATCGCCCGGTCGCTCGACATCGACCCTGAGCCGCTTCTGGCCGCCAGTGGATCGTCGGAGGTGCTCGACATTTACAATGCCAATACCGCCGAGGCGATCCTCCGTTCAGTGTTCGGCTCACCGACCTTTTTTATCGATGGTGATATGTTCTACGGCCAGGACCGCCTGGAACTGATCGAACAGGCGTTGCGCACGCCCTTCACCCTCAAATTACCGTCTTAAACCGAGGGCTTCCTGGGTATGAGCGACCTTCCCGCGAGCGTGACCGTGGCCATTGTCGGCGCTGGGCCGGTTGGATTGATGAGCGCCAACTTGCTAGGCCGGCTGGGTGTCGACACGCTGCTGATCGAGCGCAATGCCGCCCCCTATGACGTACCTCGGGCGATCACCCTGGATGACGAGGGCGCCCGCACCCTGCAGGCCGCCGGACTTGATCAGGTCTACCTGCCGAACGCCCGACGCGGCCGGGGCTCACGCTATTACGACGATGACGGGCAAGCCTTCGCCGAGGTTGGCCCCGGACCGGTCGAGTACGGGTTTCCACGCCGCACCCAGATCTTTCAACCGGAATTCGAGCAGGTGCTGCTCGCCGGCCTCGACCGTTTCAGCCATCTCCAAGCCGCCTATTGCCATGAATTGTTAAGCGTCGAGCAGGATGCGAACGGCGTCACCTTGACCGTCTCCAAGCCGGATGGTTCGACCGTCACTCTAAGTGCCCACTATCTGCTGGCCTGCGATGGGGCCCGCAGCCCGACGCGCCAGCGCCTGGGGATCGAGATGCTGGGCGATACCTATCCCGAGGATTGGCTGATCCTCGACATGGTCAACGATCCGGACCAAGAACCGGTTTCGAAATTCTTCTGCCGCTCCGACCGGCCCTATGTCAGCATCCCAGCGCCGCGCGGCGGCAGGCGCTACGAGTTCCGCGCCGCGCCGGGCGAGACCACCGACGCCCTGCTTGATCCGGCGACTATCCGCGCCCTATTAAAGCCAATACGCACCGTTGCCGACGGCGATATCCTGCGCGCCGTGGTTTATACCTTCGAGGCTCGGATCGCCGAACGCTGGGCCCAGGAACGGGTGTTCCTGCTCGGCGACGCGGCGCATCTAACCCCGCCGTTTGCCGGACAGGGGATGAACGCCGGCCTGCGGGACGCCCACAATCTGACCTGGAAGATCTGGGCGGTCACCAGCGGCAAGGCGGGGCAGGGATTGCTGACGACCTATGAGGCGGAACGGCGCGGCCCGGCCTGGGCGATGGTGCAACTGGCGGTGGCGATGGGCGACATCGTCATGCCCCAGGGCGAGCGCGATATCGCGTTCCGAACCAGCCTGGTGGCCTGGATGGACCGGTTCCCCGCCGCCCGCGATTTCATCGTCACCATGAAGTTCAAACCGCCGCCGCGCTATGACACCGGCGCCTTCGTCGATCTCGACAGCCAACCCTTCGCCGGCTCGCTGGTCGGTCAGATGATGCCGCAGCCGCTGGTGCATACAGGCGATGGCGGCGCGGCAAGGCTGGATGACGTGATTGGGCCGGGTTTCGCGCTGATCGCCCAACAAGAGGAACCCGCCGCCGCGATGGCAGCGCTTCGAGACCGGTTATGGCCGGCGTTGCAGCCGGCCCTGGTGGCGATCTACGCCGATCCACCGACCAATAATCTGCCGCCCATTTTGCCGGGAATCACCACCCTGGTGCCGGAGCCCGGCCCGGCCCTGGCAGCGCTGAGGGCGCATCGCGATCAGATCATCCTGGTTCGCCCCGATCGCTATGTCGCGGCGGCGTTCTGGCCCGGCGATGCCGAGGCGACAATCGAGGCGTTTAACCGACTGTGCTGGCAAGCCGGCGAAAACACAGCCGTCGCCGCTGCTCTCAACGCTCCGAAAACGCCTTAATTCATCCCCCGGGCTTTGGCCACCACGTCATAGGCCCCGTTGATAGCGGCCATCTTGTCGTTCGCCTGACGCACGAATTCCTCTGGCATGCCCTCCGCGATCAACCGGTCCGGATGGTTCTCGCGGATCAGCTTGCGGTAGGTAGCCTTGACCTGATCATTGCTGGCGCCAGGCTCGACACCAAGCGTCCCATAGGGATCATCGCCCGGTCCGGCGCCATAGACCGACAATAGCCGTTGAAAGGCCGGGTGATCGAAACCGAAGATCTCAGCAATCCTCTCAAGATAGGCGACCTCATTGGCATGCACCACGCCATCGGCCTTGGCGATGTGCAGCAGGCTGCCGAGCAACTCTTCCAGCACCGGCGAGCCCGGATTAAATAATTTAGCGATTTGTTGGGCATAAACCTCAAAGCCAGCCACATCCTTGCGGGCCAGGTCCCAGACCCGCCCGACATTGCGGGTCTCGTCCGGCGGCACTCGAAAGACCTCGCGAAACGCCGCTATCTCGTCGCGAGTCACCACCCCATCGGCCTTAGCCATCTTAGCCGAGAGCACAATCACACCGATGGTGAATGCAACCTTTCGGGTAGCCGTTTCCTCGTCGATTGGTATTTCGGAGGGGACGGTGGTCATCTTGTCGACGGCATGTCCCGCCGCCGCGCCGATCAAGGCACCCAACGGCCCGCCCAGCGCAAGCCCGGCGGCGCCTCCAATAATCTTGCCCCAGATGCTCACGATTTCTAGCCTAAGATACTGTTCGGACCAGCGCCAGAGTCTGGCCTGCGCTGGCGTCCCCGTCAACCGCCTGATCGGTTAGTAAGACCCCGGACCTATCGCGCTCTAAATCGTTGTAAAAAGAACCTATTGACCCATCATGTCGGGTCAATAGGAATGAACCCCATACAGAGAGTTCGCCTCTACAGCCCACTGTCTTTGCGGTCGAAAAATTCGTGAATCCAGGCCTTTACGTTTTTGTCGATCGAGAGAAATTGCGCCGCCAGCCTCCCCCTTGGGTGCGCAGGACGATGCCCTCGCAAGAAAACGCAAACATTTCGGTCTCGTCGGTGACCTCGACCTGCATGCGAAACCTCCGACCTTGGCAAGATGATCACTATGCCCACTGATCAGACCGCTGATTGCGCCCCAATTTACCAATGGATAGTAGCGGCTGTCGATCCGCACCGATCCCACCGAGGGTACCCAGCGCTCCGTGCTGCGTTTCTCAACTGCATCCAAGGTCAATTTAATAGCGATTCACATATATTTTCTAAAATTATTCATTTAAATATAATAAATAACGATCTCTATATTGTAAAAAACCTCCCGGTCCAAAGGCAATTGGCTCCTTCCTCTCGGACCCGATCTCCATTAGGGTGCAATCCTGCCCAATTCGTTGGCCATGGAGACGGTGAAATGCAGATTGATGCGGTTCCCTCAGATCCGACGACGCGCCAGACGGTGCTTGGTATTTTAAAGCAGCGCTTTGGCGATCAGATCAGCACTGCCGAGGCGATCCGCGAACGTCACGGCAAGGATGAGAGCTATCACGCCTCGGTCGCCCCGGATGCGGTGTTCTTCGCCGAAACCACCGAGCAGATCGCCGACGCAGTGAAGACCTGCGCCAACTACAAGTTCCCGGTGATCCCGTTCGGCGTCGGCACGTCCCTGGAAGGACATGTCGCGGCATTGCGCGGCGGGCTTTGCATTGATGTCTCGGCCATGAACCAGGTGCTTGAGGTCAATGCCGAGGATCTGGACGTCACGGTGCAGGCCGGGGTCACCCGCAAGCGACTCAACGAATACCTGCGCGATACCGGCCTGTTTTTCCCGATCGACCCGGGCGCCGACGCCTCGATCGGCGGCATGGCCGCGACCCGGGCCTCCGGCACCAACGCGGTGCGCTATGGCACGATGCGCGAGAACGTTTTGTCCCTGACCGTGGTGACGGCGGACGGACGGGTGGTGAAGACGGCCCGGCGGTCCCGCAAATCCTCCGCCGGCTATGACCTGACCCGCCTGTTCGTCGGCTCGGAAGGCACCCTCGGGGTGATCACCGAGGTTACGCTCAAGGTCTATGGTATTCCCGAATCGATCACCTCGGCGGTGTGCCAGTTCGAGGATCTGGAGAGCGCGGTCAACACCACCATCCTGACCATTCAGTCGGGCATTCCAGTGGCCCGGATGGAGTTGCTTGACGACACCCAAATGGGCGCCTGCATCGCCTATTCCAAACTCGAGGGCTATCAAGCCAAACCCACCCTATTCTTCGAGTTCCACGGCACCAAGGCCAGCGCCACCGAGCAAGCTAAATCCGTGCAGGCGATCGCCGAAGATCTTGGCGGCTCGACCTTCCAATGGACGGCGCGAATGGAAGATCGCAACAAACTTTGGCAGGCCCGCCACGACGCCTATTATGCGGCGCTCGCGCTGAAACCCGGCAGCCAGGGCTGGGCCACCGACGTTTGCGTGCCGGTGTCGCGGCTCGCCGAATGCATCAACGAAACCAAGACCGACCTCGAAGGCACCGGGTTGCTGGCCCCGCTAGTCAGCCATGCCGGCGACGGTAATTTTCATCTGGTCTATGTCATTGATCCGGAAAACCAACCCGAATTGGATCAGGCCCAGGCGCATTCCGACCGCATGGTGATGCGCGCCCTAGCGATGGGCGGCACCTGCACCGGCGAACACGGTGTCGGCTATGGCAAGATGCGGTTCCTGCAGGCCGAACATGGCGAGGCGCTGGCACTGATGCGATCGCTGAAAATTGCGTTCGATCCAGACAACATCATGAACCCCGGCAAGATCGTCAATGTCTGAATAATCAACGGCTCGAGTACTGCGTCGGGGTGACCACCGGCATCGCCGATACGTTTCCCCCGTCATCGCGCCGCTGACGATCCTCAGCAATTTCCTCGCACCCAATCTCCGACCCAGCCGGCGATCTCGGTGGAGTGGGTGTCCATCATGAACATATGGGTGGCCCCGGCGAAACCGACATCGGGAAGCTCGACCAGCTCGGCCTTGCCGCCGGCGGCGTTCACCCTTTCGCCAAATGCCGCGGTATCCGTCTTGGCTTGGCTCCAGCGCTCGGACTCGGTGATGAAGTCACCAAGCAGCAGCAACCAAGGCCAGCCACCAACGGTTTCCGCCGTGATCGCTTCCGACGCCGGCCAACCCGAGGCCTCGCAGCAGATCACGCCACGGATCATGTCGGGGTTTTCGACCGCTGCGCAACTGCCGAGATAGCCGCCCTGGCTGTGGCAGATAAGGACCGACGGGCCGATCTTGCGAAGCGCCGCGCCGACGCCGCGGATCTGCGCTGGCGAGGTCGATGTCCAGCGCGGCACGAACTGACGTTGGAAGGCCTCCAGCGCGTGCAGCGGGAAGCGTTGGCCAGGATACGGCTTGTTAGCGGTAAAATCCGCTTGGCGACCAAACCGGAACAGGTCCCAAGCCTCGGCCTGGGTTCGGCCGACCGGCTTGCCCTGCCAAATCCCCTCGACGGCACAGAAGCCGGAGCGCCCCCGCTCAACATTGTCGATCACATAAACCGCAAAGCCTTGCCGCAGGAACGCATGCAGCCACCCGGGCCGGCCATCCGGCGTGGTCTCCCAGCAGGCCCCCGTCAACCCACCGCCATGCAGCAGAACCAGGGGCGTCTTGTGACGTTGCTCGACCGGAATGAAGTATTGGACATAGACCTGCTCGATCAAGAACGCGCCGTTCGGATCATGCTCGTAGGCCATATTAGCGCTGAACCGCAGGGTCTCGGTTGACTGTCCGGAAACCTCGACCATCCGCCCGCCGACATGAAAACTGCCGAAATCCTTGAGTGCGTACATGCGTCTTCCATTCCAATTTCCCCGCAAATTCCCACGCCATGATCAAAGCAACACGCTGCGGTTTCAAGGGGTAGAGCGTCCGAACGTTGGAAATCTTGACCCCAGGCCATCGTCCCAACACACTCGCCCCTCTATCGATCAACCCCGAGGAACGGAAACATCATGCGCTGGGCACGAGTTGAGGTGAATGGTGAGGCCGTGCATGGCATCGTCGAGGCTGACCGGATAGCCCTGGTCGAGGGCGGTCTTTTCGATGGTGGTTTGGACGGCGGCGGTGCACGCACCGGCCAGACCGTGGCGCTGGCCGATGCCAAATTCCTGATCCCGCTGGAGCCAAAAACCTTTTATGCCGCCGGGCTTAACTATGCCGAGCATGTGATCGCGGTGGCAAAGGCGAACAACAAGGAGCCGAATATCCCCACCGATGCCCATATCGGTTACCGCGCTAATAACGCGCTGATCGCCCACAACCAATCGATCATCAAGCCGAGCGACGCCTCGGAGGAATTTCAATACGAAGCCGAACTGGTGGCGATCATCGGCAAGCAGGCGAAAAACCTATCCGAGGCCGATGCGCTAAATTGCGTGTTCGGCTACACCATCGGCAATGATGTCAGCGAACGGGCCTGGCAGCGCGCCGATCGGACGCTTTGGCGGGCCAAGAATACTGATACCTTCGCGCCGATGGGCCCGTGGATCGAGACCGACGTGGACCTGGACAGCCTGACCACCATCGTGCGCCTGAATGGCCGCGAGGTGATCTCATTCGCAACCAACAACATGATTTTCGGCGTCGCCCGCTATATCAGCGCCATGTCGCGGTATTTCACGCTGTATCCCGGCGATATGGTTTGGATGGGAACCGAGGGGCATGCCGAGAACATGAAACTCGGCGACATCTGCGAGATCGAGATCACCGGAATTGGCACCCTGAGCAACCCGATCGTCGCCGAGGCTTGATCGGCCGAAGCGACTTCAGTGAGATAACCGGGCGTATTGGGATCAGGCGATGAAATTCGGACTTTTTGGCGGCATCAGCTCCTCCGGCGGCACCGAAGTGTCGGGATATCTCGCCAATTATGAGGGTTATATCCAAGCGGTGGTCGATGCCGAGGCGCTAGGCTTTCACAGTAACTTCTTGGTCGAGCATCACTTCACCGGCATGGGCCAGGTCTCGGCCTCGCTGAGCCTGTTGACCTATCTTGCCGCCCGAACCAGCCGGATCCGGCTCGGCACCGCCGTGGTGGTCCTACCCTGGCACAACCCGGTATTGATCGCCGAGCAGGCCGCGACTCTGGATCTTTTGTCGCATGGCCGCTTTGATTTCGGCGTCGGAAAGGGCTATCGGTTTTCCGAGTTCGAAGGGTTTCAAATTCCGATCGAGGAGGCCGCCGAACGCTTCGAGGAGGTGATGACGGTGATCCGCGCCGCCTGGACCACCGAGGGCCGCTTCTCGCATCAAGGCAAGCGCTGGACGTTCAAGGATATCGTTGTCGAACCGGCGACCACCCAGAAGCCGCATCCGCCGTTTTGGATGGCGGCAGGACGACCGGAATCGCTGCAGGCGGCGGCGTGGGGCGGCTATAACCTGCTGCTCGACCAGTTTCAAACCCTGGAGGTCGCGCTGGAACGGCTCGCCCTCTACCGCCAGTCGCTGGCCGAGGTCGGCCGGGTCTGGGACCCGATGGGGGCTGCCGTCGCCCGGGCGCTCTATATCACCAACACTCCAGCCGAGCGCGATGCGGCGGTGGCGGCGCGGATCCGCCAGCTCAATTTCATGAACGCCCATGGCCGCTCGGCCGACGGCAAACAGCGCTCCAGCATGGTCTCCGACGATGATCTGCTGAAAGCCACCGAGCAGGGGGTGTTGATTGGAACGCCGGTTGAAATCATCGAGCGATTGCACCGACTCGGCGACGCCGGGGTCGGCTATGTCCTGCTGTCGCCGCAGACCGAGGGCGCGATGCGGGTCTTCGCCGAAAAAATCATGCCGGCCTTGGCCGATCGACCCCACGGTTTGGTTGATTGAGCGACACCCTTGGTCGATAGAGCGATAGCTTTGCCCGATTGAGCGACGCCGTGGCGCGATCTATAGTGATTTAATGCTGGTTGATTTGCCGACCACGGATGGACAGGCGAGGAGACTTTAATATGCCGCCCACCAAACGAGCGTTGCTGGGGCCGATCCTCAAACTGTTCATCTTCCTCACTGTGGTTTTCCTGTTCCTCGGACTGCAGATGTCAGCGCCCTATACCCGGGCCGGGCCAGAATGTTCGGTCTGGTGCGTGCTTGAGTTCAAGGCCAGGGCCCTCTTGGGCATCGAGGCCACCCCGCTGCCTAAATAGGCGCGGTTCCGCAGAAGACCGGGGAGAGCGGGTTATAGTGGACCAGCCTTAACGCGCTAAAAATTTTAACGGAACAGCTCCGACAAGCTGCTGGATGACGGGGAGAAGGAGTGACGGTCGTAAAAGGGTAGGCCGGCTTCTTGGTGGGCCAGAGCCATGCGATCGTTTAAGCTGCACGCACAATCTCCTAGGGAGAGCGCCGGATGGCTGAAATCCAGAAGGTCGAGATACGGGCGCTGGACAACGGATTTGGCCGCGAAGTCGTCGGGATCGATGCATCGAGCCGGCTTGACGATGAGACCCTCGGCTGGATCGAGCAGGCTTTCGCGGAGCATCCGGTCCTGGTGTTCCGGCAGCAGCGTTTCGATGCCCCGGCGCTGGATGCTTTCGCCCGTCGCTTCGGAACCCCGCAACGACACGTGATGCTTAAATACCGCCATCCCGAGATCCCCGAGGTGTCTTACGTTCGCAATGTCGATGATGCCGGCAAGACCGACCCGTTCGGCGTTAAGCGCGCCAGCAACTGGCACGCAGATGCGACTTATGAGACCCATTTGCCGCGTCTGGCGATGCTGCATGCGCTGGAGGTGCCATCGACCGGCGGCGGCACGCTCTTTGCCGACATGCGGGCCGCGTTTGACGCCTTAGAACCTGACCTCAAGGAAACGCTGATCAGCCTGACTGGCGTCCACGGCTTTAATGTCGGTCCCGGCGCCGAGAAACTTTACGCGACGCAGAAACTTGCAGTCGGGCAGGTCGACCAGTTTCATCCGGCGGTGTTGCGCCACCCCTATTCCGGGCGACCCATTCTGTTCGTTAACCCAAGCCACACATACCGCTTCGTCGGCATGGAGGTCGGCGCCGGTTGGGAGCTCGTCGAGCGGCTGAGCAAACACGCGATCGAGTCCCGGTTCCGCTATCACCACCACTGGGAGCCCGGTGATTTGGTGATCTGGGACGAGCTGGCCACCATGCATCGCAATGCCGCAGACGCCGACCCGAAGGAGCGCCGGGTGTTATTGCGCAGCATTGTCTATCCGGCGGTCGGCGCTCCCAAACCCATTGCCGCAGTCTGATCACCTAAGGCACAACATAAGCCGCACAAGCACCCGCGCATACCCCGCTCAGGGAATTGAATGAGACGGCTTTCCCATACCCCGGTAACCAAATTGTCATATCCACCAAGCATTCTGTGACCTCTGTTAGTCAATTCACGCGAGGTGACGGAAATTATGTCTAAAATCATTGATAAATCCATATATTCCTCCCAAACCCTGCCAATCTTATCTGGTTGGAAAAATGTGTTTGTCTCGTCGGGTCAATTATCATTTTCGGCGATCTCGTGTATTTGGTGATCGCCGGGTTGGTCAGCACATTCCAAAGCAACCTAGGCTTCCAGATCACTTTGCGGCTGATTTCCGATCTTGACGGATGCGTCCTGTTGCTGGCGCTGAGCTATTTCATTCACCAACATAAGGCGTCCATTTGCTCGATGGTGAGCAAATGGACGCCTATGGAATTTTGCGGTCCGTTCTGCGTCCTAACCGGCATCAAAGACTTCGGCGGCGAGATTCGTCAATGCCAGTTAGAGGTTGGAATGACCCTATGGTTCGCTGACAAAAATTCCGCTAGCGAGGCGATCAAGATCCAAGACAAAATCCATAACGCCATGAAATTATTCCTCGAAGAAGCGGCCCATGACCCGGTGCTGCGCCCGTCTAGAGGCTATCTCAATGCCTGGATCAACAACTCTTTCAAAAGCTTGACTTGCAAAGGATCGACGTTCGATCACTGACGTTCAGCCCGATCCAATATAGGATGGATACCCAGGGTCGACACCCCCAGCTGGCAGCCGTCACGGCGCATTGAGACAGAACCTATCCAAGGCTTTCCCGTATCGATACTGATCACCGATCGGGTTTTCAATCCCGCCGGCGTCACCGTGATTGACCCTGCCCGGCGCCAATTCCATGGTTTGGCCGCGATGCCCCAGGCAGGAGGTCCCTCATGGCAATTGCGGCGCTATCGCCTTCACCCGTTGTTCCATGTCCGCGGCCGCGTCAGGCCGGTAGCGCTTCCAGCGATACACGACCGTTGCGCCGCGGCGCTTCAGCCTGTCTGATAAAATCGCCTCATCGAGCCAAATCACCTGATCGAGCCCGACGATCCAGCTTTGGTGAACGAGAAACCTATTCCGGTAAACGAAAAGGATAACGGCTATGAAATTCGCGCTGCATTTCGGCAACCTCACCTTCCCCGACCCCGAGGATGCAAAACGTATGCTCCTGGCCGGAGAAGCGGCGGGGTTTGAATCGGTGATCGCCGTGGAGCATGTGGTGATCCCGACCGAATACGGAACCCGCTATCCCTATGCCCCGTCCGGTCGGCTACCGGGCGGTATCGATTTGGCCTGGCCGGATCCGCTGGCCTGGTTGACCTATGTCGGCGCGGTAACCTCGCGGATCAGGTTGATCACCGGGGTGCTGGTTCTGCCACAGCGCAATCCGCTGGTGCTGGCCAAGCATCTGGCAACCATCGACCATCTGACCGGCGGCCGGCTTGAGCTGGGAATCGGCGTCGGCTGGCTGCGCGAGGAGTTCGACGCCCTGGGTATACCGTTCGAACGACGCGGTGCCCGGGTCGACGAGTACATTGAGGCGATGCGCGCCCTGTGGGACCAAGACGATGCAAGTTACGAGGGTGCGTTCGTATCCTTCAAGGGCATGAGCTGTAATCCCAAGCCAGCGCAAGGCCGGGTGCCGATCCTCGTCGGTGGCCACTCCAAAGCGGCTATCCGCCGCGCCGGGCGGCTGGGCGACGGCTTCTTCCCTGCGACCGGTGCGACCTTGGATGTCGCCGAGGTCATCGAGGCAATGCGCCAGGAGGCCCGCGAGGCCGGCCGCGATCCGGCGTCGATCAAGGTGATGTCCGGCTGCCCAGATGCGCTGCCGGGATCGGGCAAGGACCCGCTCGCCGCCGTCGCCGCCCGCGCCGCTGCCGGTGTTGATCGCATCGCCCTGCCATTGGGCGCCTTTCAGCTCGACCTGGAGGCCATGCTGGCTGAGTTCGGGGAAAAAGTGATCAAACCCTTGAACGGCTAACACCCAATGACGGAAGAGATCCGCAGCTTCCCAGTCGCGAAACCATTGACGAGACAGCGCCTGAGATTACCATTCTCAACATCGGCCCCATGCCGAGCGGCCAAGAACACTATCACTCCCTAGTCGCCCAGGGCTGCGCCCGCCTTTATAGGGTCAAGCCGAGCGAGAGTTCGCTAGCCGGCTTGTCGCCGGAGGAGCACGAGCGCTTCATCTCGCACTTCCTCGGCGCCGAGCCTGAGACCAGTAATTTTGTGGTCACAGAAAAAGCAACGGTGGAGACCGTGCGTCTTGGCGATCTTCCGGACCTACCGCCCATCGATCTTCTGACCATCGACACCCAGAGCACCGAGCTAACGATCCTGCAAAACAGCCCTCGGGTGCTGTCCAGTGTCCTGGTGCTGGAATCCGAGGTTGAGTTCGTGCCGCTCTACAGGGAGCAAGCGCTGTTCGAGCAGCTACAGTTCGCCTTGGACACGCAAGGCCTGGTGATGCACAAGATGATCGATATCGTCGGACGGCCGATGCTCCCTTGGGGCGGGTAAAACCCGTTCCGTCCGATCAGCCAGATGCTATGGGCCAACACGATGTTCCTCCGCGACTTCACCGCACTGGAGCGCTTCAGTAATCTTGATCTGGATAAGACCGCGGCGATCCTGAACGATGCCTATCTATCCTATGACATAGCCTTCAGGTTTTTGAAGGAGCACAATCAGCGCACCAGAAATGATACGCTCGGGCGTATCTGCACAAATTCAAAGAGGTTCAGGCGAGTCACATCTTCTATGAAAATTCCAAAGAGCTGGTCTGATCCGCGAATGTCGCCGCTCACCCCATACTGGCCGGTCCGCACCGGCCGTTTCGAATACAACAGTGAGGTGCCGCCATGAACATCGCCTACCGCGAAAACATATCGATGACCCATCAAGACGCCTCGCCGTATCAACATCTTGAGGTTAAACCGCTGACCGGCGGGCTTGGCGCGGAGTTGTTCGGCGCTGATCTTGGGAGTGCACTTGGCGACGACGTAATATCCGAAATTCGCCGAGCTTTGCTGCAATATCAGGTGATATTCTTCCGGGACCAGGAAATGACCCCGGAGCAGCATCGTGATTTCGGCAAGCGGTTCGGCGACCTTCATATCCACGAATACGTCAAGGGACTGGACGCGGTGCCGGAGGTGATGCCGGTCATCAAGACCGAGGCCGACACGTTCAATTTCGGCGGCACCTGGCACTCCGACGTGACCTATCACACGACGCCGCCGCTGGGCTCGATCCTCTATGCCCTGGAGGCGCCCGAGGTCGGTGGCGACACCATGTTCGCCAATCAGTACCTCGCCTATGAAACCCTGTCGGACGGGATGAAGGAGCTGTTGGAAGGCCGCAAGGCAGTGCATAGCGCCGAGCCGATCTATGGCAAGACCGGTGCCTTCAGCAGCCGCTACAAGCAAGGCGCGTCGATGGCCACCAAGCCTGTCGAGGTGGTATTGGAGAGCCAGCATCCGATCTTCCGCACCCATCCGGAAACCGGTCGCAAAAGCCTTTATGTAAACGGCAATTTCGTCGTCAACCTGGCCGGTCTATCGGCAATCGAGAGCGCGCCAATCCTGCAGCGGCTGTATCAGCACGCCACGACGCCGGAATTTTGTTGTCGGTTCCGCTGGCGCAAGGGCTCGGTAGCGTTTTGGGACAACCGCTGTGTGCAGCATTACGCGGTCAACGACTACACTGGACAGCGCCGGGTGATGCACAGAGTGACGGTGATGGGGGATCAGCCCTATTAGGCCGGATCAATGGCCGAGCCAATACGATTGAAGGCGCTTGCGACAGCCTGCTAGGCCGCCCCCCTGCTACCGTCTCCCGATTCTATTGCCCACTGGTGCCCGAACCCTGTTGCTAAAGTCGTCCGGGGAAACCACCCGTCGCCCTGACGCTATCGCTACCGTCATCCCGTCGCAGGGCGGGCTTAAATTCCCGGATCAATCGCAGCACCAATTTAGACTGGTTTTGCGATGGGAGAATATTGTGCGCGGCTCCGAGCTTGGCGCCTTGGGAGATCTTTTGCCAAGTGGCGCTTAACGCTCATGCGGTCATCATTCTGGATCAGGCGGGAGGGCACACCACGGATAAACTGGAAACCCCCGCAAAAATGACACTCTTGCCGTTGCCACCGCGATCGCCGGCACTCAATCCCGTCGAGAATATCTAGCCGTTCATGCGGGCGAATTGGTTGTCGAACAAGGCCTTCAAATCACACGACGACATCAGCACGCTCCGTTGCGAAGCCTGGAAAAAGTTGATCGAGCAGCCTTGGAAAATCATGTCCATAGGGTCGCGGGATTGGGCACATGAGGTATGATCAATAAAGGTTGGTATTAGAGCATCGACGCCAACCGTTAGTTTTTAACCGGACCGTTGCCCTTTCCCAGGCTGCACGGCCACAAAGCAAACGAATTATGCATGACAGTCTTATGCAACCTTGTCGATTCTGGTTTGGGTTAACCCTGAACAGAATCGGGAGCAGGCTCTTACCCAAACAATAACCAGTCCGCAGTCTCTGGGCCAGCGACCGAAGGCCCGCACGACTATTCGCTGATGCTGAACATGACTTCACGAGGCGGCCGCCCGCCGTCAAGGAAGCTGGTGAGGAAGGCGACGCTGAAATCCAATTCCTCAAAGGGTACATTGGGGTGCAGACCCGGATTGGCATGCAACCGCTTGTCTTGGGACCCGAGCGCATCGAACATCGCCAGGCATTCGGCGCGACTGAACAGCTCATCCTCAAGTTGCCAGACAAACAACACCGGGCAGGTGATGGCTTTGGTCGCGGCTTCGATAATTGGTTTGTAGTGTGTCGGTTCGGACACCAGCCCCATCAGGCCGAGCACCGCGACCGAGATCCGCGGCTCGGCGGCGACGAATGGCGCGCCGTAAATAGTGCCCATCGATAGCCCCCAATAGCCAACCGGTCCGGCCCCGACATCCGCCTCGCCGGAGAATGTTGCAAGCGCGATCCGCCAGTCACGGACCATATCGTCGCTGGTCCCGTCGCGCCGCCATTCCGGCCAGAAGGACTCCCGGCCACCGGGACCTATCTGCCGGCGCCCATGCACCGGACCATCAAGGGACAGACAAAAATAGCCGTGCCCGCCGGATAGCTGGCCGGCGATATACGGGATCGGCCTCTGATGGCGATCACCCGAAGCGCCATGCCCGAAGCAGACCAGCGGCGCGCCGGGACTAGAGGCCGCGCCGGACCAAAGCACGCCGGTGATCGGCCGGCTGGCGGCATGGATGGTGAACTCCCGCACCGTCGCGCCATCGATCCGGCTGGTCCCATGCCATTCAAGCCTGTTGTCACTCGCGTCCATGTCCTGCGTCCTGTTGGTGCAACTTGCCAGGAGTGTCCGTCCGAACGCCTGATCAGGTCAAGGCCGCCACCACGCCCTCATTCACCAGAAATCCGATGGCCAAGGGCTTTCCAATTCACTGCTATCGCCGCAAACTTACGATCCAGTGAAAGCCAGCTTCGATAGGGGTGCCACATGAATATCGACGATTGCATCAATCTTGATGATCTGCGGGTGCTGGCGAAGAAGCGGATACCGAAGATCGTCTACGACTTCATCGAGGGTGGTGTTGACGATGAGGATGGCCTGGCGCGCAACGAGGACGCGTTCCGCCGCCGGTCACTGGCGCCCCGCTACATGGTTGATATTTCTACCTTGGACCAATCAACGACAATCTTTGGCCGGACTTATTCCAGCGCCTATGGAATTGCCCCGACCGGCGGTATCGGCAACTTTCGTCGTGGCGGCGATCTGATGCTGGCCAAGGCGGCGCGAGACGCGAATATCCCGTTTATCATGTCCGGCGCCGCGACCGCTTCGATGGAGGACATGGCGCGGGTCGCGCCGGACCATGGTTGGTACCAGCTCTATACCGCCAAGAACCGCTCAATATCGGAGGATCAGATCAGGCGGGCGGCGGATCTGGGGCTGCATGCCCTGGTGGTGACCGTTGATGTCCCGGTCAGTTCCAACCGCGAGCGCAATCGGCGCAATGGCTTTGGCCGACCGCTCAAGCTCTCGCTGGCCTCGAAGCTGGACGCGCTCAGGCGGCCTTTCTGGTTCAAGGATTATATGCGTCATGGCATCGCCATGCTGGAGAACTGGCGGACCTATGCGCCCGACGGTGCCGATGCCGCGGATGTTGGTGACTTTTTTTCGACCCAGTGCCCGATCAGCCTGACCTGGAAGGATATCGAGCAGTTTCGCAAGCTTTGGCCCCGCACCCTGATTCTGAAGGGGGTGATGCGGACCGATGACGCGATCCGGGCGGCGGATGCCGGGGTCGACGGGTTGATCGTCTCGAACCACGGCGCCCGACAACTTGACCGGGCGGTCTCGGCGCTGGACGTGTTGCCGCGGCTCGACGCGGCGGTCGGCGAGCGGATGACCTTGATGCTGGATGGCGGGTTTCGCCGGGGCTCCGATGTGCTGATTGCGCTGGCCTCGGGCGCCAAGTTCGTCTTCATGGGGCGGCCGACGCTCTATGGGGCGATCGCCGGCGGCGACGCCGGGGCCGCCAAGGCGGTCAAGATCGTCCGCGAGGAGATGAACAAGGTGATGGCGCAGATCGGCTGCCCGTCGCTCGGCCAGCTTGGCCCCGACGCGCTGTATTGGGATAGCGACGAAGACCGCCGCAACGCGCACGGTTAGAGGTTTTTCCGGAGCAGCCTACCCCTGGGTGCCGCGAACCAGACGACCGGGCAAGGCGTCCGTCGCCTCGCCATGGCGGTACACAATCTGACCGGCGACGATGGTGGCGTCATAGCCATCGGTGCGTTGGATCATCCGCTTGCCGCCGGCGGGCAGATCATACAGCACCTCGGGCGGGCGGATCTTCAGGTTCGGGTAGTCGATGACGTTGATGTCCGCCTTCTTACCCACTTCCAGCAAGCCGCGATCATCCAGGCCGATCGCCGACGCGTTATCGCGGGTCAGCCGTTTGATCGCCCAAGGTAAGGGCAATTTGGCGCCGCGATCCCGGTCGCGGGTCCAATGGGTCAGCAGATAAGTAATCGCGCTGGCATCGGTCAGCACGCCAACATGGGCGCCGCCATCGCCCAACCCAACAATCGAATTGGGGTGCTGCATCATATCGGCGACGGCATCGAGATTGCCGTATGCATAGTTCGACAAGGGCCGATAGAGGATCGTGCGGCCATCGTTTTCCAACAACAGATCATAGCAGACTTCTTCCGGTGACCGGCCTTCCCGCTCTGCGCGGGCCGCGACCGACTTATCGGGCGAGGGCTCGTAATCCGGCGGGTCGCCGAGCGGGAAGATCCGCGCCCACTTGGTGACCCGGCCGAGCATCAGATGCTCTTCCTGACGCTCGGTCAGCACCCGTTTCTTGAAAGCCGGGTCCCTGAGGCGGGTGACCTTCTGTTCATGCGAAAGCTCGGCGATCTCCCGCCACGCGGCGCAGCTCATGAACGGGTTGAGCGAGATTTCAAAGCCTAGCATTACCCCGGTCGGGCGGGTCAGCACCTGGCCGACGATCCGCGCTCCATCGGCATTGGCCTCGGCGATATCGGCCATGGTCTCACGCCACAGTTCCGGCCGGTTGTCACGTTGCAGCACGGTGATCGTCATCGGTCGGCCCGAGGATTTGGCCAGGCGGCGCAGCAGGCCCATTTCCTCGACCGGATCGTCGAAATCCGAAATTACCTGCAGCCAGCCGCTGCCAACCGCGCCCACGGCCTCGCCAATCTCGGTCAATTCCTGCTCGGCGGCGCCCAGGGTCGGGGTAAAGGCGCCGGCGACGGTCCGGTGATTGATCGTCCGGCTGGTCGAGAACCCAAGCGCACCGGCCCGAATCCCCTCGGCGGCAAGCCTGGCCATCTCGGCCCGGTCCTCGGCGGTGGCGTCCTCGCGGGCGACGCCCCGGTCGCCCATCACATAGACCCGCAGCGCCGCGTGCGGCACCTGGGTCACCACGTCGAGATCGAATTGCCGAGCGCCCAAGGCGTCCAGATATTCGCCAAAAGTTTCCCAATTCCAGGGCAGGCCTTCGGTCAGCACCGGCTCCGGGATATCCTCGACACCTTCCATCAACTCAACCAGTTGATCGCGCTGATGCGGTTTGCAGGGTGCAAAACCGACGCCGCAATTGCCGATCATCACTGTGGTCACACCGTTCCAGGACGACGGATTGATCCGGTTCGACCAGGTGACTTGCGCGTCGTAATGGGTATGCACATCGACAAAGCCGGGAGTGACGATGCGGTCCGTGGCGTCGATTTCCTCAACACCGGCGGGCAGCGCCGAGCCGATGGCCGAGATCACCCCGTCGGTCACCGCGATATCGCCTTGGTAGGGCTCGCCGCCGGACCCATCGATGATGATGCCGGCACGAATTACAAGATCCGGTTGCTTCGGCATGATCCTAACCTCCCCAGGGTGCTTGAAAGCGAAAAATACCGTGGTCCTTTTTTGTTCCCCGGGCAAGAGCGCCGCCACCTCTGGTCAATTCGTGATCACACTCATGCGATACGTACCCGCCACCCGCGTGGCCGGTGACTACGATGCCGGCATTGCGGCATGATAGCTTCCATGAAAAGACGGACATTCTAAAAGGGACAGGAAACATGTCGATTTTGGCGATTGGCGGGGCGGGCTTCATTGGGCGGCGGATGATTCCGATTCTAGCGGCCCAGGGCCACGAAGTGACCTGTATGGATATCGATGTCGCCGGCGCCTCGGCGGCTTTCGCGTCGCTTGGCGACAAAGTCAAAGTGGTCCGCGGCGATGTTACCCAGTTTGATGACGTCATCGGTGCGGTTCAGGAATCCAAGGCCGAGCGGGTAATCAATCTCTCCTATTTTATTGGCGAGCTGGCGCCCCACATTGCCTTCAAGCTAGACATTCAGGGCATGAATAATGTTTTCGAGGCCGCCCGACGTACTGGCGTCAAGCATACGGTTTTCGCTAGCTCACTGGCGGTTACCGGCCAACAAACGCTGTTCGGTGAGCGGTTGGTCGACGAGACCGACGAGCGGCGGGGCGAGACCCAATATGCGGTCAACAAGATTATCAACGAGTGGCAGGCCCACGACTATCGCCGCTCTTATGGCATGACGATCACCTGCATTCGCCCGGCCAATGTGACTGGTCCGGACAAGAAATTTGGCTCGATCGATCATGTGAACTGCATGTGCCAGCCGGCGCGCGGCCAGACAGTCACCTTCCCGCATGCCGACGCCATGCGCTGCGTGATCCATGTGGAGGACATGGCCGAGGTCTTCGCGCGGGTGCTGTTGACCGATAAGCCGAAACACGAGACCTACAATTCCGGCGGCGCCATGGTCAGCCTGGCCGAGCTGGCGGGCCAGGTCCGCGAGTTCCTGCCCGATGCCAATATCCGCTTCGAGGCCGAGACCGGTGGACGCGAGACTTCCGGCAACTTCCTGATCGACAACCGTCGCGTGATAGAGGAATTCGGCCTACAATACGCGCCGCTGCGCCAACGGGTGAAAGAAGTGATCAACAACATCCGCGCCGGCGAGGGCCTGCCCCTGGTCTCGTGAGAGCGAAAAACCAAAGGCGTTGAACGGAAGTTCACGCCATACGACCAAACCAGAAATCGGAGAGAGAATATGAATGCCAACGGCGACAAGATCATCGCGCTTGATAAGGAGCGCATGCAGGCGATGGCGGACAAGGATATCGCCAAGCTGAACAATCTGATTTGCAAGGACTTGATTTACACCCATTCCTCAGCCCGCCTAGACACCAAGCAAAGCCTGATCGGGGCGATGGAATCCGGGGCAACGGTCTATACCTCGGTGGTGCCGTCCGACGTTGTGGCGCAAGATCTGGGCGACGTGGTCGTGTTGACCGGCGCCGCCCAAATCAGCGTTAGCGCTAATGGAACGCCAAACAGCTTTGGCGTCCGCTTCACCGACGTCTACCAGAACCAGAACGGCGCCTGGCGGATGGTCGCCTGGCAATCAACCAAGCTGCCAGTTTAACCCAGACGGTCTCGGTTTAACCGGTGTAGTCGGCGTCGCTGACTTTTTCGAACCACTGGGTTCCGCCGCCATCCTCGCCGGTCTCAGACATGGCGAGATGGGTAAAGATCCGATCCGGCGCCGCGCCATGCCAATGGCGGGCGTTCGGTGGAATGATCGCGGTATCGCCGGGTCGCAGCTCCTGAACCGAGCTGCCCTCGACCTGAACACGCCCGACCCCGGCCACCGCCCAAAGGGTCTGGCCGACCGGGTGCTGGTGCCAATCTGTGCGCGCGCCCGGATTGAAGGTCACGTTGGTCGCCCGCATCCGCGACGGCGCCTCGCCGACCAGTATCGGGTCCTGGAAAACATCGCCGGTGAACTGTTCCGCCGAGGCCTTCTTGGTCGCCCGGTCTTCGGCTCGGTAAATTTTCAACATAACGGTTCCTTCCCTCAACGCGATCCCGCCGTTGCCGAGTGTAAGTCACGGCGCGAAAATCCACCACAGTAACGATTGAATGACACGGGTTAAAACGATTGAATGGAATAACCACGCAATTGGCCGCCCCACCCCAACCTCATTATCCTGCCCCGTCATCCCAGCCACCCGGTCATCCCGCCGCAGGGCGGGATGACGGTAGTGCCATGAATGGGTCGTAATATCCCGCCCATCGACCCGGCGCGCCTCGAATAGATCAGGCCACGTTCCGATCACGACCGACCCAGAACGGCGCCCGCAGCTCAAACTTTTGGATTTTTCCAGCTCCTGATTTCGGCAACGCCTCGTCCCTCACCACCACCGTGCGCGGGCATTTATAACCGGCGATCAGGCCCCGGCAATGGGCGATGATCGCGGCTGGATCCGGCGTCTGATCTTGGCGCGGCACCACGATGGCGTGGACCGCCTCGCCCCATTTGTCGTCGGGAATGCTGATCACCGCGCATTCGGCCAGGCCGGGGAATTGCATGATCGCGTTTTCGACCTCGGCGGAATAAACATTTTCGCCGCCGGTGATGATCATGTCCTTGACCCGGTCGACGATGAAGATGAAGCCGTCCTCGTCCATCGTCCCGCCGTCGCCGGTATAGACCCAGCCATCCCTGAGCGTCTCCGCCGTCTGCTCTGGTTTGTTCCAATAGCCGAGCATTGCATTGGCGCCGCGCACCCGCACCTCGCCGGGTTGGTTGCGCGGCACCTCGACCCCATCGGCATCGACGATCTCGATCTCCACCGACGGAACCGCCTGCCCGACAGAGCGGATTTTCCCGGATTTTGGCCCGCCCAGCACATGATAGTCAGAGCCGAGCATGGTCACCAAGGGCGACAGTTCGGTCTGACCATAGGCATGGATGAAGCGGGTCTGCGGCATCTTCTCCATAGCTTCCTTGAGAATCGGAAGGGTCATCGGTGACGCGCCATAGATCAACCGTGTCAGGGCGCTGGTGTCAGCTTCCTCCAACTCGGGCGCCTGCAGCAACATGGCTATCATCGTCGGCACCAGCAGGGAAACCGTGCCGTCGAAATCGGTCACCGCCTGCAGGAACGCCTTCGGCTCGAACCCCGGAATGAAGCCGTGGCTGCCGCCAAACAAAGTTGTCGAGAACAGCATGGCGCTGCCGGCGATATGGAACAGCGGCGGGGCGTGAATGATCCGGTCCGCCGGCGTAATATTGACGCCCGACCCGAAACAGAAGGCGCTCGCCCATAGCGCCCGGTGCGGCAGCATCACCCCCTTGGGAAAGCCCGTAGTGCCGCCGGTATAAAAGATTCCCGCCAGATCCTCGCCATTCCGAAACGCATCAGCTGCCGGGGCCGCGGCGGCGATCAGATCCTCATAGGAATGCATGCCACTTGGGCAGACACCATCGCCGGCGAAGACAACCTTCTCCACCGAAGCGCACTGCTCGGCGATGGCCGCGCCAATCTCGGCGAAGGCGTCGTCAACCATCAGGTATCGAGCCCCGGCATCGTTGATCGAGTATACATGCTCGGCCAGGGACCAGCGAATGTTCATCGGCACCACATTGCCGCCGGCCCAAAACACCCCGTAGTAATATTCCGCATATCTGTCGGAGTTGAAGGACAGCATCGCGACACGGTCCTCGACCTGCAGCCCAAGGCCGTGCAACCCACCGGCCAGACGGGCGACACGGTCGAGAAACTGGGCCCAGGTGAACCGGCGATTGACGGAGATCAACGCCGTCGCGTCCGGCGTCAGTTTAGCCACGCGACGCAGCCCTTGGGTCATGTACATCGTCGAAAACCCTCCCATCGCCGTTATAGAGGAATTTCCCTGTTCAACAGCCAATTCCCTGCTAACACGGGCACCTCGCCAAGATGTGTCGAAAATATACGCCAAGGCTTGCCGGCTGACATCGTCAACGACGGCCCACCGCTGATCGAGACCCCGATCGATTTTAACAATTGCTTCGGGCAAATAAAGCCCCGTTTGGGTCGATCCCAAGCAATCGCGGCCAGGTGAGCAGCGGCTGAACCACCCTGGTCAGCGATGGTCCAGCGGTCTACCATGAAATTCCTCCAGTCAACGGATTCCCATGCCAAACAGCTTTTTCGAAGGCGCGGCTTTCAGACGCAACGCCGTGCTCGCCGCGTCCCTGCTGTTCATGATTATCGGCACGGGCAGCGTGTTTTTCCTTGTCGTCGCGCTGAAACTGATCAGCGCCGAATTCGACTGGCCGCGCTCGGTGCCCTCGATCGCCTATTCGCTGCAGTATCTCGGGGCCGGGATCGGCGGCATTTTCATGGGCTATTGTCTCGACAAGCTGGGCATGACGATCCCCGCCCTACTGGGCGCTAGCATGATCGGCGCCGGGGCGGTGTTGACCAGTTTCGTCTCTGCGCCATGGCATCTCTATGCCATCTATGGCGTGATGATGGGGTTTCTCGGGCGCTCCACCCTGTTTTCCCCGCTGACCGCCAACATCACCCGCTGGTTCGAGCATAATAGGAGCAAGGCGGTCGGTATCGTCGGGTCCGGTCAGGCGCTGGCCGGCGCCTTGTGGCCCCCGGTTTTCCAACATTTCTTTGAGGCGGTGGGTTGGCGCCAAACTTCTTTCTGGTACGGCCTATTCGCGCTGGCGACGATGCTTCCGCTGGTGCTTATTTTACGACAAAAACCACCGGGCGAAGTGGCCCCGGCGACCAGCGCCGAGCCGGTCAAATCACCGGCCAAACCACGGTCACAAGATCAGCGCGATAGCCCCGGGGTCCGGGCCGCTCTGTCACCGCTGAAAATGCAGACTATCCTTTCGATCGGCTCGATCGGCTGTTGCGTAGCCATGTCGCTGCCTCTGGCGCATCTTATTTCACATGTCAGCGATATTGGGTATGAGCCGGCGCGCGGTGCCGAAATCCTGTCGATCATGCTGGCGTCGGCGGCGGCCAGCAGCTTTTTCGGGGTTGGGTATCTGGGCGAGCGGTTCGGCGGGCTACGGGCGTTGTTCGTGTTTTCCTCGGCCCAGGCGCTGTTCCTCACCGTCTTGGCCTTCGTCGATGGCCTGGCCGGCATTTACATCATCGCCGCTTTGTTCGGTGTGGGATATGGGGGCATCCTGCCAAGCTATCCAGTCATCGTGCGCGAATATCTGCCCGCGTCGCAAGTCGGCCGGCGGACCGCGATCGTAATCCTATGCGCCGGCAGCGGCATGGCAATTGGGGCGTGGCTCGGCGGCGCGGTTTTCGACTGGACTGGGTCCTATAAAATGGCGTTCCTGATTGGCGCTGGATTCAATCTCGCCAATCTGGCGATAATCGGCGCCCTGATCATCCGCATCAAGGCAGGACCCACGCCATCGAGGCCCTCCAAGGCATGTCTCGAAAACTGAAGGGGATGGGCTCAGGCCATGGTTTCTCCATCGAATCGACCAAGCGACGGGATTCGCAACGGATTATTCAGGTACATGACATCGGCGACGCAGGCTTCGCTTTATCGCAACGGCAGGGTGCTGACCCGGCGCGACCGCGATGGCAGCGACGACGGCCGGTTAGGCTTCGATCTGGAACCCCGGCAAATGCCGGTGCATGACGCTAGGCGTCTGGCGCCATCGGCGCAACGCACGCTGACCCGCAATGGCTTCGAACTGCGCGCCAGCCCCCTGACCAAAGCGGACTTTGACTTCTTCGATCATGATCAAGTGGTTCGCTACTATTATCCAAACTGCGCCGAGATCGTGCAGGTGGCGAGCGGCGCGGGTTTCGCCGTTACCTTCGACCACAACGTGCGATCCGCCTCGGGCAAGCAAGGAAAACAGCAGATCAAGGGCGGTCAGCAGGTCCAGGGCCCGGCCCGTGTCGTCCACGGCGACTATACCTTGACCAGCGCGCCGCAGCGGTTGCGCGATTTAACCAAGCCGCCGAGCTTGAACGACACTGTGCGCTCGGTCCTGGCCGATGGGCAATCACTGCTTGATGCAGGTGCGGTCGAGCGGGCCTTGGCTGGCGGGCGGTTCGCCATCATCAATCTCTGGCGCAACATCGCCGCCGAGCCGGTCGGGACCCATCCGCTGGCACTGTGCGACGCGACCAGCGTCAGCCCCGAGGATCTGGTGGTGTTCGAGATCCATTACCACGACCGCATTGGCGAGAACTATTTCGCCAAGCACGCCGACGGCCACCAATGGTATTTCTATCCCGCGCTGACCGGTGATGAGGCGTTGTTGATCAAGCAATGGGACTCGGCAGGTGAACTGGCCCGCTCAAACGGCGCCAACCCGGACGCGGTTAGCCCGGACGCCCCCTGCACGTTCAGCTTCCACACCGCCTTCGAGGACCCCACGACGCCGCCGGACGCACCAGAGCGTTGGAGCATCGAGGTGCGCTGTATTGCGCTTTATGACTGAGGCAGCGGCGCTGTGATGAGGGAGGGGTCACCACTGATTGTGCTAGACGACGACCGACGGAGGAACAAGTCGTGAAATACCTGAAACTAGGGAATTCCGGGCTTGATGTGTCGCGGATCTGTCTTGGATGCATGAGCTTCGGCGAGGCCAGCGCCAGCCACACTTGGAGCCTGGACGAAACCGCGAGCCGTCCGATCATCAAGTGCGCGGTCGAGGCAGGCATCACCTTCTTCGACACCGCTAATGGCTATTCAAAGGGGTCCAGCGAGGAAATCGTCGGCCGCGCCTTGCGTGATTTTGCCAACCGCGACGAGATCGTCATCGCCACCAAGGTTTACTACCCACAACGTTATGGCCAGAACGCCGCCGGATTGTCTCGCAAATCGATCATGACCGAGGTCGATGCCAGCCTGCGGCGGCTCGGAACCGACTATATCGACCTTTATCAGATTCACCGCTGGGACGATCACACCACCATCGAGGAAACGCTTGAAGCGCTTCACGATATCGTCAAAGCGGGCAAGGCGCGCTACATCGGCGCGTCGTCAATGTTCGCATGGCAGTTCAGCAAGGCGCTCTACACCTCGGAACTGAAGGGCTGGACGAAGTTCGTCAGCATGCAAAACCACTACAACCTTCTCAACCGCGAGGAGGAACGCGAGATGGCGCCGCTTTGCCTAGACCAGGGCATCGGCATCATCCCCTGGAGCCCTCTGGCCCGTGGCCGGCTCACTCGGGATTGGGAGGTAGTCACCGAGAGAACCGGCGCCGACGAGCGGGTCACCGGGCTCTATGACACAGCCCCTGGCGATCGCACGATCGTCGAGCGGGTGGCCGAGATCGCCGCCGAGCGCGAGGTCTCGCGGGCCCAGGTAGCCCTGGCCTGGATGCTGTCCAAACCCTTCATCACCGCCCCCATCGTCGGCACCACCAAACCGCAACACCTTGAAGACGCGATCGCCGCCGTCGACTTACCTCTTTCCAGCGACGAGATCGCCCGGCTGGAGGAACCCTATACGCCGCATCCGGTAATGGGCTTCTGAGGCGGGCAGCGATTCAGCGACAGGGCTCCGCTCGACCGTTCGTATCACCCAGCGCCGCAAACCCTGTTGTCCCTGATATAGGTCGCTTCGACCGTCCGGTCGTCGCCGAGCATCATCAGGACGAAGAGAGCGTCTTCCAGAGTTTCCAACAACTCATCGCGGGCTGCCAGCACCGGTGCGCGGTCGGGTCGAGGACACAATATTAACCCAGGTGCCAGGGTTCAGCGTGCCAATTTCCGAGAACAGACCAGGCCCCCGTGCGTTACCCAAGGTGGCAAGGTAGAAACCGTCGAACGCGTTAAAGGCGCAACCGCCGAGCATCACCACCTTGTACGCCTCGACCAGGGTCTGCAGCATCGAATAGCTGGTGCCGCCGGTGACATCGGTGGCGGCGCCGACGTTGACCAGACGTTTGGCGGCGCGCCAGTAGTTGATATCGAACAGGCCGGAGTCGAGGAAATTATTCGAGGTCGGACAATGCACCACCATCGAGCCGGTCTCGTACAGCGCATGGCATTCGCGCTCCGAAAGGTGGACGCCATGAGCAAAAACCGCGTTGGGGCCGAGCAACCCAAAGCGCTCATAGACGTCGGTATAATCGCCCGACCAAGGGAACTGCTGCTTGACGAATGCGATCTCGCCAGGACTTCCGGACAGATGCGTGTGCATCAGGCAACTCGGGTTGTCGGCAAAAAGCGCGCCGGCGGCCTGCAGTTGGGCCTCGCTTGAGGTTACCGCGAAGCGCACGATGATCGCATAGAGCAAGCGGCCGACGCCATGCCATCTGGAAATCAGCTCGGCGCTGTCGCGGACGCTGGTCTCGACGCTGCCCATCACGCCGTCCTTCATTTTCTCGCACCGCTTCAGCGACCGGTCAAGAGCGATGAAATAGAACGACGTGCCGATCCAACCGATGTCGGCAATCAGATGTCCCTAGCGAATCAGAAGATTGAGCCCATCGGCGAGGAACGCGCTCATTCAGGAAGTTCCCATCTCTTCATGGCGACCAGTGCGCGGACACTGGTGTTTCGTCGGGTCCGCGCACCAATCCGCCCGGTCGTCGTTGCCCTGTTCCTTTGGACTACTGCTGCAGACCGCTATTGCGGCAGCTTTCCATCGACGCCCTTAACATAGAAGTTCATGCCGGCGAGCGTGCCGTCATCGATGACCTTACCAGCCGCGAGGAACTCGGTTCCGTCCTGCTTTTGCAGTGGCCCGGTAAAGGGGTGCAATGCGCCGGACCGGATTTTAGCTTCCGTTTCCTTGGCGGCCTTGGCAATATCGGCGGCGACGTTGGTGTATGGCGCCATTTGCACGGTGCCAGCCGACAACCCGCCCCAGGTGTCTTCTGATTTCCAGATTCCGTCCAGCACCGCCTTGGTGCGGGCGACATAGTACGGCGCCCAATTGTTGACGATCGAGGTTACCTGAGCCTTCGGCGCGAACTTGATCATGTCGGTAGCCTGACCGAACGCGTGGACGCCCTTTTCACTGGCAATCTGCAAGGGGGCGGTTGAGTCTGTGTGCTGGGTGATGACATCGACGCCCTGGCCGATCAACACTTTGGCCGCGTCGGCTTCCTTGCCCGGATCGAACCATGAGTTGACCCAGATTACCTTCAGTTTAAAGCCAGGGTTGACCGTCTGCGCGCCCAAGATGAAGGCGTTGATGCCCATCACCACTTCAGGAATCGGGAAGGACGCGATATAGCCGGCGACGCCCGATTTGGAGATCTTGGCAGCGGCCTGGCCGATGATATAGCGGCCCTCATAGAAACGCGCGTTATAGGTCGCGACGTTCGGCGCCCGCTTGAAACCGGTCGCGTGCTCGAATTTTACTTTCGGGAAGCGCTTGGCGACCTTCAGGGTCGGGTTCATGAAACCGAACGAGGTGGTGAAAATCAGCCCGGCGCCCTGGCGCGCAAGGCGTTCGATGACGCGTTCGGCATCCGGGCCCTCAGACACTTTCTCCACAAAAACGGTCTCGACCTGGTCGCCGAGTTCCTTCTCGATCGCCAACCGGCCCTGGTCATGCTGATAGGACCAGCCGTGGTCGCCGATGGGACCGACATAGATGAAGCCGACCTTCATCTTTTCGGCGGCATGCGGCACCCCCGTCACAAGAACCATCGCCAGAGCGACGGCAGTCAAACCAAGTAGCTTTTTCATGTTTGCTCCTCTCTGTTCAAACGTTGTCTTTGCGGTATTTTCTTGGATGCCTCCATCGTCGACCGCGAACGGATGGCGGCATGTTCTCATCTGCCTCTTTGGTCTATCCCTCTGGTCGACCTCTGGCCTACCTTTCCGGCGCGAACGGCTGGCCAATACAAGCCGGGGTGTTGACCTTGGTCAGGGTCTTGTCGCCGGACATCATGATCAGCGCAGTGATCGTCACCAAATACGGCAGCGACGAAAGCAGCTGCGCCGGGATCGCGACCCCTAGGGCCTGCACGTAAAGCCCCATGATCCAGACCGTGCCGAACAGATAAGCGCCGACCAGCACCCGGCGTGGCAACCAGCTGGAAAACGCCACCAATGCCAGCGCGATCCAGCCACGCCCGGAGCTCATATTCTCAATCCACTGCGGCGTATAGACGAGCGACAGATAAGCCCCCGCCAGACCGGAACAGGCTCCGCCAAAGGCGATGCAGGCATAGCGCACCTTGACCACGTCATAGCCCAAGGCATGCGCTGAGTGATGATTGCCGCCAACCGCATTGATGATCAGACCAGTTCGGGTTCGGAACAGCATATAGGTCACGATTGCGACCAGCGCAAAGGAGAAATAGACCAGGATGTCCTGGCCGAATAGGATCGATCCGACGAACGGAAGGTCGATCAGGAACGGGATGTCGATTGGGCCCAGTTTAACCCCCGGCAGACCAGTAAAGGCCTCGCCGATCAACCCGGACAGGCCAAGCCCCAACAAAGTCAACGCGAGACCGGTCGCTACCTGCGAGGTCATCAGCGTCTGGGTTAAAAAGGCGAAGAGTAGGGACATGCCGACACCGCCCAACAGCCCGGCGCCAACACCGAAAATCGGTGAGCCCGTGGTGTAGGCGGCGGCGAACCCGCAAACCGCGCCCATGATCATCATCCCCTCGACGCCGAGGTTCAGAACCCCTGCGCGTTCGGTAACGAGCTCACCGATCGCCGCCAGAAGCAGCGGTGTCGAGGCGGTGATGATGGTTAGTATAACAGCTTCGAAAGCGCCCATCGTTCCCTGCTCAGGCCTTGGCCGACGCGGACCGTCCGGAGGCGATCTTGATGCGGTACAGGATCATTGTATCGCAGGCGAGGATGAAGAACAGCAGCATCCCTTGGAAGACTTGCGCGGTCTTGTCCGAGATTCCCAACTCCACCTGCGCCGCCTCGCCGCCGAGATAGCTGATCGCTAGTAGAAACCCGGCAAACAGCACGCCGATCGGGTTCAAGCGGCCGAGAAAGGCAACGATGATCGCGGTGAAACCGTAGCCGGGTGAAATGCTCGGCTGCAATTCGCCGCTCGGCCCGGCGACCTCGCAGATCCCGGCCAAACCGGCCAACGCGCCCGATAACATGAAGGTGAACCAGACCACGCGTTTCTGATGGAAACCGGCGAACGCACCGGCGCGCGGTGAATTGCCAACCACTCGGATTTCGAACCCGCGCAGCGAACGCCCCATCATGATCGCCAATACGATCACCGCCATGACGGCGAAGATGGCGCCAATATGAACCCGGCCCTCGCCCAGCAAAGGCAGCTGCTGCCAGCCCTCGAACGGCACAGATTGTGGAAAATTATATCCCTGGGGATCACGCCATGGCCCGCGCACCAGCCAATCGAGCAGCAGCTGCGCCACATAGACCAGCATCAGACTGGTCAGGATTTCATTAGCACCGAAGCGGTTCTTCAGAGCGGCCGGAATAGCCGCGAACAAAGCCCCGCCGAAACCACCGAGCACCAACATCACAACCAGCGTCAGCGGCGACTGCCAGGTGGTGAAATAGACCGGGATCGCCGAACCGAACAGCGCCCCAATCGTCAACTGTCCCTCGGCGCCTATATTCCAGACATTGGCGGAATAGCAGATCGCCAGCCCCGCGCCGATCAACACCAAGGGCGCCGCCTTGACGATCAGTTCCTCGATCGACCAGAGCGTGGTCACCGGCTCGACGAAGTAGACATAGAGCGCCTCGGCCGGGTCGAGACCGAGGCTGGCGAAGATAATCCCTCCGATCACCACGGTGATCGCGATTGCCAGCAACGGCGACAGCAACGCCATCACCCGGGAATGCTCAATACGTTTTTCCAGGATTATCTTCATGGCGTGGTCGCCGTTCGGCCGGCCTGATTGGCCTTCTCGTGGGCCCCCGCCATCAGCAACCCGATCCGCTCCAGGCTCATGTCCTCGGCCGGGGCGGCGTCGGACAGCTCTCCCCGGGAGATTACCGCGATGCGGTCGGCGATCTCGAAAATCTCATCCAGATCCTGGCTGATGACCAGCACCGCGGAGCCGCTGTGGGCCAGATCGATCAACGCCTGGCGGATCACCGCGGCAGCGCCGACGTCGACCCCCCAGGTTGGTTGATTAACTACCAGGATTCTGGGTTGTAGAACGACCTCGCGGCCAACGACAAATTTCTGCAGGTTGCCACCGGACAGCGTCCGCGCCTCGGGATTTAGCGTGCCCTTGCGGACATCGAACATCTCAGTGACCTGGGCGTTAACCGCATGCGCCGCCAGCCGGTTAATCAAGCCGTTGCGCACCACACCTCCACCGATCGCGTGATGGGTCAGCACGACATTCTCCGACAGGGCGAAGTTTGGTACCGCGCCATGGCCGATGCGCTCCTCGGGAACAAAGGCGGCATTGCGCCGGCGCCGGCTGGTGATGTTTTCCCTGCCGCAAGGCGCACCGGCAAGCAACACCTGGCTTTCCTCTGCCGTCAGGGTCTCGCCCGAGATCGCGGCGAACAACTCACCCTGGCCATTGCCGGCGATGCCGGCTACCGCGACTATCTCGCCAGCGCGAACGGTGAGGTCAATATTCTTCAGCGACACGCCGAACGGATCATCCGTCGCCATGGAAAGCTCAGTGAGTTCCAACAACGGCTCGCCCGGCGCTGATCCCCTGGTCGTCTTGATCACCATCACCTCGTTTCCGACCATCAGATTAGCCAGCGACGCGGCCGTTTCCTGCTGTGGATCAACCCGCCCCACAACCTTGCCGTGGCGCAGAATTGTCGCGTCATGACAGATCCGTTTCACCTCTTCCAGCCGGTGAGAAATATACAGGATCCCACAGCCTTCGCTGGCCAGACGTTCAAGCGTGACGAATAATTGGCCGGCCTCCTGCGGTGTCAGCACGGCGGTCGGCTCGTCCATGATCAGCAAGCTCGGTTTCTGCAGCAGACAGCGTACAATCTCGATGCGCTGACGCTCGCCAACCGACAGATCGGCGACCAGGGCGCCGGGGCGCAGCGGCAGACCGTAATCCGCCGACACCGTCCGGATCCGCGTCGCCAATTCGGCCATGACGAGCCCCGGCGGCAGGGCGAGCGCGATATTCTGCGTCACAGTCAGCGCGTCGAACAACGAGAAGTGCTGAAACACCATGCCGACGCCCAGATCCCGCGCCACCGCTGGATTGGCCATCGCCACCGGCTGGCCCTTCCAATAAAGCGCGCCGGAGGTTGGCTGCAGAGAGCCATAAATGATCTTTACCAAGGTCGACTTGCCGGCCCCGTTCTCCCCCAGAAGCGCGTGAATCTCACCGGGTTTCAGCGTCAGTGTAACGTCGTCATTAGCCCGGAGATCGCCGAAAATCTTGACGATATTGCGCGCTTCCAGAAGCGTATCGGCCGCGTTCTCAGGCCCGGCGGCACTTGATGGTTGCTCGTTCATTGACTCGTTCACTGGCTGGCCGCCCCCTGCTCAGCGGCGCCGGCTCGACACTCCCCGGCGCTGTATATTCTTGTTCTGTGCGAGCTGCCAGATCTTCCGTCAGAACCAACAGGTCTGCAACTAACGACACGGCGATGGCCGCCGGATGCTCCGATTTGACGTCATCGATACCGATCGGGTAGTCACCCATGTTTCAACATATCTCATCCGTTGCCCTGGCAAACCGCAGGGCGACGGATGAGGCTGCTCGACGGGGATAATGCTAAAATAGACGTCAACTTTCTACGCCACCCATCACGCCAAACCGCCTCAGACGCAGGCCCTGGATCAAGTCCAGGGATTCAGATTTTGAATGTGGCCGAGGCCTTTCAAACGCGGCGCGCATTATCAAACCTTCACCAACACAACCCACCAAGTGCCACGCCGGTCGAGCGTTAGACCCGTCTGGCGTAGTCTTGGCAAATTTTAATATTCCCGGATAGTAATGATGCAGAGCCCATTGTCGGATCAGCGTCCCGCGAAGTTCGGCTTGCGCTTTTCCATGAAGGCCGTGCGGCCTTCAGTGTAGTCAGTGCTGGTCCCACATTGCTTGACCGTCGTGTAATGGGCCGAGAAGTCCCACGCCGCTTCGGGTTTGCCGTGCTCTATCAAGGTTTCCTTGACCGCCTTGATCGACAACGGCGCATTTTCGGCGATCCGGCCGATCAGGTCGCCGACCGCCGTGTCCAAGCCGGTCTCCGGGAGCACCCGGTTAACCAGTCCCATGATCCGCGCCTCCTCGGCGTCGAACTGCCGTGCGGTGTAAAAGATTTCTGCCGTGAAAGCTGGGCCGACCAGGCGTTCCAGCTCGCGGATACCCTTGGCCTTGTAACCAATGCCAAGCTTTGCCGCCGGCACCCCGAAGGTCGACTTGTCGGAACAGATCCGGATGTCGCAGCCGATGGCAATCGCCAGACCACCACCGATGCAATAGCCGTTGACCCGGGCGATCGTCGGTTTGGCCACCGCGTTGAGTGAGTCATGAAAATTGCTGACGGAGCGATCATAGGCAATCATTGCATCAGCCGAGGACCGTTCATTCTCGAACTTTGAAATATCGGCGCCGGCGACGAAAGCCCGGTCACCGGCCCCGGTCAGCACGATGGCGCGAACCGCGCTGTCGGCGGCGTATTGATCCAACACCGCCGCCGCACCGTCCCACATGTCCTTGGACATGGCATTGTGTCGGGCCGGATTGTTGAAAGTAATCCAACCAATCCTGTCACGCACTTCGCTCAGCAGCCGGCTTTCCTCGCCAGCGATGATTTCCTGGGTCGCCATGGCGTCTCTCCTTTTCGTCGACGTCGCTGTGTCGTTGGGCTCAGATAACGTTGGCGGTGCGAAGCTCGGCGATCTCCGCCTCGCTCATGCCAAGTTCCGTCAGAACTTCATCGGTATGCTCGCCATATTCCGGCGGTGGCAGCGCCATGCTGGTAGGGGTCCGGGACAAACGGACCGGCTGTCCGACAAGCTCAATGGTACCACGCGCGTGACCGGTCACCTCCTGGGCCATCCCCAGATGCTTGACCTGCGGGTCTTCGAACGCTTCATCTATATTATAGATCGGGCCGCTTGGAACACCGTTCTTGTTGAGCAGCTCAACCCAGTGGGCCGTCGTCTCGCTCTTCATGAAGACCTCGATCTCGGCGTTCAGCGCATCACGATTGCGCGACCGATCCGGCCCCTCGGCATAGTCCGGATGGTCCCGCAAATCCTCACGGCCGACCAGGTCACAGAATCGCTTCCAGATCACCTGCCCGGCGACCCCAAGATTGATATAGCCGTCCTTGGTAGTGAACACCCCGGTAGGGATGCTTGTCGGATGGTTGTTACCGGCCTGTTGCGGCACCTCACCATCGACCAGCCAACGGGCCGCTTGAAAGTCCAGCATGAAGAGCTGTGCCTGCAGCAGGGAGGTGTCGATCCATTGCCCCTTGCCAGAAACTTCGCGCTCTAAAAGCGCGATCATGATCCCTTGCGCGGCAAACAATCCGGCACACAGATCGGCGATCGGAATACCGGCGCGCACCGGGCCCTGGCCGGGCAGTCCGGTGATCGACATCACACCTCCCATGCCCTGGGCGATCTGGTCAAAACCAGGCCGCTTGGCATAGGGGCCGTCCTGGCCGAATCCGGAAATGCTGGCATAGATCAGCGCAGGGTTTTCAGCACTCAATGCCTTGTAATCAATGCCGAGCCGCGTCTTGACATCCGGGCGATAGTTCTCGACCACCACGTCGGCGGTCTTGCACAGCCGTTTAAACAACGCCACACCGCGCTCATCCTTGAGGTTGAGCGTCATCGCCCGCTTGTTGCGGTGCAAATTCATGAAATCGGGGCCATGGCGCGAGCCGCCGAGACCGTTACCACTTTCCATCGCCTCGGGAAGCTCGACCTTGATCACGTTGGCGCCCCAGTCAGCGAGCTGACGCACACAGGTCGGCCCGGCCCTGACGCGGGTCAGATCCAGGACCGTGAAGCGTTTCAATGCATCGGAGGCTGGCGTTGCACCCATTTCGGCATTCCTTGTCCGCAAAATCCCTGGCTCCCGACACAAAAATCGAGACCGCCGGTCAGCTGCTTAGCGCGCCAGGAGTAGTTTTGCCACAAATTCGCTATCCTCCCCTCGAAATGCGGCCACATTGATCCCATATCTAGAGCATCATCGGCTCATTACCTTGAGTCGGTGCGTCTTCACCCGGATACCGTCTCCCCTTCACGACCGGGCGGATGAAAAGACGGATGCGGCGCCGCCTTCCAATCCTGATAAGCAGCCCAAATCGCCGACCCGCCACCCAAATCCATGCCCTTGTGCTGGACGCAAAGCCTTCACCCGGCTAGTAGAGCCGCATGATGCGTGGAACCGACCCCTTATTCGCCGGCGACGGAATCGCTTGTGTCCGTGGTGCGCGCCTTGTTTTCCGCGCCCTGGACTTCACGCTCGCCGCCGGTGAGGCCTTGGTTCTCACCGGCCTGAACGGCAGCGGAAAGTCGAGCCTGCTGCGCCTGATGGCCGGACTTTCCAGCCCGGGCGCCGGACGCATTTCGTGGGATCGTACCGACATTGCCCAGGACCGACAAACCCATGCCACACGCCTGCACTATGTCGGTCACACCACCGGCGTCAAGGCCGCGCTAACCGCAGGCGAGGATCTCGCCTTTTGGTCGGCATTTCGGCTGCAAGACCATGGCCCAACCCAACAGCGCGCGCTCGAACAGTTCGGTCTGGGATCGAGGACCAGCTTTCCGGTCCGATTTCTTTCCTCCGGTCAGAAACGTCGCCTGGCCCTGGCCCGGCTGGTCGCCACCCCGGCGCCGCTCTGGCTTCTGGACGAGCCAACCGTCGGCCTGGACAGTGAAGGCCAGGTCGCTTTGGAAGCGGCAATCGCCGATCATCGGGCGGCTGGCGGGATTGCTGTGATCGCCTCGCACACAGCCATCGCGCTTGGCGAGGCCGCGCGCACGCTTAATCTGCGCGACTTCGTGGCTGCCGGTACGGAGCCCCTGGACCCGGACTTAAACTTGGCGCTTGGCCTGACCGTAGGCGGTGCCCGGTGAGCGGTTTTCTAGCCATTGTCCGGCGCGAGCTGAAGCTGGCCCTGCGTCAAGGCAGCGACGCCTCGACGGTGTTGATGTTCTATGTCGTCGTGGTTGCGTTATTTCCCTTAGGCGTTGGACCCGAGCCCGACGTCCTGGAGCGAATTTCCGGCGGCGTCGTTTGGATCGGCGCGCTGTTAGCGGCGTTGTTATCGCTCGACAGGTTGTTCCAACCCGACCTAGAAGATGGCTCATTGGATCTGTTGGTGCTTGCACCCTGGCCGTTGGAGTTCCTGGTACTGGCGAAATGCCTAGCACATTGGCTGGTGACCGGATTGCCGATCATGGTGATTTCACCGCTGCTCGGCCTGCTTTTGCATATGCAACCTGAGGCCTATTTCAGCCTGCTGGCAGCCATGGCACTCGGGACGCCGGTGCTCAGCCTTATCGGCGCGGTCGGCGCGACTTTGGTGCTTGGCGCGCGGCGCTCCGGGGTCCTGGTCTCGCTGCTGGTATTACCGCTGACGATCCCGGTTTTGATCTTTGGCGTCGCGGCTGTCGAGGCGGCGGCGATCGGCCAAAGTCCACAGCCGCACCTGATGCTGCTCGGGGCGTTATTACTTGCCGCGCTGCCGCTTTGCCCCTGGGCAGCCGCGGCGGCCTTGCGGCAAGCCGTGGCTTAGGGCAGAACCATCCCCATGCATTGGTTCGCAAACCCCGCGCGCTTCATGCGGATTGCCGAGACGGTCCAGCCCTGGATTGCCGGGTTGGCGGTGCTCTGCATTGCCGCTGGGCTGTATTACGGCCTTGTCATCTCGCCAGCCGACTATCAACAGGGCGAGACCGTGCGGATCATGTATGTCCATGTGCCGGCGGCCTGGATGTCGCTGTTCATCTACACCATTTTGGCCCTGGCCAGTGGCGTCTTTTTGATCTGGAGGCACCCACTCGCCGATATCGCCGCCCGAGCTGCCGCCCCGATTGGCGCGGCCTTCACCGCCATGGCGCTCATTACAGGCGCGCTCTGGGGGCAACCAATGTGGGGCACCTGGTGGGTCTGGGATGCGCGGCTGACCTCAGTGCTGATCCTATTTTTTCTCTATCTCGGATACATGGCCCTGGTGAATGCGTTTGACGAGCCGGAACACGGCGCCCGAGCCGGCGCCATCCTGGCGCTGGTCGGCGTGATCAACGTACCAATCATTAAGTTTTCTGTCGATTGGTGGAATACCCTGCACCAGCCAGCCAGCCTGACTCGCCTCGACGCCTCGGCGATCGATCCGGCAATGCTCGTCCCGCTGTTGCTGATGGCCGCCGGCTTCAAGCTGTATTTTCTCGCGGTCCTGGTCATCCGCATGCGCACTTTGCTAACCGCCCGGCGCATTCGCGCGTTGCACATGGTGGAATAGATTGACTGATCGCCGCGACGCACCACCAGACCGCGCCCTCGGCCTTGAGCGCTCCGGGTTTTACCGTAGCTCGAGAGTTTGTGATCACCATCGGAGCATTCCATCATAATCGACTACCTTAACATGGGCGGGTACGGTGCTTATATCTGGTCGGCCTACGGGGTCGCGGCTGCGGTGATGCTCGGCCTGTTGGCGCTATCTCTACGCGCCGCCCGCAAGCGGTGGGACGAATTGGCGATCTTGGAAGCGACCGGGCGAACCCGGCGCCACCGAACGCCCGGCAATACACACGCGATGGAGCCCGGCGATAGGGAGACCGGCAATGACGCCAAAACGTCGTAGGCTGAGCATCGTAGTGATTGGGTTGGTCATGCTGGGCACGTCGGCGGCGCTTGTGTTGACTGCATTCGGAGACAATCTGGTGTTCTTTTTCAGCCCCACTGATCTGCAGGCCAAAACAGTCGCCCCAGAACAGCGGATCCGTATCGGTGGGCTTGTCGAGCAGGGCAGCTTGGAAAAATCAAAGGATGGTCTGGTGGCGAATTTTCGGGTCACTGATTTACAGAACGTGATTCCAGTCACATTCAAGGGCATTCTGCCTGATCTTTTCCGCGAAGGTCAGGGTATTGTCGCCGAGGGCCGGTTGGTCAAGGGCAGCTTCATCGCCAGCGAAGTACTGGCCAAACATGATGAGACCTACATGCCGAAGGAAGTCGCGGACGCCTTGAAGAAGTCCGGCAAATGGAAGGGAGCGGCGCAACCGTGATCGCCGAACTTGGCCATTACGCGCTGGCTCTGGCCCTGTGCGTCGCGGTGGTACAGAGCACACTTCCAATGATTGGCGCGGCCCGCAACGACACCGTCTTGATGCGCTTGGCGCAGCCGGCGGCCACGGCGCAATTTCTAGCGACCGTGGTGGCTTTCGGTGCCTTGACCTATGGCTATGTCACCTCGGATTTCTCAATCATCAACGTCGCCCAGAATTCACACTCCCTGAAACCGATGCTCTACAAAGTAAGCGGAGTTTGGGGCAATCATGAGGGGTCGATGATCCTCTGGGTGTTGATCCTTTCCCTTTTTGGCTTCGCGGTCGCCGCCTTCGGCAACAACCTGCCACCCTCGCTTCGGGCGCGGGTATTGTCGGTGCAAGGGTTGATCGGCGTTGGGTTTCTCGGTTTCATTCTATTAACCTCGAACCCGTTCGAGCGTTTGGACCCGGCGCCGCTGGATGGCAACGATCTGAACCCGCTGCTACAGGATCCGGGTTTGGCCTTCCACCCCCCGATGCTCTATCTCGGCTATGTCGGCTTCTCGATGGCGTTCTCCTTCGCCGTGGCGGCGTTGATCGAGGGGCGGGTCGATCCCGCCTGGGCGCGCTGGGTAAGGCCCTGGACGCTCGCCGCGTGGACCGCGCTGACCGGCGGCATCACCTTGGGCAGTTGGTGGGCCTATTACGAGCTTGGCTGGGGCGGTTGGTGGTATTGGGACCCGGTGGAAAATGCCAGCTTCATGCCCTGGCTCGCCGGTACCGCGTTGTTGCATTCCGCCATCGTGGTTGAAAAACGCGACGCCCTGAAAAGCTGGACCATCTTGTTGGCCATCATCACGTTCGGCCTCAGCCTGATGGGCACCTTCCTGGTCCGGTCCGGGGTGCTTACCTCGGTGCATACCTTCGCCGTTGATCCGGAGCGCGGGCTATACATTCTGGGGTTGATGAGTGTCGCCATCGGCGGTGCCCTGATCCTTTACGCGATACGGGCACCGTCGATGAAATTGGGCGGAATGTTCCAACCGGTTAGCCGCGAGGGTGGGCTGGTGATGAATAATCTACTGCTTTCGGTCGCCACGGCGACGGTGTTCATCGGCACGCTCTATCCGTTGTTCCTGGACGCGACGACCGGCCAGAAGGTTTCGGTTGGCCCTCCCTTCTTCAATGCCGCCTTCGTGCCGGTGATGATGCCCGTGATTCTGTTGATGGCCGTCGGGCCGCTCTTGGCCTGGAAACGCGGAGATCTTCCCGGCGCCATGGCCCGGCTTTGGACGGCGGCACTGTTTTCCGCCGCGGTCGCCGCGTTCGTTTGGACGCAGCATGCCGGCACCGCCTTTGGGTCGATCATCGGATTCGCCTTTGCCGGCTGGCTAGCCGGCGGCACGATCACCGAATGGGCGGCGCGGATAGCGTTGTTCCGTCAGCCTCTTAGCGTTTCGCTTTCACGGGCCGTGGGCCTGCCGCGATCGGCCCATGGCATGACCTTGGCGCATCTCGGCCTGGCGATCTTCATCTGCGGCGCCGTCGCCGATAGTTACTGGCGCGAAGAAGTCATGGTCAATGCCAAGCCGGGAGAAACCATCTCGATCGCCGGCTACGACCTCACGCTGGTGAGCATTCAGCATAGCCAGGGTCCAAACTACCAGACGGAGACCGCCCGCTTGCGTGTCATGCGCAATGGCGCCGAGGTGACCATCCTATCACCGGAGCGCCGTTTCTATCCGGTACAGCAAATGCCAACTACCGAGGCGGCGATTCACAGCACCTTCCTGGCGGATCTCTATGCCGCGATCGGTGATGGTCATGCCAAAGCCGGCTGGACCGTGCGGGTATGGCACAATCCGTTGGTTCCCTGGATTTGGGCAGGGTGCATGTTCATGGTGGTTGGCGGCTTGATCTCGCTATCCGACCGACGTCTGAGGGTTGGCGCTCCTAAACGCGGGCAAAATCTGAGCTCATCGGAGACGAAAGGGCCCGAGTCGGCGGCGCAACCGGCGGGCGCGGATTGAAGCGATGAACCGGCTGATCTACATCCTGCCGCTCTTGCTGTTCGCCGGCCTGGCGGCGTATTTTGCCACACCGATTCTCCAGGGCAAGAACCCACACACGCTCCCCTCGGCGATGATCGACAAGCCGGCCCCGCTCCGGCCCCTGGAACCGCTCTTATCCTCGAAGCCGGGCCTCGGTCCTACCAGCCTGACCGGCGACGTGCAGCTGGTGAATTTCTTTGCGTCCTGGTGCGGCCCTTGCCGGGTCGAGCATCCCCTGCTCATGCAGATCGCCGCCGCCAAGACTGTCCCCCTCTACGGGGTGAACTACAAGGACGCCCCGGAAGCGGCGGTAAACTGGCTGGCCCAGCTCGGCGATCCGTTTGAGCGGATTGGACGGGACGGCGACGGGCGTACCGGAATCGAATGGGGTGTCTATGGCCTACCGGAGACCTATGTGGTCGACCGGGCCGGGCGCATCCAGTACCGCCATGTCGGCCCGCTCTCGCGCCAGACTTTCGAAGAGACGATCATGCCTTTGGTCAACCGGTTGCGGGAACAAAACGAATGAGGCGGGCCAAAGCGGCGTTGCTTCTGCTCCTGGCCCTTGCGGTTCTCATGCTGGTGGCATTCGTGCCGTCGGCGCCAAGTATCGCCGTGGAGCCCAACGAGGTTCTGGTCGACCCGGTCCTGGAAGCGCGGGCCCGGGCGCTGAGCAAAAACATCCGTTGTCTGGTCTGTCAAAATCAGTCGATCGACAGCAGCAACGCGTCGCTGGCTAAAGACCTGCGGGTGATCGTGCGCGAACGGCTGATCGCTGGCGACAACGATATCCAGATTCTCGATTTCCTGGTCGCTCGGTACGGCGATTACGCCTTGCTGAAGCCGCCGATTAAGCCGACCACCTATGCTCTGTGGTATGGCCCGGGAGTGCTTATGACCCTTGGTTTTTTCGCGGTGATTGTCTTTCTGGCCCGGCGACGAAAGATCGTTCGGCCTGACCCTCTGGACGCCGCCGAAGCGGCCAGGATGGTGCAACTGATGGACCAGGACCGGGAGCCGACTGAATGATTTTCTGGCTTATCGCCGGCATCCTCACCTTCGGGGTTGTGCTCGCCATAGTCTGGCCGATCATCAATGGTGCCGGACCAACCACTGAGCGGGGCAGCTACGGGCTCCGGGTCTATCGCGACCAGCTCGACGAACTTGAGCGTGATCATGAGCAGGGCCGGATCGGCGATGATGAGCTGACGGCAGCGCGGATTGAAATCCAACGACGTATGCTGGCCGCCGATAGTGAGGCCAGAGCCGAGGCGGATACGCCGTCGACGGAAAATGACCCAGCCGTGCGATCACAGCGGATGTTGGCCGTGGTTTTGCTGGTGTTTTTCATTCCAGCCGGTGCGCTGGCCGCCTACGTCAGTCTGGGTCGACCGGACCTGCCCAACCGCCCTTACGCCGACCGTGCCGCCGAACGGCTGCAGGCGCAACAGGCCCGTGCCAAAGTCCAGGATCAAGTGCAGGCCCAAGGGCAAGCCGGTGGACAAGCCAACGCAGCGGCCCCGAAAGCTGGAACGGTGACCGGCGCTGCGCCCCGGGGTCTAACCAGCGAGCAAATGGCCGCCGCCCAAACCATGTCGACAGGCGACCGACAGGCGACGATACAAAGCATGGTCAAAGGTCTTGCCGCGCGGCTTGAAAAGTCGCCCGGGGATATCGAAGGCTGGATCCGGCTGGGCAGATCTTACGAGGTATTAGAACGCCCGCAGGACGCGCTCAAGGCCTATGCTCGCGCCGCCGCACAGGCGCCGAAGCGGGTCGATGTGCAGATGACCTATGCCCGCGCTTTGTTTCCCCAGGGCACATCGAAAACCACGATCCCCGAAGCCTTTAAAGCGGCAATCCACCGGGTTCTGAGCCTCGAGCCGGCGCTGGCCGAAGCTATGTTCTATGGCGGCGTGATCGCCGCCAGCGAGGGCGACACCGCAACAGCGCGAGACCTCTGGAGCCGCCTGTTGAAGCGTATGGACGCGGACGCCCCGGCCACACCGATTCTGGAACAGAGACTGAAAGCGTTACAGCCGGATTGACAGAACGCGGCGGCAATGGCCTAAACCGCACTGTCTCAACCAGCGGCAGTACCACCGTGCATCTTCGACACGCCGCCCTGCTGATCTTGCTTTGCCTGACTCTCTATCTGCCGGGGCTATCGGCGATCCCACCGCTGGACCGTGATGAAGCCCGCTTCGCCCAGGCGTCGAAGCAGATGGTCGAGACCGGCGATTATGTCGACATCCGGTTTCAGGAAACTCCCCGCTACAAGAAACCTGTCGGCGCCTATTGGTTGCAGGCGGCGTCCGCGCAGATTTTATCGCCGGACGATCCGCACGCGATTTGGGCCTACCGCGTTCCTTCGGTAATCGCGGCGATCGTCGCAGTGTTGTTAACCCATGCACTCACGCTGCTTTTTCTGACGGAAGCAGCGGCGTTGCTGGCGGCGGCGTTGCTAGCCTCTAGCTTCTTGCTGACTGCCGAAGCCCATATGGCGAAAACTGACGCGTTGATGCTGGCGACGGTGCTGGCGGCGCAATATGGGTTGGCGCGGGCCTATTGTGGTGCCCCTGGCCCCCGGACCTGGTTAGTTTTCTGGCTCGGCATTGGGTTTGGTCTGTTGATCAAAGGCCCGATTCCGTCACTGATCGCCGGCCTTACCGCGCTCACCTTGGTGATTGCCGATCGCCGGGCCGGGTGGCTGATGCACCTCAGGCCGTTGATCGGACTGCCGCTGGCCTTAATTATCGTCACGCCCTGGATCGTCGCGGTTCAGCTGCGATCCGGCGGCGCTTTCCTACAAAGCTCGGTGGGCGACGACTTGCTGCCAAAGCTTTTTGGGGCGATGGAGTCGCACGGCGCATGGCCGGGATACTATCTGTTGCTGATCATGCTGACCTTCTGGCCCGGATCGTTATTGGTTTGGCCGGCCTTGGCCGGCGCCTGGCGCACCCGAGCAGAGCCGGCGGTGCGCTTCCTGCTCGCCTGGCTAGTTCCCTGCTGGATCCTGTTCGAACTGGTGCCAACCAAGCTGCCGCATTATGTGCTGCCCCTCTACCCAGCTCTGGCGATCCTGGCGGCGGCCTGGGTCAGCCGCTTCGCCACGACCGACGCGCCGGTGCTGCGCAGGCCAGCGTCGCTACCAAGGGGCACCCGGGCCTTTTCGGTTCTTTGGTTGGTCGCCGGTCTGGCTATCGCTGGTGGCGCGGCGGCATTGCCGGTCATCGCCATTCAGCCGGTCGGGGCCATCGAAGGCTGGATGAACAACCTTTCCACGGTCGAGCGCCTCGCCGGTCAAGTGTTTCGGGCCCAGCGTCTGGCGCCAGAAGCCTTTCTCGCCGCTCCCATGGCTGCCCTCACCGCGATACTGGCAGGCGCCATGATGTTTCGCCGCCGGCCAAGAGCTGCCGCCTTGTGTTGCATCCTCGGCGCGGCGCTGTTCCTGCCAGCGCTAGCCCATCTCACCGCGCCGACCCTGACCCACGTCTTCGTCTCACCGAGGATAACCGCGGCGCTCGACCGTTTGGGCCCGGATGGCCGCCGCGATCTGCTCGCCGTCGGCTTTCATGAGCCGAGCCTGGTTTTCTTGGCGGGAACGCAAACCAGCCTGACCTCACCGAAAACGGCGGCCAGGGACTTGGGCAAGCGCCCCACCGCGATCGCCGCCGTCGCCAGACGCCATCAGGCGGAATTCCTCGCCGAGGCCGCCAGACTTGGGGTCGCCACCACCGTGCATGAAACGATTTCCGGACTAAACTACTCCACCGGCCGCGCGGTGATCATCGACATTATCAGTCGAAAAGGCCGACCGTGAGCCGGGTCGTCACCCTCGTCGTCCAGACTTTCACCGGTTCCTGGCAAGCGGTACGGCAAAATCTGTGGCGACTGCCGCTTGGCTGGTTACTCGGCCTGACCGCGATCACCTGTATCGGCCTTGGCCTTTACGTCGACCGAGCGGCGGTCCTTTGGGCCGCCAGCCTCGACGAGAAATATCGCCGCTTCTTCGAAATCGTAACTGAGCTAGGCGACGCGACCGGGTGGCTGATCGGGTTACTCGTCGCACTTGTCACCAGTGTGGTGATTTCCCGGCGAACTTTGTCGCCTAAAACCCGCCAGAGAATGCTTCTACACGCCTGGAATTGCTGGTTCGTGATCCTGTCCTGCCTGGTTTCCGGCGCGATCCACCATGCCCTAAAAATGCTAATCGGGCGCTACCGACCCCGCTATTTTTTTGCCGATAATCTTTATGGCCTCTCTCCGCTAAATTTCAACATTGCGGAAAATTCTTTCCCCTCCGGCCATACTCAGACCATCGCATCGATCTGTTTTGCGCTGTATCTGATCTATCCTCGCCCCGCCACATTGTATCTGACCATCGCGGCCCTGGTCGCGCTCAGCCGGGTCATGCTGCAAGCCCATTACCCAAGCGATGTGGTGGGCGGTATCTATCTTGGGATCTGTACCGCGATCCTTCTGAAACGCCACTATCTCGACCCGCGAACGACAAGTTTGTTGAATCCGTCGGAGCCTGGGCGTTAAGAAGGTGTCAGGGTGCTCAGAAGGCGTCTCGATAGCGAAATTCCGGGAACATGCACGTGGCCCAGACTCCAAATTCGACCAAGTCGACAACAGTCGCTGAGCCGGCACCGCTGCTCTCGGTCGTAGTCCCAGTTCTGAACGAGCAGGACAATATTCGCCCCTTGGTCGATGAGATCACCAGCGCTCTCGAAGGGGTTTGCGATTTCGAGATTGTCTACGTCGATGACGGCAGCACCGATGGCACCCTCGAGGTCTTGCTGGAGCTGAAACAATCGCAACCACGGCTGCGGGTTATCAGTCACGACAAACGCTCCGGCCAAAGCGCTGGTTTACGCACCGGTGTTCTGGCGGCCCGCGGCGCCTTGGTCGCAATGCTGGACGGCGATGGCCAGAACGATCCGGCGGATATTCCGAAGCTACTCAAGGCCTATCAGGCCCACGCCGGCTCGGGCTGGTTGATGGTAACCGGCCACCGGGTCGCCCGGCGCGACAGCTGGGCCAAGCGCCGCGCTTCGCGGATCGCCAACGCCATTCGTCGGGCGGCCTTGCATGATGACAACCCGGATACCGGGTGCTCACTCAAACTCTATACCCGCGAACTGTTTCTACGGTTTCCCTATTTCGACCACATGCACCGCTATTTACCAGCCCTGGCCAAGCGTGAGAATTGCGCGGTCCAGGTGGTTCCGGTAAACCACCGTCACCGCACGCACGGACGGTCGAAATACGCCACTGTGGATCGTCTCTTGGTCGGCATCCCGGACCTTTTGGGCGTAATGTGGCTGATCCGGCGATCTCCCGGCAAGCTCGATAGCAAGGAACAGCGTTGATGGAGTCTGTTATCGACGGGATCATGAATTGGTTTTTTCCGAATGGCATCAACACCGGTGAAGCGATCCTGCTGATCGTCGGGTTGGTCGCCCAGGCAATGTTCAGCGCCCGGTTTCTTGTTCAATGGGTAGTCAGCGAGAAAAAGCGCGAGAGCGTGATCCCGCTCGCTTTCTGGTATCTGAGCCTGGCAGGCGGCCTGATGCTGTTCTGCTATGCGGTAATGCGGAAGGACCCGGTTATCATGCTGGGCCAAGGGACCGGCATCTTCATTTATACCCGCAACCTGTTCCTGATCTTTCGCAAGCGCCGCACCGACGCCGCCGAGGTCGCTGCGCCTCCAACCTGAGCGTTCATCGCCTTGACGATGCCTACCGACCAGACCTGCAAATGGCACCAACGGCATGCTAACTTAACCGTTGGGGTTTCCACACGGACAGGTAATCAGCGGAGCAAGACGGGACGGAAATTCACCTCGGCATCATCATGAATCGCGCCACCGAGCGCTTGGGCACCAATCAGCATCTGGTGCGCTCGATCCTGGCAATTCGGGCCGAGGGAGGGGTGTCGTTGGGCAATGACAACCGGGTCATGCTGGACCCGGGAGTGGCAAACCGGCACGCCGCGGCGATGATGGCGCAATATAGCATAGCCTGGCAAGCTTCCGCGACCGCCGCACCAGCACATGACATTAATCTTCGGAGGACATCCCATGTTCCAAGGATTCGAAACCCTTGATATCACCACCCCGGACCGTGGGTTTGGCTCAGCGAAGATCCATCTGGAGCATGGTGGCGATGGTCCGCCCCTGCTGTTGATCCACGGCAACCCGCTGACCCATGTGTCCTGGCACAAGGTAGCGCCGCTGCTGCAGGACAAGTTCCATCTTTTTTGCGTCGACCTGCGGGGCTATGGCGATTCGGTCGGGCCGGAAGATGGCGGGCCGGAAAGCATCAACTATTCATTCCGCGCCATGGCCCAGGATCTGGTCGACGTGATGGCCAAACTTGGTCATCAGAAATTCTACGTCGCCGGCCATGATCGGGGCGCCCGTACCACCCACCGGATGGCGCTGGATCACCCAGAAAATATCCTCAAGGCGGCGGTCATCGATATCCTACCGAGCCATCACATCTGGACCACTGCATCGCCCAGTTGGGCCAAGACCTCCTGGCACTGGGTGTTCATGATCCAGCCTTACGATATGCCCGAGCGGATGATGGCCGGGGTTCCGGCGGACTATTACATGGAAAAAAAAATCTCCAAGCCAGGCAAAGGCCTGACCCCCTTCGCACCGGAAGCCTTCGCCGAATATGTCCGCTGTTTCAATTGGAAGACGATCCGCGGCTCCTGCGAGGATTATCGGGCCTGCGCCACCTCTGATCTAAAGCTCGACACGGCAGATTTCGAGACCGACAACCGTATAAAATGCCCACTATTAGCGATCTGGGGCCAGGATAGTCACACTGGCAAGGTCTATGGCGACGTGCAGGCGATCTGGCGCAACTATGCCGGCGCCGAGATCCAGGGCGGGCCCATTGACGCCGGCCACTACGTCATCGAGGAAAAGCCGCGCGAGACCGCGGACTGGTTGCTGAAGCATTTCGGATAAACGGCGGGTTCAACGCCACCAGGGGCCGAGCCAGAGAGCAATGGCGATGAACACCCCCGTAGGTTGTCATCGCCGCCACCGTTCAGCGGATCACGAACCCGCCATCAACGGTGACGACGGTCCCGGTCATGAAGGTCGAGGCGTCGGAAGCCAAAAGCAACAACGCGCCATCCAAATCCTTGACCTGGCCGAGCCGCCGAGCCGGCACCGACTTAACCAGGGACTGACCGGCTGGAGATTGGAAGAAATCGCGGTTCATCGGCGTTTCGATATAGCCGGGAGCGATGGCATTCACCCGGACGCCGCTGCGCGCCAGTTCCAGACCCATCGCGGCGGTCAGCTGGTTCAAGCCGCCCTTAGACGCGCAATAGGTCGTGAGCGTGCCGATCGGCCGCGAGCCGAGCACCGAGGAGATGTTGATGATCGAACCGGATCCGCGCTCCACCATCCCCTTAGCCACCGCCTGGGCGCAGAAGAATACGCCCTTTAAGTTGGTTCCCAGGACAGTGTCGTAATCCTCCTCGGTCACGTCGAGGAACAGCTTGTTGATCGCCAGACCGGCATTGTTGACCAGGATATCCACCGGCCCGAGCGCCTGTTCACTCGCCGTTACGCCGGCGTTTATGCTGGCGCTGTCCATCACGTCCATCGCCACCGAGAACGCCGTGCCGCCGGCCGCCTCGATCTCCGCTTGCAAGCTCTCGATTTTCCCCATCTGCCGCGCCGCCAACGCCACCTTGGCGCCGTGCTTAGCCAGGGTTAGCGAGAATTGCCGCCCCAGGCCCTGGGAGGCGCCGGTAACCAGGGCGACCTTTCCGGTCAAGTCGTTTGAGTCGCTCACAAGGTCTCTCCATTAACGTGGGTTGCACAGGCTCGGTGCGCAGGGGCGTCAAAGACATACCCGATCAAGTTCATCAGGTCGGCGGGGCCACAATTGCGGTCCCGCCGACCTGATCATAATCCCTGCAGTTCGGGGATGAGACGATGCGGGTCCCACAAGCTGGCTAAAGGAGAACAGCGTCGGCGCCGCGCAAACTGACCCCTAACGGTTTGGAAATACTAGTGATTCAGGTTCTCGATCAATACCGCCATACCCTGACCGGCGCCCATGCACATGCTGATCACTGCATAACGCTGGCCGCTATCGATCAGGTGGTGCATCGCGGTCAAGGTCATCCGCACGCCGGTGGCTCCCGGAGGATGGCCGATGGAAATCCCACCGCCATAGAGGTTGGTGACGTCCCGACCGACGCCAAGTTCTTTCTCGGCATGTAGATTAACCACCGCAAAGGCTTCATTGATCTCGTAATAGTCGATATCCGAGGCTTTCAGGCCATTTTTCTCCCATAACGCCCGGATCGCCGGGACCGGACCGCAGCCCATGATCCGGGGCGGCACGCCCACGATTGTCCAGTCGACTAGCTTGGCCAACGGCTCGGCGCCTTTGGCCTCAACCGCATCGCGGTCGCCAACCACGACAAAGGCGGCGCCGTCGGTCACGCCGCTGGCGTTGCCAGGTGTCACCTTGCCGTCCTTGCGAAACACCGGACGCAGGGTCGCGAGTTTATCCAGCGTCACTTCCGGGCGCGGGAACTCATCATGCTCCATCAACCGGGTGTTCTTGCGGCCTTCCGGAACCTCAATCGAGGCAATTTGCCGGGCCAGGAAGCCGGAGGAGATCGCCGCTCCGGCCCGCTGCTGGCTCATCACTCCCCATTCATCCATTTCCGCGCGCTGATACTGATAGTCCTCGGCGAGGTTTTCAGCGGTGACGCCCATCAGGCCATGGCCAAACGGGTCGTTATAGGCCCATTCGACCGAATCCTCGAAAGTCTGGCCGCCCCGCGTCACGCCCCATCGCATTCCCTGGTTCACGTAAGCGCCACGCGAAAAATTCTCGCCGCCACCGGCAAGCGCAATCTTGCCGTGCCCGGTCATGATCTGTTGCGCGGCAGTGATGATCGCCTGGGTACCGGAACCACAGGCTCGGTTGACCTGTAAGGCACAGCTTTCCTCGGGCATACCGATATTGATCCCGGCGACTCGGCCAATGTAGAAGCCATCCGGATCAACGGGCAACACGTTGCCCCAGACGATATGATCGATATCCGACGCCTCGATGCCGGCTTCCTCGACGCTAGCCTTGGCCGCGTGAGTTGCCAGCGAAGAAAGCGGGATATCCTTCAGGGATTTGCCGAAATCCCCGAAGGGCGTGCGCTTACCGCCCGCGATTACAATCTCCTGCACCATGGCCAACTCCTCCGGGGGTAAATAGATTTTCCCATATTCGCCCCGACCAAGTCTACCTTGCAAGCACGCGCTTTCGGTCGCGTTTGGTTAGCTCACCCACGGTGAACCGATTCCAGGTGTGACCTTTGAGATCACTTACGGTAAAGGCACGAAAACCAATCGGCCGGGGCCTGCCTAAATAGGGGGCCACCGTGGCATGAGGTGATGAAGTCTTGGTGTTCGGCGGCGGCAGCAGACGCAGGCGCGGTTAATCCACCGCCGCCGCCGTTCTCACCTTGGCGCGGGCTATCGCCGCTCCTGAAAAAACGCTTTCAGTAACGCGCCGGCCTCGGTTTCCTCGATCCCGCCGACAACTTCGGGGCGATGATTGCAACCGGGTTGCGCGAAGATCCTGGCCCCATGCTCGACCCCACCACCCTTTGGGTCATAGGCGGCGAAGACCACCCGTCGTAAACGGGCAAAGGCGATCGCCTGGGCACACATGGCGCAGGGCTCCAGGGTCACTGTCAGATCGCAATCGGTAAGCCGTGACTCGCCGCGCGCGGCGGCGGCAGCGCGGATCACCAGAATCTCGGCATGAGCAGTCGGGTCGGCCAGTTCCTCAACCCGATTACCGGCGCGGGCCAATACCGCTCCGGTCCACGCATCGGTGACCACTGCCCCAACCGGTACTTCTCCGCGCTCCGCCGCCGCGCGCGCTTCACCAAGCGCAAGCGCCATTACAGAACTAGCCCCAGAATTGGACGCGGTACTGGGTTCGCCGATCATAATCACCCGTCTCTATTAGGCCGCTGGATCAATCCTTGGGCCAATAGCATCTCCGACCGAAGACCGCCAACAGCGAATGGGTTAGCCGCTATCGGCGGGCTGGGTCGCCGGCGCTTGCTTTTTCGCCCGACCACCGGCCAAACGATCAAGCAACTCACCCAGAACGCCCTTGGGAAGGAAGATGATGAACAGCACCAGCATCAAACCATAAACCGTGGTGTCCAACCCCGCCAGATCAATGCCCTCGGTCCGAAGGTCGGTGATGATATTGCGAAAAATCTCGGTCATCATGATGGTTATGATCGCCCCGATGGTCGGCCCCATCCAGGTGTAGATACCACCGACCACCACCGCGAAGATGATCTGCAGAGAGATGCCGATCCCACCGACCACATCAGGCGCCACGAACATCTGATACTGGCAATAGAATGCCCCGCCCAAGGCCGTCATCATCGCACTCAACACGGTGATCTTCAGTTTGGTCCGGGTGACGTAGATGCCGGCGGCGGCGGAAGATTCCTCATCCTCCGAGATCGCGTCCAGCGCGTAACGCATCATCGAGCGGTCGACCAGTTTCCATATCAACAGGCTAAGCGCCCACCCCCCCAGCACAACCAGATAGAAGGTCTCCTTATCGGCGAATTGCAGCGCGTATAACGAGGTTCCATCACCTTCCCGGTTCGGTGTGAAGCCAAGCGAGCCGCCGGTATAATCGCGGGTCGCCATGATGATCAAGCGCACCACCTCACTCAGCGCCAAGGTCACCAGCGCAAAATAATGACCGATGATACGGAACTGAAAGCAGGGATAGGCGACGATGAAAGCCAGCGCCGCCGCCGTCAGCAAGGATGCCGGGATGCCGATCCACGGTGAGATCCCACCATAATTCCAGAGCAGAGCGGTCACATAGGCGCCGACGGTCATGAAGGCGCCATGGCCAAGCGACACCAAACCAAACCGCCCCATCAGCGACCAGGACGTATAGACCATCGACCAGATCAGAATAACGATCATCAGATGTAACGGGTATTGCGGCGTACCAATGAACGGCACGGAGATCATCACCAGGCCAATGGCATAGGGAAGGAACTTTTTCATCACTTGTTCCCCAACAGGCCTTGCGGGCGAATGAACATCATGACGATGAAGAAAACGAACGCCATCACGTAACCCCATTCCAGTTCGGCATAGAGACCACCAACACTAATGATAAGACTTAGGATGAAGGCGCCGATGAAACCGCCGAGCATGTTGCCTAGGCCGCCGAGCACGCAAATGATGAAGGTGATCGGCCCGAAGGTTATGCCGACAAACGGATGCACGTCGTATTGCAACACCAGCAGACAGGATGCCAATCCAGCCAGACCGCCGCCGACCAGCGCCGTCACCCAATAGACCTTCCGGGAATCAACGCCCATGAGCACCATGATCTCACGATCCTGGCTGATGGCCCGGATCGCGGCGCCGATATAGGTCCTGGTCAAGAAGAGGTAAAGCGCCACCATCCCGGTCAGCGCCACCCCGAACGCCAGCAGACGAGCATAGCTGAAATACATTTCATTGTATTCTAGGATCGGCAAACGCAGACCGAGATTCTTGAACTCGATCCCCCACATCAAGGTCGCGACGCTCTGGAAAAAGAACAGCAACCCACCCGTCGCCAATAGCTGATTAATTGGTGGAGACCCAAGGATCGGCGCGATCACCAACACATGCACGAGCAGGCCGAGGATCGCCACGACCCCAATCGCCGCCAGCGCCGATAGAAGGATATGGATTTCATAGACGCCGTTCAGCCAGTACATCGTGTACATGCCGAACATCACCAATTCAGCATAGCAGATCCAGATCACGTCGACGACGCCGAAGATCAGGTTCAGGCCGAGCGACAGAAGCGCCAGCACGCCGCCGAACAGCAAGCCGTTGACCAGTGCCTCGACTAGGTAAATGTCAAAAATGCCGTCCATGAACCCCGTTCCCTCGCCGTCACCTCAAATGCCCATATAGGCTTTGCGCACGCTTTCGCTTTTCAGCAGGTCGGCGGCATTGCCGCTGTCAATCAGTTGTCCGGCCTCAAGCAGGTAGGCCCGATCGGCCACCTTGAGGACCTGCTGTACGTTCTGCTCGACGATCAGCACGGTGTAACCCTCTTTGCGAATCCGCCGCACCAAGCCGAAAACCTGCTGCACGACGACCGGCGCCAGACCGGCCGACGGCTCATCCATCAGCAATAGCTTCGGTCCCGACATCAACGCCCGACCGATGGCGCACATCTGTTGTTCACCCCCGGACATCGTGCCGGCAAGCTGGGTCCGTCGCTCACGCATGCGCGGAAACAACTCGTAGACGAACTCCAAACTTTGTCCGCTTTTGGTCCGCGCGGTTGGCGCGAAGGCCCCGAGTTTCAAGTTGTCCTCGACCGTCATTCCCGGGAACAGCCGCCGGTTCTCCGGTACGTGAGCCACGCCCATCTCGACGATTTCATGTGGCGGCACCGTCGTCAGCGAGGCCCCTTCCATGGTAAGCGATCCTGAAAAAGGCGCGGTCATGCCGGAGATCACCCGCATCAGCGTGGTCTTACCAGCGCCGTTTGGGCCGATCACCGCCACCGCCTCTCCCGCATTTACTTCGATCGAGATGTCAAATAGCGCCTGGAATGACCCGTATCCGGCGTTCACGCCCTTCAATTCAAGCATGCGCTGAATCTCTTTTCGTCCATGATGGGATGTTCCGCTCGGGCGCGCCGCGCATGTTAGAGCGCCGTGCCTGAAGCTGCCCCGGACGCCGCGGAAGCCTGGGCATCCTCGGAATCAGTGCCGAGATAAACCTCGATCACATTGGGATCGTGCGCGACTTCGCTTGGTAACCCCTCGGAGATCTTTTCACCATGATCCAACACCATGACCCGATCGACCACGCGCATGAGAACCCCCATGATATGCTCAACCCAAATGATCGTGATGCCCATCTCCGTGCGGATACGTTTCAGCATATCCGCCGCTTGATCCATCTCTGAGTTGTCGAGGCCGCCGAGGCTTTCATCGGCCAGCAAAAGCTCCGGTCCAGTGGCCAGGGCGCGGGCCAATTCAAGCTTCTTCAGCCCCGCCGCGCCCAAGGTCGAGACTCTAGCATGGGGATCGGTCGGCAAGCCGACCAAGTCCAAGGCTTGCTCCGCCGCTTCGAAAGCCGCCTTCCGAGAGCCAATCCCGTCCTGGCCATAAAACCCGGCGACGACAATGTTCTCCAGAACCGACAGCCGGTGGATCGGTCTGGGTATCTGGAAAGTCCGCCCAATCCCGGCATGGCAGATACGGTTCGGCAGATTGCCGCCGATCTCTTTGCCCTTGAAACGCACAGAGCCTTCAGTCGGCTTGAGCGCCCCAGAGACCATGTTGAAGATCGTGCTTTTACCGGAGCCATTCGGTCCGATCAGGCCAAGGATTTCGCCTTTCTCGACCTTAAAAGAGACCTTATCGACGGCGGTAAAACCGCCGAAGCGCTTAACCAGCGCCTCGACGGCGAGGATCGGTTCGGTCATGGCTGCTACGCACCTTTTCCTGACAAGACAGCCACGACCGACCGGTTAGAGGAACAATCTCTCATCCCTATTACTTGAAGTAGGGCGAGGTTTTCGGCAGCGGCATAACCGGATCGACGGTCTGTAACGGCACTGGCCAGACAATCTTCACCTTGCCGTCGATATATTGCACAACCACCGGCGCCGCCCGTTCGTTCTGCCCAGACATGCTTGCGTCCTTCGGCTGGAACTTCACGCCATAGCCCATCAGCGTACCGCCGACCGGGATATCGGTTGCGGCAGCTGCCTGACGCAATGCATCCGGGGTGAACCCACCATGGTTCTTGATGGCACGCGGCAGCACGTTGTCGAAGAACGTGTAGGTGTTACTGGCCGCCATGCCGACATGCGCCGAGAACGCCTTCACGTCCGGGTGCGCCTTCTTGTACTCGGCGCCAACCATCTGAGTGACTTCGCCAAGCCCCGCCGCCAGGGTCTTCGGATCAACCAACCAAATCGACACTGGGTCGACGTTGTAAATGTAGTTGGCATCGTCGCCGAAGGTCGCATAGAGCTTATCCGGCACACCGTAACCGGCGCCATGACCGATCAACGCCTTCCAGCGCAGGCCCAGTTCCCGGCTTTGGCGCAGGAACAGCGTGATATCCGGGTTGTAACCGGTATGAAAAATCACGTCCGGGCGGGCCCGCTTGAGCTTGGTGACCAGCGAGGAAAGATCCGGCGCCGTCGCCGCATAGCCTTCCTTGAGGACAATTTTGAAGCCATGCGTTTTGGAACCCGCCTCATTGCCAGCGGCGACACCGCTACCATAGGGACCGTCCTCATGAATGATCGCGACCCTCAGGTCTTTTGGGTCGGTTCCGAGCTTAGACTTGGCATAATGCGCCACGAAATCCGGCGACGCGGTGCCAAACATGCCGCCATGGGGTTGTGGACGAAAGACATACTCAAGATGCCGGTCCTTGAGCACCGCCGGTGAGATGCAGGTGGTAATCCACATAAATTTCTTCAGCGCATCGACCTTGGCCGAAACCGGCACGCATTGGGCACTGGAATAAAAGCCGAGCAGCATGTCGACCTTTTCCTGCTCGATCAGGCGGACCGCTTCGTTAATCGCGATCTCCGGCTTGGACTGTGCGTCGGAATAAATCGCGTTGATCTTGTAGCCTTCGACACCGCCCTTGGAATTGAAGTAGTCGATCATGATCTTAGCGCCGAGCGCTTGCAGGGACGAACCACCAGCCGCCAATGGGCCGGTATAGTCGTAGATCACGCCGACCTTGATTTCCTTAGCCTGCGCTTGTGCCGCAAGCGTCAACGCCGCCGCCGTCGCAAAGCCAAGACCGAGCCCTTTTAGGGTCTTTGCAAAAGACATGAGTCGATACCTCCCTGTTTGATTTTTCTTTATTGCGGTGAAGTGTGACCGATAACTTTGACCCTCACAACCCATAAGACGAGGCAACACGGCGAGCCGTTTCATCCCCATCCTGATGGCCACCGCAGGTTGATTCTGAAGGCCGCCGCAGACGCTCTCAAATCCGCTGCAAATTCGAGATATGCGCGTTGAACGACACCGAGATGCGCTCCGCATCCCCATGGTAGGGATTGACCTGATGATAGAGCCAACTTGGAAGCAACACCATGCGGCCACTCAGGGGGTTGATCGCAATGGGCCGGCCTACAGTCTCGCCGGGTAGCGCCGACATTTCGGCATGGCTGCGCGGATCAAGAAATTCGGAAGTGCCACTTTCCGGCACGTCTTCGTTGGGCGGCGTGCCCGCTTCGACATAATAGACCGGCGATACTTGGCAGCTGGGGTGGGTGTGGCGTTTGTTGTAGGCGCCGCCCCGGGACACGTTGGCCCATGCAGCCAAACGGGCCTGAAATTCACAACTCCCGCCGACCATCAACGGCACCACGATTTTGATCGCCCCCAAGGCCGCTTCCTCCAGGACCTCGACCGCACGGTCCGTCTAAGAAAACAGATCGTCATCGGAATGCCAGCCGCCAATGTTGCTGCGCCGAACCCCTGGTTTCTCGATCTCCTTGGCAAGGATCAGCGCCTCCAGAGCCTCGTTCAACCGTTCGCAAGTTCCATCAGTTCTGCCAAGCTTTACCGATCGCGTCAAACGAGCGCTATTGCTTCCTCAATACTAGGAAAAGCGTTGGCAAGGGTCGCTTTTTTTCTTCCCGCATGGCGCCGCGCGTCTGTTGCTCGATAGCTAAGCCCGCCGCGACGGCCACACGATGAAGATAAGCCTCGGAATGACTATAGGTTTCGCCTTCGACAATTGCGAAATCGCCTTCGGCTTGCTCATGGGCGGTCATCGCCACCCTGCCACCCGCCTCCAGCACGCTAACCACTGCCTGAAAAAACGGCTGCAAGTCTCTGAGATAGGAGGTCACGTCCGCCGCCATCGCTAATCCATAGCAACCTTGGTCCAGGGTCAGCCAGGAGACAATTTCCGCTTGGTGCAGGGCGTCGTAAATGCCCCTTTGCCAGGCCCGCTCGAGCATCCGGGCGGACAGATCAACGCCGATCAGTTGGCGCGCCAATAGCCGCAACGTTAATCCCGAAAGCCCGCTCCCACAGCCAAGATCAACAACGCACTCTATCGGGCTCGTAATCAGCGCATCAAGCATCTCGCCAAGCACCCGAGGCCCGATATAGCCAAGCGTATCGATCAAATGGCTATCGAAGCCGGCCGCGTAGCCGTCGAAGACCCCGGCGACAAAGGCCGGCGTCATCGCCTGCGTCGTCCCAAGCCCGCCAATCCGAGCCAGATCCCGGCCCAGCCCGGTACTATCCGTTGGGTCGAGCATCAGATAGCGCCGGTACAACGTCTTCGCCAGCACGACCCTAGTCAAACGCGCCTTGGCCTGGCCGGCCCGGGCCACCCCCTCGGCCAAGCTCGGGTCAGCCACCTGCGCGCGCCGAGCCGTGCCAAACGCCCGATCATAGTCACCGGCCCTCAACAACACGAAGGACCGATCGGCCAAGGCTCTCGCATGGGTCGGCGCCAAAACCAGCAGGCGCGCAATCAGCCGGACGCACGCTACCTCAGCTGCACCGACCAACAGATTATTCAAATATCGGGGCTCACCCGGCGCCAGCAGTACCGCTCGGCGTAAATCCGCTACTTCCGCGGTGCCATCCCGCCGCGTTGCAGCCAGGGCGAGATTGTGCCAGTTTGACGCCGTCTCCGGGCGCGCCTTGGCCAACTCGCGAAACAACCGCGCGGCGCTCGTCCAGTCCTGATCCGCGGTCGCCTGACGCGCCAAGTCCACAAGCCGTTGATTGGCAGGATCCATAGCAACCGTCATCCGACGCGCACCGTCCGGCTATTCGCCGTGCTGCTCGAAATAATTAAGCGCGGTTTGAGCTAGATGAAAATCAAAGGCATTGTGAATATCGATGCCTGAGGCGGTATCGTCGATCTCTATGATCTCTACCTTATGGCCGGTCCGCCTGCCCTGGCGTATCAGCGAAGAGCGAATGGCGCTGGCCAGCCCGGTATCCTCGCGGAACAACGGGGTGCGGGTCTGGCGCGGTCCATATACCGCCATCCAGTCGAAGACTCGCTGCCACTCTCCGGCATCGTTTCGGTACCAAAAATTCTTGTGGGTCTTGTCAGCGACGAAGACGCTTTCCAAACTGTCGTCGGCTTTCATCGTGTTGACCGCCCGGGTGATCCATTCCGGTTTGCGAAAAATGTCGGTCGGCTGCAGGAAAACGACGATGTCGAAAGCGCCATCGAGCGCCTCGGCCTTAGCCAATGCATCGGTCAGCACTGGTTCGGTCGGCGTCAGGTCCTCGGCCAGACCGGTTTCGCGCAGGAACGGACACCAGGCGCCGGCGGCCTCGGCGGCGGCCTTGATCTCAAGGCTGTCGGTGGTCACGAGCACCCGGTCGCAAACACCGGAGCGAATCGCATGCTCCACCGAATGCGCTATCAATGGCTTGCCACCGATCAACCGCACGTTCTTGCCCGGCAACCCCTTCGAGCCGCCGCGCGCTGGAATAAGGGCGATGGTGCGTTTATCGGAAGTGCTCATTCGATTTTGTCCCTGAGGTCGCTCAATCGGTCCGCAACCAGCTCAGCCACCGCATGGGTGTCGTCGTCCCGGATGTCGACAAGAGCCCAAAACTGGTCAACGACTTCGAAGCCAACGGCATCGCCAAGCCGCCGTCCATCGCGAATCAGATCTGGCCTGGTCGCCAGCGCCAATCCAACCATCTCCTGAAAATACGTGACGTCGCGATGATCACCGCCGGGCCGGAGCGCGGTGATTGAGTTCGCGCCATCAAGACGCCAGAGATTGGCGCGAAATTGACGGGCGCAAACGACACTATCCAGATGGTCACGCTCTACCAAGTTCTCCACGGTACGGCGGATCAGGCCGCGCGGCCGGAACGGGTGAGTAGCCTCGACCACCGCGATGTGATCAGCGGGATGTGCGTCAAGCACGTCGATCAACGCGCCGGTATAGGATTCCGCAGTCCGCTCCCTAAGGATAATGCTCTCGCCAACCTGGCTTGCCTGGGCCGCGACAACATCGCTATCCGTGGTCACCACGATGGTCGCCCCAGGCAGATCCTCCAATGCCGCGGACAAAGTCCGCTGCAAGCTGGACGGGCCCTTGAGGGACTTAAGTATCGCCTCGGTACTCTTCGATGCCGCCAGGACCGGAATGATGACTAGGGTGTGGCTCATGGCGCGCTTGTTCGGATATAATCGATCACCTCGGCGACCCGCTTGGCCCGCCCCTCGTCACGGCCCTGGTGAATACCATGCTGGTGATAGACCCGCAGATGCGGCTCGTAGACAATCTCATGGCCAAGCTGGATCATTCGCTTGCCCCATTCCCGATCCTCGACCCCACGAATAACCTCGTCGAAGGGTTCATCCCGCCAGATCGTTTTGCGAATACCCGAATTAGCGTTATGGAAAAAATAGTCCTGGCGTTGCCGTACCCGCTCATCGCGAAACGTCGTCCACAGATCGCGGCGGTCGATGGCGCTGGTATCGGGCATCGGCTCCTGGCGCCCATAGACACCGCAGACCAGCGGATCTCCATCGGGACCGAGATGCGCCAGCAGATAGTCCGCCCATAGCTCGTCAATCGGCACGCAATGCGACGACAGCAACGCCACGACATCGTGGCGCGCCGTATCGATTCCGATATTGAGCGCCCTACCATAGGAGAAATCTTCGCGCGCGATCCGGCGAATGGTCACCCCGTGCGCTTCGGCGATAGCCACCGTGTCGTCCGTCGATTCGTTATCGACCAGCACTACATCGATCCCCGGCACGCGCTGATTGCGCAACGCCGTCAGGCAGCGTCTGATTCGTGCCTATCCGCTTGACACCCACACCCCCTACATCTAGGGTGGGCGTCAAGCGGATAGGAGGCGGCTGTGGACGTTCTCGACCGAGATGACCTTCCGTTCCCGGAATCGCTTCCGGGGTTCCAGCG
>Ga0209089_10000160_pt1 | contig 61060 bp, 55 predicted proteins | sample ArcticOcean_MG_C_FD_187431 | JGI IMG/M metagenome (GOLD analysis project Ga0209089, IMG submission 187431) | Marine microbial communities from western Arctic Ocean - ArcticOcean_MG_CB2_150 (SPAdes) (version 2) | ecosystem: Environmental > Aquatic > Marine > Oceanic | place: Arctic Ocean: Canada...
TCTGGCTCCTTTCTAGGTGCGGTAGATCTATACCCTGCACCGGGAGTCCAAACACACCACCACCCTCATGTTTCTATCCCTTTAAAAGTGTCCCATTATCGCTGAACGCCTACACTCGGCGATGGCCATACAGGGCCGAGGCGCGTCGTGTTGTGTCGACATTTGTTATTCTCCTTACGTTTTGACCGCGATCGGTCCAACCTGGGATGTTTACAACAGAGTACATCCCGTATGAGTGTAAAATACCTGAAGTCGTTCAAACTTGGAAATAGCACGGAGTCTGTAAGATGAGAGTAGGCGTTATCTCAGACACCCATAACCCCAGCGTTGGGGATGAGCCGCCAGTGGAGGTGATCTCCGCTTTCGCCGGCGTTGACGTGATCATCCACGCCGGCGATATTTACCAGCCGGCATGCCTCGATTGGTTGGAGAAGATCGCCCCGGTCTACGCCGTTGAGCTGGGCGCCGGCGCCCATTTCCAGGACGACCCCAGAGTGGTGGACATGGCACGGGTCTTGGAACTGGAAGGACACAGCATCGGCCTGACCCACGACCTACTGGTGCCCGGTATGGCCCAAGAGGTAACTCAGTTGACCCCTCTGGCCAAGCACTTCCCGCCTGACCGGGACCTGTCGGCCGCCCTGGAAACGGTATTTGACGCCAGAGTCGATATCGTCATCTTCGGCCACACCCATTACCCGGTTGTCGAGGAATACCAGGGTATCTTGATGGTGAACCCAGGCAGCCCCAGCCTTCCTAAGCAGATACGGCGGCTGGGCCAGGTTGCGATCATGGAACTGGGCCCGGACCTCAAGAAGGCCGAGATCTTGGACCTGGCAACTTTCAGCTGATCTCAGAGTGCCTTACTGGGACTTGGTTTTGCCGTAAGCATTTCGCATCGGGATACCGGCCGCCACCAGCCGCCGGTTGATATAGGGAACTATGGCACAGGAAATCATGAATGAGCGACTCCTATCCAGTCCCCAGAAACCAACTTGACCGCAACAAACTAAGTCTTGGCCTATTCGGCGTGAATTGCTCCGGTGGACTGGCCATCACCACGGTGCCCGAGCGTTGGGACGCCAGCTGGGAGAACAACAAGACCCTCGCCCTGATGGCCGACGACGCCGGCATGGATTTCATGCTGCCCCTGGGACGTTGGAAGGGCTACGGTGGGGTCACCGAGCATAACGCCTCGAACTTCGAGACCCTCACCTGGGCCTCCGGAATCCTGGCCAGCACCCGCAACCTGATGGCTTTCGGCACTGTACACGTCTCTCTATTCAACCCGATCGTCGCAGCCAAACAGATGGTCACCGCCGACCACATCGGCCAGGGCCGGTTCGGGCTGAATATAGTCTGCGGTTGGAATAACGACGAGTTCGACATGCTGGGCGTAAACCTGGCCCAGCACGACGACCGTTACGAGCAGGGCCAAGAGTGGATCGACGTTATAACTCGGGCCTGGTCAGGTACGGAGCCTTTCGACTATGACGGCAGCTTTTATCAGGTACGCAACACCCAGATAAGCCCCAAACCCTACGGCGACGGAAAACCGATGATCGTGGCAGCCGGGAACTCGCCCCGCGGCCGGGAATTCGCTGCCCGCAACGCCGATATGATGTTCACTAACCTCCGCGGAGACATCTCCGAGGTGCCAGGAAACGTGGCAGCGTTACGGGAGTTGGCGGGAGGGTTCAACCGTGACATCGGAGTGTTTTCCAATGTCGCCGTGGTCTGCCGCCCGACCAAGAAAGAAGCGGAAGAATATTTCCACTACTATGCCATCGAGAATGCCGATTGGGACGCGGTGGAGAATCTGATCGAGGGGCGCGGCGTCAAGAAACCCGGTATCTCTGATGAAGCGCTCAAGGCAGCCCGTATCCGTGCAGCGGCGGGCAATGGCGCCCTGCCGATAGTCGGCAGCCCAGACGACGTGGTTGCTATGATGAAACGCCTATCGGGATTTGGCATCAAGGCGTTGGCCATGGGATTGACCAACTATATCGAGCATTTCCCGTGCATCCGTGATGAGGTCCTCCCACGGTTGGAACGCGAGGGCCTGCGGGCTGAGTAGACGCTGGCGTCAGGCCGCTGAAACCGGGTCGGTCGCGACGGGGTCTGGACTCGTCCGTTTGACCGGCGGTTTCGATGAACTGATCACCACAGCTCCCAATAATCCCAAGGCAGAGAATGTGACAAAGGCGGCTACATAACTGCCGCTCATGTCGTACACCAGCCCAGAGAATAAGGCCCCGATGGTTTGCCCGACCTGGACACCAGTCTCGCTGACACCCCGGATGCTGCCTATCGAACGCCGACCGTAGTAGGACGCGAACGCCACGGGGGGTATCACATTTCCGCCAGCAGCGACGATCCCAAAGAGGGATGCCACGGCGAATGCGGTGGTCTGGGAATGAACCGCCAGCAACGCCAATGAGCACACACCGCTTATGATCATCAGCCCGGTCATCGCCGCTCGCACGGTAGTGCGCTCGATGATCGAGCCCCACATCAAGCTGGCGAAGGCGTTCACCACTGCATTTAATGTGATCGCATTGGCGGCTGCCGTGAGGCTGAGGCCGCGGTCCAGAAAGAACGCGCCGACATGAACCGATATCCCAGCCTGCGTCATGAACAACGTACCGACCACTGCCACCAGCACCCAGAGTGACTTTGTGCCCATGGCTTCCCGTAACGACCAGTCGGTCTCATCCGTGTACCCAGTTGCCGCGAGTCCTGCCGTTCGGACTTCCGGCTCCGGGTGTGACTCGCCGTCAGGCTCCAGACCTATGTCTTCCGGCCGGTCAACCACCAACAATGCCGACGGCACCACGGCGACCACCAACACCAGCGCACCCAATGCGATCCACGCCGCACTGATGCTCCAGTGCGATATGGCCAGTGAGGCTATCTGGACGGTGACGATGCCTCCGACGGCGCCCGCCAGGTAGACGATGCCGATCGCCCGGCCTCGCTTTCTGATGAACCAGCGGGAGATCAGGGTGCCGGTGCCGATCTGTACCGGAACATGGAAAATCACACGCCCAGTCGCGAAGCCCATGTAGAAGAACAACGGCGTTGTGGCCCAGGCCAGTGAGACCATCGCGACGCCCAGTATCAGCATGCTGCCGGCCAGGATCAGGCGCACCCCAAAACGGTCCACCGCCCAGCCGACTACTGGGGATATGAAGATGGACGACAACGCGCCCAGGCTGACCGAACCCGCGATCAGGGTCCGGCTCCAGCCGAACTCGTCGGACATTGGCGACAGGAAAACAGCGAGGGTCGTGGTGGACGGAGCCATCCTGGCAAATGTGGTGGTTCCGGCGGCGAACACCACCACCCAGCCGTAGTAAAAGGGCAAACGAGAGCTGAGTTTCCTTGCGATTACCAGAGAAATATCGTTCATTGATCGGATGCTGTATCGGCGCCTGATGGCGCGAAAAACGTGATCATAGCTTACGAACACCCACCAGAAATAAAAGAGGCCTCAGCGAAGCATCGCTGAGGCCTCTTAGATCAGCCTTGGGGAATGTTGCTACCCTACTTGCCGTCTTTGGCCCAGAGGGCTTCCAGGACGTTTCCTGGAGACATTGGCAGCACTTCCATCCGGGCGCCAGAAGCGCTGTAGATGGCGTTGGCCATGGCGGCCAGCGGAGGCACTATGCACACTTCGCCGACGCCCCGGACACCGAACGGGTGTCCCGGGTTGGCGACCTCCACGATGACCGTGTCGATCATCGGCAGGTCCAGGCTGGTGGGCATCCGGTAGTCCAGGAAGGACGAATTGGCCATCTCGCCGTCCTGGTTGTAGACGTATTCTTCGTTGAGCGCCCAGCCGATACCCTGGGCGACTCCACCCTGTAGCTGGCCCTCGACATAGCTGGGATGGATGGCCTTACCCACATCCTGTAGCGCGGTGTAGCGGAGAACGTCCACCTTGCCGGTTTCCGGGTCCACTTCCACGTCCACGATATGGACGGCGAAGGCGTTGCCGACACCTGCCGGGTTCACGTTGCCCCGTCCGACGACCGGCCCACCGGTGGCGTTCAAACGCGCTGCAAGCTGCTTGAAGGTCAACTTCAACTCGGGGTCCGACTTGTGAGAAGCCACGCCGTCGGCATACTCCACGTCATCGGTCTCAATTTCCCAGATACGTGCGGCGCGCTGAATGAGCTGGGTCTTGATGTCGACCGCCGTCTCATAAGCCGCCCAGCCAGACTTGAATGTCGCTCCGCTGCCGGCGGTTAGCGAGGTGTAACCCACGCCGTCCGTGTCTCCCACAGTCGGGTGAACGTCTTCGGCGGGGATGCCGAGCACTTCAGCTACCTGCATGGCCAATGATGCCCTGCCGCCGCCGATGTCCGGCGATCCTTCGGTCAGGCTCACTGTGCCGTCTGCGTTTACGGTGCCAAAGGCTGCGGCCGGCCCTGTGCCGTTGAACCAGAACCCAGCGGCCACGCCCCGGCCTCGGTTGGCGCCTTCGATGGGCGACTTGTAGTGATCGGTGTCCATCGCTGCGGCCAAGGTCTCCAGGTATCCCACCTGCTGCAGCACGGGGCCGGGTATCCGGCGGCTGCCCTCTTTGGCTCCGTTCTTGGTCCGGAACTCCAGCGGGTCCATCCCCAGCTTCTCGCAGATCTCATCAATGACCGATTCAGCGGCGAACGACGCACCCGGCACGCCCGGTGCGCGGTAGGCGGCGGCCTTGGGTTTGTTGACCACCACGTCGAATCCTTCTATCCGCCCGTTGGCAATCTCATAGGGCGTCAGGACGCATTGGCAGGCCTGGTTGATCGGGGATCCTGGGAAACCGCCGGCTTCGTAGATCATGGTCATGTCTGCGGCGGTGATCATCCCGGCTTTGTTGACTCCGATCTTCACACGGATGGAGCTGCCAGAGGTCGGGCCAGTGGCCTCGAACACTTCGGCGCGGCTCATGGAAACCTTCACCGGCCGCCTGGACTTCTGGGATAGAGCAGCGGCCACCGGCTCCAGATAGATGACGGTCTTTCCGCCGAAGCCTCCGCCGATCTCCATAGGGACGACTTTGATCTGCGAGACCGGTACGCCCAGCACCATGCTGGTGAGGTCCCTGATCTGGAAATGGCCTTGGCTGCTGCCCCAGATCGTCAATTTTCCGTCTTCTCCCCACATCGCCGTCGCGGTGTGCGGTTCGATGTACCCCTGGTGCACTGTGGCGGTGCGGAACTCTCGTTCCACAATGATGTCCGCTTCTTTGAATCCCTTCTCGATGTCGCCGAGTTCGAAGAAGAAGTGGTTGGCGATGTTGGTGCCTTTGATGGAATCGTCATCGTCCAGCAGACCGCCCGGACGGACGTTGGCGTTCTCAGGGTTGGCCAGACGCTCGTGCAAAAGGGGCGCACCTTCTTTCATGGCCGACTCAAGGTCGATCACGGCCGGCAGGACCTCGTATTTCACGTCAATCATGGCCATGGCTTCTTCGGCCTCTTGGAGGCTGGTAGCGGCCACTGCGGCGACGGCGTGCCCCTTGTAGAGGGCTTTTTCATTGGCCATGCAGTTGTTGCTGATCCATTTGGGGTTGGCCATGGCGCCTTCACCCAGGTCGGTTATCTTACCGCTGGGCTGGGCGAAATCTGCGGCGGTCACCACTGCCTTCACGCCCGGCATGGCCAGGGCCTTGCTTGGGTCGATGGAAATGATCCTGGCGTGCGCGTGGGGGCTGCGCAGAATCTTACCGTGTAGCAATCTCGGGAGGGTGATGTCGGCGCTGTAACGCGCCCGGCCGGTTACCTTGTCGTTACCGTCGTGGCGGATTGGCCGGGTGCCGACGACGTTGAATTCTTTATTGGACAGTACCACGTTGGAAGCCATTGATTTCTCCTCTTGGACCAAACTGTGCCCCAGGCTGCGCCGAAGCTAAATCCCGGGGGTGTTTCGCCGGGTGTTTCGCGGGGTATTTCGAGTGTAGCACAGGCCGAATCTAAGCTGATTTTTCGGTTTCGGGTCTTAACCGCCTATTGGGGTGCCCACTTGTAGATCTTCTGCAGAGACCCGCCCATCAGCGTGGACCGCTCTGAGTCTGAGAGCGTGTCTGTAACTCGGAATGCCTCGACGCCCTGCTCGTAGTTCAGCAGTTCTACGGCGCGGGTCCAGTCTGTGCCCCACATGCACCGGTCAAAGCCAAATGCGTTGAATATTTTGCCCAGAGGCTCCCATAGGTCCGCGTACGGGAATGGTTGATGGGACAGAGTGCCGGCCCCAGATATCTTGATGGTGACGTTATCGAGCTCCGCCAATGCAAGCACGTTCGCCAGGTCAGCGAACGGTTCCGGCGCCGCCGGCGGCAGGAATGGCTGTTCGATACCCAGATGGTCGATCACGATCTGGGTGTTTGGATTGCGGCGTGCCAACTCATTCATCAAGGGAATCTTGCCTGAGCACATCACGTTTACCGGGATTCCGGCCTTTGCGCCGGCGGCCAGAATCTCGTTGAGACCGCGGTCATCAGCCTGGAACTCAGCGGTTGTAAGCATGATGCGGACTCCAATCACGCCTGGAGTTGCGGCCCACTCAGAGACGTCCTCAGCGATGGATTTCGATTGTGGGTCGAATGGCCTGACCAAGCCGAACTTGTTCGGGAATTTCTCGTAGACCGACTGTGCGTAGCTGGCGTCGTAGCCGTAAAGCCTGGCCGGTGAGATCAATATCGCCCCGTCAACGCCTACCGCAGCCATCGCGGCGATCATGTCGTCGCCGGTAACCTCGTCCGGGCCCTGCAGGACGGCGATCCAAGGGCGTCCCGGATGGTCCTTCTCGTAGCAATGTACCTGTACGTCAATCGTTTGAGTCGCCATTGTGCTCACCCCTTTTACTAGCTGGGATTTCCAGGTCAACCCGGCTTATATATTTTCTGCCCTAGTTTGGCTGTTAGCAGTGTAGGAGTGCCGTTTGCCCGAGTCAACAGCCCCCTCAAACCGATACAATATCTGGTGACCCGTTCACTGTGCTGTTTAGGGTTTCGCGACGTCATAGGGGCCTGGTTTTCGGGTGATTCTGGCCTGACGTTTGTACCTGTAGGGGTGCCCTTGAAGGGAAACTTATTAAAGATAGCGGTCGTGGTTATTTCGGCCGCTGCTCTTCTCACCGCAATCTACTGGCCCAACGGCAATCTCGGCAGCGGTACGAAAGCGCCAGAATTCAAAGCCATCGCCAATTGGATCAACTCCGAACCTCTGACGATGGAAGAATTGCGCGGACGGGTGGTGCTGATCGATTTCTGGACCTACACCTGCGTCAACTGCATCCGCACGATGCCCTACCTGAAGGACTGGCACGCCAAATACGCCGACCAAGGGCTGGTGATCGTCGGGGTGCATTCTCCGGAGTTCGAATTCGAAAAACTGGCCGAGAACGTGGCTGAGAACGCCTGGAATTTCGGGTTGCAATACCCGATCGCCCAGGACAACGATTTCCAGACGTGGCGGGCCTACCGAAACCGGGCTTGGCCGGCCAAATACCTGGTAGACGATGAGGGAGTCATCCGCTACAGCCACATCGGCGAAGGGGCCTACGGCGAAACCGAACGTGAGATACGTATGTTATTGGAGAAAACGGGCGCCGACCTATCTGGTATTTCGGTGGGCCTTCAGGGCGAAGCGTCAAAGATCACGGCGCTGGTCAGCTACAGCCGGACCACCAGGGAGCTATACGGCGGCACGAAGAGAAACACCCAGGCCAGTGGCGGCTACGCGGGTCAGATCCAGTATTACCAGGGCGGGTCCCGGACCATTGAGTACCGAGACAGCCTGACCCACCAGAACCATAGGTTCTACCTACAGGGGACCTGGTACAACGATGTCGAGGCGATCCGGCACGCCAGGCAGACCGAGAATTACGAAGACTACATCGCCTTGAAATTCACCGGAACCAGCGTCAATGCAGTGATCAGCCCGGAGAAACCCGAGTCGTTCGAGGTCAGAGTAACGCTGAACGGACGTCCACTAACCATGAATGAGGCCGGGCCCGATCTGGTCGTGGCGGATGGGCGCAGCTACTTCACGGTAAGCGGTGGCCGGATGTATGAAGTCGTTGCCCTGCCAGAGTTCGGGGAGCACGAGTTGAAGCTCAGCTCGAACTCCGACGATTTCGCCCTCTTCGCCTTCACCTTTGGCGCGAACTCCCAAGGCCCCTAGACCGATACCGGCTGACCGGCTGCTACCAGGCCTTCAGGACCGGCAACACCTCTTTGGCAAAGAGTTTCAGACTCCGTTCGGCAACATCGTACGGCGTCCCGCCGAAGCGGAAAGACACGTTCCATTCGAAATCTCCAATTAGCTCCCGCCGTTCTTCAAGTCCCCGGAGAATCTTATCCGGAGTGCCCCAGCTAGCCGCCTTCATGAAGCCGTCAACCGCCCCTTCTAGCCCCGCGGAGCGTGCGATCTCGGCCTTCTGCTGGTAGGCGTCGTAGCCCTTCACAGACTTGAAATGGTCGCCGAGGAATTCGTAGTGATGGAAATTGCTCTCGACGAATTTGCCCTGGTACTGGCGCGCATCTTCTTCAGACTGGGCCAGGTCGGTGCCACAGATGACAAACTCGGTGAGCATGACAGTGGGCGGCTCAGTGCCGTGAATCTCCTTGTGCAAAGCGCGGCCACGCTCGATCCCAGGCATACGCATCTCCCAGGGCCGGTCTGCGAACATTATGATATGCGCTCCGAGCTTGGCTGCGGAGGTGACTGACTCATCGCTGGCGGCCACGGCGTAGATACGGTCGTCGAACGAATGCTGCGGCCGGGGGCGTATCTCGGTACGGGGCTGTTTGTAGTAGGTCCCATCGCCCTCGATAAACCCTGTCTTTAGAGCATCGACGATCATTGGCGCTGCTTCATCAAAGCGACCTCTTGATTCGTCCATACTGAGCCGGAAGGTATCAAATTCACGCTTTGCCAGGCCCCGCCCGAACCCGAGCCGGAGCCGGCCATTGCTCAGCATGTCGAGCACGGCGGCATTCTCGGCAACCCTTAGGGGGTCATGCCAAGGCAGGATGATGGCGGCTGTGCCAACGTCGATGTTCGGATGCTTGGCTGCCAGGTGGGTCATCAGGTGGAGGTTGTCCGGCACGAACGAGTAGTCGTTGAAGTGGTGCTCGGCCGACCAGAGGCAATCAAAACCTTCATCGGCGGCGATCTCCGCCAACCTGAGTTCCTCCTCCCACATCTGAGAGTCCGACCCTTTTTCCCAGCCGTAGCTTGAGAAGATCATCATCAGTCCGACGTCCATAGAAACACTCCTTGGTTCTCTTGTTATAGAGGTATTTGCAGTTCGTCTTGGGCCAGCGAACTATTTTGTAAAACGGGTTTGCTTTGGTCTTTTTACCACCACTCGTATTATACCGGCAAGTCCGGAGCGGTTTTGGAGCTATTGTTTGAACCGGGTAGGATGCGGATGCGGCCCGAAATAAAGGTTGCCCTTGTTCGGGAATGGACGGTTATAATGGCACGGCGCTTTGACATTATTTTATGACGCGCCGCCGTCCAGTACGAGAGTACGGCGCACGGCGCACGGCCACGGTAGAGGAGAACACAGATGCATTGCGGAGTGATGGTCACCGGCTACAACCAGGGTGACTGGGACCGTCTGATGGAGGGAAACTACGACCGGCCGCCAACGGTCTCGGACGCCCAGAACATGGATGACACCCTCTATATGGGGGAGCTGGTCGAACCTTTAGGCTTCGATTCTATCTGGGCCACCGAACACTACGGCTCCGCATATTCCATGCAGCCGAACCCGCTGCAATACCTGGCGTATTGGGCGGGCCGCACCAGCCGGGTGGACATGGGTACCGCGGTCATAGTCGCGCCGTGGTGGAACCCGGTACGCCTGGCCCACGAGATCTCGATGCTCGACATCTTGTTAAAGGGCAGACGTCTCCATCTTGGCATAGGCCGTGGCATCGCACCCCACGAGTACGCCTCGCTGGGTTATCCGATCGAGCAATCGCACAAGTACTTCTACGACGTGATCAATGCCATCAAGGCCGCTGACGGCGCAGAGCGCTTCGAGTTCAAGGGCGAGGTCTACAACATACCGCCAACCAGCATCCGCCCTCAGGCCCGCCACAAAGGCGATCTGACCACGAACATCAAAGTGGCGTTCACCACCGAGGCCTCGGCCAAAATGGCCGCCGAGAACGGTCTTGGGCAGATGTTCGTCGCCGGAGACGATGTCGAAATGATGACCGACAAAGTCCAACGGTTCAACAAGATCCGGAGCGGACTTGGCCTCCCGCCGGACCAGCCGACTACCCTGCTGTGGATGTACTGCGCCGAGACGGCAGAAGAAGCTGAAGAAGGGTGGGTCTACTTCCACAACCAGCTGACCGCGGCCCAGCACCATTACTTCGAATGGAACAACCCTGGCTATGAGGGCATCCACGGTTATGAGGAATACCTCTTACGACAGAACGCAGATATCGGCACAGCAGACGCCGGCTACGCGGCACGCCGTGCGACCCAGCCCATCGGCACTCCGGATGAGATCATTTCCAGAATCAAGACGCTGCAACAGACGATCAGCTTAGAGAAGATCGTGATCCACATGTTCTACGGCGGTATGCCGAGAGACAAGGCCGAAAAAAGCTTAAAGCTCTTCGCCGAAAAGGTCCTTCCCGAGATACAGGCGATGGCGACGCCGATCAACCCCAAATCCCTGGGTGAGCCCGCCGTTTAGTTGCTTGGCGCCAGGCCCGATTAACGGGCGGCTACGGGAACTACAATATCTGGTCCAGGATCGCGATTATCTCCGGATCGCCACCGGCCGGAGGCGTCCAGTTCACGTGTATCACCTGTGCTCCCTGGGCCTCCAGGTTCTCGGCGAAATCCTGCACACCCAGATTGATGGCTTCAACCGGGTCAGCCAGTAGGCGGTCCATCGCTGTTTCTTGGTCCATAATCTAATCCCTTCCTGTAACCAGAGCGGCCGCAAAACGGGCGGCCTGGAACCCCGACTTAAACACGGTGGCCCCGGCTTTTTCCAGGATATCCACCTGGCTATCGAATCCTTGAGAGTCCAGTTCGGTGCCGCAGACCGAGACGGCCACGCTAAGAGTATCGCCCCGCTGCTTGGCGATTCTTTGTGCTTCTGCGATTGCCGGCGCGATGTCCCCACCAGGGTCTTCAGCGGCAACATAGCCCAAGACGCAGTCCAAGAGGATTACCGCGACCTGTGGGTCTCTGGCCTCCGCCAATATTCTCTGGACGCGCTGAGTCGAATCAATCATCGGGTGGGGCTTGCCTTCGGTAAACTCGTCCGCGCCCATGTCGACCAGTGTGTGCTCAACACTGGTAGATGTATCGGCGAGTTCCATGCCCTTGACCAACGGCTCGTTGGAGTGAACGGCAAGGCCCGCATCGCGGAGGACCTGCTGGGCTTGGTAGCACAGCGTACCGCCGGAGAAAACGCCGCGCACGTACTTCTGACTGGCCTTTAGTTTCCTCTGGTCTCTCTGGAGAGAATCAGGGGACACCGGGCTTTCTTCGTCAACACGAATGCCACCTGCCAGCCTGATAGCAGCGGTGGCAGCATCATCCAAGTTGAGGGTGGTGGTGGCGTTTTGTATCCCCGGCAATGACCCGTCCGTATCGCCTAGATAGCAGGTAACCACCGGCTTGGAGCAGGCTGATATTCGCTCATTGACCAGCGCTATGGTTGCTGCCCCCGGCGGTTTGGAGACAAGCAAGATCACTGAAGTGTTGGGGTCTCTTTCGAGTGCGTCTAGCGCTTGGAGCGTCGAGATTGCTCCGATCGCGTCTGATAGGTCCCGGCCTCCGACACCGATGGCGTGGGATATCCCCGATCCCCAGCGGTGGACCAGTGAGGTCACTTCCTGGGTGCCGGTGCCCGATGCTCCGATGACCCCGATCTGCCCTCTGCGGACGGCGTTGGCAAAGCCAAAACCCACACCGCCGATGATGCTGGTGCCGCAGTCCGGGCCCATCAGCAGCAGCCCTTTTTCTTTAGCCAGCCGCTTAAGCGACAACTCATCTTCGACAGCAACGTGGTCGCTGAACAAGAACACGTTGACGCCGTGATCAAGCGCCTGCCGGGCTTCCCTGGCCGCGAACTCTCCCGGCACTGAGATCAATACGATGTTCGAGCCTGGCTTTTGAGTCAAAGCCTGCTCCACAGAATGCACAGAGTGAGTCGCCGGCCGGCTCGAATCCCTGACAAGCCATTTTTCCAGGTCATCGATCAGCGACCGGGCCTGTTCCACAGCCTCCGCCCGGAGCAAGACCACCAGGTCGTTGCTGGTCGCTCCCAGCTGATCTATGCCGTCGAACCCGGCCTCCGCCAATATCTGGACATTCTTGGGAGTACCCATTACCAACGCTGCCTGCTCGATACCGGGCTGCCCGTTGAGGAGCTTGGCGACCCGCATGAGGAAGACCGAATCGAAATAACGGTTCTGGAGCAATGCCGACTCTGTAATCACGCCCTTACTCCAACCCGTATTTGGTGGCGAATCTTCTGAGGGCGCCGTGGAAACAGGCCATGGGAGGGCGTACCAAGCCGGCACCGATGATCGAGTATCCGGGGTCCTTGTGTGCGATGGCAGTGTCGATGATGGGCAGGATGCCGGTCTGAGCGACCTTCCTGATATCGATACCGACGGCAGTCCCCTGAAAATCCAGGGCCGGGATGGCGAAATCGGGGCTGAGCCCCTCGGTGATCTCTCGCATCTCGCGGCTGTAATTCAAGGCTTCATCCGGGGTCCCACCCACCAGTGACAGGATTCCGGGCGCTCCACCGAGGCAGAACCCGCCCCAGCCGACCGTCTCGGTGATCGCCGAATCTCCCATGTCGAACCCACCATCCCCCTCGCCGTAGCCGGGCATGTACAGGCCGTCGATGGCCGGCGCCGGTGCGGTGAACCACTCACCGTCCAGGCCGCTCACATTGATGCCGAATTCATAGCCGTTGCGGGCCATCGCCGTGACCACCGTGGAATATTCGATCCCCCGGGCGGCGTCGGCAGCGGACTTGGCGGAGGCCATGGCCAGTCCCAAGAACAGCAGGTCATGTCCGGAGATGTAACCGAGTGTGCTGGTCAGGTCTGATGTTGGCACCCCGGCTTCGATCATGGGTACTCCCATAACGCCAGCGAAGATGGAGCTGGCGGCGTTGGGGCGATTGTGAAGCTCATCCCCCATCTGCAGGGCCTTGGCGATGATCGGCTTGAGTTTTAGGCCGCCCATATGCCGGATGCCTTTGGCCAATGACGGCGCCCAGACGTCACGCCACATGCGGAGTCCGTCTATCGCCTCGGAGTGGTAGTTTCCGAACTGCTGCATGTCTTCAACCAACCGGCAATACGCCCGGTTGCCGTTGGTCCGGTTCTCCACCACATATACAGGCAGGGACTTGGTTATGGTGCCGGCCATGGGCCCAACCGCGTCATGGTGGTGGTTCGGGTCGAACTTGATACCGCCGCTGCTGAGCAGTTCTTCGGCGCTCTGAATGTCATCCGCCCACCCTTCGAAGATGGCCATGGCAATGACCGCGCCTTTTTGGGCACCGCTCATGTGCGACCAGTCCACCGGCGGACCGGAATGCAACACCATCCGGTCTTCCAGTCCAGGCACGACATCTCCGGCCGGGACGATGTCTACCAAGACCGGGTCAGCGGCCACAATCCGGTTGAATGCCTCAGCGTTGGCGGCCTGTATCTTTTGTTTGATATCGATGGGTTTCAGCTCCTGCTAACCCGATTGATCACCGGCAATAACCCGGCCAGCACCCCAGTCAGCATATCCCAGCCCGAACTATGGCCGATGGCGGTAACCCGCCGCACGTGGAAGGCGGCATCGAAATGATTGGAGTCAACGACCAATGCTTCAGCCAGGTCGTGTAGCGATTCATGGCTCTGACCGTCGGCAAGGTCGGTGAGTAGAACATGACTTATCCGAGAGGTCATGGCCTCTGACCTGGCCAAAAACCCTTGGACGTTCCCGCCGCGCCACCAATCTTCCTGTGGGTAGGCCGCTTTCAGGTGGCGCGCCATGAACATCAGACCACCGACAAAATCGTCGCCGGATGGAGTGAGCCCTGGGCCGAGACCTATAAGGAGTTCCGACAACTGCAGAACGAGTTCAAGGTCTCCCAGGCGGCACACCGGCAGCGATTCATGCACCGTCTGCACGCCGGCAATGATCAGCGGGGAAACGCTTTCTTCCAATATGGGAGCCTGACCATCATGCCCGAACAACGGCAAGGCCAGTCCCAAGTTTTCGCCAGCATGGTCGTTCAGCGCCGCTTCCAATAATTCGCTGGCGCGGGACAGAAGGACCGGCAAGGGGGCCACGCATGGCGGCACCGCTGAAGGCCGGTACCAAATATCGTTTTCGCCCCATGTCAGAGAAATTCCGTTACTGAACCGTAGCTCGCCGTCCTCGATCCAGGTACGGAGACCTTCTTGGAGGGACGAGAGATCAAGGTCCGTTAGAAAGGAACGGGGATGCGGTTGCGCGTCCATCGGGCACCCAGCCAGAAGTTCACCGTCGTCGATGGTAATAAAAACGGTCGAGCGTCCGGCAACGATCACCCGCCCGGAGAATCCTGGCGAGGTTAGGTACCGTTGGGCTTTCACGCCGATCTGTCTTATCGACGGGGGCGCGCTTATGTCGGCCATCCTGCTGATTGCAGCCATATTCCCCGCCTAGGGCCTCAGTTCTTCAGTGGCAGATTCCAAAGCAGAAGCCAGAGCCAGTATGATCCCGTCGTCGAAGGGAGCAGCCACCAATTGGGCTCCCACCGGCAGACCGCCGGAAGTCAGACCGGCCGGCACCGACAGAGTGGGGAAGCCGATCATGCTCCAGGGGATGCAGTTCTTGGAGAGAATGGTCAGATATTGTTCGGTCTCTTCGGCTTTGACTGCCGGTACGAGGGTCGTGGGCATGATGAACGCATCGAAGCCTTGTAGCTCGGCCAGCATTCGTTCCCGGAATTCCGACCGATACCTTTGGGCGTTGATATAGTCGACTGCCAGCACCTTTGATGCTTCGTCCAGTTGCTCAAATACCTGGGTGATGTACTTGGGCCCGGCGTCGGGGAATGCCGTGTGGTAGGAGGCGGCTTCAACCCGGCTGATTATCAGGCCCAGGTTGTTGCACAGCCGGAAGTCATCGGCCGACGGCATACTGGTCTCGGCAACCTCGACTCCCAGTGATTTGAGAGTCTCAACACAGGTGTCGAACGTTTTAAGCGTTTCCGGGTCAGCGCCGTCCAGTGCCTCAACCACCAGCCCCACGCGAAATCTTGTGACGTCTTTGAACAGGTAGCTGGTGTAGTCGTCGTTGGGCCGGTCCAGCGTCCCGGGATCGCTGGGGTCTACTCCCTGCAGGACGTTCATCAAGATTGCGACATCCTCGCTGGTGCTGCCCATCAGACCGGTGTGGTCCATGCTCCAGGACAATGTGACGATGCCATCGGTAGAGGCCAGGCCATAGGTCGGTTTGTAGCCCAACGTCCCGCACAGCGAGGCCGGCACCCTGATGGAAGCTCGGGTATCGGTCCCCACGCTCAAGAGGCTCATTCCGGTGATAACTGAGATGGCCGAGCCGCCGCTGGAGCCCCCGGGGTCGCGGCTGGTGTCCCAAGGGTTTCGGCTCTGCGGCGTGGTGACGCCCAAGGCGAATTCATGGGTGTGGGCTTTCCCGACGATGACCGCACCAGCTTCTCGCAACAAACGGACGGCGGTGGCGTCGTCTTCAGGCATGAAGCCGTCCATCACCTTGGAGCCGGAACTGGTGGGCATGCCTTTCACGTGAATTATGTCCTTTATAGACACCGGAATCCCGTGCAGAGGGCTTCTGGTGTGGCCAGCGGCGCGCTCGGCGTCCAATGCCCGGGCTTGCCCCAACAGTGATGCTTCGGAGTCGATGTGGGCAAAGGCGTTCAGCTCCGGCTGAAGGCGTCCAATGATCTCCAAAGATTTTTGAATCTGCTCCACGGCTGAAGTGGAACCGTCGGCCATCAGACGGGCAGCCTCGGACACGGGTCCGTGGCGGGCAGTGCGCGAGGTAGGCGGCAATGCTTTCACATCACGCCTCTGATTCTTGGTCATGCGGTCGACGCTGGAGATGAAAGCTGGTCTCCGGTCTACGGCGTCTGATTTGTATCCGTGTGCGTCTTGGACCGCCTGCCGAAAGCTGGAACGGGTATCCATGGGCCTCCCAAATCTAAGTGATGGTTAAATCAACGGGCTGATCGCCGTAAGAAAATCCTTGGAATTGGCCACCGACCCGAACACCCCGCCCTGCATCTTGACCATCTGTAGAGCGGCGAGATAGTTACCCTCGTCGGTTGCGCCGGTGCAGTCTTCCAACAACAGGCACTCGTAGCCACGGTCATTCGCCTCGCGCATGGTTGTATGCACGCACACATCAGTGGTGATACCGGTGAACACGATGTGGGTAACACCCCGGTTCTTCAGCACCAGGTCCAAGTCGGTTGCGGTGAAAGCGCCCTTGGTTGGTTTGTCTATCACCGGCTCGTTTTCCAGCGGAGCCAGCTCTTCGATGATCTCCCAACCGGGCTCTCCTCTGACTAATATACGGCCGCAGGGTCCGGCGTCGCCGATGCCGGCGCCGATCTGTTTGGAGCGCCAGAGCTTATTGGGCGGGCAGTCGGAGAGGTCTGGTTTATGGCCTTCCCGAGTATGGATGATGGTGAAATCCGGTATGCGGCGGCAGGCTTCAAGGACGCTGAGGGTCGGCTCGACCCCACGCCGGGTCATGGATATGTCGTAACCCATGGTGTCCACGTAGCCGCCAGGCCCGCAGAAGTCTTGTTGCCAATCTATAAGGAGCAGGGCCGTGTGACGAGGAACGATGTCGCCGTCGTAGGGCCATTCGTACGGGTCGGCAGTAACTGTGATGCCCACGGTGCACTCCTCAGAACGTGAGGCAAACCCGGAAATTCCGGGTTTGCCTCAAAGTTAAATCTTGGTTGTGATTATGCCAGATTCGCTAGTTGGTGCGGCCGATGATGCCCTGGAGCAGGTAGCCTGTGCCCTGCAGTTCGGCATCGGTCGGTACAGCCCCGGCAGCGATCTGGATGTTGCCATCCTGGTCGGTGATCGGGCCGGTGAAGGGCTGGAAGTTTCCAGTCCGTAGCAGCTCCACGGTATCCAGAGCGGCCTGTTTCACGTCCTCGGGTAGGAAATCTCCGAAGGGAGACAACTTGACCCATCCGGCATCCAGTCCCTGGAACATGACCGAGCTCTTGTAGGTGCCCTGGCGAATCTCGGCTACGATCTCAGCGTAGACCGGACCCCAGTTCCAAGCAGCGCCGGTCAGCCAGGCGTTGGGAGCGGCCGGGCTGGCGTCCTGGTGATAGCCGGACACGTAGATGCCCGCTCTTTCGGCGGCTTCGACGATGGTCTTGGTGCAGTCCTGGTGTTGGGTGAGAACGTCCACGCCAGCGTCAACCATGGCCTGTACGGCGGTGGCCTGTTTGGCCGGGTCGCACCAGCTGCTGGTCAGCACAAAAGTGGTCTCGATGTCCGGGTTGACCGATTGCGCTCCCAGGTGGAAAGCGTTCACGTTCAACAGTGTCTGCGGGATGGGGAACGCGGCTATGAAACCGAGTTTCCCCGTCTTGCTGGTGTTGCCTGCCACCTGGCCGGCGGCGTATTCCAACTGCCAGATGTTGCCAAAGAAAGCGCCGTAGTTCTCGAAGTTTTCTACGTCACCCATGTGTAGGAACATGACTTCGGGGTGCTTCTCGATGATTCCCTTGGTCGGGCCGGAATACCCGTAGCTGGTGGCGAAGATGATCTTGGCGCCGTCGCGGATCATCTGCTCTTCCACCGCCTGGACATCGGCTGTCTCAGGGATGTTCTCCGACCGGATGATTTCAATGTCATCAAACACGGTCTCCAGGTATTGGCTGCCTTCCGCGGCGGCCTGGTTGTAGCCTAAGTCCTTCTGTGAACCGACGAAGATGAAGCCAATCTTGAGCTTCTCGCCGGCGGCCAAGGGTTCGGCGGCGGCGGCGAATTCCGATGTCGACCGGAACTCACTTCCTGCTATCGCATCTTTGAAACCTTGAAGGAACACTTCGGTGGACCCTCCGGCCAGGTCAGCCGTGGAAGGGTTGGTGCCTGTAACTTGGAGAGGTGTGCCTCCGCCAGTTGACGGCACTGCAGTTGGCTGCGGGGCGCTGGTCGATTGCGGGGCTGCGGTTGGGTCATCACTCCCACAGGCTGCTAATGCTACGATCGCCAGCAGCATAAATGCGCCAATCAGAATCCGATGAGACTGCGTTGGTAGTTGCTTGATCCGGTTAAACAATCCTTTTCCTCCTGGTAATTTGGAACTCGCCTTGGTGGCCCGGAGCGTCCCGGACGGTCTTAACGGGCACACCTATATTGAACATGACCAGAGAATCTCTCTGATTTTCATGCCGTACCTGATCTGATATTTGCGGGTTGCCTATCATGATGTCGCCCTTAGAACTCCCTTGAGCCCCTCAGGCATCGCCCGGGCGGCGGCCTGGCTCCAGATGGCCATTACGAACAGGATGATCAAATAAGGGAGCATATCCAGAATAAACGGCGATACTGGAGCGCCCACGGTCTGGAGTTGTAGCTGCAGACCGATAGCTCCGCCAAACAAGAAGGCTCCGACCATGGCCCGAAGCGGCGACCACATGCCAAAGATCACCAGCCCCACGGCAACAAAGCCCCGACCCACCGTCATGCCTTCAGACCAGGTGTGAGTCAGCCCCAGTGAGAGTTGAGCGCCGCCCAGACCGGCCAATGCTCCGCCGAAGGCTATCGCCGCGATCTGTATCACCTGCGGGTTTCGTCCGGCAGCAAAGGCGACGTCGATGCTTTCGCCCACCGCTCGCAAGCTCAGACCTATGCGGGTGTAGTGCAGGCCGACCCAGAGGACCGGTCCCAACGCATACGCGATGTAGGCCAAGATGTCCTGCTGGAATAGCGCTTGGCCAACCTCCGGGATTTTGGAGAGAAACGGTATGGCGATAGGGTTCAGCCCGCCGATCGTGCGGTCAACGTAATCTCTACCGGCATAGGCGGTTATCCCCGCTCCGAAGAGGGTCAGTGCGAACCCGGTGGCCAATTGGTTGGTATCCCGGTAGATGACCAGGTAGGCCAGGACCAGGCTCAGCCCGGCGCCAGCGACCATTCCGGCCAGCACGCCCGCCGACGCGGAGCCCGTTTCCACGGTGATGATGAATCCGAAGCACGCCCCCATCAGCATGGAGCCTTCCGTGCCGAGATTGATCCGGCCCGCACGCTCGATGATGAGCTCTCCGTAGGTTGCGTACAACACCGATATGCCAGGTCCGACTGCCCCGGTCAGCGTGCCGCTCATAACGAGCAATATCGTGCTCATTCGGCTTTCCGCTCCAATTTGCGGAATCCAAGGATCGAAAACAACACCAGTCCGATCAGGATCAACATCGCCGCTGACGGCAGGCCGCCGCTGAACTGAAGCACGTCGCCGCCGACGACGATCACGGCGATCAAAAAGCTGGTCCCGATCAGAGTCACCGGGTTATGTCCGGCCATCCAACTGGCCAGGAACCCCATGAAACCAAGGCTATTGGATATTCCAGGCCGGAGATGGTGCTGGATACCCGCGACTTCGCTCATACCGGCCAGCCCGGCCAGCCCACCACCGACCAGCATGGCTATGACCAGATAGCGGAGCACTGGGATACCACGCCGGCGCGCCGCATCAGGATTACCGCCCACGGCACGCATGTTCGCGCCCCATCTGGTGCGGCTCAGAAATAGAAAAGTCGCAACGACGGCCACCGCCGGCAGGATCAGTCCTAGATGCAAACGGGTCCCGGCGATGGCGGGCAAGATCGCCTCAGTGGCGAAATCCGATGTGTACGGATAACCGAACCCGGTGGGGTTCTTCCAGGCGCCAAAAACGAAGACATTCACGAAGAGGATGGCCACATAGTTCGACAGCAGAGTGGAGATCACCTCGTTGACGTTCCGGAGGTTCCGCAACAAGATCGCGATACCGGCCCACAGAGCGCCGCCGATGAAACCGGCTATCGCCATCGCCGGCAGCATGATCCAGATATTGCCAAAGCCGAAGTAAAGAGCAACTCCAGTCGCAGCCCAGGCGCCGATGTACAACTGGCCCTCACCGCCGACGTTGATCAGCCCGACACGGGCAGGTATCGAGGCGGCCAGACCCGTCAGCATGAACGGAATCATTCTGACTCCGACCTCGCTGATGCCCACCTTGCTGCCCAACGTCCCTTCGTACATCTTGAAGTAGGCATCGAATGGGTCACGGCCAATGATGGCTAAGAAGATGCCGAATACCGTGAACGCAAAAATGATGGCAAGAATAGACCGCACCATCGGAGGCGCGGTTAGGTCGATGGCGATACTCTGGGCCCGGTCCAGTGTTCTACCGTATTCCACAGGCTACTCGTTCTGTCCGGTCATGAGCATTCCGATCTCGCGGACCGAAGCAGACTCGGTTGGGAATCGGCCGACTATGTTGCCCTGGAACATCACGACCATGTTATCGCTGAGGGCTAACAGCTCATCCAGGTCTTCGGAGATCAAGACTATGGCGCCGCCCCTATCGCGGTAGGCCATCAGCAACCGGCGGGTGGCCTCGGCGTTGACCACGTCCAAGCCCCGGGTGGGGTAGTAGGCCATCAACACCTTGGGGCTTTTGGCCACTTCCCGGGTCAACTCCATCTCCCGGGCCAGGATAACCCTCTGGACGTTCCCTCCGGACAGTTTGTCCAAGCGGGTTTCGTGCGGTGCCAAAGCCAGCGGAAATTCGGCGAGGGCATCGGCGATCTTCCTGCGGACTTGGACCATATTTAGCCAGATTCCACCGCCGTCATAGTTATCTAGTTCGCCCAGTACCAGGTTCTCGTCCACCCGCATCTCTGGCACGGTGGCCATGTTGATGGGGTCCTCTGTGATATAGCTGACACCTGCTTCGAGGATGGCGGAAACCGGCCAACCTTTCACGGACTGCCCAGCCAGGAAGATACCCCCGCTTTTGCTTTTGACCATCCCAAACAGGGTTTCGCCCAGCTCTTGCTGTCCGTTCCCCGAGATACCGGCAATTCCCAACATATGCCCCGGCATCACCTGGAAACTCACTCCGTGCAAACCTCTCGGGTCGTTGGCCTCGCTGGTCCAAACATCTTTGAATTCGATGGCGGCGGCGGTGTCGGCGGCCACGCCCCTCTGGTAGGCGAGTTTCTTGGAGTCATATTCCACAGCACGTTGAATGTCGGCCTTTGGGGTGACGGACTCCGGGTCTATGCCCATCATCATGGATACCAGGTCATCTCCGGTAACACCCTCACTCGGCCCGGTGGATACCACGGCTCCATGCCTGAGGACGGTGATTCGGTCGGCCGAGGTGAGTACCTCGGGAATCTTGTGAGTGATGAACAAGATGGCGTAACCGTCTTGCCTCAGCTCGTTGAAAACCTCGAACAGACCTTGCACTTCATGAGGGGCGAGCACGCTGGTCGGCTCATCCAGGATCAGGACCTGGGCTTTCGCCATGATGAGCTTGATCAGCTCCACTTTTTGGCGCTCTCCCATGGTGAGGTCGCTGATACGGGCGGATGGGCTTACGTGAAGGTTGTATTTCTCAGAGACCTGCTCGATCTTCCGAACCAGGTTTCGCCGACTCAAAATCATACCCTGGTCGGGGAGGAATAGAGCGATGTTCTCCGTCACAGAAAGGGCCGGAACGAGGGCGAAATTTTGGAAGACCATGCCGATGCCGAGGTTCCGGCTGTCTCGGGGAGACTGGATACGGGCATCGACTCCCTTGAACTCTATCCTGCCGCCCTCTGGCTGATGAACGCCGTAGATGACCTTCATCAAAGTGCTCTTCCCGGCGCCGTTCTCGCCCAGGACCGCGTGCACCTCACCGCCGTACACGTCCAGGTCGATGTTGTCGTTGGCCACCAGGTCTTGGAACCGCTTGGTGATGCCCCTCAATGCGAGCATCGGGCGGCCTGAAACAACCGAGAATGCACCTTCTTGCAGGGCATCACCGGTTGCTTCCAACCGGTTGTTGTTCTTGGAGGCGTTGGAGAATATGCCAGACCACGGCATAGTAATGGGCAAAGAGTGGCACTCCTAAATAGACAGCGAAGACGGCAGGACAAGGTCTGCCGCCCTGAATTCAACATAATGAAGAGTGCCCATTATCGTCAGTTGTTGTTTCGCCTATGTGACGGAGATGTAAATTTTATGTTACAGAGGCTATCGAAGCCGAGCGCACATAGGCGCTAACTGGCACGAAAATCTGGTACCTCGAACTGTCTTTTCTTGACGGTTACTCGAACTATCCTTTCTTGACGGTTAGTTGAACGAGCTTATCGGCCCTTTCTTGACTGTCTAGATCACGGCAGGTCGCGATGATTTCTTCGAACTGTGACTCCGGGATGGGCAGGCCGGGAATGACCCCGCGTATCCGGCGTGCCTCTTCTTCGAAGTCCCACATGAATTCACGGCCGGTGGACTGCTTGGTATAGCTCTTGCCGTCTTTGGTGAAGACCGTGATGCGAGGGCCGAAGAGCGTCATCTCTCGCGAAGGGATGATCGTCACCCGGTGCATCAGGTCCAACACCTCGGGCGGGTCGCCAACCCCGTCGGATTCACCCATATACTGGTTTCGCAACACCGGAAATCCCCGCTGGCAAACTCCGTAAGCGGTGTAGTACTTGGTGCCGCCGACCTGCGCTTCGCCGTCTTCTCGGCGGCTCGGGAATGCCGGGCTGGGATACTGGGTCTCGACCCAGTTCACGACCGCCTCGACCCGGTCAACGTCCTCATATTTGATGTCGTGCTCGGTACAGAGTTGGGCCGAGACGTCGACGTGGGCGATGTTATATCCGGCGGTCGAGTAGATGCGATAGAGGGTTTCGAGGAACATCCAGTCCTGACTCAGCCCCTTGGTGATCACGTCAAGGCTGGTCTGGGTGTCTCCGACAAAGCTGTAGGTGAGTTGCCCTTTGTTATTGCCCGTGTAGGCGTGGTAGAACCCTGCTTCGCCTTCAAGGGTCGTCTCTCCGCCTTTTTGACCCATCTGCGCCAGGGCCACGGCAAGCATGGCGTTGCGGACGGCAGCCCCCTCGCGCAGGGCGACGCCGCCACTACGGGGCCCTTCAAGGTTACCTGCCGCTAGGTGCACGCACAGTGCGATGGTGCTGTTCACCTGGTCTTCTGTAAGGTTAAGGATCTTGGCTGCGGCCATGGCTGGGCCAAAGATGCCAAACACCGGTCCGGCATGAAAGCCGCGGGACATAACTGTGGGGATGAAATCAGAGGCCAGCCGCTCCATGACCTCGTAGCCGACGGCGACGCCGGTGAGGAATTCTTTGCCTGATGCTCCGGCGGTTTCGGCGGCGACGAATGCCCCCGGCAAGATGCTGGTGCCGGGGTGGGTGAGCATGCGAAATGAGTCCAGTTTGCCGCCGGACATGGCCATTTCCGCGTTGGTAAAGGCTGCGCCGCCTTTAGTAACGGTCGTGCCGTCCACCATGATGGTCGCGCCTTTGCTCACACCTGATTCGTCGGCGGTCATGAGGTCTATCGCCTGTTGGCCAGGCTTCGTCTGGGAGCCAAGTAGCACGGAAGCCAGGCTGTGGAGCGTAACGCCCTTGGCCCGGTCTACTACCGCGGGCGGCAAGTCGTCATAGCTCAGTCCTACGACCCACTGCGCAAGTTGCCGACTGAGGGATACCATATTTTTCTCCGATGTTCTGCTTAAGTTTTGGCGCTAGTCTTGCGAGTGGTGGCGTGGAATCGATTAGCAAAACAACTCAGGTTATAGGAACCAGCCCATGCCTTTGTAGTAGCCCCGGAGGTAGGCGATCTGCCCGCCATGAACGCAGTTGTCGAAGACCACGATTCCCAAAAACGTGGCTATAGAATTCGGGGGCCGAGGAGGAATCTCGAGCTGCCGGTCCACATCAGACTGCGACAGCGACTCGAAATACTTCGTGGCCGCGCCTTTGACTGCCTCATAGTAGCCCAGGACCGATTCCTTGGGCGGAAGCTGCCACGCGGCGACCTGCTCTTTGGTCCAACCGCCTCCCGTATTGTTGAGGTCGTCATCCAAGCCGAATTTCTCATGCCAGCCCCCGCCGATCCATACTTGTGGAGCTTCTTGGCACCAAGTATGGACGAAGCGGTCAACTATCCTGGACATATGCCAAAGGAGCCACCCCATCGAGTTCGACTCGTCGTTCGGCCGGTCTCCCAGCATAGCGTCGTCGACGTCTTCCAGAGCTTTGTCGACCATCCCCCAGTTACGCCGTAGGGCCTCCATGGCAGTTTCTGTAGCTGACATTGTTACGTCTCCAGGTGCTAAATGTTGCAGGGGCTTAATCTACAGTGGCCCACCGAAGTTGTCCAACGTGGTTGTCCAACGTAGTTTTCCAGCGTAGTTTTCCAGCGTTGTTGTCCAACGGTGATCGCGGAGTCTGAGTAGATGCAGCAGCAGGCTCGCCGTAGACCAGAGGCGATGAGGCGGTAGTTCAAGCAGGAGGGGGCCCGCCGGGGAAGGAAGGCTAACGGCTCTTCGATTCCACCAGGTCGTCTTCGAATGGATCAACCGGCACTTCGGGGCCGAAGAGGGGTAGATTGACGATCACCGTGGACCCCACGCCTTTGGTGCTTGTGATCGCCACGCTGCCCCGGTGCATCTCCAATATATGCTTCGAGGCGAACAGACCCAGCCCCTGCCCCTGCCCGTGAGGTTTGGTGGTATGGAACGGCTGGAACAGCAGCTTGAGTTCGTCCGGAGAGATTCCTGCGCCGTTGTCGCTGATCTTTACCGTAACAAACTCGCCTTCATGGCTGGCTTCGACGTTGATCTCGCCGTCCTCGCCAACGGCGTCCATGGCGTTTGAGAAGAAGTTGGACAGGGCTTCCCTGATCAATATCGGGTTCCCATGGACCTGCGGCAGGTCTGCGGGGAATGACCAGCTTGTATCGATACGCTTAGCAGACCGGAGGCCAGCCATTCCCATCCCTTCATCCAAAAGCGTCCTCATGTCCAGGGCGACCCATTGTTGCCGCCCGATATTGTTGAAGGTCTGGGTGAGTTCCTGGATCCGCCAGCCAGCCTCCTGCGCGATCTCGACGTTCTTCCGGTCCCTTGAGCCTTCTTCAAACCGGTCTTGTATCCCTTCGAGGCGCCCTAGGATGATTGCCAGCGGGTTCTTGATCTGGTGGGCTAGGTCCAAGGAGATGGCGCCGATGGACGCCAATTTGGCGGAACTGACGATCCGCCCCTGTAGTGATTCCAACCTCTCCAGCGTTTCTTCCAAGCGGGTGTTGGCGCTGGCCAACCGGGAGAAGGCCAAGTAGATTATGCCGACAGGCAGTATCAATGCCGCGGTGGCCCAGGGGTTTTCGCCGTAAACAACCGCGCCCAGGAACCCGAAACACAGCAGGCTCACCTCGGCCGCGCCGTTCTCTCGGGTACCCATCAACCAAAACGCCAGGGGGTTGATCTTCATCTCCAGACTGACCACGGTCGTGACCAGCGAGGTGTTCGAAAGATACATCACCCAAGCGGCCACGATGATGGCCGGCGAAACGAATTCTCCGCTGGTTCCCAAGGAGTGGAACACGAAGGATGTAACGCCGGTGGTGATCGCAACCTCGCCCAGGTTGAACGGGTATTTGTAGTAGGGGTACTTGTAACCTGGCAGCCTAAGACGGTCTCCCAGGTGTTTGACGAAAATGTATGAGGCCAATTTGCCGATAACGGCGGTGAATATCGCTATACCCGGTTCCAACACCAGTGCTCCGGTGAAGAGGACAGCGGTGCTTATGTCGGTGGTGGCCCGTGGGGCGACCGGCAGGGGGAAACTTCCGGTGACAATGATCAGGACCATGAAGAAAGCGGAGCCTGCCAGGACGCTCCTACTCCACTCTTCGCCTGCTCCGAGATAGACCTGCATCAGGAGGCCCGTTAGCGCCACGGCAGCGGCGAGAATCTTGATCCTTATGGGAAGGGCTGAGCCCATCTGTCTAATCAGTCTCCGGTGTTGAATATGCCTGGACCTACCAACCCATTTTGGCGGTTAGCCGGTCACTGTGAGTAAATCGACGTGCCGTGGTCACGGGACAGATGCGGCATTAGAATCAACTAGGTGACCCGTAAACCTGCCCGTTGCCCACATCGCTGATGGGCGCTGAGACATCCTCACCATGTCCATTTCCGGTTGCGCAGGCTTTTGAAGTCAAAGATGGACACCACTCTATTTTGCCCAAGACGAGGGCAGATTGGGTGTGGGCACGGTGTGCATCTTGGCACGGTGTTTCTTGGGGCCGTAATTCTTGAGACGGTATTTCTTGAAAACCTGCTTCGACGGTAGATCGCGAGTAGATCTGCGCCAGGAGGTTCCGAAGAGAATCGGTCTGTTTTGGGCTTGATGAGTGAAGTCCAAACGGCTTATCCTGCGTTCGACATCGATTTAACGCATGAACGCACAGGCGCGCGGCACAGGCGCGCGAAAGACAGACAAGGCTTTAACGGCATTGTCTGGTCACTGAGTAGACGCCGAGTCCGTCTTGCGATTCCCTTATTGGAGGACAATTACATTGCCGTTCTACGAAAGAGGTCCGGTCCGTATCAACTATAAAGAGGTCGGTTCCGGATTCCCCCTGCTGATTCTCCCCAGTGGCGGTCTCAACGCAACGTTGTCGTCGCTTGATACATCGGTGCCGTTCAACCCGATGGAAACGTACAAGGGTGAATTCCGCTGTATCTCCGCTGACCTCCGCAACGCGGCTGACGGGCAGTCCAGCGGCCCGCTTGAGACCGACCGCCCATGGGACGCCTATTCCGATGACCACCTGGGGTTGATGGATGAACTCGGCATCAACAAGTTCTTGGTCATGGGTTTCTGCATCGGCGGGCCGATGATCCACAACCTGCTCAGACTGGCCCCGGACCGGGTCGTCGCGGCCGCGCTGATGCAACCCAGCGGTTACAGTCCGGAGTACCCCGACCTGTTCTACCAGAACAACATCAAAGCCTGGGGCCCGCCGCTGGCGGAGAAACGCTCTGACGTAACGATGGACACGGTCCACGACTTCCTCACCAGCATGTATACCGACCGCGCCGACTTCGTTTTTACCGCTTCACGTGAATACGTGAGCTCCGTTCAGACGCCGCTCCTGATCGCGCCAGACGACGTACCGGCGCACCCCTATAAGGCTGCGATGGAGGTGGCCAAGCTCGCTCCGAACGCTGAAGTGACCATCTATCCATGGAAAGACTCGCAGGCGCACATCGACGAGGTTGTAGAGCACACCCGCCGCTTCCTCAAGGAGCATGACCCAACTAAAAAATAGAGACCTGACCGCAATCTGTGTGAGAAAAAGCCTCGGCCCTCCCAGAAAGGCCGGGGCTTTTTCATAGCTTGAGGCAGGCCCAGAAGCGTCGGTCGGGACATGAACCGATGGTTCCTAACAACCCAGAATCGACCAGAGATTTTCTTTCCGTCTTGAGATAGCCAAGACTCGCTGGCTTTCTCGACCATCTCGCCTTAAACTCTCGTGTATCAACGGCCGTCCGCTCAGGGCCGCCGACCAGGCAAGCCTGACTAGGGGGATAAGAATGTCGATCGCAAATGAGACCCTGAAGGCAATGATACGAGACTACAACGGGTTGGAATTGTCCGACGATGAGTTGGAGTTGGTCCGCCCGGAGTTGGAGTCTTATTTCGCCGAACTGAAAAAGCTGGAAGACCTTGACCTGTCGGCCGTATTTTCCGCCCGGCTGACGCAATTCCCAGACTAACCAAAAACTCAGATTCCCAAACTCGTTTCCATTGTGAGGACAAGCCCATGTCGAACGTTGATCTGCTACGGATGACCATCGCCGAATTGGCGCCCAAGATTCAGAGCAAAGAAATATCGCCGGTCGAGTTGACCGAAGCCTCATTGGCCGAGGCTGCCCGCCTTCAACCCACCTTGAACTCATTCATAACCATCCTCCACGAACGCGCCACGGACCAAGCGCGGGCATCTGAAGCTGAGATATCCCGCGGCCAGTACCGTGGTCCGCTGCATGGCATCCCGATCGGCCTGAAGGACAACCTGGAAACCGCCGGTATCACCACCACCGTGGGTTCGAAGGTACTGGCCGACCATGTACCGGAACATGACGCTGAGGTAGTGGTCCGCTGCCGTAACGCCGGAGCGATCTTCATCGGCAAAGAGAACCTGGAGGAGTTCGCCGCTGGGGCGACGTCCAACAATCCTCATTACGGCGCCGTGCACAACCCCTGGGGCCTGGACCATATACCCGGTGGGTCAAGCGGCGGTGGTGGCGCCAACGTGGCCGCCGGGATTACCTTTGCGTCGCTGGGCACCGACCTTGGCGGGTCGGTCCGTCTCCCTGGTACGTTCTGCGGCGTGGTTGGCCTCAAACAGACCTATGGGCGGGTCAGCCAGCGCGGGTTGATGGTGACCAGCTTCAACGGCGACCATATCGGCCCAATGACCCGGTCGGTGGCCGACAGCGCGATCATGCTCCAGGTCTTGGCTGGCAACGACCCGCTGGACCCGAGCACGGTGCCGGTCCCGGTCCCCGATTACACCGCCTACTTGGGCAAGAGCCTAAAGGGACTGAAGATGGGCGTCCCCACCAACCATTACTTCGACCTGCTGGACAGCGAGGTCGAATCGGCGGTTCGCGGGAGCATCGCGGCTATGGAGGAACTGGGCGCAGAGCTTATAGAAGTCAGCCTGCCGCTGATGCACTACATCGGCGCCATGCGCATCTCCGCCATGGCCGACGGCGTGGTGACCCATGAGGCGATGCTGAGGGAGCATCGGGAAGATTACGGCCCCGACGTCTTCTACCGCACTGTCCCCGGACAGTTCGTGCTCGGGAAAGACTATTCCAAGTCGTTGCGAGTCCAGCGCATGATTCAGGAGGAGTACGCCCAGGTCATGCAGCAGGTGGACTTCCTGATCACGCCAACGGCACCGGTACCCGCGCCCAGGATCGACGCCGAGTACATCAATGTGAACGGTGAAGAATTCCGGGTCAGGGGCGCCGGCTCCGGCATGGTCTCGCGGAACACCAGCCCGTTGAACGCCATGGGCTTGCCGGCCATCTCGGTGCCCTGTGGGGTGACGAAAGGCGGCCTGCCCATCGGAGTCCAATTCATCACCGGCCCCTTTGAAGAGGGATTACTGTTCCAGGTGGCGGCCAACTACGAGATGGTCTCCCCAAGCCAGGGCCTGCGCCCCGCGGTAGCTGTGGGAGTGTAAGCGCAGTCCGGATCAATCAACGAATGCCTGATGAGAAATACGAAATCGCGGTCGGCGACAAGACCGTATCGGCCATAAAGACGTCGCCGGCTGGGAGCGCCCGGTTCACACTCGTCTTTGCCCCCGGAGCCGGGTCGAACATCAACGATCCGTTTGGGGAGTACCTGAGCATGCGCCTCCCCGCCGCCGGCGCTGCATTGGTCAGGTTCCAATTCCCCTACATGGAAGCCGGCAGACGTGGCCCGGACCGCGCTCCGATGCTGGAAGCTACGTGGCGGGAAGTGATCAGCAGCGTCGAACCCGGTACCGGAAAGTTGATCGTTGGCGGCAGGTCGATGGGAGGCCGCATAGCCTCTCAGGTGGTTGCCCAAGGCACCCGGGTCGATGCGCTCGTACTGTTCGCCTACCCCTTGAAGCCACCGGGCCGAAATCCATCGGGCCAAAATCCGCCGGGCCTGAATCCACCGGGCCCGAATCCACCGAGAAGCCGTGCCGTTTCACGCGATGGTCACCTACCCGATATCAACGTCCCAACTCTCTTCTGCTCCGGCACCAGGGATAACTTCGCAACGCCAGATGACCTGATCGCCGTGGCCGGTAGGATGCCGAGCGCGGTATTCCATGAACTTGAGGGTGCAGACCACGGTTTCGCGGTCCTGAAACGGAGCGGCCGGACCCGTGAGGACATATGGAAAGACGCAGCTGATACGCTGCTGGCCTGGTTTGAAGGGTTATCCAAGTAACCTCCGGCAGGAAAACCGCTGGAACAAACCGGCCTGCCGGTAAAGACAGGCGCCGCTACCAGACAGAAGACTAAATCGGAGGCACGAGGCCATCGATATCGATCGGGTGGGCGATTCTCAGTTGCGGCGACTTTGCCGATTCCAGGGGCGCTCCGGGTATCAACCAGGCCGAGGGCGCAGAGCTGGTGGCCGTGCACAGCCGGTATGTTCGCCTTGGTCGATGACTACTGAGCCGTAGAATCCGGGGTTCCCTGAACCGTCCTCGATAAGTTCGTTGTTGATCAGAATGTCTAGCAATGTATTCCTCACCAAGGGCTTTTGTTTGAACGCCAGTTATGCGGAGCGTATTTTGGCCCAACCGGTGTCGAAGGGAGTGCTGAAAACGCCGGTGGATTTCTTGTTTTTGAACATCCACTGGCCGTTCACGCGGACGTATTCCTCGTCGTCGATGCCAGCCCGCCACATGGCCCGGTCGCCGTCGCCCACCGTACAGGGCATGAACAGGTACCACCTTGCTTTGGCCGTGTCGCCGGTGACTTCGATCTGGGAATTTAGGCTGTAGTGGATGGCGAAGGTGAATATCTCGGACGCGCCCTGGAAGAAACCGCGGATCGCATCCCTGCCTTCGAACCGGCCCAGTGGCCCGCTTTCCCACACCGCGTCCTCCACGAATAGCGCGGCTATTCCGTCTGGGTTGTAGTTGTCGTCGCACAGTTCGGCGTATCTGGCCTTGAGGTTCCGGATGGCATCGGTGTCCTCCAGGGTCCTGACCCTGGTCTCCAACGCCTCCAGCCTACTGATGAGATCGGAATCTGTTTGAGCGGTCATAGTTCATCCCCTTCGCAGCGATATAGTCGATTCGTGATGTTGACTCGTGTTGTCGATTGTAGACGAATCTACGACGACGATATTGGCACAAATAACGGGCGCGTTTGGAGAATGCCCGGCTTTACGACGACGCAGTTTCCCGGACCGCCCAATTAGAGTGCCTGTTGAGCATCGCGGAGATACTGGGACAGACGATCCCGTTTCACAGAAAAGTTGTCAAAATGTTGGAGCAGTTGGTGGAAGTTTCTGACGGCTACGCTGCTCATTTCAGGCTTCCTAACGCTACCGGCCGAGAGCTTATTCACGCTGCATCGGCAGGCGGCAATGACGGGCCGGAAATAACTCATCCGGAGAGTATCGGGGAAGGGACCCTCGGATTTCAGGCCTTTCAGAGTGGGATACTCTCGGTTGTAGATGATTATCAAAAACACCCCAATTCCCACCCTCAGTTGGAAAATATGGGTGACCGATCCGTCGTAATTATGCCCATAACAGTGGGCGGGCAACCAGCTGCCCTAGTCACGGTTGGATCCACCGAACTTAGCCATTTCACTCCTGAAAGAGTACGCTTGCTGACGGCCATCGGTGAAGGGTTGGGCAATCTGCTAGAGAATGAGCGGCTGGCAGAAGAACTCCGGTCCAGCACCCAAGAGATGGTCATGATTGATGAGATGGCAAAGATTTTGACGTCCACTTTGGACATCGACCACATCTACAATCAGTTCGCTGCCGAAATGAAAAAGCTGGTCGATTTCGACCGAATTACTTTGATAGAAGTGTGGTTTCAAACCGGTACCTACGTCATCAGGAACACCTGGGGACTGCACGTTCCGTTTCTTGATATCGGGCGAAACCTACCGCTTGCAGGCTCTTTTATTGAAAATTCTCTCGAATCCGGAACATGGGCAGCTCCACTGGATACTGATCGTCTTCCTGAGGATCCTGGCTATTCATATCTGACCGACGCAGGCCTGCGGTCTCAGATGTTGGCGCCATTAACCTCAAACGATGCGGTCATTGGGGTCGTAGCCCTTTCGAGCACCCGGCAACACGCTTTCGGACACCGGGAACAGGCCATATTGGAGCGTTTGGCAAGCCAGATCACTCCCGCGGTCGAGAACGCCAGATTGTATCAGGAAGCACAGACCCGGAATCTGGAGATCGAGCGTCTCAACGAATCCACTACTCGTATCTTGGAGAGCAACCCTTCGGCGTTGGTTGTGATGAGAGGTGAAGAGAGAAAAGTGGTGATGGTCAACGATTCATTCTGTGTTGGTTTCAAACTGGTCAAAAAAGAGATCGAAGGCAAACCCCTGTTGCAGATTCTCAATTGGGTGGGCATCGAGGAATGGATCCGTGAGTCCCTAGCTTCCTCTTCGGGTGAAGGGCAGAAGGAAATGAGATACACGGACCAGGACGGAAATGACCGGTGGTTCTTGGTCTATGCGGTGCCATTACAGGTGGACGATGATACCGCCCATGAAGAAGAGGTCTTACTGGTACTCAATGACGTCACCGAGCAAAAACAACAGCAAGAGCGACTACAAGGACACTCCAGGCTGGCATCAGTGGGAGAACTTGCGGCCGGTGTCGCCCACGAGATAAACAACCCCTTAGCGGCCGTTCTCGGCCTTTCTGAGTTGATCCAGATGGAAAACGCTTCGCCCAGCGTGACCGAGGATGCCCGTAAGATTCAGGAAGCAGCCGAGCGGGCGGCGCGGATCGTCCAAAACCTGCTTTCCTTTGCCAGGAAACAAGAGTCGGCAAAGGGTTATCTACACGTAGCGTCTGTGGTCGACCGAGCGATCGAGCTAAAGTCACACGACTTTAGACTGAACAATATAAATTTGACAACCAAGCATTCCAATCGGGTCCCTTTGACCATGATCGATGAACTCCAGATGATTCAGGTCGTTCTGAATATTCTGAACAATGCCTCTCAGGCGATAATCGAAAATCAGGAATCAGGGGAGATCACAGCGACGACGAGTCTTAAAAACGGAAAGATACGCATCAGCATCACCGATAATGGTCCTGGCATAGCACCGGAGATCCTGCAATACATCTTTGACCCGTTCTTCACCACGAAACAGGTCGGGCAAGGCACGGGTTTGGGATTGAGCATCTGCTATGGGATCGTCCGTGAACATGGCGGAGAACTGTGGGCGGAGAGCAAACCTGGAAAGGGCGCTACCTTCCACATAGAGCTTCCGCTGGCCTCAGATATTACCTCTACTACTACCCCGGCCGGAAACGAAGAATCGAACGCCAGCGCCTCTTCCGGCAACAATTCGAGCATGCGGATATTAGTGGTGGACGATGAGCCGTTGTTCAGGGACGCGATATCACGTATGTTGTCTGCCGACGGTCATGATGTGGTTTTGGCGTCCAACGGTTACCAGGCCTGGGACCTGATCCAGAAAGACCGGTTCGAGCTGATCCTAGCGGACCTGCGAATGCCAGGATTAGACGGACAGAGACTCTACGATCTGGTGAAAGAAAAGTCACAAGATATAGCGGAGAAAATGGTCTTCGTCACAGGAGACACGGCCAGCCCTAGCGCCAGAAATTTCCTGAGGGCAACAGGGAACCCGGTCTTGAGCAAGCCGTTTACTATCGACGATATAAGAAGGTTGATCGACTCTCTGAGACAGTCAGGGAACTGATCTGCTGGCAGCCGTCATTTGCTGACGGCGGCCGACAGTCTGCTTACAGCGGGCCGCCCGAGAAGTTGGCGTACTGCTTGTGGAAGACCTGCACGCGGTGCCGGGGGACCTCTGCCACAAAGATCCGACCCTCGTCATCAACATCCACAGCAATGGGGCCCTGGAACGCTTTCTCGCGCCCTTCCAGGCCCTGGGCTTCTTCCCGGCCTCTAACATAGGTCGGGTCGATATCCACCCGTTCTTTGCCCCACTTGGAGAGAGTCGCCTCGCCGGTCAATTGGGTGATGTAGCCGCCCTCGGCATCAAACACCTGTAGGCGGTCGTTCTTATAATCGGCCACGTAGATCGTACCGTCTTTGTCTACCGCGACTCCCGTGGGCCGGTCGAACTCACCGTCTCCCTGGCCTGAAGAACCGAACTTCATCAGGAACTGACCGTCCGGAGTGAACTTCTGGATTCGGTCGTTCCGCCAGTCGGCCACGTAGACATCCCCGTTCTTATCGATGTCTATGCCCCAGGGGAAGCTGAATTGGCCGTCGTCGTCGCCTTGAGAACCCCAGGTTGAGAGGAACTTACCGTCCTTGGTGAATACCTGTATCCGGTGATTGCGGCTGTCGACCAGATAGAGATTGTCATCGCTGTCAAACGCCATCCCGGATGGCCGGTCGATCTCACCTTCAGCACTGCCCGGCTCGCCCCACTTGCCGATCCACTCTCCATCTTTGGCGAAGATGGAGATTCTATTCAGCCATTCGTCGGCAACGTAGGAGTTGCCCTGGGAATCGAGCGCGATGGACGTGGGCCAGAACAGAGCGCCGTCCGGTGCGGACCTCACAGCGTCTTCTGGGTGCACTTTGAAACCGAACTGGTCGATGTACTCCTCGTCCACCGTGCATACCGTTACTCGCTTGCAGGGGAAGAACACAGGGGTCTCCGTGCCTCGGTTGACCACATACATCAGGTCGCCAGGGCCACGGGCTATGGCAACAGGATTGAAGAATCCGTCGCCTCCCCGGGTTTCTTGGCGTCCGATGGTGTGACTATATCGAAAGGTTAAAGACGTTACCTGTGCGACCATTAGTTCCTCACAATGGTATCCCCCGCCACCGTCTATGCGGTAGGCAGCGGGACCCAAGACGAATCCGGCCCGGTATCAATGACCGAGATTCTCGTTTGAGCCGATGGGCCGGGACTACGACTTGATGAAGTCGAACTGTTCGTAGGTGTCTCGCAGAATCGGCTTGGAATCCAGGCCCATCCATTGTTCAAGCAGCGTAGCGTAGGTGCTCCGGAAGTCGTTGTTCCAGCGGAGGTCTCCCTCATCCAGCTTATCCGGCTCCAATGAGGGGTACTCACCGTAGAGGCCGCCTTCCACGGCATCGCCAATCACGAAGGCAACGCTGCCAGAACCGTGGTCGGTCCCGGAGCCGTTTTCCTGCACCCGCCGGCCGAACTCGGTGAACATCAAGATTACCACTTCACGCTCGGCGTTGTGCTCCTTCAGGTCCTGGTAGAAGTCGCCGACGCCGGCCGAAACGTCGCCCCAGAGCTTGGAGAGGGCAACCGGTTGGTTGGCGTGGGTGTCGAACGCGCCGGGGTTGAGCCCGGTGTAGAGAATACGGGATCCCAGACCGGCAGTGTGCACTTGGGCAACATTCTTAAGCCATTGGGAGAACTGGCTGCCGCCGTACTCGACAGAAGATGTGTACATACCGGGTGCAGTGCTGAGGATGTCGGCCCCTTTCAGAGCGTCCAGTCCAGTCTGCGATAGATAGTCATTGGTGGCGCCGGAGCCGATCATGGGAGAATACATCCGGGCGAAGATGTCCAACGCCTCGGTCCTCTGCACCTGGCTTTCGATCCCGGTGAGCATGCCCAACTGGTCCAATCCGCCAACGGAGGCAACCGAGACTCCGGAGGAAGCCAATGCCCTAGGCAGGCCGCGGCCGAAGTTCACTCCAGTGAGCACGTTCTCTTTGTTGGGGTCAAGATCTCCGATGGCACGGCCCAGCCACCCGTCCATTCCCATTTTATTGGGCTCGGCGGTGTGCCAGATGTCCATGGAGCGGAAGTGCGACCGGATGGGGTTGGGGTAGCCGATACCCTGGATAACGGCGACGTTACCCTGGTCATAAAGGTCTTTTATCGGGGCCATTGAGGGATGGAAACCGACCTTGTCGTCGATGGCCAGTACCTCTTCAGGCTCTACTCTCAAAACCTGGCGGTAGTCCTGATAATGGGGGTCGCTATAAGGGACTATCGTATTCAGCGCGTCGTAAGCGCCGGACATTTGTAGAATCACGAGAACAGGGTCTTTTCTATTGGAGGTCATTACCTACTCCTACCTACTAAAGGGGCTTGGCTATAAATGGACTTGGTTGATTACTTTAGTAACCCGTTAAACGACATTGCCGTAATCGGCTAGGCGTCAAATCGGTTAAGCGTATAAATATTCTTTCGTTGCCACGATCATCCGTAGAGTTTCGCCGACCTTGGTCGCGAATTCCTCGGAGTCAGCGTGAATCTCGCCGCCCCTGCTGTTGTGGTCCACCAGCATACGGCGGGTTTCTTCGGAGATTTGGTATTCGCCCAGCATGCGCAGGCAGCCATCCACCAGCCCTTCCGGGGAGTGGGCGGTGCCTTCGGTGGTGAGGCGGTCGATGATTCCCTTGATACCGGGAAAGCTGGAATCGGATACGGAGTCGGCTACGAAGTTGACGCGGTGCGCCAGTGTGCCGCCGTCGATCCATTCCCTCCCTGTATGCCAGCCTTCAACCGAAGGCGGGTTCAGGATCTCCTGGCCCATGTATTTCATCTCGTCAAAGATGAACTCCAGGCCGGGCTTGGGCTCGGTCCAGTCTCCGATCAAGCGGAGGGTACCGATTATTGTCTCGATGGGGCCTTTCACCTTGGCGAACCGTGCGTTCTTGAAAGCATCGGAGTTGAACAACAGTTTAAGCATGCTGCCGATGTTGTATCCGGACCGGAAGTATTCTTCTTCCAGCATCTTGATGGTCTCTATGTCCAGCGGAGGGGTGTCCATCCAAGATGCCACGTCGACATCGTCGGCCACGAAGAAGTTATAGAGGTGGCGGGAGATGAACCGGGCAGTGGCCGGCTGCTTCACGATGATGTCGATGACATCTTCGCCGTTGAAGTTTCCAGTCTCGCCCAAGAAGGTCTTCTCGCCGTCATCATGGTCGTCGGGATTGTAGACAAAGGACGCAGCATAGCGGCCATATGGTTGCTGCGGTATGGAGTTGGCGATGGTCCAGCCTGTAAAGGCCCGGGCGCACTCTTTGACGTCGTCCTCGGTGTAGTTGAACTTGCCGTCCATGCCCACACCCAGGGAGAACAACTCCAAGAGCTCTCGTCCGTAGTTCTCGTTGATGTTGCCCTTATGGCTCAGGCAGTTGTCCAGGAAGTAGACCATTGCCGGGTCTTTGGAAATCTCAACCAAAAGCTCCCGGAAGCTGCCCATGCCGCAACGCCGGAACATCTCCAGTTGGGTGTGTTCCGTGGGGTAGCTCTGCAGCTTGCTGTCGGCGATGCACAAGATCCCGTGCCAGAAGAGAATCATCTTCTCTTCCAATTGCCGTTTGGAGTTGATCATCCTAAAGGCGTGGTATTCGGGAACCCCTCTGATGAAGTGGTTCCACTCGATGAAGTAACGCTCCGCCAGGTCCAGGTCCATCCCATCGGGATTGTCCTGGGGGTTGAGCAATTCTTCTACTGTTTCTTCATATCCTTTCGCCGCGCGGGTTTCCAGTTCGTGGTATTGACAACCGAATCCAGCGCGCCGCATAAGGTGGCCCATTAAAGCGACATCGGTTTCTGGCATCCGTTCTACTCCTTGGTGTTTGCAAACCAATAGTTAGCGACTATGTTAGCACTTTGAAAATTGCTGATTCAAGCATCTTGTAGTCTCAGAAGCATGGGGAAATAACCGTAAATCGGATAATTCGCTTGCCAGACCGGTATATCTGGCCCTAAATCATGGGTTTTTCGAGTCCATTTGGGCTGAACTTGAGACTTGGCTATAATAGCAGGGTTAGGCGTAGGTCAGAGCACTTTCCCGGCCGGTCTAGCACTGTAGATAATCTGACGCCTGGGGCAGTATGCCCAAAGGAATCGACAAATGGCGGAATCTCTCCTCGAAGCTGCAAAAAAGCTATCACCTCTCATTAGGGCAAATCTGGACAGAATCGATTCAGAATGCCAACTACCCGCTGACTTGGCCAAGACCATGAACGACCAAGGTCTCTTGGGGTTGTACGTGCCCAAGGTACTTGGCGGCCCGGAACTAGACCCGGTCACCGCATTCCACATCGTCGAAGAGATATCCAGCGCCGACGGCTCAGCGGGTTGGTGCGCTTTCAACGGGACGGCCCTTACGTCGTCAGTATCCAGGCTCACGATGGAAGCGGCCAAAGAACTGTTTGGCGACCCGCCCGACGTCAGCGCCTCCGGTTCGGCTCGCTCGGGTGGCACCGCCAAGATCACCGAGGGCGGTTACATCGTGTCCGGCCGTTGGAACTACCTCAGCGGTATCGACCACGCCAAGTGCCTATTCTTAAACTGCGATCTGGTCGACGATAACGGGCCGGTGCTGAATGAAGAAGGCGGCCCCGTGAGCCGTGTGGCAGTTGTTCCTCGGGATTCGGGTACGGTCCATATAACCTGGTCAACCATGGGAATGAGAGGCACTGCCAGCAACGACGCTTCATTCTCAGAACTGTTCGTCCCGGAGAGCCACACGTACGCCCGCGCAGAACCGGGTTTCCACGATAACCCTCTCTACAACCCACAGACGGCGATCCTCTGCAGCTGGACTCTAGCCTCGGCCAATGCTCTGGGAATGGCCAGGGGTGCGATGGAGACCTTCAAGAAGCTGGCCACTGACCGCAGCACCAATTCGCCGACCCTCCTAAGAGACCGCGCCACGGTCCAAACTACCGTCGGCGAGTGTGAGGCTATCATCGGCGCCGGCAAGGCCTATGTGCTGAGCGCGGTCGGGGCCATGTGGGAATCCCTGGTCTCTGGTAAGCCAGACCTGCTAGACAAAGGGGTCCACGCCCGATTGGCCATCACCCACGGCATCCGCCAGTCCGTACTGGTGGTGGATAAGTTGTTCTACGCGGCGGGGACCGGGGCCATACACGAGTCCAACGGACTGGAACGGTTCTTCCGTGACCTCCACGTGAGCGGCCAGCATATATCCGGCCTGCACTCCAATTACGAATACGGCGGGCAGATGCTGCTAGGCGCCAAGATAACGGCGGCAACCTACGCCTAGCGCTTTGGAATCGTTACCTGACTGAATAGTTCGATAATTAGGATTGAAAATGCTATTTCTGGTGATCAGTAATCCCGTGCCGACACGTCCGTCGGAGGCCCGTGAGGCCCGCAAGAACTTCTGGCCTTGGGTGGAAGACAAACTAGCCCGTGGCATTGCCCGGCATTTCTACCCGCGCACCGGCCGTGGCGCAGTGGGGGTCTTCGATGTGGAGTCCCATGAGATGCTGCACCGGCTGCTCAACGAGTGGGCTGATGCCGTGCCGGCGGAATTTCAGATCTTCCCGCTGATGGAGCAGGAATCCATAGTGGCGTTCCTGAACGAAGAACCTCAAACGTAAGATTGCCTCTTTGACCGTCATGGGAGCATGTGCTGTAATTTCTGAGTCTTCCGTTCGAATGTGCTGGAAGACTACATTCATTGGAACAATTGGAGATCAATATGAAACTGCTTAGTTATGAATCAGACAAAGGACCCCGCTGTGGGGTCCTACAAGGCGAAGAGATAGTCGACGTCAGTGGTCTATTGGGGGCCACCAGCCACACCATCCACGACGTTAAGCAACTGCTGGAACGGGGCGATTCGCCCTTAGACCGGATTCGTGAGGCACTTTCTAGCAACACCTCTGCTGCCAGGTTGCCCCTGGCGGGGACGAAGCTGAATGCGCCGGTCATCCAGCCCCCGACCGTGCGCGATTTCATCGTCTACGAAGAACACGCCAGCAACCAGGGGACCCGGGAGCCCAACGAGGTTTGGTACCGGATGCCGGTCTTCTACTTTTCCAACCCTCTGTGCATCTACGGTACTGACGCCCAGATACCCCATCCTTCGGCATCGTCTCAGTTCGATTACGAACTAGAGATCGGCATCGTGATCGGCAAGGAAGGGAGAGATGTTGCGGCTGCCGACGCGCTGGACTACATCGCCGGCTTCACTCTGTTCAATGACTGGAGCGCCCGCGACCTGCAGGTGGACGAGATGGCGTTTGGCCTGGGCCCGGCCAAGGGTAAGGACACCGCATCGTCAATCGGACCCTGGCTGGTGACTACGGATGAGATGCTTCCCCACCTTAAGGACGGGCGTCTGGACCTGAAATGCGAAGTTCGAGTCAACGGCAACCAGTGGCTGAAAGACGGCGCCGCGAAAGATGCTTATTTCAGCTTCGCGGATATGGTCGAGCGTGCTTCCAAGGACAGCCGTATCGTGCCCGGCGACGTGATCGGCAGCGGGACAGTGGGTGGCGGTTCCATACGGGAGGCCATCCGGAAAGGCTATGAAGGCGCGCGTTTCCTCGAGCCTGGCGACGTTGTCGAGCATGAGGTAGAGGCCATTGGAATCCTGAGGGGAACCATCGGCCCCAAACCCGCGTTAGACCCCAGCTACCGGTTCCAGGTCAAGAACCCTTCCCCGATGCCGGAAGCGGGCATCTCCAAGGACTACAAATACCAGCGGTCGGCATAACCGGCGGCGCGAATTTATAAAACGATAAGTACGGATGGTGAGCGAATAGATGGTGGCATACAACCCGGAACACAAGTGTGAGATCAGCGTCAAAGAGTTGGAGTACCAGGACGGTTTGGCCGTCAGGGTCTACCAGCCGGTCGGAGAGGGACCTTTTCCCGCATTGGTAGACGTTCATGGAGGTGTCTGGACCAACGCCGACAGGACTCAGAACGAAGTGATGGACCGGGCTCTTTCAGAAAGCGGTATCGTGATTGCGGCCGTCGACTTTAGGCAGGCGCCTGATAACCCATATCCAGCGCAAGTTGCAGACGTAAATCTCGCGACTCGTTGGCTGAAATCCAGGGCGGCCGATTTCAATGCTGACCCCAACACAGTGGGCGGCATAGGTTCGTCCAGCGGCGGCCATACAGTGTCGTTGAGCGCCATGCGGCCCAATCACCCCGCCTACAGTTACATCGACCTGCCAGACTCCGACGCTGACGCCACTCTGAAATACCTACTTTTGTGCTGGCCTATAATCGCCCCGTACGAACGGTACCGGTACGTGCAAGACACGGGGAACGACAGGTTAGTCGGGCTTTCCGAAGGGTATTTTGGGACCACCGAAGCCATGAAAGAGGGCTCGCCGTTCCAGATGCTGCAGAGAGGAGAAAAAGCGGCATTGCCGCCCACTATCATCATCCAGGGGACCGCTGACACGAACCTGCCGGTGCCGATAACAGAAAAGTTCGTGTCCGCATACCGGGAATCAGGCGGAGACATCGAACTGGAATTGTTTCCAGACATGCCCCACCTGTTTGGCAACACCCCCGGCCCAGAATCCGACCGGGCCATCGCCATGATGAAGAGTTTCGTGGCCCGGGTCTTGGCCTAAAGCCCGAGGCTAGTTCTCCTCGACAAGAGCAGCCAATTCAATCGAGGCGGTCCATATCCTTTCTAACTCAGGACTCATGGCTTTCTCGCCTTGTTCTTTTGCATCTTCCCGCAGTAGATCAAGGTAACCGATGATCGTATCCAGGTAGGTACGAACTTCGCGCTTTAGGTCGGTTGGTGGCATCATGCTGTCCGCTGAAATGGTTGGCTCCAGCCCTTGGGCAGTTTTTGGGTTTGTCACGCTACCTTCTTGCTCAATAGATTTTCTATCTTGGTCAACAGCCGGAGAAAGTCTATGGGCTTCGTGTCGTACTCGTCACAACCCACTTCGATGAACCGCTCCCGGTCACCGGCCATGGCGTGGGATGTGAGGGCGATCACCGGGATGTCTTTTGTTTCCACAGTCGACTTGATGCGCCGCGTCGCTTCCTGCCCGTCGATATAAGGCAGGCTCATGTCCATCAAGATCAGGTCGGGGTTCTCGCTCAGGGCCATCTGGACCCCTTCGATCCCATCTACCGCGATCAAGACCTCATAGCCCTTCCGCACCAATCTTTGAGTGAGCATGTCGCGGTTCATCTCGTTGTCTTCAACGAGAAGCAGCTTTTTCATAACGTCCTCTCTGGTTCATCCGGCCTGGTTCATCCGGCCTGGTTCATCCGGTCTGAATCATTCGGGGCTTTCCCGGTTTGGTTAGCTCTTTTTATCTTGACCGCGGAATTTCACGGAATTTCATGAAATTTGATGGAGTTTCATGAAACGCCTAGGAGCGCCCGCGTTAAAATCGTTATTGCTGAGCGTGGATCATCTCCACTTCTTCGGACCCAAGGTCCCCGTCCGCTGCGTAGAATTCCTCGGACTGGGCTATCTGAGATGAGATCGTTGCCGGGAGATATATCTCAAACGCAGAGCCTGATCCGGATTTGGTTTCCATAGTGACATCGCCGCCCATCATCCGGCTGAGGCTTAGGCAGAGGCTTAACCCGAGACCGCTCCCGCCGTACTTTCGTACCGTTGATGCGTCCGCTTGTGTAAATGGCTGGAAAAGTCTTTCGGCTTCTTCAGGCGTCATACCGATCCCGGTGTCGCGTATCGTGAAGGATACCCAGTCATCCCCGTCCCGGCACTCTCGTTTTGCGCTCAGGGATACTTTACCGTGGTCTGTGAATTTTGCCGCATTGCTCAGCAAGTTGAGCAGTACCTGGCGCACTTTTAACTGGTCGGTGCGCATATATCCAATGTCCTTTGAGCACTCGATGGACATAGTGTTGTTGTTGATCGGCATCAAAGCTTCGGAGACGACACGGACCTCTTCAACGACGTCGAAGATGTCGAACTCCTCAATGAACAGGTCCATCTTGCCCGCTTCGACCCTGGCCAGGTCCAAGATATCGTTCACCAGAAAGAGGAGATGTTTGCCAGATGCTGTGATGCGTTCCAGATTATTGACGCCCACGGCGTTGCCCTCTTCATGCGCCATGTCGATCAGAAGTTCGCTGTACCCGATGATCGCATTCAGGGGTGTTCGAAGCTCATGGCTCATATTAGCCAAGGACTGGCTCTTTGCCTTGGTTGCGCTTTCAGCTAGGTCCTTGGTTTTCTCCAATTCCAGGGTTCTTTCCAAGACCCTGTTCTCCAGCTCGTCATGCGCTGTCAGCAGCCCAGCCTGGGCCTCTTGAAGCTCGGCATGCGCCTGTAGCAGCCCGGCTTGGGTCTGTTGAAGCTCAGATAGCGCTTGCAGTAGGCCGCCTTGGGTATCTTGAAGCTCGATATACGTTTGGGAGATGACGATTGCGCCGGCGACTTGGTCGGCCACTGTGCTTGCCGCTGCTATCTCGCTTTCCGAGTAGGGCATCCGCTGTTTTGAGGCGAATAATAGAACGCCGATAACTTTGTCCCTGGAGAATAACGGGACACCCAACAGGGCCTGGAAACCGGCTTCGACGATGGGTTTGACCAGGGTTTGCTTCTTATCAGTGCTTATTGATGGGCTTAGGGTTTCCGCCAAAGTCACCCGGCGCTCTGTAACGGACCCGACAAATGTGTTTTCTAATTTCAGCCGAGTTCCTATCTTTAAGTCCGGAATGGCATCTGCCGACACGTAATCGATGTGCTGACTATCCATCTTTTCATCCATGATTGAGACGGCAAGCCAATCGAAGCGCACCAAGGTTCGGACCTGTTTGGCGAACGCGTCATAGACTTCCCTAATGTCTAATGACGAGCTGACGATCCGGCCGATCGTGGCATTAACGACGTTTTCGTCGGCCAGCCGTCTCTGTTCCTCCTCCCCGAGAAGTAACGCTCTTTCTGCTTCTTCCCGCGTGGCGATCATTTCGTTGAAGGCGGCGCTCAATAACCCAATCTCATCATGGGAGGTGACATCGACTCTGGAGGTTAAGTCTCCTTCTGCCGCATGCTGGGTTGCCAAAACCAACTGTTTGACCGGCTGAGTGATCCGCTTAAAGACCAGGTACCCCAGGGCAAAGACCAATAGAAGCCCCATAACCAAGAGTGCCACGGTTAGCTGCTTTGCCCTAGAGTCTGCCAGGTGGACAGCATCCTTCTCCAGGTTCATCTGTAGCCGGGCCGGGGCCTGCACCTGTTGCTGTAAGACGGTGTCCAACCCGGACCGGAGCGCCAGGATGCTCGCGGTGCTATCGTCCAAGCTGTCCTTCAAGTCCATGAGCCGTGTGGCCATACCCACGGTGTCGATGAACAATGTGTTCAGCTGTGCCGCTCGTTGCCTTTCCTCATCGTTTTGCACCGCGTTCTCGAAAGTAACCAATCCATCATTGAACTCATCAGCGTGTTCAGCCATCTCAAGCCGGTACAGCGTATTGGGTGACCGGAGATACGACGCCAGCGAGTTCGCGACTTCCGCGATCTCTGTTTCCATCACCTGCAGGTGCATCAGCTTCTTGGGTCCGTAAGAATCGTGGAGCGCCATCTGCTCGCTGAGGTTGATCGAGGCCAGATCGCCAAGGTTGTCGAAACGGTTTTCCATCGATACCAGCAGGGATTGCCTGAGGTCCGTCTGGCTAATGATCGATTCGCCGATATCGACGAATCCGATGGAAAATTCGTTCAGTAACCCAGCGATCTCGGAGACCTCTTCGGGGTTGGCCAGTACCAGGTAATCGCGCTCTGACTGGCCGAAACGGGCCATGTCTTCAGCTATGCGGTCCCGAACGGCCACTCCCGGATTCCGTACGTATTCCAAGATACCTATCTCTATTTCAATGGAACTCAGTTCAATCTCGTACGCAGCGGCCATCTTGGGTTCGAGTATGTCGACGATGTTCCGGGTTTGTTGGTCGATGGCGTTGGAACGCCAGAAAGACGTGCCCGCTGCTACGAGCACTAAGGTGAGCAATAAACCTAGACCGATGGATAGCTTAACGGCGATGGATTGAGTCAAACCAGTTACTTCTCTGCTCTCGGTTGCCGGGGGCGCTGTTTCGGGGTTTTCACCCCAAATTGGCAAGCACCTGTGACCAGCAACGGCATAACGATTTATTCAACGCTATCCATTACGATCGTTAACATCAAGTGATCGGTACGGGAGGGTGTTGATTGGGTGTAAGAGAAAATAGGAGGGGATAGTCGTTGCCGGTTCACGCAAGAGGCGCCGGTGGCACCCGAATGTTGAACGCCTGATTGGGCAGCAAGGCAAGACGGTCCTTATTCCAGCTCCCGTATCTTGGTCAGCTTTAGCGCGGCTGCGACGCTGATCCCGGCCAATACAGCGCCGTTCAGCAGTAATGCCCCCTGCGCGCCCAAGGCTGACGCCAGCCCTCCCACGCCCAGATGGCCTACCGGCGCAACTCCGATGCTCAGGACCCAAGACCCCATCGCACGGCCCCGCTGCTCGTCCGCCACGTTGGACTGCATCAGGGTTTTATAAAGAGTGTCCACCGACATGGCGCAGGCGTTCACCGCCGCCAGCACGATGATGAAATAGACCAGGGCTGACGAAACAGAGAACGCCATCAACCCCAACCCAAAGCCGCCTGCGACGACGAACATCAGCAGCCCCTTGCGGCGGAAGTCGCGGAGGTTGGCCAGCAACGCCAGCCCCATCAGCCCTCCGGCCTGCCTGACAGCCGTCAGGTACCCGAGTCCCACCGGCCCCACGTGCAGCACGTCCTTGGCGAACACCGGCAGCAGCGTCATATGTGTGAACCCTAGGACTTCGGTGATTGACGTCAGGCACATGAGGACCAGGATCACCCGGTTTTCCCGAAGGAATTTGACATACCCGATCAGGTTCCGGAGCACCGGCTCACGCTGCGGCTGGGCCGTCACCGTTGATTTCCCGATGGACAGCAGCACCAGTGCCGAGCCTAGATAGCTGGCGGCAACGGCAAAATATTGCCAGCCAGGCCCAACTAACTCGATCAGGGCGCCGGAAATAATTGCACCGACGATACCCCCGGCCTGCATGGCCATCTGGTTCAGAGATAGCCCGTTCAGGGCATGCTGGGGGCCGACTATGTCGTAGGTGTAGGCGTTTCTGGTGGTCAACGTGAAGGCGAACACGCAGCCGCCGGCCGCGACCATGATTATCACCGCCCAAACCGGAGGGTCTCCGGTTAGCAGCATGAAGGCCATGGCCGTTGCCACAGCCACCCCACCCAGGGCGCTGAAGAACAAGAACAAGCGGCGTTCTAGCCAGTCGGCCATCGCCCCGGAGAGTACCCCAAGGAAGAACATCGAGGCCATTCGGGCGGCGGCCGCCGCGCCCACCAAGAACGGTGAACCCGTGATGTCGAAGACCAGCCAACCGACCGCCACATGCTCCATGCCGGTGCCCAGCGAGTAGCTGAGCGTCGACGCCCAGAACAACCGGAAATCACGGTAACGGAGAGATGAAGCCCAGGCTTGTGAATAGATGGCGCTGGGAATCAAACTGCCATTCCCCGCCGCTCTGACCTGCTATATACTCGCCAATGCCACCAGGCGGCCGCCTGGAGAGCCGTTTTTAAACGCGAGGAGCCAAAAGTTGTCATGAAGTTTGCCCTATTTCTCCCGGCATCTTGGAGCGACAAGGAAACAGTCCACCAAAGCCGAATCTACGGAGAGGTTCTGGAGCAGGCCCAGTACGCCGAGGAATTGGGTTTCGAATCCCTCTGGATCGCCGAACACCACTCCAGCCGTTACGGGATATTCCCGTCATTGATGCCCATCCTGGCACATATCGCCGCCCATACCAAGACCATCCGGCTGGGCGCCGGGGTCAGCGTACTACCCTTTCATCATCCGATCCGCCTGGCTGAGGAAGCGGCGATGGTGGACCTGCTCAGCAATGGCCGGCTGAACCTGGGCGTCGGGCGCGGTTCAGCTGACTACGAGTACGGGAACTTCAAGGTCGATTTCGACTCGCGGAACGACCGGTTTCGAGAAGTGCTGGACATCATCCTGGGACTATGGACCACCGAAGACTTCACCTACCACGGCGAATATTACCAGGTGGATGGGATTACCATAGCCCCGCGTCCGCTACAGCAGCCCCATCCGCCGGTGCACGTGGCCGTTTCCCGGACCGCCGCCAGCATCGACATCGCGGTCGACCGGGGCCTGCCGGTACTAACCACCTATGCCACACCTTTGGAAGACACTCTGGCGCTGATGAAGCTGTATTCCGACCGAGTTGCCGCCGCCGGCAAGGTATCCCGTATGGATGAGATGCCCTTCTTCCGCTTCATCTACCTGTCTGAAGATGAGAAAGAGGCCAATGAAACACCCGAGAAGGCTATAACCTGGGTGCGTGACATCAGCGCCTACCGCCACACGATAACGCAGGGCGATGAGATCAATATGGACCTGGAGCAATGGAAGAAGACTCGGACGGACGAACCGCGTGGTTACGACTTGGAACTGGCCAATAACTACTTCTGCACGCCGGAACAATGTGTGGAACGCATCTCCGAGTTGCAAAGCCAGCACGGCATCAGCTACTTCGGGGCCAACTTTGCCTTCGGAAGCATGGCACACGCCAAGGTCATGGCGTCCATGAAGTTGTTCGCGGAAAAGGTCATGCCTAAGTTCCAGTAGCAGGCGGGCATTGGGGTCAAGCCCTGAATTAGGGAAAGCCCTCACCCTCACCCTAACCCTCGCCCGTTGCGACGGGAGGGGGGGCTTTTTTCTTCTACGTCCGAGTAAAATTGCCACAAAACTGTCATTCCGAGGAGTGCCGTAGGCCGACGAGGAATCTCGTTGTTCGCTGGCACAATGCTCGATTGAAGCAAAGAAACGCCCTCCTTCTGTGAAGGAGGGCGTTTTGGCGTGCCGAGTTGCTTAGACCTATAAACCGGTCTACTTGAACTTGGGAATCACTTTGTCGGTGAGAATCTGGATGGTCTTCATCGTCACCTCTCGGGGGACTGATGACGTCCAGTTGACCTCGAACATGATCTCGTCGGTGCTGTATTGCTCACGGAGCACCTCGATCCGATCGACTATGTCTTCAGCGGTCCCGAACAGGTTGACCTCCGCGGTGGTTTCCGGACTCGCGGAGCCAGCGTCGGTGCTTCCGATGCCAATCCGTCCGTTGAAATAGCGCTTGGCGAGGTCCATCAGCTTTTCGCTCTGCTCATCCGCTTCGGCTTTCGTGTCGGCCAGCAGCGTGGGTATCCGGACCACGGTGGCCGGTTCACCCACGTGTCCAGCGTCGTACCACGCTTTCCGGTAGCTCGCGACATCTTCTAGTTGGACGGTGGTCCCCCTGAGGTTGTGGGTGGAGCTACCGGCCCCGATGGCGATCTTATAGCCCAGGGTGCCCATGGGAATGAAACTCGCTGAACTGTCCACCGGCAGCAGCATGGGAGGATACGGCTTCTGGTAGGGCTTGGGGATGGACAGGTACGGCTCGTAGAACGCGGGGTAGTTGTAATACTTCCCCTCGAACCCGGAGAAGGTCTCCTCCGTCCAGAGCTGTTTCATGACCTCGAGGAACTCATAGAAATAATCCCGGCGTTCGTCAGAGCCGCGAGACCGTGCTCCCGCGCCGTAGTAGAACCGGCCTTTGCTGACCTGGTCGATGATGGATATCTGTTCCGCGGTCTGGAAGGGGTCATCCAGCATCAGGTTGTCGAACGCATACCGTTCGTGGGGCAGCGCTCTTTCAGATAGTTCCTCTTTAGCCAGCTTCAACAGCGGGCGGTGGATCGACGATCCGATCTTGATGTTCTTGGTGCGCGCGGCGATGACTGCGGACAGCATCAGGACTTGAGGGTCCATGCTCGCCTGCGTGGAGAAATGTCCTCCGCCGAGCCAGATATAGTCCCAGCCCGCCGACTCGATCATATCTACTTGTTCAAAGTTCTTGTCGTAGGCTTCTGCCTCGAGCATCTTTCCGCCCGAATAACCGGGGTCCCATGGAACCTTCCCGCCGTCGTAGACGGCGTTCCAGGTATCAAATAGTCCAAAATCCATCGTTGCCATGTTGTTACTCCATTCTTGCTTTTGGTTTTTCCGTTGGTTTTTCCGGTGATTTCGCCGATGATTCCATTGCAGAGGAACCGATAATTTGCTTACGCCTGCAAGGCAAGCTCAATGCTTATCAGTCCCATGATACTCTCTCGGTGCTTTACGAACTCAGGTACTGGAAACTAGATTCCAGGTTATCGAACACAGCCGCGTCCGATGGTATCTCCATGATGGCTGCCCCGGCATAGCCTTTGGCGTCCAGGATGTCCCGCATCCGCAAGCAATCCAAGTCGCCTTCATCTACGCTGGGATAGGTCTCGCCGCCGCGTAGCTGCTTGAAGTGGACGATCTTGATCATGTCCAGCGGCAGGGCGTCCAGTTCGGCCAGTGGGTCCGAGTCTGGGTAACGGCGCAGTTGGTTGGTCGGGTCAGGACAAAGGCCCAGGCCCAGGCCTGCTTCTTTAGAGATCATGCTGCGGACCTTCTCCACCAACATGGCCATCGTGCGGATGGGCAGGCCGGAGTTTTCCATGGACATGATCACGCCCTGACTCGCGGCTTCCGTGGCCAGGCCGGCCAGGCCCAGGGCTTCTTCCGGTATGTCGCTGGGAGAAGACCAGGGCGAATCGAAAGGCGAAGGGTCTACCACCCGTAGGTGCGGCTGGGAGCCGCCGACCAACTTGGCCCCGGCCAATGCCGCCTGGAACATCTCACCCTGAGGGTCGATCTTCTGGGTCAGACACGGCAGCGCCATGGCCAGATCGAAGGTCAGAGATGGATTGGCGTCGACCACGCCTTGGAGTTCGGCCAGGTTGGGTCGCCAGTCTTCGCCGGCCCCCTCTTCGCACTCGCCCAGGCAGGTCTGCCGCAGTTCGATATGTTTGGCGCCCTTCCGGACCGCCACTGCCACCAGTTCTTTGACCGTGTGCGAGGGCAATTGCTCCCGCCACGAGTTGGTTATCGCGCCGTAGATCATGTTGTTCTCCGTTAAAACGACAGTGGTTTCTAGACTAAAACACCGAACCCGGACACGGTGCATATCTCGATGCGGTTGCCGTCGAGGTCGTCGAGGTAGAAGGCTTTTTGGCCGTCGTTCCTGGTCTGGATGTCGGTGGTCGTGATGCCCTTGGCCGCGAAATACTTGTGGGACTCCTCGATTTCGTCCACCTCAAATGCGGTGTGGTGGGACGGGGCCGACGGGGCGTCCACGTTCTCGATGATGTGGATCATGGCGCCGCTGGGTAGTTGCAGCCAGTAGAGGTGGTCGCCGTTGACCATCTTAGGTATTTGACCCACGCCCAAGATGTCCTGGTACCACTTGAGGGCGGCATCCTTGTCTTTGACGTTATAGGTGATGTGGTTGATGTTCTTCAGCCGGATGTTGTCGGGGAGCATCGTGGACTCCAATGATTGAGATTTGAACCGTATTTACGCCCACTATGATAGTCTGCCCGGCCCGGAAACGAAACACTGGAAGGGAATTCACTCAGCAGGAGTCGCCAGACGGTGGACGCTGCACCGCTCCCGACGGTAATATCTCCCCAACGCAAGCGGTCGCCGCTAAGACAGAAAAAGGGCATAGGACACGAAACATGAAGGCATCTTTGTTTGCCGCCATGGGTTATTCCAAGCGGGCAACATTTCCTTCCACCTGGCCGGTATCGCCGGTTCATGCCGACCCCAAGACATCGGTGCAGAGCTACCGGGAAGGCATGGACGAATGCGAATTGGCCGAGGAAGTTGGCTTTGATTGGGTGAGCTTCTCCGAGCACCACTACTCAGGCCGCATCCCCACCGGCACTCCAGCGGTCATGGCTTCGGCAGTGGCCGAGCGGTGCAAACGGATCAAGATCGCTCTGTTGGGGCACCTACTGCCGCTGAATAACCCAGTGCGCGTCGCCGAAGAATTGGCCCTGCTGGATAACCTGACCGACGGCCGGCTCGTCGCCGGATTCCTCCGGGGTACTCCCAATGAGGACCAGGTCTATACCATGAACCCGGCGGAGGGCCGTGGCCGTCTACACGAGGGCATGGACCTGATATTGAAAGCGCTCACCGAACCCGAACCTTTCTCCTGGGAAGGCCGTTACTACCAATTCCGCACCGTAGCCGTCTGGCCCCGGCTCGTGCAGCAGCCGCTCCCGCAGGTAATTGTCGGCACTCGGAGCGACGATACCATCCGCTACGCCGCCGATCACAGGCTTGGTTTGGGGGTGTCGTTTTTGCCTGTGGAACAGACAGCGGCGATTACCGACAAATACCATGCCTGGTGCGAAGAAGCAGGCTGGAGCCCCGGCCCCGATGACATCGTTTACCGGGCCAGTATCTACGTCGCGGAGACCGACGAATTGGCCCATAAATGGTTCGAGGGTCTTATGAAGTCCCGGCCCGGGCCGAACATTCCCCTGCGCCGGACAGTTTCCGAAGCCATAGAATCTGCCCGCACCGGCAACGCCTTCGACCTCAGGGGAGTGGTAGCCGGAAGCCCTGAAGGGGACGTCGTCGGAAACTCTCTGGGGATAAATTTCATCGGCGGACCCGACACGGTGGCCAGTCAGATAAAAGAGTTCCACGACCGGTGCGGCGTGGGCGTGATGGACTTGCTGATCCAGCAGAATCAGGTGGACCACAAAGCAGTCATGAAAGAGATCGAACTGTTCGGGAAAGAGGTTATTCCTCAGATCAGGGAATTCTAAACATGGAATTTCAAGAAAAACAGGTCGAGGCTGGCGGTTTCAGCGTCCGTTATTGGGAGGCTGGTCAGGGGCGTCCAGTAATCATGCTGGACCGGACCGGAGGGCGGGAAACCGCGCTCCACGACGCTCTGGCAGAGAAGTACCAAGTCTTTTCCCTGGAACTGCCGGGCACTGGAGACTCTCCTGCCAACACAGCGTCCGAGTCCATATCCGACTTGGCCGTCGTGGCTGCTACCGCCGCTGCCGCGCTCACGTCAGAGCGCTACACCCTGATAGGAAGCTCCTTCGGGGCCAATGTCGCGCTCCAGCAGGCGATTCAGTCGCCGGAACAAGTGGAAGCGCTGATCCTGATATCACCGACATCGATACACCCCCAAGACAGCCCGGCTGCGGACACCTTGTCAGATGCTCATCTGGCGATGTTTGCCCACGCCGAGAACGCCGGAAAGTATCCGATTATCTCCGCCGAGACTTTCGCCAAAGAGTCGGAGTTGATGCGGCGATTGAACTTCGGCGTCCATGACAGCGAGACCGAAGCCAGGCTGGGCGATATCCACTGCCCCACTCTGGCAGTCTTTGGGCAAGAGGACCGGCTGGTCTCATCCCAAGCCCCCCGGGTCTACCGCGAGAAGATACCCAACTGCAACATCGCCCTGGTCTACGACGCTGGTCACTGCATCATCGGAGACCGCCCGGAAGCCCTGCTAAACACGGTGCTTGACTACGCCGAGCACTGGGAAACTTTTATCGTAGGCCACCAATCGGGGCTAATAAACCCTTAGCAGATAAACCTACCAAGAGGCGTTCTGAAGTCGTAGGGGCAGGTTTCTAACCTGCCCTGCCAATCAGCCGTGATCTTCGCCTAACCGAATGACCTTTGGGGTAGGTGGACCGGAACATCTTCGAAAAGAAAAAGGGCGGGTTACAAACCCGCCCCTACAAGGACAACGTTAGCTGATACGCCGGCCGATTACTCGGTGGGGTCGATCATCTTGTCGGTGATGGCCTGGTCGCGGAGCGCGGCGTTCTTCACGCAGTGGGCGCGGACCGCTGCCAAAGCGGAGTCCATCATGCCAGCATCGAGCAGCTTGGCAGCGTCGCCATGATCGGCGACTCCAAGCAGATCAGCGCCGTTGTTGCGGATCTCTGCGAGCGCCCAGTCAACTTGGTCCGAAACCCGGACCAGACCCTCCGGGAAGTCGGTGTGGGAATTGCCTGGCGTTCCCAGCTTGTCGTAGCCGCCCTTATGCCAGTGACCGGGGGTGTCGTGGCAGTCGTAGCGGATGACTTCTTCATTTCCGACGTCCACGCCGATGGTCGGGCCGCCCATGCCCATGCCACGGACGTTCAGGATACGGCAGGGCCATACGTAGATCGAGACTTGCCCGTCAGCGGACAAAGGCAGTGTGATCGCTTCACCGCGGTAGGTTTCTCCGGCAATCTTGGTCGCCATAGGGTTGATCCTCCAATACCGGCCAGGTTAGCCGGTACTTTTTGATAATAAGATGTCCCAAAAATAGCACAATCGCCGTCAGTCTCCAACCAGGGCGGCCCAACTTCCAACTATGTCATCCTCGAAACGCGATTTTCGGTTTTCCGCAAACTCCTGCCTGGACGCTATCGCGTGCTATTATTGGGCCGCTAAACAGCACACCGGAGGAACTGCATGCCCCCTACAGGTAATGATTGGCTGGCGCTGACCGCCGAAGAGACCCTGGAGCCAGAGATTCCCATCTGCGACCCGCACCACCATTTTTGGGTCCAGCGTCCCGAGCCCGTCGACTACCAGCAATACCTGCTGCCCGAGTTGGCCGGCGACGTTAATAGCGGGCACAACGTGCGTTCCACCGTCTTCATCGAAGTCCGTTGCGAGTACCGGACCGACGGCCCCGATGAGATGAAGCCGGTGGGCGAGGTTGAGTACATCCAAACCATCGCCGACGCCAGCGCAGCCGGTGCCCACAGCACCACCAAAGCCGCCGCGGCGATCATCGGCCACGCCGACCTGAAACTGGGAGAAGGTGTTCGCCCGGTGTTGGAGGCCATGCAGGCCGCCAGCCCCAACCGCTTCCGGGGTGTGCGCCATTCGGTGGGCTGGGACGATAGCCCCGAACTGGCCAACCGCGACATCAAGGGTGCCCTCGGCACCGACGGCTACCGCGCCGGCGCCAAGGCGTTAGCAGACATGGGCCTGATCCTGGAGAATTCTTTTTACTTCCATCAGGCTGGGGAATTGGTCGAATTCGCCAGAGCGTTGCCGGACCTGCCCATCGTTGTGAACCATATCGGCGGTCTGGTGCGCGTCGGGCCCTACGCCAACCGGGATGATCAAGTGCTGCCCGAATGGCGCAAGGGCATTGAAGAGATGGCCAAGTGCCCCAACGTCGTGATGAAGCTGGGCGGCGTGGGCCAGGCGCGTTTCGCCTACGGTTGGGACGAACTGGAAAAACCCATCGGCTCGGAGGAATTGGCCGCGCAATTGGGCCCGCTGATGGAGCACTGTATACAGCAGTTTGGCCCGGACCGCTGCATGTTTGAGAGCAACTACCCGGTGGACAAAATCTCCTATTCCTACAACGTGCTGTGGAATGCCTTCAAGCGTCTGTCCAAGGGCTATTCAGCCACGGAACGGGCCGCAATGTTCCACGACACCGCCGCCCGCGTTTACAACATCAACGTCTAACCAAACCCATAGAGGAGCAACTAACAATGGATGTACGACCCTTCACCATTGCCGTAGCAGACAGCGTTCTTGACGACTTACGCCAACGTCTGGCCGACACCCGCTGGCCCGATGAGATTCCCAACTCCGGCTGGGACTACGGCAGCAACCTGGCCTACATCAAAGAGTTGGTGGAGTACTGGCGGACGGACTTCGATTGGCGCGCCGCAGAGGCCAAGCTCAACCAGTTCAACCACTTCAAGTCAGAGGTGGACGGGCTCGACATCCATTTCATCCACGAGAAGGGCAAAGGCCCCAACCCCATCCCGTTGATCATCACCCACGGTTGGCCCAGCTGTTTCTTCGAGATGACCAAGATCATCCCCCTGTTGGCTGACCCCGCCAGCCACGGCGGAGACGCCGCCGATTCGTTCGACGTTGTCGCGCCATCGCTGCCGGGGTTCGGGTTCTCTGATCACGCGCAGGACCGGGGCATGGAGGTGCAGCGGGTTGCCGGCATGTGGAACAAGCTCATGACCCAGAACCTTGGCTACCCCAAGTTCGCTGCCCAGGGCGGTGACATCGGCAGCGGGGTGACCGCCCGGCTGGGATTCGCTCATGCGGATACCCTGTTTGGCATCCATCTAACGTCCATCACCCGGCCTAATCCATACCTGGGCCCCGGCTCCAGACCGGTTACGGAGGCCGAGCAGGCGCTCATCACCCAGCGGGACAAGTGGTTCGAGGATGAGGGCGGTTACAACCACATTCAGGGCACCAAGCCCCAGACCCTGGCCTATGGCCTAAATGACTCACCGGCCGGCCTGGCGTCATGGATCGTGGAGAAATACCGCACCTGGAGCGACTGCGGCGGCGATGTGGAGAAGAGCTACACCAAGGACGAGTTGTTGACCATCATCACCATCTATTGGGTGACCCAGACCATCAGTTCATCCACCCGCATGTACTTTGAGAACCAGAAGAACCTGTGGGTCATGGACAAGGACCAGAAGGTCCCGGCGCCGGCTGGCATGGCCATGTTCCCTCAGGAGATTTCCAAGCCGCCCAGGGAATGGGGCGAGCGTTCCTACGACGTGCGTCGCTGGACCGAAATGACCAGCGGCGGCCACTTTGCGGCGTTGGAAGAGCCTCAGCTTCTAGCCGAGGAAGTCCGGGCGTTCTTCCGGGATTTCAGGTAGCCCTACCGGATTTTAATCTTGAATAGGAACGGGGATGGGACGTCGGAGGCGGGACTCTGGAGATAGAGTTTCTGCGAGCCACCTTCGGTAAAGATATGGGTCGTAGTCCGGACCGGGACGATCAAGTTGGATTCGACGATGTAGCCCGCAGCGTCGGCGCTCCAGATGCCCACGGTGTCGTCGTCGACGCTGGTCAACTCGAAGGAATATGCGACGCCTTCACTGACCTCAATAACGAAGGTCTGTGATTTCCATTCGCCGTCATCGTCGTCGGAATCTGTGATGGTACCGGACACCAACTGGCCCACCTTGATCTCAGTGCCGCCACCACCGCAAGCCACCAAGGCGGTAAACATCAGACTAACCAGAGCAAGTATCAGAAGTTTCATGGTTCCCCCAAAGTGGAATTAGCGTCTCTCACTTTAACCGCATCATCGTGACGGTGAGAAGGCGTGTTGATTACGGATTCTCCAAATCTTATACTTCCAACGACCGACGACATCAGGAGAGGATCAATGGTTTCATTCGAAGAGCGCGCCCAGTTATATAAGTCAGAATCGGAGGCTTTCCAGGATTACTTGAAAGCCCTGCCCGCCGAGGCCTGGAGCAAGCAGAGTGCCTGCGACGAGTGGCTGGTCGGAGATGTTGTCGCCCACCTGGTTGGCAACTCGGAGTTTTATGCCGGGACCGTTGCCCGGGGGCTAACAGGGGAGTCATCCCCGCCTGAAGGACGCCCCGAGGCTGGAACTGGCCACCCGTCGATCAGCGCCGCCGCTCTGGCCCAGTCTTCCATAGCCGCCCGTGAGATGCTGGGTGACGATCTTCTGAGCACCTATATAGAAAAAGACAATCACCTGATCAACTTGCTCAGCGGATTGAGTCCCGAGGACCAGGCCAAGCCTTGCTACCATCCTGGCAGCATCGTGCCGGCCGGCAACTTCGTCGACCTACGCTTCAAGGAGATCGTCCTGCATCAGTGGGACATACGGTCGGCCATCGAAGAAAAAGCAGGACTTTCCGCCGCCAGCCTGGAGTCAATGGTCATCTTGATCCAGGAGTCGTTCGCCTCAGGATCGTTGCGTTGGGCCTTCTGGGCCGGCCCGGCTCTAGACCGCCCGGTCCGCTACCGGTTCGACGTCAAAACACCGGTGCCAGTGACTGCGGACATAGTGGTTGAAGGGGACAAATTCCGCTACGAAGAGGCTGCACAGGGCACGGCTGACGTGACATTCCGCTGCCACACCCACATCTTCGCCCTGCTGATGTACGGGCGTATGTCGGCCGCCGAGGCGATGGCTGCCGGGCACCTGGCCATCGACGGGGACGCCGCACTGGCAGAGCAATTCAGCCAATGGTTCAAGGGTATCTAGGGACTTACGCCCCCCTTAGGCGCTGCTACTCGTTCGTCCTGGGTTGAGCAAACGCCACCTGCATCCATATTAGCATCAGGTATTGGAGTACTCTCAGTCGGCCCTTGGCTCGACCAGATATCCAGAGTGGCCTAGATTGTTGTTTGTGGTGGAGACGGGGGAGGCATGAAACAGCCCATATTCTAGTAATATGGACTGTTGTTTTGGGTTTGATCTTGTTGGTTTTATTTTCCGCAAGGAGCAGGCTACTGCATCAGAAGCTACGGTCCCACTGGGAACTTCTGGATTCGGTTGTTGCCTAGTCCCCTAATTTTGTGATTTTGATCGTCACACTACTCGATTCCCCATCCCAAACGTCGTCGGGTTACTTACTCGCACTTGGCCCGTTTGCCCCAGGTCACACTCCTCTGTATGATGACTAGTCTCGTTAGTCCCCCTACAACTGCCTCCGATCCATTCGGCGGCAGCCCCATCACCACTGGCCGTCATTTCCAAGCGATATTTACCGGCGTCTAAAGGCCCAAAAACCATATATTCACCATATTTTAATATTTCCAACTCGTCGTATACCAAGACATCTATGCCGAGAGCATTGCATGCCGTGCTGAACAAAATAGCGGTTACAACGACAATTAAGGCCGCCGTACGATTAATCCTATACAAATTGCACACACACATAACGACGACTTTTTAATGGAATCACCAGCTCTCGGTCGGAAGGTGTAAGGCTGGGAACATGACTCGTCTGCGGACGAAGTATCGTCGAACGGGCTCCACTATGGCGTTATCCGATACCATAAATATATTTCTTTAGTATCTAACCAAGCTGACTGGTTACCAAACCTCATCCGATAGGTGCCATTCTGAGACGGCTGAAACTGACCAGTAGACTTATCGTCTAGAACTAACCCAACGACACTATCGCCGTCTGGCCCTATTACCGAGAAATCCACTGCGTTACCGTCGCGTTCCCAAAAATGATAAGCCAATGTTTCACCTGGCTGGAGCCAATAATCTAAGAACTGCTCATCTCCGGCTCCAACAGTTTGATAATGATAGGCTCCCAGCGATACCTCTCCTTCGTAAAGGTTATCGTTTCTTAGGAACCTAACCTTCACTACATCTCCTCCGGATAACCCTGCGAATAACCCGCTCAATTGGTCAGTTGTCTCAACGGGCTCGTCATTTATTAAGGTGATCACGTCTCCCGATTGTAGTCCCAAGGCATCTGCAGCCGAGTTCGGGATAGGGTCTTGAGTCAGCAAATGACCACGAATGGTCGCATCCCGATAATCCGCTAGGTATATCCCTAATTTACCGGTGCCATAGGGGTGCGGAATCGTGGTCAGTATCGGCGTAGGTATGAACACAGGAGCAGGTGTAGGCGTCGGCGTAGGTATGAACACAGGGGCAGGTGTAGGCGTCGGCGTGGGGACCGGAACTGGTGTGTACGAACAATATGCGTTATCAATCTTGCAAGCCGTGGCATATGCATCGTTAGCATTAGTAGGTTGTCCCAACTCTCTGAACGCGTCGCCTTTGCGTTCGGCAGCCCTTGCCTCATTCGGATTGAGTTGCAGGGCTTTATCGTAATCTCCGATAGATAGTTGATATTTGAGGTGGTCTGGGAAAATTGAACAGGTAGCTAAGATAGAGTCCCGCTCCGCGAATTACAGAAATAGAGGAGCAGGATATGAAGCAGACACGGAAGAAGTGAGGTGGTCCCGGTTATCTGAACAACAATGAGTCTAAATTAAGAGAGTCTTCCGCTGCCAGGGGCGCGGTCTGGATTTCGGGTATTAGATCCCCTTTTGGGCCTTCTGCCTCTTCCCTCGGCTGCCCTTGTTGGAACGCTTCCTGGGGTGTCCGGTAGCCTAAGGCCTGGTGGGGGCGCTCCCGGTTGTAGAAATCCAGATATGCCCCGATACCCTGCTTGGCTTCAGTCCTGTCCTTGTACGCCTTCAGGTACACCTCCTCGTATTTGATGCTGCGCCACAACCGCTCCACGAAGATGTTGTCTAAGTAGCGCCCTTTGCCGTCCATGCTGACTTGGATGCCCCGTTCCAACAGTGCCCCAGTGAAGGCTGCGCTGGTGAACTGACTGCCTTGGTCGGTGTTGAATACCTCCGGCTTCCTCTTATTCAAGGCTTCTTCCAGAGCTTCGACACAGAAGTCCGCCTCCAGGGTATTAGATAGCTTCCAGGTCAGCACGTACCGGCTGTGCCAATCCATGATGGCGACCAGGTACAGAAAGCCCCGGGCCATCGGAATGTAGGTGATGTCTGAGGTCCATACCTGGTTGACCCGGTCGATCGTCATTCCCCTTAGCAGGTATGGGTAGACCCGGTGCTCCGGCGTGGGTCTACTGGTGTTGGGACGCCGATACACTGCCTCTAGACCTGCCAATCCCATCAAACGCCGGGTCTTGTCACGACCTACCGGCCTATCCTGACCTCCCAGCCAGACCTTCATCCGCCTAGAACCGTAGAATGGGGTCTTCATGTATTGGCGGTCCATCAAGGCCATCAGATCAAGGTCTCCTGCCCTGGCCGGCGTGGGCCGGTAGTAGACCGAGCCCCGGCTGATGTCCAACAAAGAACATTGGCGAACCAGAGATAACTTAGAGCCCTGCCGGTCGATCATGGCCTGCCGGCTCTTTCGGCTCATAGACCGGACCTTTCCGCCAAAAAATCCCTTTCCACCTTCAGTTGACCGATATGACGGTAGAGCTGGGATATCTGGATATCCTTGGCCTTCTCCTCCGACTTCCTGTCAGTGCCAAATAGCGCCGGAGCCCCCTCCAGCAAGGCCTTTCTCCAGGTGTGTATCTGACTCGGGTGTACTTCGAACCGACTGGCCAACTGGGCAATCGTTTCTTCCCCTAAAAAGGCGGCCAAAGCCACCTTGGCTTTGAAAGCTGGGCTGTGTTTCTTCCGTGTCTGTCTCATGTCCTGCTCCTTTATTTCTGCCATTCTAGGAGCGGGACTCTCTCTTAGCTACCTGTTCAATTTTTCCAGACCACCTCAGAAGCACAGCCCAGCTTTCAAAGCCAAAGTGGCCTTAGCTGCGTTCTTGGGGGAGGAGACGATCGCCCAGTTAGCCAGCCGGTTCGAAGTACACCCGAGTCAGATACACACCTGGAGAAAAGCCCTTGTAGAGGGTGCGCTAGGGTTGTTTGGCACCGGCCAGAAGTCGGAAGAGAAGGCCAAGGATATTCAGATCTCCCAGCTCTATCGGCACATCGGTCAACTGAAGGTGGAAAGGGATTTTTTGGCGGAAAGGTCCGGTCTATAAGCCGAAGGCAGCGGCAGGCCATGATCGACCGGCAGGGCTCTAAGTTATCTCTGGTTCGCCAATGTTCTTTGTTAGACTGAGGTGGGCCCGGTTTTTCGGACAGGTAGCTAAGTGAGGTTTCCGCTCCTAGAATACCCACAGCTGTTGCTGTGAAGAAGGAGTGGGACATGTCGAAAGAGCGGAGGAAACACAGCCCATCATTCAAGGCCAAGGTAGCCCTGGAAGCGATCAAGGGCGAGGCGACGGTGGCCCAACTGGCCGCCCGGCACGAGGTCCATCCCGGACAGATACAGGCCTGGAAGAAGGGCTTGCTGGAAGGAGCGTCCGGCGTCTTCAACGGGAACCAGGACAAACGCCAGAAGTCAGATGAGGACCTCGTGGTCCGGCTCTACCGGCAGATCGGCCAACTGAAGGTTGAGCGGTCCTTCCGAGGAAGGATTGGCGGAGAGGTCCGGTCCATGAGCCGGGAGCGGCGGCGGGGGATGGTGAACCGTCGGCACCAGATGTTGTCTACAGTGCGCCAATGCGCCTTGCTGGGAATCAGCAGATCCAGTGTCTACTACCGGCCCAGGGGCCCTTCCCAAATGGACCTGGCCCTCATGAGGTGGATTGACCAGCAATACTTAGTCACGCCCTTTTACGGGTCAAGACGCATGAGAGTCTGGCTGGGCAGGCAGGGTCACTCGGTAAACCGGAAGCGGGTTCGGCGTCTGATGCAGACCATTGGACTACAGGCTGTCTACCGTAGGCCTCGGACCAGCCAGCCATCCGGCACTAGAGCACAAGGTCCATCCCTATCGCTGAACGCCTACAGACTCTCTCTTCGCTGCCTGTTCAATTTTCCCAGACCACCTCAAATATAAGATTAAATGATTTACATCTAGTTCTCGTAGGCATTTATTTAAGAACTCGAGGCAGGCAAATTTTCAGGCAAATTTCTTTCCCAATCAGGCAGCAATGGGACTTTGGGAGATGGCAATAATACTGCCGATATAAGAGCGATTAAACTAAAACTTAAGGACATGAGCAAAGGTGCCATATACGTCCCTGTCAAATCCCACATAACCCCAGCAACAAACGGGGCCGCTCCCATTCCAAAACCACTTCCGACGCTTTGCCAACCGTATAAACTTCCTTGAGGTACGTTCCCGTAATACTGGCGGTTCGCAATGGGGAAAGTAGGGACCTCACAACTTTGGCCTATAC
>Ga0209089_10000162_pt1 | contig 60928 bp, 48 predicted proteins | sample ArcticOcean_MG_C_FD_187431 | JGI IMG/M metagenome (GOLD analysis project Ga0209089, IMG submission 187431) | Marine microbial communities from western Arctic Ocean - ArcticOcean_MG_CB2_150 (SPAdes) (version 2) | ecosystem: Environmental > Aquatic > Marine > Oceanic | place: Arctic Ocean: Canada...
ATTGATTTTCTCCGACTCTCCTTCTTGAGCCTTTTTCATCAAATTGGGGTCTGCAAGGAAAGGTCGAGCCATAGAAATCATATCTGAACATCCATCTTTAAGTGCCTTCTCACAATCTACAGGGTCGTTAAAGCGATTGGTGGTAATTAGGGGGATCCCCAACTTTCCCATGAGTCGTTTAGTTACAAAAGCAAAACCGCCTCGAGGAACCATCGTCGCAATTGTAGGAATCCTCGCCTCATGCCAACCAATTCCAGTATTAATTACATCTGCCCCTGCAATCTCAATATCCTTAGCCAGGTGCTCAACCTCTTCCCAAGAGCTTCCTCCATCTACCAAGTCCAACATGCTTAACCTGTAAATAATCAAAAAATCTGGACCCACAGCTTCTCGTATGCGCCTAACTATATCTTTGGGAAATTGGATTCTGTTTTCGAAACTCCCTCCCCACTTATCTGTTCTGTGGTTCGTCTCCGATGCAATAAATTCATTAATTAAATATCCCTCCGACCCCATTACTTCCACCCCACTATATCCAGCTCTCTTTGCTAAGACCGCTGTCTTTACGAAATCTTTTATAGTCCTTTCTACTCCTCTTGAAGAAAGCGCTCTGGGCTTAAATCTATTTATGGGAGCTTTGATAGCTGAAGGGGCCACATTAAATGGTGTATAGGCATATCTCCCTGCATGGAGGATTTGCATAACTATATTTCCTCCTTCTGCTTTTACAGCATTAGTTATCACTCTGTGCTTCGCAACATGAAAGATATTTGATAGCCTTGCTCCACCGAAAATAGTCACCCCAGCTCTATTCGGTGAAATCCCCCCCGTTACGATAAGCGCCACTCCTCCCTTAACTCGATCTGCATAGAATCTAGCGAGGTGTTTAAAGCCTCCCTTTTCTTCTTCTAGACCAGTATGCATTGACCCCATTATGACTCTATTTGAAAGCGTCAATGAGCCAAGTTTTATTGGTGAAAAAAGTAGGGGAAATTTATTTACTTTATGCATCTGCTTTTATAGGTTTTTATTCAAAATCACGAAATCTATCTACAAAGTCATCGCGAAGACCACTCCTAGAAACCTGCATTTTGATGAACTTCTCAGTAATCGGATGTGTTAACACTTTCTCCTTAGGCTTAAGTTTATTCCAAACCTCCATAAAGTACATGTCATTGGTCTCGAAATTCAGGAAAGTATCGTATTCGAAGAAATACCAATGTCCCTCACTTATATGAAAATACACTCTTAACTCGTCGCGACTCCTTCCCCGAACTAACTCTACCCTTCCTGGCATCGTTCTAAATACAGCGTCATCTCCTATTGTTGCGATACCTATTTTAGAAGTAGAGATGAATGCATCTTCAAATGGATCATACGCCAGCTCAAGCCCTGTGAGCATCATCGTAAACCTCACTTCTTTAGGCACCTTTTTATACGTTCCTTCCCTCGACAATTCTCTAAGAGCATTGTCAGCCACTTCCATCCCTGCAATCTCTCTTAATGCATATTCATAATTTGTAGAACTGAAATCAAGCGGTGTCGCAACGGAAGCATTTGTGAGTTGCTCGGCCAAATGGGATTCTAAATCTTTAGACATATACATATTTAAAGCAAGAGACCCTCGCATCTCGATCTTGCCAGACTCACTTCCCCAAACATCACCCACAAATGTGTGGTCAATAATACTCAAATCTAGAGGCAGAGTAGTCGAGCCTGAGGATAATACTCCACAGCCTTCGATTGGGAGTTCAGTTAATGTCCCTGGAAGATTAGGGTTGCGAAATTTCTCATCAGTAGAAACAACATACCTAGAATTTGCTTTGTCAAACCTTAGATTTCCCTCAGGTTTAAAAATCTCTATATCTCCTCTGTCTGGCTTCTTCGTAAAGAAACCAGCATACGCATCGAAAGGCGAATCATCAGATAGAATTACACCCACTCCTAAATGTGACATCATCATTTCTTTAACTACTGAATCTACAGGTATTGCTACATCTACAGGGTCTATCACACCATTAAACCGTATCCACTCACGTCTAAATTTATCACATTCGAAAGCAAGTCTTGTCCCTCCCTCAAATTCTAAATTCTTTCTATTGGCTTGAAGGGCTACTTCCCCCGTGAACTCAAAGTAAGGACTTAAATAAAACTCCTGATCAATTTCAATATCGCCCTGAGCATATGTAGTATATGACTCATCAACTGCGATATTTTTGAAAAATATAGGCCAATCTATTCCCACAGCATCTTTATATAGATATGAGCCTGATGCTTGGTAATCTAAGCGTCCTCTCACAAGGACTTTCGAATCGAAAAATCTGTGGTAACGAGAGACATCGTTAGCATAAATTTGGGAATTAAGCAACATGTCCATCGCAGCATCTCTCCTTATTGTTACGTTTCCGCTATCAGGCCAAATCTCAGCATCTGCAACTGCCATAGCTCTTACATCTCTACACATAACCACCGCTTCTTCTACCATGTACAATGCTTTTGTACACGAAAAATGAAGGGAGTCCTGGCCTGGGTGGACGGAAAAGAAATTTGAATGAGATCGGTCGGCCAAGTCTGAAAATAAGAGTTCTTCGTTTTCAGAGAAAGAGTTTTCCAATTCAATTTGGTCATCATCCATAAACCAAGTAAACCTATCCATCTCACAGATGTACCTCACAGCCGGCAAAGCAATTTCAGTAACTCCTTCGTGAGAAACGAATTCACCAGCACGCCTATCGAAATTCACATTTGCATTCACATTTTCCGTTTCAAAAGCGAGAGCGTTTAAATCGTTCCCTGTAATCTCGAAGTGCGCGGTATCAGCCAAGATAGCCCTTTCTTTCATGTTAAACAACTTAGATGTTAGGAAGGCGTCCTCGAATTCGAACTCGCCATTAGCCGTCATACCCGACTTACTCAAATGAAGCTCACCTCCAAGCAACACATCATCATTAAAACACTTTAACCTGCTTAAATCAGACCTTACGTCGAGGACTGGATCACCAGATTGTATATTTCTATTGAGGGTAAATTCTGTAGAAGTCGCGAAGACCTCAGGCACATGTTCATAAGAAGCATTGTTGATATACTCACTCGTATTTCCGAATGCCGAGTCTGGAACTAACACCATGTCCTCACCTCTCAAATTAGAAGTCAGGAATTCTATTTCGCCAGTCCCTTGAAGACCGTTCATGTTGAGCTTTAAATCTGCGTATATAGTTCCCAAACCTAAGAAAAGTGGAAATCCTTCAGGTGGACTACTGGCTTCTATCCCTAAAGAAAAGTCATCCATCAGTATTAGATCGACTTCGAGATTAGGAATAATTCCATCTGCTAAAAGCTCTCCTGTGAAGCTCATATTTGCCTTCATAAAATTGTCCAAGCTATCTATAGCGAAAGGATCTAAAGCGTACCTGAACCTATTTCTATGGTAAGCACCTTTATGTATGCTCTGTGAGTCGTAGTAAACATACGAAGGTTTAACACTGTTAAGAACTGGATAGTGAGTGTAAAGCTCTGATTTCCACCCGGAGCGATTTGATGGGTGGTCCAACTCTATGGTCCCAGAAATACCATCTATTGAGTTTCTTACTAACCTGGTCTTGGGATTACCATCCACACCCTTCTCCCCTTCAACTTCTGCTCGAATATGCATCTCATCTACAGCGTTTAATTCAATTGTGAAATCGTCATAGTTAAACTTAAAGTTCTTTCCATTAAACTCGAAATTACCTGCCTTTACACGTCCACCAAATGTGAAATCTCGATTTTCAGACATTTTGATATATCCGTTTTTAGGAGACACCACTACGTTTTGGGCTTCGCTTAGTTTAAAGCTTGAAAGACCTTTAATTTCAAGTGTTTTGTCTACTAAACCAAGCTGAGCGTTAACTCCGTTTGGAACTTCAGAACGGAAAGCAAGAACGTCATAATCTATAAGAAGTCTATTGCATTGTAGGTGATTCTCGGCTTTAGGTAACCATTCACACCAGTAATCCGTCTCATCGTAAGTAACGTAACCTTCAAGGGCTAAGTTCATCAATATTAATCTAGATTGAACAACGCTAAGTTTTAGGAAAGATGCATACTCAGAAGCGTAGAAACCAGAAAAAGGATTGCTGTGGACAAATCTACCCAGTTCAACAAGTGGATTAATTAAAGCTTGGCCAATCATATTGTCAAACGTTCTCTTGTCGAAATTTGCATGAGATCTGAAAATCCCCACGGCACGACTCGATGGAACTATAGCCCCTAAATCTATAGTTCTACCACCAATTTTCCAAGTCATCGCCTCTACATGAAAATCAATTTTGTGGTATGAATCGGAAAACGCCTGTAGCCCTACTCCATCTTCATCTCTGATAACGCGAAGCCTCTTTCCTATATCATCGTATCTAACTACGATACTTGGATGATAAATACTATCCTTATCCAAGTAAATAGATATCGTTGACTTTGTAGCTGACAAACCATCACGAGTAAACAACATCTCATCTACGAAGCAGCGAACAAAGAGTGTGTCATTGTTGTAGATTTTTAAATAACCCGGGGTGTCACCTATAGACGTTCCACTTAGCTTAGATCCTTTGACCACAATACCCCCCACAAAATCCATGTTGGGGAAGATATTTACAAGCTCTAACTTCTCTTCCTTTGATTCAAACCTAGGGTAAGTTTGCTCTTGAATCGATCTCGTGGCTTTGACTTTAAAATCTAGTTTGCCTTCTATTGCATCATCGAAAAGATTCGTGTGAAAAGTAACTGGGTATGCTGAAAAGTAACTTCCCGAAAGCTTCACCTCGTAATCATTTAACTCGACGAACTGTAGGCTATCGACAAATGTTGTTCCTTCCCAATTCACGAACCCTCCCTCACCCTTCCATTTAGATAAGGTCGGTAAAAATACGCCCGCCGTTTGTCTTATTCTTGATGTGTCACCATTTAAAGTACAAACTAGTGATCCATCGGTGAATTTTACATAAGGCAAAGAATCTATTCCCAACTCCATTTCACCCCCATCGAAATGCCAGCCTGACAAACCCTCATTCGCTATTGATCCATTTTTAAAAAGCTTAGATGAAATCTCAAGGTATTTATTGAGTTTTTTCCTCCACCTCTTATTTTCAGACATAGCTGTTATTTGGGCGTGCCAATCTCCCCAAAGAACAGAATCCATTCCTGTATCAAGCAGCTCAGAAACCCCCCTCAAATATCCAATAATTCCAGAGGAGTTCTTGAGGTGAATGGACTGGAGTTGTAAGGTCGTTGAAATGATTGTGTCCTGAATCGACTTAGGCGTAGAAGATCTTAAAAGCTGATTAGTGAACACTTTACGCAACCAAGCTGAATTCTTAGCATCCCCTTTAGCGAAGTCATTTTGAAGTTCCTTCGCAAAGGATATAGCCGATGGCAAAGAATCTCTAGCTGGGATGTCTGACTGAGCAGACCCTTCAAGCGAGATTGACCAAATAAAAAACATCGCTGCAATTGCTATTACAGACTTTGACGTGTATAAAGAATTTGTTCCTCGCATCAACCTACAATGTAGTAAGTCATGGATGAGTTTATGCTATAACTGCTACTCGGGTTTCACACAAATAATACACGCCCAACCCTCACTATCCTTAACCTCTTCAATACGCCACCCAAGCCCTTCTATCACTCTTTGCAAAACAGGCACATCTCCAGCAAAGAATCCTGACAAAGCGATTCTGCCTCCAGGCCTCAAGACTTTGTCATAAGATGCCATATCCTGCACTAAAATATTCCTGTTTATGTTAGCAAGAATAACATCATTGACAGGAGTCCCTTGTAAATTGGAAGCGTCGCCACAAACCACAACAAGACTATCATCTACTACAGAAAAGCCATTCAATTCAGCGTTTTCTATCGTGTTTGAGTAGGCTCCCTCTTCAATATCTATCGCTAGTACTGAAGCTGCTCCAAGCTTCAATGCTGCGATTGCTAACACCCCGGTTCCGCAACCCATATCTAATACCGTCAGCCCCTTGACTTCTAGATCTAACAAAGTGTGCATCATTAAAAGTGTCGTATCGTGGTGTCCAGTCCCGAAAGACATATGTGGCACGATAACAACATCTAAAAAACCCTTTCCTATCTTTTCCGGCAAACTGTGGAATGGTGCTCTTACTATGGCTCTTTCACCGACATAAACGGGCTCGTAATTTGCTTCCCATTCTGCATTCCAGTTTCTTGTCTTTATTATACTTTCAGACCAAACAACCTCAGCCAATCCCTTCAATCTTACTTTAACATCTAAAAGCTCAGACCTATCTTCAAATTGCTCGGGAATATATGCTGTCAGACCTTCATCTGTGAGTTCGAATACCTCGAAATCCAACTCTGAAAGCCAGGCAATAGCAACCTCACGTGCCGGAAGCAAAGGCGTAAACTTAATGTCAAGTTTAAGGTAGTCTGTGCGTATAAACTCTCTGCTCATTTAACTTAAAACTGTTTAATCAAAGACTTGAATCAGCTTTTATAATTAACTGAAAATCAGATGTATCTAGCGAAGCGCCACCAATAAGACCTCCATCTACATCAGGGCTTCTGAAAATCTCGTCAGCATTAGACGACTTACAACTTCCGCCATATAAAATAGAAGTTTTAAATGCGGTATCTTCATCAAACCTATCAGCGAGGTAAGATCTAATAAAACTATGCATTTCCGCTGCCTGAGCAGCAGATGCAGTTCTCCCAGTCCCAATAGCCCAAATAGGTTCATATGCAACCACCACGCCTGCCATTTCCTCTGAGTTAACACCCTCAAAGGCAGAGACAAGCTGTGCTTTAATAATAGACTCCTGACTTCCCTCATCTCTCGAAGCAAGGTTTTCACCACAGCAAAGCACCACGCCTAGACCAGCATCAATACATCTACGAACTTTTTTAGCAACTATTTCATCTGACTCACCGAAGTCAGCTCTCCTTTCAGAGTGCCCCACTAAAGCAAAATCAACCCCACAAGAAACAAGCATATTAGCAGTAAACTCACCAGTAAAGGCGCCATCAGAATACGCACTAACTTGTTGTGCTGCAATGAGTATCCCGCTACGTTCACTGCCTGAGAGCTCAGACAAGTAAGGAGCTGGAGGAGCTATCATTACCCTCACGTCTTTAGGCATAGAACCCATAGCTTCACCCATTACAGCTATCCACTCACGGGCCTCAGTTATAGATTTGTTGCTTTTCCAGTTTCCTGCTACGATATTTCTCATCTTAGATATCTGATATTTGTGCAAATATGCCTCAGACAGATTCAAAATCCACCATCAATTCCACTCTCAAGAAGATTTGGGGTTTTGACGCGCTGAGAAAGTTCCAGGTTGCCCCTGTATCAGCCCTCACTTCAGGCACAGACGTAATCGCTCTTTTACCTACTGGCGGTGGAAAATCCTTATGCTTCCAGCTCCCAGCCCTCGTGCGTGGTGGGCTATGCATTGTGATTTCCCCTCTCATCGCCCTCATGGAAGACCAAACCAACCAACTCAAACTTTTAGGCGCACGTGCGGCATCTCTAACTGGAGACAGAAAAAACATTGATAGAATTCTAAACAATGCCAGTGTAGGTGCATTAGACTTCCTATACCTTTCTCCCGAAAGACTCAAGGATCCGCTTTTCATAGCTCAGGCTCCCCTACTCGACGTAAGAACCATAGCCATTGACGAGGCACATTGCATTTCACAATGGGGGCACGATTTCAGGCCTGAGTTCAGAAATATAAGCGTTCTAAAATCCTACTACCCAACAGCTGTTCTAGGCGCATACACCGCAACTGCCACAAATGAAGTTCTCGCTGATATCGCAACCCAACTAAAGATCGACTCCGGGTGCATCCACACCACCTCGATGAGAAGGCAAAACCTTGAATTTGAAGTCAGCACTTGGGGCGATACTGAAGAAGAGATATTACTTCTAGCACGCGAACTCAAGGGATCTGGACTTCTTTATGTCAAGACACGAAACGATGCCGATCGCTGGGCGACAAGACTGTCCTCTGTGGGACTGTGCGCAACCTCATTCCATGCCGGCCTTGAAAAAAATATCAAACAAAAACGCCAGCGAGATTGGATTTCAGGTAAGGTGTCTATCATGGCCTGCACATCCGCATTCGGAATGGGTATTGATAAAGCGGACGTAAGGTGGGTTTTACACGTCGGCGCTCCCGCAAATCTGGAGAGCTACGTCCAAGAAGCAGGACGAGCTGGTCGCGATGGCAATCCCTCTCGATGTATCTTATTCCAAGGAGCACGGGATTTAAAGAAGAGTGAGGAGAGAAACAAGGAGATGTTCCCATCCCTTAAAACGATTCAAAATATTTACCAAAGCCTTGCTAATCAAGGAAAAGTAGCAATAGGCGACACCCCAATCGAGCCCACTAACATTAACATTAAAGAGTCTGCAAAAAATTCTAGATGCACGACTTCAGAGGTTTTGGCTTCGCTGTCTTTTTTAAATAGTGCCGGCCACATAGAGTTAATTAAAAACCACAGAAGTTCTTTAGGGAAAGTAAAGTGGTTAGGAGGTAGAAATAGCATTGTGAATGAGACGACACATCCAACCGACGTACTCGCATCTTACTTAATGAGAATAGGGCTTGATATGGAACCTATTTCAACTTCGGCAAAGAAACTCGGAAGTGAGCTAGGCTTATCTGAGAACGTTATTGATTCTGCGTTGAGAACCTTGGACGCTCAAGGTCGATTAGAGTGGATGCCTCAGGCAGCAGAGTATGAGGTTGTTTGGCCTTCAGGGAGAATTAACGCCAGAAAAATCACCTTACCTTCCTCGGTTTATGCCGACAGGAAAGATTCCGCAGAAAAAAAATGGAGCGCCATACAAGCATTTATTTCAACTGAAGGATGCCGCTCTGAGCTTCTCGATTTATACTTCAGCGACGAACCCGTGAGTCCATGTGGAGTTTGTGACAACTGCACCTGGAGCCTTAGCAAAACTGAAGAAAAACTCTTAAACATACTTAGGAAAACTCACCCTGAAGGGGTAGATGCCTTCAATCTCATACGCAAATTTAAAGCAGGCCACAAAGGCGCTGTTTCTAACATTTTAAGAAAACTCTTAGACGGAGGAAAAATCCGAACTAAAGGCACCGACGTTTACGTAATTTCGCCGAATGAATAACCCCAGCTACCCCACGATTACGATAAAGCCTAAGAGACAGGAAAGTATTCTACGTCGTCACCCTTGGGTTTTTAGTGGTGCAATTAAAAAAGTAGAAGGAAAACCTGGGGCTGGCGATTGGGTGAAAGTGATTGCTAACAAGGGGGCGCTTCTAGGTTGGGGTCATTTCTCACCTGGTACTTCTATCGCTATCCGCATGCTCACTTTCGTTGAGGACAAGCCAGACGATCAGTGGTGGATTGATAAGATAAAGGAGGCTATCAGCGTTAGGGAAATGCTTGGTCTTATAGAAAGTGATACGAATAACACCTGCAGGCTCGTTCATGCTGAGGGAGATGGATTGCCTGGGCTTATCGCAGATTTCTACGCTGGAGTTTTAGTTATCCAGTGCCACACTCCTGGCATGCACAACGTCATCAAACTTCTTTGCTCTGCTTTCTCTGAAGCGCTTGGAGACAAGCTCGTAGCGGTTTATGATAAAAGCTCTAAAGCCCTTGCTAAGCATGGCGGGACGGTGAGTGAGGATGGTGTGGTTTGGGGTAAAATGCCTATGGAACACTACGCTACTGAGCATGGACATAAGTTCAATATAGATTGGGAGAAAGGGCAGAAAACTGGTTTTTTCATAGACCAAAGAGAAAACCGCAAGCTTCTCGGCCATTACTCAAAGGATAAAAAGGTCCTCAATGTTTTCAGCTACACAGGAGGTTTTTCTATTTACGCAATGAAAGCTGGAGCAAAGGAAGTGCACAGCCTTGACAGCTCAGCGAGAGCGCTTGAAGTTTGTGAAGAAAATGTTGCTTTAAACTCTCTAAACATTGATGAGCACAAGAGCTTACAAGAAGAAGCTGTAGCGTATTTAAAGTCTGACCTTAGCGAATACGATATTATCATTCTCGACCCTCCAGCTTTTGCAAAGCGAGCATCGGCGAGACACGCAGCCGTTCAAGGATACAAGCGAATCAACCTTCGCGCTATCGAATCTATGAAACCCGGCTCTTTGTTATTTACTTTCTCTTGTAGCCAAGCTGTCGATGAGAAGCTGTTTACCAACACAATCATAGCTGCTTCTATACAGGCAAACAGAACCGTGAGAATCCTTCACCGCTTAACACAGCCAGCTGATCACCCCGTTAGTGCATTCCACCCAGAGGGAGCCTATCTAAAAGGACTTGTGCTCAGAGTGGACTAGAGAGGTCTTAGACAAGCTTAAGACAAGCCTAAAAGTCAGGGCTGAAGCATTCCTTTTTTCCAAGCTCCACTTTTAGATTTAGTGTAAACCACTCTATCGTGTAAACGCGAAGCTCTCCCCTGCCAAAACTCTACTCTTTCGAAAGTTATCCTATATCCTCCCCAATGTGTAGGCCTTTCAATTTTTTCTACTCCATCAAATCGAGCTTTTATCTCATCATAAGATTTAGTCAGTTGATCTCTTGAATCTATTGGCGAGCTCTGATCAGATACCCAAGCGCTTAATTGACTTTCTCGGGGCCTTGTATCAAAGTACAAATCGTTTTCTTCTTCAGAAACCTCTGTCACCACACCCGTTAAGCATACCTGCCTCTCCATCTCAGCCCAAAAAAACGTTGCTCCCGCTTTAGCATTGCTCCTCAAATCCTTACCCTTACTGCTGTTTTTATTCGTGTAAAAAACCATCGACTCTCCTTCTATAGCTTTCACTAAAACCGTCCTGCCCTTAGGAAACCCATTAGATGTAACCGTCGATAAACAAAATGCATTTGCATCGGGGACGTTTGACTTTAAAGCCTCACTTATCCAGGCAGAAAGCTGTTGAGCCGGAGAATCCGCCAAATCCTGCATACGCATTTTCCCCTTCACATAATCCTTTTTAATCGAGTGTATATTTTTCATCTAACGAAAATATTAAGCCAAATATCTCTTGCTATGACACAAATCAAAATTCTTAGAGTTCTTTAGCTATTAGAATTTCAGTCCAAACCTCAACACCATTCACATCCTTCACAACAATCTCAAGAGACCTATTCTTTCTCGGACCTGAGAAGTTAAGTTCAGCAAAGTTTCTAAAAGGCACGGTAGTTCCATCAATTCTCAAATCGTTAGGCTCATCTGAATTATCGTAAGCGCTACTTGTAAGTGGAGAAACTGTCAAATCATGAATTACGGCACCTCCCTCTAACTCTATTCGGCTCATATCAGTACAATGCCTATCACCTGTCAAGAATACCACACCGTGAATATGCTCCTCCTCTATCCTGTCTATAATCTCTTGTCTTTCTGGAAAGTTTGCCATATTTTCATGACGCTCTGCAGTATTTAAAAACTGACCTCCCACAGCGACCATCTTAAATGGAGCTTTACTTTTATTTAACGCTGCAATCAACCAATCTATTTGTTCATCTCCGAGCACATGTATATCCTGAGTCCTATTGTTGTGATGTATCCTTTGGGACCTATTGTCTAACAAAAAGAACTCCACATCGTTAAACCTAAATGCAGTAGCAATATTGTTTGCTCCTGAAGGCGCTCCGTAACTCGGGTTAGCCCAAAATGTTTTAAACGCATCCTGAGCCCAGTCTCTATGAACCCAACTGGCATCAGCATCGTTGGGGCCAAAGTCATGGTCATCCCAAATCGCATAGTTGGGACAAGCCTTCAAAAGGTCTTGTATTTCCGGTACAGCCCGAGTGTGAGTGTAACGATACAGGTACCCTGAATAGCTTTGGACATCCACCTCCCTCAGATAAACGTTATCACCTAACCACAACATCATGTCCGGCTCAGCAGCTACAATAGACTCAAAAACCTCATATTCCCCACCATAACCGCGCCCTGGTCTATCATATATAGAATCATTAATAAACGTGCAACTTCCAATTACAGCCTTAAACTCAGGAGGGTCCATTCTATAATCCCACAACACCTGAGTGTCGATATTAATTGTATCTCCAATTGCTTCACCGTTTGCAACCAGCACAGCACTGTAGCTACTCCCTGGATCTAACCCGCTCAATTCAAACTGCGCACTAAACGCTGTCTTTGAATCCGCCCACTTCCTATCAGAACTCCCAGCAGATTCTTCATCTCCTTCTTTCCAGTATGATACACTTAAATCAGCAGCATTATCTACTTGAGCCCAAACCTGAGCCGACCTCATACTAACATGACCTATCATCGGCCCGCTAATTAATTCTGGAGTAGGTTTTTCACAACAATCTGAAGTAGCATCTGCACATCCTGCTAAACTTACGAGTGTGAAAACGAGCGCCGTTGTGTAAGCCAATTGATTAACAAGTCGGTTATTCATCAGTAAATTGTTTATTAAACCTGTGTATAATTATAACTTCAAAAATAGCGCATAAAAAAAGAGGGAACTCGAAAGTTCCCTCTTTAAATGAGATGTTTCTTTAAGAAATTATCTTAGAAATTATCTTAGAAATTATCTTAGAATTTCTCTGAACTACTTTGTTCTACTCTTAGCGAGTAACAACGAAGTTAGTTGCTTGAGAGAAGTCCTTATGAACAGCAGTCAATGTGTAAGTACCAGCAGCTAAAGCGTGCTTGATAACAAGACGGTTACCACCTATAACATCTTGCTGGCTGTACTCAGAAGTAAGAACAATCTTACCTGTAAGATCAGTAGCTTCAATGATGATGTTTTGGTCACCTAATACTAACTCAGTGTCAAACTGCATAGAGAATGAAGACTCAAATACTGGGTTAGGGAACACGTTGAACTTAGAATCATTAGCGATACCTGTAAGACCGTCAGTAACAGCTCCTTCACAAGAACCATCGTTGTAAGTAGCGTCAGAACTGTAATTAGCAGCATCAACGTTAGTACATCCGAAAACCTGAGCGTCTGTAGTAGAGAATGTCAAGTCGTGAGCTCTCCAAGTTCCACCTTCGCCATCACGGCCTTGTAGGTTAAGAACTCCAGTAGCTGTTCCGTCAGTAGTAAGTTGCAGAAGAAGCACCTTGTTACCAACTTCAGCAGCAGCTTGAACATCAGTAGGAACTACAAACCAAGCTCCGTCAGTAACAGTAAGTTCGTTACCAGCTAAGAAGTTTGTGTAATCAATTCCAATAGTCCATAGGTTATTGTTCTCGCTGTTATCAGCTCCTACAGTTACCCAGCTATCAAAAGCTAGACCTTGATCAATACCTACAATCGCTTCGTTCACGTCAAGTGAAGAAGAAGATCCGTACTGGTGCTGGAAGAAAGATCCAGTTGTTGCTACGTTTAACACGTGCTCTTCAGCAGCGAAAATCGCGTGAAGTGAGTGTTGTGCTGAAGGAAGTACTGCGTAAACACGGTATGTGTTTCCAGGTACAATTCCTCCATTGTCTACAGCTTCAACTACCAACTCTACGTTGTTAGCGCTAGCTCCGAAGCCCATTAAAAGGGCTGCTGTCATTGCAAAAAGATTCTTCATTTGAATGGGTTTATTATTATCTTAATTATTTATTTTTCAATTTTATATAAAAGTCTTCATCAGACTTGCGCATAAAGATAGGGCATTCTTCTCTAAAAACATAATCCTTTTTAAAGGAGTTTGTAAATTATTGTTCGATGAACCTGTATTTATAATCGATGAACACACATTATTGTATTGTTATTCATAGGTAAGACGTTACATAACGCAAAAGGTTGCACATAGATTTAGGAACAATAAAAATAGCTTAAATACTTGATAAATTAAGAAAAGTTAACCTTTATTTGAATCTCAACTATCATCTTCTCTTACCTAACTTGCATCGAGAAAAGCAAATAACATGAAAAAGTTAGGGAATTTAGTGGCGGATAGATGGGTTGAGGGTGGTGGTGATGGGAGTACCTTATATAATGCGATTACAGGAGAAGCTATTTCTACCGCGTCTACCCAGGGGCTAGATATCGCTAAAATGTATGATTTTGCAAGGGAAACTGGTGGGCACGCGTTGCGTAAAATGACTTTCCAGGAAAGAGGACGAATGATAAAGGCGTTGGCGCTTCACCTTCATTCTAAAAAGGACTCCTTTTATAAAGTGAGTTCTGCAACCGGTGCGACAAAGGTTGATAGCTGGATTGACATTGAGGGTGGAATAGGTAATTTGTTTGCAAACGCTTCGCTAAGACGCAAGCTACCTGACACATCTTTCGCTGTTGATGGGGAATTTATTCCACTTTCTAAAGAAGGTACTTTTGGAGGGCATCACATACTTGTACCTAAAGAAGGTGTGGCTATACATATTAATGCATACAATTTTCCAATTTGGGGTATGCTTGAAAAAATCGCTGTGAATCTCTTAGCTGGAGTGCCTGCTATTGTTAAGCCTGCGACAGTGACTTCATACCTGACGGAATTTATGGTTAGAGAGATTCATGCGAGTGGCATACTACCTAAAGGTGCGCTTCAACTCGTCTGTGGTTCTGCTCGTAACATTCTAGATTTCGTCGATGAGCGTGATGTGGTGACGTTCACTGGGTCGGCTTCTACCGGTCGTGCTTTAAAGGTACATCCGCAAATTATTGAGAACTCCGTGCCTTTTAATTTAGAAGCGGATTCGTTGAATGCTGCGATTTTAGGTCCGGACGCGGGGCCTGGCACTCCTGAGTTTGATCTATTTGTAAAGGAGATTCGCAAGGAGATGACTGTTAAAGCAGGCCAAAAATGTACCGCCGTCCGTCGTATCCTCGTGCCAGAACCCCACATCGATGCCTTCCAGGAATCTCTCATTGCACAACTTTCGAAGACAGTAATCGGCGATCCATCAGTTGAAGGTGTTAGAATGGGCTCGCTTGTAGGTTGTTCGCAGAGAGATGACGTCATTGCTCAGGTCTCGAAATTAAGTTCTGAATCTGATATCGTTTTTGGCTCAACTTCTAATGCAGATTTATCGCTAGTAGGAGCAAGCTCAGAAGTAGGAACCTTTATGAGTCCTATACTATTACGTGTAAAAGACTCCTCTACTGCGGTAAACGTGCACGAAATCGAAGCCTTCGGCCCAGTGAGTTCTGTTATGTCCTATAATAAGGTAGAGGAGGCAGTCGCCCTTTCTAAAAAAGGAAAGGGTTCGCTGTGCTGCAGTATAACCACCCACGACCAATCAGTAGCTACTGAGTTCGTTAGAAATGCCGCAAGCATGCATGGACGTATTCTCGTTCTTGATCGTGAGTGCGCAAAAGAAAGTACCGGACACGGATCTCCGCTCCCACTACTTGTCCATGGCGGACCAGGTCGAGCTGGTGGCGGTGAGGAGATGGGAGGGCTCAGAGGAATTCGACACTACATGCAGAGAACGGCCATACAAGGTCACCCCTCCATGCTAACTGCGATCACCGAGCAATTCCAACCCGGAGCTGCTCAACCCGAGTCCGAGCCCCACGTATTTAGAAAGCACTTCGAAGAACTACGAATAGGAGAAACCGTGACTACGGCGAAGCATACAGTGACAGAAGCGGACATCTCTAATTTCGCTAACGTCTCAGGTGACAACTTCTACGCCCACGTTGATTCCACATCACTAGAGGGAACGTTATTCGAGCAGCGTGTTGCCCACGGATACTTCATTCTAAGTAAAGCAGCCGGCCTCTTTGTCGATCCACAAAAAGGACCAGTCCTTCTCAATTACGGAATCGAAGAATGTCGTTTCACGAAGCCCGTTTATCCAGGTGCCACCATTGGAGTTCGCCTAACGGTTAAAGAGAAAATTGCACAAGAACGTCGCGAGCCTTCTGATATCTCGAAAGGGATCGTCAAGTACCTCGTCGATGTTTATGACGAAACAGGAGAAACCGTCGCTATCGCCACCATCCTAACTATGGTTAAGATGCTCAATCAATCTGCGGATCAAGCTTAAGGTGTGATGATGCATTTGTTTTTATCAGTGTTACTGATGCTGGGAGCTGAGGGTGATATGCCTGATGTAGAAACAATGACCAATGCACGAGCGTTTGAATGTTTTTCGGAATCAACTTTCTGTTTGGAAATAAATGACACCTCAAGCACAACACAAGGATATCTGAGAGATTTAGATACTTTAAAAGTTTGGGTTGAAAAATTACACCCCCTACCCTTTGCCAGAGTAAATAAGGAAGAATGGGAGGCAGCTTGCGAAAAGGCTAAGAAGGATGTTGCTGAAGGAGGAAATGAATTAGCGATGACGCTTGCTGTAGGTTCAATGCTAGGTGTGCTGAAGGATAGCCACACAATGATATCGCTTGGGGTTTGGGCTAAAGATGAAATGGGGGACTTGGAGGTAAACACGCTCACGCTCACTAGCATAGACGGTGATGTATATGTAAAACATGATGAACAAGGATTAATAGCACCTGGAACTAAGATCACAACGATTAATGGCCTGCCTATCGTTGAGGTTTTTGACCATGCTAAGACGATTTCACCTCAAGAGGGTGAGGCGTGGCTAAGTCGTGTGCGTATCGCCGAGCATATGATATTGCCCATGGCGAGTGCTATGGTGAAAGATTCGAAGCGAGTAACGACGATTAATGGGCTGGATTATCCTTTTAGAAAGAAACTTAAAATATCTAAGTGGAAAGAGAATAGAAGAGATAAACTTGATACGGGATTGAACTGGGAGTTTGATGATGGTGTGGCGCGGCTCGAAATAGGTTCGTTTATGTCCGGCTCGGGGTGGAGATATTTTAGGGAATTGAATCGTGGGTTTAAGCAGATAGAAAAGCACAGAGATGAGTGGGGAATAAAAGGTTTGGTGGTAGACCTTAGGGGCAACCTAGGAGGGCTTGCTTATAGGACGGCAGAAGTCTTTTACTATTTGACAGAAGAAGAAATAAAAATTCCGGTGGCGTACATTATGAGGCAGAGTAAAGAATCAGCTGAGTTAAATCGGGATAGATATCGTGGGATGGTGAGGTGGATAGTTGATAGATGGGGGAATGAAGAAAATGGGATGGTTGAAATTAAAAGAATGGCAGAACTGGAGATTGGAGAAGTAGATACTATAAGGCCTGCAGGGATGAAGTTAGAAATGGGCAATGTCTTTGATGGACCTGTCGTGGTTCTTATAGATGGGCTTTCTTCATCTGCAAGCGTCTCTTTTGTAAGTGAGTTTAATAGACTTGATAGAGGGATGGTTTTAGGGGAGTCATGTAATGGGCCAAACACCGGCACATTTTCCGATGCCATAGAAAGAGATCTTCCTGAGTCTGGACTGAAAGTGATGATTTCCACGTGCAGGTTTGTAATGGATGAGAAATATGCCTTTAGATCTCGGCCAATAAAGCCGTCAAGATGGGTTCAATGGAGTGAAATGGATTTTGTAGAAAATAGAGATCCATTTATTGATGCTGTTCAGGATTGGGTTAACAATACAGAAGTGGGAGATTTACAGCAGCTTAGCGAAAGAGAATCCAAGGTGCTTTGGGAAGAGTTGGAGACTGTGTTTTCGAGAGATCGATTGTGGGGTGGTGAGGTACGCGAGGAGGTTTGGACTAAAGTGGTGGAAGGAGATGTTTGCGTTCAAGAAGCGAAAATCGCAGGAGAGAATTTTAAGCAATGTAAAACGTCACGTAACGTTCTGACCACACTAGCCTTACCACAGGAATTGAGGGTGAGATTTGAACAATTAACTTCGCCAAGTCGTCCCGCCGTTCTGCACTTCGGGATACACAATAGAATGGACTGCAACGTCTGTAAACCCAACTAATATGATTAGATTTTTATTTATTATCGCAAGTGTTTTGATATCTCAATTGGCTTCGGGGCAAGAACAGAAAACGATTACACAGAAGTCGCCGCTACATTTAAAAGTGGATCCGATGATAGGAACTGGAGGTCATGGGCATACATATCCTGGTGCAACTTCACCGTTTGGAATGGTGCAGCTGAGTCCTGATACGCGACTAGATGGTTGGGATGGATGTGGTGGATATCACAACAGCGATTCTGTTATTTACGGGTTCAGTCACACACATTTACAGGGTACGGGAGTAAGTGATTACGGTGATGTTTTGCTGATGCCTTGCACACAATTTGCAGGTGGGCAGGAAGCTTGGAGGGATAGATACAAAAGCAGGTTTAACAAAGAAACAGAGCAGGCGCATGCGGGGTACTACAGTGTATTTTTAGAAGACCAAAACCTAAGAGCTCAACTCACCACAACTGAGCGAGTAGGGATTCATAAATACAGCTTAAAGAGTGCGGATACGCTGACATTGATTGTTGATTTACAACATCGCGACAAGCTGATACATTACAGCATCTACCCTCTTGATGACAGCACAATTGTGGGACATAGATTGAGTGAAAATTGGGCTGAGGAGCAGCATGTTTATTTTGCCATGAGATTCGACAAGAAATTCGATTGGAGAGACCAACTTTCTGAAGTCAAGGCTACAGGGTTTGACAACGCAGGGAACATTACAGACCAAGAAATGGAATTCGTTCCTGTGTTCGCAGTGGATTTCGGAGTAGTTACGGACTTAACTGTCAGGGTCGCTCTAAGTTTTTGCGATCTCCAGGGCGCTGTTAAAAATCTCGAGTCAGAAGCACCACACTCAGATTTCGAAAAATACAAAATCATTAACGAAGCGAGATGGGATAAGCAACTGAGTAGAATAATTGTGAATGACGCGGATATGGATAAACAAGTGATTTTTTACACTTCCCTTTATCATGCATGTACAGTCCCTAATGTAGCATCCGATGTAGATGGGAGATATCGCGGGACGGACTTGCAGGTTCATAAACTTGGCGAGGATGATGGGCTACATTACACAGTATTCTCGCTTTGGGATACATTCCGATCATTACACCCACTGCTTTCGTGGATAGAGCCAGGAAGAACTAGGGATTTCGTGAGGACCATGCTTAGAATGTATGAAGAAGGTGGACAACTGCCTGTTTGGGAATTAGCAGCAAACTATACTGGGTGCATGATAGGGTACCATAGCGTACCCGTAATTTCAGATGCGAAAGCATGGGGAATAAGTGGATTCGACGAAGAACTTGCCTTAGAGGCCATGGTTCAAGCTGCGGACTCAGCACACTTGGGATTGGATATTTACGCTGAGCTGGGGTATATCCCAAGCGAGCGAGAAAGTGAAGGCACTTCGAAAACCCTTGAGTACTGCTATGACGATGCATGTATCGCGCAATTTGCGTCGAGCTTAGGCAATGCTGAAGCAGATTCTATTTCGGAGCGCTTTCGTTTGAGGGCCCTTTCGTGGCGCAATATTCTTCATCCTGAATCCAACTTTATTCAGCCCAAGCGTGCTGGAGCTTGGACCCCCGATTTCGACCCTACTGAAGTGAATTTTAATTATACGGAAGCAAATGGTTGGCAATACACCTTCTTTGCTCCTCATGATATTTCTGGATTGAAGTCTTTAGCTACAAGCACCACTCCTTTTACTACCTTAATAGAAAATCAGTTCAGCGCTCCATCAGCTACCTCAGGAAGAGATCAACCAGATATCACAGGTCTTATAGGTCAATACGCACACGGCAATGAACCCAGTCACCACGTTGCGTACCTACAGGCTTACACGGGGAATCAATGGCGCACTCTTGAACTTGTTAATGAAATTATAAATACTCTATACACTTCTGAGCCTGATGGGATTTGCGGAAATGAGGATTGTGGACAAATGTCAGCTTGGTATGTACTTTCTAGCTTGGGACTTTATCCTGTAGCGCCTGGGGCGAGCGGAAATAGTTCACAGCTCGTAATCGGAGCTCCACAGTTTGAAACCGTTGTAGTATCGCCAGCACAAAGTCCATCAAGGGAATTGAATAGACCGCTGATGATAATAGTGAGGGGGGACGGGGATTATATAGCAAGTGCAAATGGTGAGATGCGCTCATGGCGCTCATATGACGAGATAATTAAAGGGGGCGTGCTCGCCTTTGAAATGAGCCACTTGAGTAAAAACGGATTCGGAATGTTAGACGAAGATATCCCCACTCAATATATTGATGACACAGGTTTCACTTCCGTTCCAGCCTTCGAAGCTCCACGAACTTTTCAGGGAAAGAACACGAAGGTGAGGTTGATGCATTTGGATTCTGAGGCGGAGGTTTTTTGGCGTGAAGGCGAAGAAGGGGTTTGGTCTAAATACGAGGAGGGAATATGGGTGAATAAAAATGTGGAACTCTACGCATACGCTGTGGTGGAAGGCGTGAGCTCGAAAACAGTCAAGCACGAGATTGTGAAAATTGATCACGATTGGACCGTCGAATACGCCACTCCTTACTCACACCAATACGCAGCAGCTGGTCCCAACACTCTCGTGGACGGCCTTTATGGCGGTGACGAATACCGAACTGGCGACTGGCAAGGGTTTTACGCAACGGCTATGCAGGCGACCATCGACCTTGGTGAATCTTTTGATATTGAAGGAATGTCACTTGGTTGTGTTCAGGACATTAGACCATGGATTTGGCTTCCTGAGAGTGTGGATTTCTTAGTATCTCAAGATGGCGTAAACTTCTCACTATTCAATCATGTTGAACACGACGTTGCTGAGGATAATTATGAAAAGCAGGTGTTTCGATTTACAACGAATATAGAATCTGAAGGAATAGTTTCCGCTCGTTATGTACGAGTAATAACAAACCCGCGAGGCATAATTCCAGAGTGGCATTTAGGTGCGGGGTTTGACAGATGGACATTTGTGGACGAATGGAACATTAGCTTTGTGAAATGAAGAAATTTGGGCCGTTTTTAGATTTAGGCTTAGCTGCTACAACACCATATCCTTTGGATATAAAGATTGAGCGCGCTGATGGGGTTTGGCTTAAGCGCCTCGGAGGTAATAAGTTGTTCGATGCGATTTCAGGAATTGGGGTTAGCAACTTTGGTCATGGTAATAAGGATATCTTGAAGGCGCTTCACGCCCAAATTGATCTCAACCTACACACCATGGTCTATGGCGAATTCCGTCACGACTCTACTTTAATGGCCGGCAAACTTCTAACATCTTTTCTCCCTGATAATCTGGACACGGTTTACTTTGTCAACTCGGGAGCAGAAGCTGTCGAAGGAGCGCTCAAACTCGCAAAGCGAGTTACTGGCAGATCAAGGATGATAGGATGCACAGGAGGTTATCACGGGAACACTCATGGAGCTCTTTCTGTATCCTCAAACGCAGAACGCAAAGCACCGTTTTTACCGCTCCTCCCAGAAGTTTCGCTTATAGAGTTTAACTGTCAAAATTCACTAAATTCTATCGACTCTACAGTAGCGTGCGTTATCGTCGAAACCATTCAAGGGGATGCTGGCGTAGTAATCCCTACACAAGAGTGGATCTCTTCGCTCCGAGAAAAGTGCACCTCTACCGGCTCAATGCTAATCCTCGACGAAATTCAATGCGGAATGGGGCGATGTGGGGCACCTTTCGCATTCACCGAGTACAATATCACACCGGACATACTATGTGTAGGGAAAGCGCTCGGGGGCGGCATGCCTATAGGAGCCTTTGTATCCTCGAGAGAGAATATCTCTCTCCTCTCCCACTCGCCCGTCTTAGGACATATAACCACGTTTGGTGGTCACCCTGTTGCTACAGCGGGCTCTGTGGCAGCATTAAAGCTGTTAAAAAACATTGACTGGCCTGCTATAGAGAGAAGAGGCGCTGCTTGGGAAGCTAAATTAATAGCCCACCCATTGGTTAAAAACATCCGTCGTAAAGGCTACTTTTTCGCTGTCGAGATGGAGAGTGAAGAGTTAGTAACAAAGGCAATTATGAGGGGGTTAGAGGTTGGAGTACTTTTGTTTTGGTTTCTAAGCATACCACATGCATTTAGGTTACAACCACCTTTAACTATGACGGACGAAGAAGCAGAAGTGGGTATCGACATGATTTTATCTGCTTTAGAAGCATGATTTTTTCTTAAGCCTTGAAAAAATCCGCAACTGCCTTCATCGAGCGTTTGGCATCGGGAAGTAGATCAGGAACCAATTGCCAAGCATGAAGGGCTTTAGGCTCCCAGTGGGTGTCAACTTCTACGCCAGCAGACTTAAGAGCGTTTACCGTGGACACGGAATCTGTGTAAAGGAATTCAACTTTTGAGGCCTGAACATGGCAAGTAGGAAAACCTACAAAAGATCCGTAAAGTGGAGATACAAGTGGATCTTTATCGCTCAAGTCACCTATATAATCACGTGCGAAAGCAACAGCATCAAGCTTATCAAATGGGCTGAATTCACTGGAGTTAAGCAGATTGCTGTCAGATGTTTTAGACAGATCCATCCAAGGAGATAGGAGCGCTAATTTTGCAGGAATTTTAGTTTTTGTGGCTATACATCTCGCAACTAAACAAGCGGCCAGGTTACCTCCAGCAGAATCACCAATTAGAAAGGTTGTGCCAGGTTGCTGGACGATTTCAGAATAGACAGTAAAAAGATCATCGACTCCATCAGGAAATTTATGCTCGGGAGATAGCCTGTACTCCGGAATTATCACCTCACACTTCAATGCTTTAGCAAGGAATGTGGCTGTAGCTTTATACACTCTTGCAGAGCCGAAAGCAAATCCTCCTCCATGAGACCAAATAACTCTTTTCCTCTCGTCTTTCACTCCTTTAAAATCCACCACTCCACATTTCACACCTGCTATCATGGTATAATTAAGGTTTCCAGCTAAGTTACCAGGGTTGAGTCTTGCTAAACCTTCAATTGCCACCCGAATCTGTTGTGGAGTTGCTCCTACAACTTCCCTTCTAAGTCTTACGGCAACAGAGTGACCTGATATAACAGCGGCATCAAATCTACTTGCAATAAATTCTTGGATATTTGTGAGTGGATTTTTTTCCATTTGATTACAAATGTCGGAACTTTATCGCAATGATTCGTTATAGTCCTAAAAAAACAAACCTACCTAAAATTGGAGACATTCTGTTGAGTGAACCTCTATTGAACGACCCCTACTTCGGCAGGAAGGCTGTTCTGCTTTGTGAGTATAATGAAGATGGTGCATTCGGGCTTGTTTTAAATAATTTCGTGACTGTAAATATTGAAGATATTCAACTTGACATTAAGAACACCAACCCACGATTTAGTGTTGGTGGGCCAGTAAACAGTTCAAACCTTTACTTCATTCACTCTTGCGGCGAAATTGAAAACTCTCACGAAATTGTTGATGGCATTTTCTTAGGAGGAGATTTCACTAAACTTAAATCTATGATTGAAGATGGCTACACTTCTTTCAGATTTTTCTTAGGATATTCTGGTTGGTCTGAAGATCAGTTATCTGAAGAAATTAAAAGCAGGTCATGGTTTGTAACCCGTGCGGGAGCTGATGAAATAATGTCAACCGATTTAGATAACGACGAGTTTTGGAAGAAACTCATCAATGGAATGGGTCCTGGATTCTCACACATTGCTGAAGCACCTTTAGATCCAAGTTTAAACTAGGACTACACACTTTACCATCCAGGACATTACTTAACCATCTCTATCCCACCTCAAGCTCAATACGACACCCTTCGTGAGCTCTGACGTTCATTACCCGTCCATCCTTAAAAATTAAGTACTGCCCTTTAATTCCTGAAAGGACTCCTGAGCCCTCAGGGGCTTTTGCCAGCTTTATACTCATGACTTTTGATGGGTAATGCTCAACAGGATAGTGAATCGCATGAACAGTATCGTCGTCTGAAAAGAAAGGCTCGTAATTCATGCCTAAAATATCAAAACACTCATCTTTAAGGTCTAGAAGTTCATTAGGATTTCGTGAGACATCCTTAAGCATCCCAAGCCAATGTGTCTTGTCATTCATATGCTCCTTTAAAGCAACCTCAATTTCCCCTGCGAGCTGTCTATAAGGGGTGACGCATAAAATTATGCCCTCTACCGCTCCTTGGTCATTCCACCTAAACTGTTCTCTTCCGTAGCCAGTCACTCCAACTTTAAGTTTATTCGTCCGACTTAAATACACTATATGAGGCACGTTGTGATACCGTTCCTCAAACTCTCTATCTCTTAATACTACACCTGTGTGAATTGTAGAGAGCTCAGGATTTATGATTGAGGGACATGAAATGGGAGACTCGAAAAATGCCTTTTGGCTCATCCCCATTCTGTATGCCTGCTTCATAGGATCGCCTGAAACCACGCAATTTACAACGCCATCAAACCTCCAACTTAACTTCTTTCCCACCCAGTCACTCATGTCGATTTTAGGCAATTGATCAAGCACATCGAACATCTGAAACTGGTATCCAACTCTTCCTACATTTGTGGTTGCTGGAGAAGCAATCATCTTCCTAATATTTCCCTTTAAAATCATATATCGAAAGTAATGGGTTTTTTCTTAAATTTGTAACTTAAATGACTATCTTACAATTAAATTTCAATATGAAACAATTTATACTCCCTTTTGCTATTCTAATTTGCGGAAGTGCCTTCGGCCAGACCCCTCTTTTCGAAGAGAATTTCGACTCTTATGCTGTTGGTGATTACATCGGTGATGCAAGTTCCGTGTTCACAACTTGGAGCGGAACTACTGGTGGAGTCGAGGACGCTCAAGTAAGTGATGAGCAAGCTAACTCTGGCACTCAGTCATTAAAAATATTTGGCGCTGTTGCAGGAACAGGACCTATGGATATTTACCTACCTATAGGACTTGAGACTGCTTACGAAGTCGGTTATAATATATACGTTCCGTCTGGCTATTCAGCTTATATCAACGTTCAGGAGGCTTTAACAGTTGCTGTAGGATGGGCTTTTGATATCGTATTTGCAGCTAACGGGCAGATTGTTTTTGGCATCGACCAAGTAAATCTTGCATACGGTTCTTATACACCGGATGAGTGGACATCTGTTTCTCTTAGAATGGATCCTGTAAACGACAGAGCTGAAATCTACATTGGTGGTGAGTACCTTGCTAACTTTGCTTTTGATGAGATTATTGGAGGCGTTAACTTCTTCGGATTCGGAGATGGAATTACTGAGGGTCTTTACTACGTTGATGATGTAGTAGTTGTTGAAACTGGGGACGTTATAAATGGACTTGAAGAAGCTACTCAACTTGATTTGGCTTTCGGACCTAACCCAGCTAACAACTACATACAACTTTCAAGCAACGCTACTAACGGTATTGTTCGCATCATGGCTCTAAACGGTCAGATCGTGAAAGAAATAACTACTACTAATTTACTTTCTGGCACACGTATCGAACTTGACCTTGACAATGGCATCTACCTTGTAGAGCTTACATCAAACGGCAACCGCACAATGCGTAAGCTTGTAATTAGCAAGTAATTAAAATTCTTTAGTGCTTAACACTAATTAATTAGGGCTGCTCCAATATGGGGTGGCCCTTTTTTTATGAAGGTGTTTTTAAGCACAGGTATACTCAATTAGTATTTGGCTAAAAACTTCTTAATAGCTTGAACCATATCTATTGTGTGAGGCGGCAAATTCGCAGACTCCCAAGGATGAGAAGCCCCGAAAGTATGAGCCGCTCCAGGAATTACGACAAGCTTACCATCATTTGCCCAACCCGCAAGCTTTTGCCCATCTGAGATATCCACTGCTTCATCTGAATCTCCGTGAATAACAAGTAGAGGGGATGACAGACTACGGATAGCTCTCTCAATATTGAGCGACTCGCTATTCGCAATAAAATCTTCGTAGAATGTAAAAGAATGTGACAAAACCTGCATGGTACGGCCATTTAAAACTTCCAGGTGGTCTGAGGAACGCCATTTATTAAGAGCCTCGCCAGAAGGGAAACGTGACTCGAAATCACAGACTGAAGCAAGCAAAATAAGTCCATCCACATCAGCACGCGACGCTGCGAGCGAAGCAATGCCTCCTCCTCTACTGTGGCCCATAACAATGAGCTGTTCTGAGTCTTTAAGCATGCCTTCTCGAGCAAATTTAAGAACCGACTCTAGGTCGGACTTTTCAATGGAATATGTATTTTTTGACCAAGAAATTTCGTCAGAACAATCGAGAAGATTTGGCTTAATGTGCCCATTGTGAGAGAAGTTGAATCTCACAAAATCCCAACCCTCTTCAGCCAGAGTATCACCCAATAAATCCCAAGCTCCCCAATCCTTAAATCCCTTGTATCCATGAGCAAAAACAATTCGCCCCTTTCGTTCAAAAGTATCGACAGAATGATGAATATCACCGTGGATGACGCCCAAAGCGCTAAGATGTGTGAAAGGAGTACGATTAATGTTCATCAGGTTGTAAATTGCATACTCAAAATTATAGCAAATTAGAGGATGAGACTTAAATTAAGTTTATTTTTTACAATCGGGGCGCTTTCGTTCACAAATCTTTTAGCCCAAACCTCAAGCCCAAACGATATAGTCGTCACCGTAGAAGGTCTTGGCGCTGACTCTGTCTTTCTTGCAAACTACTACGGATCTCGACTATTTTATAGTGATACGACTGTGGCTGATGTCAACGGACACTTCGTTTTCAAAGGTAAGCCCGTTGACGAGTGTGGTAAGTACGCAGTAGTTCTCCCTGGACCTGTATTCTTCGATATGATGTTGGTCTCTGAACCCATGGAGTTTAGAACTACAATGAAGAACCCCCAGGGAGATATGCAAATCATTCAAAGTGAGGAAAACAAGGTGTTTTATGATTACCTCAACTTTCTGAACAGTAAGAGGGAAGAACGCACCCCACATGATGCTGTACTCAACGATTCTACGGCTTCTTCATTGAAGGTGGAAATCGCACGCAATGCCATGAAAGTAATGAATTCCGAAGTGTTGGAATATCAAGACGCTCTTATTGACGATCCGAGAGATTACCTGTTTGGCAAATACCTTGGCATGTTGCGCGAACCCCAAGTTCCTAATGCGCCATCAAATGTTGAGGACGTTCGGTTTTGGAATTACATGTGGTACAGAAACCACTACTGGGACAGAGTAGATTTCGCAGACTCAAGGTTAGTGAGAGATGGCAGCTTCCACAAAATGATAGATATGTGGTGGGGGAAAATAATTCCGCCAGACCCAGATACTCTGTTTTTCGAGGCGCAGAAACTTCTTGCACAGGTAGTCGAAAACGAGGATATGTTCAAATACATCCTTCACCACATGACGTTCGAAAGCGAGTCTTCTAAAGTTATGTGTATGGATAAAGTATTTGTTGACCTTGTTAATGAATACTATGTTAAAGGGAAGGTGAAGTGGTTAGACGATAAGCAACTGGCGAAGATTGTCGACAGAGCTAAGGCTCTCAAATATTCTGTGTGTGGAAATATTGCGCACAACATAACTCTACCTGGAATAGACGGAACGACCTGGAAATCACTTCACGATATAGAGGCGAAGTATACAGTGATGGTTATTTGGGAAAGCAGCTGTGGGCATTGTAAAAAAGAGATGCCTGTTCTGCAGCGCATTTACGAAGAATGGCACGATAAAGGGCTTGAGATATACGCTATCGGGAATGATTTTGAACCTGAGCCATGGCTGGAATACATAAAAACAACCAATTACACAGATTGGATTCACGTGAGTGACAATCCTCTTATTAACGCTCAGGATAGCGCCGCAGCACTTATCTATAGTAGGATTACAGATTTAGAGTCCTTAAATTTCAGAACGACATTCGATATCTTCTCAACACCTAAACTCTTTCTCCTTGACGAAAACAAAAAGATTTTAGCAAAACAAATCGGAGCACTTCAGTTAGCTGAGATGCTTTACAGGCTTGAAGGTCTTGAACCACCACTCCCGGAGTTTTTCCTTTCCGAAGAAGCTATTGAGAAGATAAGACGTTCAGAAGAACAAGATAAAAAGAAGCCCTAATCACACCCTCTCAATTAACTATAATACTTAATATAAAAAATGAGCCAAAGACGATTTTTCAAATTATTTCTTAAACAACCCTCAGTAAATGCTGCAGTTACTCCCAGTTCTAAAAAGGCTGCAATTGGAATGGTACGGGGTCTTGATTTAAGCAAAATGAAATACGTCGTGGAACTGGGTCCTGGGACAGGTGTTTTTACAGATATACTTGCTAAAAGACTCCCTGCAAACTGTAAAATATTACTTATTGAATTGGAGGAAGAGTTTATAAAGCCATTGGAAGAGAGACTTGATGACCGTTTCGAAGTGGTTAAATGTAGCGCTTGTAATTTAGCATCACTTTTAAAGGACAGAGGTGTAAATAACGTTGACCTGGTTATCAGTGGGCTTCCATACACATTGTCTAGTGAGGTTAAAAACGCATTGTTTGCAACTCTTTTAGAGCTAACCAGAAATGGCACACACATGAGGTGGTTCACATACTTTCCATTTTTGATGAAAAAGCATTACTCTATTTTTCCAATGAAAAAATCTTGTTTCGTTTTGTGGAATTTCCCTCCTATGTGGATTTATTCAGTTAACTAATTACTGAGTGTGAACAAATAATGTTGAATCTGGAAATTCCTTGACTACATTTGCATCGCATTTTTAATTATTTTTATTGTGAATATTTTTGTAGGAAATCTAGCTTGGGGCGTTGATGACGTCGTTTTAAAAGAAACATTTGAGGCTCACGGTGCTGTAGACAGCGCACGTGTGGTCCATGATCGCGAAACTGGCCGCTCACGCGGTTTTGGCTTTGTAGAAATGCCTGACTCTGACGAGGGGCAATCAGCCATCGAGGCTCTCGAGGGTAAAGATGTAATGGGTCGTCCGATCCGTTGCAACGAGAGTGAGCAACGCGAAAAGCGTCGTTCTTTCTAAGAAATTAAGACTTATAAAAAAGCCCCGACTTAATGGTCGAGGCTTTTTTTATGCCTTTTTTTTATCTAAATAACAAAATTTTGTAGCGAGAGGGGGGCTCGAACCCCCGACCTCAGGATTATGAATCCTGCGCTCTAACCAGCTGAGCTACCTCGCCAAGAGGGGCGCAAAGATAGTAGGAGTTTTTAGTTTTACACATATTTAGCAATAACTTACTCAAGTCATGCGTATATTGTGCGCTGTCTGAAAAAGACGATTATTAATCCCATGGAGAAAGAAAAATTTCAAGTTGAATACCCTATAAACAGTAGTAAAGGCGTACTTTACAACTGCATGAGCACGCCAAGCGGTCTGTCTGAGTGGTTTTGTGATGATGTAAACATCAAGAAGGATGTACATACTTTTATTTGGGATGGAAGCGAAGAGGTTGCAAGGCTTGTGACAAAGAAAAAAGATGAATACGTGAAATTTAAATGGTTAGAATCTGAGGAAGATGATAACGACGGAACTTATTTTGAGTTAAGGATTAGAATTGATGAGATGACAGGCGAAAGAGCGATCATCGTTACTGATTTTGCTGAAGAAGATGATATTGAAGATGCTCGTGAACTTTGGGTAGCTCAACTTGATAGACTTCGAAGAGTTCTCGGAGGATAATTAAGAGCTTTTGATTAAGCGTCGAGAAAGAAATTTCTCATTAACTCGTTGTACTCGGTGGTGAAATTTCTCCTCCCTTTTTCCTCACCCGTTTCTAGAACAATTTTTGAGCAAATCGCTTCGGAACTGACTTGCTGAGAAAACTTAAATTCTGATAAGAACCTCACAGCCAAGTGTTTTTTTGTAGGCAGTATTTCGCAGCGCCTAACTAATTTAAAGTTGAAGTCATTTGCAGCGGATATTAATTCGGCTTCTCTTTCAACAGGCCAAACTATACCAAAAACACCGTCCTTACTCAAGATCTTCGCGACGCCATTAAACAATTCGGAAATGGGTAAAGCATCGTCGTGACGAGCTAAATTTCTTGCGTAAAACGGAGACCTAGGTTTGTTGTGAAAGAATGGCGGGTTACTGACTACAAGGTCAGCTTCGAAGTTCTGTACTTCTTCCGACCACTGTTGGAAGGAACGTTCAATACAAGAAAGTTGATTAACGAATGGTGACGAGGCGAAATTTTCTCGAGATTGCTCCGCAGCTAATGGCTCTAGTTCAATTGCCGTGACTGTAGAATGCTCAAAACGTTGGGCTAACATGAGAGCTATAACTCCGGAACCCGAACCTATATCAACAATTTTTAATTGCGCACTCGATTTTGACGGATTTGCCCAAGCGCCAAGCATCACGGCATCTGTTCCGATTTTCATTGCACACTTTTCGTCGTGAACGGTAAAGCGTTTAAATGTCATCTTACGATTGCCAGAAGTGCCCATTAAAAAGGTTTGTTATTTATTTGAGCGATTCATCCAAGTATCAAAATTAGGGAAGTCCTCAACCCTATTCTCAGCAACCTCTGTTAATGGGACTACCTCGTCAGAATGGTTCTTCATGTCTTGTGGAAGTCTGCGGTATAAAGCTGTGCCTTCAACTTTATGATTGTACATCTCGTCGCTTACGTCTTTTATTCTCTTAGCAGGGTTCCCCACAATAAGACCGCGTTCAGCCCAAACGCTGCCAGCCTTTAAAAAGCTCAACGCACCCACAATACAACCATCGCCCAACTCGACATCATCCATAATTACTGAATTCATACCGACCAAAGTCTCTCGACCAAGGTTCGCTCCATGTATACTCGCTCCGTGCCCCACATGAGCACCCGTTTGCAGAACAACAGATTTACCAGGAAACATATGCAAAACACAATTTTCTTGAACATTACACCCATCTGCAATCTCGACTTTCCCCCAATCGCCACGTAAAACTGCGCCTGGACCGATATAGCAATCCTTACCTATCGTTACGTGCCCTATAACTACGGCATTGGGATGAATGTATGATGAAGGATGGATTACTGGAATCATTCCTTTGAATGACTGAATCATTGCGTGTTTTTTATTACTACAGCATAACCTTGCCCCACCCCTATGCAAAGGGTTACTAAGCCGTACTTCCCTCCTGTTCTCTCAAGCTGCCTTGCTGCTGCAAGTAAAATTCTTGAACCTGTTACACCTAAAGGATGGCCTATTGAAATGCCGCCGCCATTGGGGTTTATTCTAGAGTCGTCATCGTCTAAGCCCCATGCTCGTATACAGGCCAGAGCTTGAGCTGAGAAGGCTTCATTTAGCTCTATTACATCGAGATCATCAAATGTTATCCCCGCTCTTTTCAATGCTATCTCAGAAGCGCGGACTGGCCCTATACCCATGATACGAGGCTCGACACCGACAACGGCACTGGAAATAATTTGGGCTAAAGGAGTAAGACCTGAAGATGATAGACCTGATTCATTAGCGAGAAGTAGTGCGGCAGAACCGTCATTTAACCCGCTTGAATTTCCAGCAGTAACACTTCCCCCTTCCTTGCGGAAGGCTGGGCGCAACTTCGCTAGGATTTCTACTGTCGTATCAGGCTTGATAAATTCGTCATGCTCAAAGATTAAATCATCTTGCTTGCGGCGGGGAATATTTACCGGAATAATTTCCTGAGCAAGTCGCCCAGCATCACGTGCAGCAGTAGCCTTCATGTGTGAACGAAAAGCAAAAGCATCTTGATCTTCGCGTGAAATACTGTATTTATCTACAAGATTTTCTGCCGTTACCCCCATACCATCAACTCCATAAACGGCTTCAAGCTTGGGATTTATAAATCTCCAACCGAAGCTTGTATCATAAAGAGAGCTGTCTCGACCGAATGCCTTAGAAGCCTTAGACATAACCCATGGCCCTCTTGTCATATTCTCAACTCCACCAGCAATAACAACATCAGCATCTCCTAAAGCGAGCATGCGAGATCCGTTTACGGCGGAGGCCAGTCCAGATGCACAAAGTCTATTTACTGTTTCGCCGGGCACAGAGACAGGTAGGCCAGCAAGAAGTGAAGCCATCCTAGCGACGTTTCTATTGTCCTCTCCAGCTTGGTTTGCGCAACCTAAGATCACATCGCCCACCATAGCGGGGTCAAGACCTGAGTTGCGCTTCAAAAGCTCTGAAATAGTTAATGCAGCTAAATCATCCGTTCTGATCGAAGCAAGAGTGCCACCGAAATTCCCTACAGGAGTTCTCACTCCATCAACAAGAAATGCATTCATTTGTATCATTTTCTATTGCAAAGATAGTTGAGAATAAGGGGCGTAAATTGCATAAGGAAATTGTACTTGAAAATCATCCCATGAAAATAGCCATAGCATCAACTTTTCATCCGTATCGTGGAGGAATTGCACAATTTAACGATGCGATGGCGATAGCTCTAAGAGCTGAGGGGCATATGGTAAATTGCTTCAACTGGAGCCGCCAGTATCCCGCCATCTTGTTCCCAGGTGTAGCCCAAACAAAATCCGGAACAACAACCCCTCCCCATTCTACGTCAGCTCCACTGGATTCTATTTCGCCAAACTCTTGGCGTAAAACAGCTAAAATAATTTTATGTGATGAAGGAGTGGACGTGGTGATTTTACCGTTTTGGCATTCAGCCTTAGCACCAGCTTTAAGAGGGGTAGCAAGGTCTATTAAGCGCCTATCGCCCGAGACAAAGGTAATCGCCATAATGCACAACGCAACTTCTCACGACGGTAAGGCTTCCGACAAATGGCTTACCCGCAGGTTTCTCAAACGAGTGGATAACGTGGTGACTTTAAGCACATCCGTAACTCAAGACGTAATAAAATTAGCACCCGATCTACCCATAAAAACCTTGTTCCATCCTTTATACGACGATCTACCTAAGAAGCCCGAGAAGAAGATGGCAAGAGAAAAACTCGGCATTCCTGTGAATGCGAAAAACGTAGTCTTATTTTTCGGCTTAATAAGGCCATACAAAGGTCTTGAGGTTCTATTAAAGGCAGCTAATTTACTTTCAGAGGATACTCATTTGATCATCGCAGGCGAATGCTATGGCTCTTGGGATAAATATGAGAAAATAATAAACGGAAGCAAAGCGAAATCTAGAATTCACATATTTAACCGTTTTATCCCAGATGAGCAATTGGGTGAATTTTTCGTTGCAGCCGACCTTGTAGCTCTACCCTATTTATCTGCTTCTCAAAGTGGAGTTACAGCTACAGCTATACAATACGATTTACCCATTGTTGCGAGCAATGTCGGAGACCTTTCTAATTCAATTACAAATGGGAAGACTGGCACGCTTGTAGAACCGGGGGATTCAAAGGCGCTTGGAGAAGCTATTGAAGCTTGGTTTAAGGAAGGACATACTGGATTAGGTGAAGCATACGCCAAATTAAAAGCGTCTAAATCTTGGAAAGAGTTCGCGAGGCAGCTTTTCTAATCTTAAACTTTATTTACTAATTTATTTACTAATTTATTTACTAATTTATTTACTAAATAGTGGTTCCATAAGTGGATCGAATACATATCTCTGCACAAGCACAAGTTCACCATCTGCAGTGAGTCCATACATATGCTCACCATCGTGATTATTATCATCTGGCCCACCCATACCAGTTCCAGGTAATTTCCAAAATACGTCAAAGTGAGCGGTTCTCCCATCAAACCCAGAAATTTGGTATGTGAAGCATGGGAGAGAAAATTTTACGCTATCCTCTTTAGATTGAGATAGATGGTTATTGAAAGTTTCGAAGTGAACTTTACGAAACCTTAGAAATTTATCTTGAATTCTTAATGTATCTGTAAAGTCCACTGAAAACCCAGATGCGTTAAAAAGAGAGATCTCTCCGTCCACTGTAGATTTTATAGAGTAAGATTTTGAAGGTGATTCATGATCTGTAATCTTTACCTCAGCTAAAGTCCTTCCGGGGAAATCGAAAACACCGGTGTATCTCCACTCTGTTTCGTTCGTGAAGAATCTAGTAGACAAGAAACCAACAAAACCTTCTAAATGAACAATAAATGGCTCTTGGGATTTCCCATCTTCTGGAGTCTCTAAAAGCATATATGTGCCAGTATGACTCGGAGTCGCAGTACCTATATACCAAGTTTTCTCTAGCTTATCATCCCCCAAATAGATCTCCACTTTCTTCCCAGATCCACTTAAATTTCTAATTACGGTAGAACGCTGCAACTCTGGCACTGCACCTTTCACCTCAGCTCTAGCAAAGGTTTTCAAAAGCAAATCAGTAGCGTCCTTTCTCGCTAAGTGTTTTCCATTTAAAGACCAAAATCGTGTGTCCGATGTCCTCTCTAAAAGTGCCGACTCTCCATCAGTACCCGCAATAAAAATCTTAGTTACAAGGGAGGTGTCTGCAATAGCAAAATCCGCAGTGGCTTCCGATGATAGATCTCCATTAGACCCCTCTTGCATCTTCCAAAGTAAAAAAGTAAATACAGTTACAATTACAAGGATTACGAATATTCGAAGGTTAGATTTCATTTTTAAAAGGTGTTATTTAAGGCAGAGATATTTAACGCTTCAAAGTAATCGAACCGTATTTACGAGAACGAATTTTAAAGACAATTAAACTAAACAAGAGTACAACAACAAGTGGAATCCCAAGTGCAACAGACTGATAACCTAACCTTGCACCAGCGATCCTTTCATCGTCTAAAGAGCGCAGGGTAATCGTCCTTGAGCGTATTGAAATCATTGACTTTTCATCTAAAAGATGATTGACTGTATTGCGTAAAAACTCCTTGTTGTCGTAAACGACACGCGATGCATATCTGTCGTAGCCTAAAGGATAAATTTGCCAACCCTCGGGTGTGTTTACCGTTTTATTTTTCGCTATATCTCCATCGCCGATAACGACCATCGCAGAAGCCAGACCTTCAGATCTAAATGCAAAATCACTATCTCTGCGAAGCGTATCAGGCAATATATCAGTAAAGTGAGATTTAAATTCACCCTCTAAAAGCACGGCGAAAGGCGCAAAGGGAGTGTTGTTCGAACTGAAGTACTCTGGTGTGAGGTCTACAATAGAGCTTGAAATTCTTACAGGAGCGAGATATGTACGAGCTCGAGCTGAACTGCTCAGAAGAACCGTTTTCGTGATATCTGCATCTGTACTGACAGTATCAATGCTTGACACGAAGTCGAAGTGAATGGGGTCTAAGTTCGTGGTGATGGGGTGGGTAACACCATGAGGGATGGCCAGAGGAGCGAAATACCAACTAAATAACTGCATGTTACGCTGATTACCATTCGGCCCAGCATCAAAGGCTATAGGCGCACACTGAGGGTCAATTACGAGGTTTCTGTTAAGTCGTACTCCATAATCGAATAATTGATGAGAAAGCCCGAGTTCGTTTGGCGTAGCCATTGTACCTGAATTGACTCGAAGTGAATCTAGATCTGTCACCATGGGATCTAACATCCATAAAATGCGACCGCCACCCATTAAGAATTGGTCTAAAATCAATCTGTCCTTTGCAGGTAACTCTTCGCTTGGAGCCGCTACGATGGCTAAATCAAAGCGATTTGTGCGGTACTTAAGGCCGTCTATCTTCTCTGACAGAATATTCAGGCGTCCATCAAGTGGCATTCTTTCTATAGAGTAATCTTCTGCAAGTGAATTCGAAAAGTCAGCAATCTCCATTTCACTCAGCTCGCCATGTCCTTCGATAAACACGATGCGGGGCACTTCATCCACTAAAACCCGTCTCAAGGATGAGGCCAACTCGTATTCTATGGCGTTGATAGACCCTTGAATCATTGCGTCAGTAGGCTGAGGCGTTTCTGATTTAAAGAACTGCACGGGAACCTCTTTATCCCCACAGCTTATCAGTGCTGAAGGCCAAACATTGCGAAACGTCTTCCCCCCAGACGATTCATAGCCTATTCTTGTAAAAGACAGCCCGAGTTCGATGAGTTTCTCCTCGTTTTGGCCACGCGTCCTTCTATCGTCAGTGCTGTATATATCAATAAATTTAAAGCGCAAGCGGTGGTTACTTACATCAGCAAACTCCTCAAGTTTTTCTCTGATTGCATATTCTAACCTCTTCCATGACGCTGGGAAATCACCCGTTAAATAGCAGGTGACAACGACATCTTTCGAATGATCATCGAGCTCATCAAGTATAACTATAGAACCTTCGGTGAGGGTGTGACGTTTCTCTGCTGTGAGATCGAAAGTAGTATGTGCGATTTGGGCTGCAAATAAAAGCAAAGAACTTATGGTCATAACCATAATTAACCTCATGCCTTCCCTCCCTAAACGTCCCCTATAAAGGGCAAGGACGAACCTCGCTAATTGCAAGAATAGCAAATCTACGAATATGAAATACGCTACATCTCGCGTATCCACCAAGCCGCGACTCAGAGATCTATAATGCGCTTCAAACCCCATGTTTACGAAATAATAATCCCAATTTCCTAAAAGGGCGAAATCCCCCAAGGCGGTGAATCCTATATACCCAACTGTCGATAGCAGCATAGCAGCAAGGAAGGCTACTAAGGGTTGGGAAGTAGAGGCTGATAAGAAAATTCCTATAGCGGCAATGGAAGACGACAATAATAACAGGCCTATGTATGACCCCCAAATAGCACCTAAATCCAAGTTCCACATAGGGCTACCGAGCTCCCCAAGGATATAGACAAACCCAAGTGTAGGCACAAGTGATAACGAGATTAACGCTAGTGCGCCTAAGTATTTTGCAAAAATGACTTGACCTTCGAGAAGAGGGCGAGTTAGCAAAAGTTCAAGGGTTCCATTCCTTCTCTCTTCTGCAAAAGATCTCATTGTAATTGCGGGGACTAAGAAAAGCATCACCCATGGAGCTAAGGTGAAAAAAGGATCCATAGACGCTACGCCGCTGGAAAGGATATTCCATGGTCCTGGGAAAACCCATAAAAACAGTCCCATTAAAAGAAGGAAAGCAGAAATCACAACGTAGCCCGTTAGTGAGCTAAAAAATGCGCGTATCTCCTTTAATATCAGTGATTTCATATTAACTACCTTTAGTTAAGATTTAAATAAGACACCACCTCTGGAGCTGCAGCAAAAAGTCGCTTAGTTTCAGGCCAAACTTCACCAAACAACTCTGACTTCCTATATTCATTTAAACTCTCCTCGCTATCCCATCTGCTAACAGTCGCTCTCACTAAAGGATTTGTTGAGTCTTTTACAAGCTCGACCTTAAAGCAGCCAGGTTGGTCACCTATCGCCTTTTCATGCTTTTTGAAAATTGCCTCAAACTGTTTCAATGTTTCCTGAGTAAAAGTCATTCGCACAATCCTGATAATTTTTGCCTTACTCATACTAAACAAATAAATTCATTCGGAAAACTCTATCCTAATCACGTCGTCTAACTTTATACCTAACATACTTGACGCACCACCATTTGCAGCTCCAGGAGCCCCTTTATAAATAGCAATCTCTAAAAACCCCAAATGATTAAACACAGCAACAGAATCACCCACTGGCACATCGCTATAGTTCTCACATATTTTCCTAATATCACTCCTGCTTGAACGCATCACTATCACGAACTCCCTAAACGTCCCCACATCTTTAAACCTCCTCTTAGTAATGTCTGTAATACAATTTCCAAACCCATCGATATGAATAACATGTCCCGTCAAAACTCTGTTTTCGAAAACCGGGTGAAGTACAGACCTAGGCTCTAAAATTGCTGCAGTGCGACCTAAAAGCTCAGGGATGCCACCTTTTGAGAGGTGTGCAGCCGCAGGAACGAAGATCGAACGCTCTGGAAAAGTGGGATAATCAAAGTCCGCCATCATGTTAGATAAATCGTATACAGCATCGGGCTGTTTCCCGAAAATCAAATGAAAAACACCCGTGTCAGATCCAATAAAGTATTGGTCTTCTATCCGAACTATTCTATGCGGATGCTCAACTGTCGCCTCAGACATTACGGCGACAATGTGAACAGTTCCTTTCGGGAAATGTTTCACACATGATTTAAGAAGTAGAGCTGCATCTACTGAGCTAAACTTACGAACATCGTGTGATAAATCAACTACTGTAGCCTCGGGAGCTAATGTAGCAAGCGCCCCTCTTAGGATACCAGCATAGAACCTTTCTGGTCCATAATCAGATGTAAGTGTAATTATAGGCACGGAACAAAGGTGGGGTGATTATTTTTGCCAACATAATGCATGAGACACTGATTTCTATTGAGGGTTTAGACCCAGTTGTAATACTAGGAAACGAGAATGCAAATTTACATGCCTTACAAGGACTTTTCCCTAAACTTCGCATCGTTTCTCGCGGCCATGATATTAGAGTAAAGGGAAGCCGCGAAGATGTGGGTAGATTTGAAGAGGTAATGAGAATGGTTGTTTGGCATGTGGATAGGTATTTAAGCCTGACTATAGACGACCTTGAAAGGCTTTCTAAATCTAATGAGACCAAAGTCATGCGCGATGCTGGAGCCGACGATGTAATCGTTCACGGCCCTGGAGGTAACAGAGTTATCGCCCGCACCCCTAACCAACACAAGTTAGTAGAAGCCGTCTCTGAACACGATATGGTTTTCGCAGTGGGACCTGCTGGAACAGGGAAAACATACACCGCCGTTGCCCTTGCTGTGAAAGCCCTTAAGAACAAGCGTGTAAAGAAAATAATCCTGACAAGACCGGCTGTAGAAGCCGGCGAAAATCTCGGTTTTCTTCCCGGTGACATGAAGGATAAACTCGACCCCTACCTCCAACCTCTCTACGATGCTCTCACCGATATGCTTCCTTACGATAAGGTAGCCGAGCATATGGAAAATGGTGTAATAGAAGTGGCCCCACTAGCTTTTATGCGTGGGCGAACTTTAGATAAAGCTTTCGTCATCTTAGACGAAGCCCAAAACACAACCATCCCTCAAATTAAGATGTTCCTCACCCGCATGGGGCGAGATGCGAAATATATCATCACCGGAGACGAAACCCAGGTCGACCTACCTCACAGGCAGAAATCTGGTCTTGTTCACGCTTTAGAAATCCTCAAAGACGTTGAGGGCATTTCTACAGTTCGCCTAACAGGGGTTGATGTAATGCGCCACCGTCTTGTACGAGCTGTCATAACCGCCTTCGGGAAGGATCAGAATAAATAACTGTGAATTTGATTACTGTGAATCACCCTACTCCCATTACGAAAACTGATTTTCATTTTTCAGGCCAAACAGCAGCTTATTTCGGGAAGGTTCGAGACATGTACACCATAGGAGACGACCTCATCGTTGCCGTTGTTTCTGACAGGATAAGCGCCTTCGACGTCGTTATGCCACGTGGAATTCCCTTCAAAGGACAAGTCCTAAATGGAGTAGCATCTGTTTTCCTAGATGCCGTATCAGATATCGTTCCCACTTGGAAAATAGCCACTCCAGATCCAAACGTAACCGTGGGCCATCGCTGCGAGCCTATCCGACTTGAGATGGTCATACGTGGATATCTTACCGGACACGCACACCGCGAGTACGCCTCCGGGAAACGCTCCTTATGTGGAGTCACAATGCCTGAAGGGCTTAATGAACACGACCTATTCCCTATACCCATCATCACCCCAGCTACTAAAGCTGAGGAAGGTCACGATGAAGACATCTCACCAGCTGATATCCTCTCTAGAGGTATCGTCAGCCATGACGTCTATGCCGAACTCGAACGCATAACTCGTGCTCTTTTCACACGTGGAACAGAAATAGCCGCCTCTAAAGGACTTATTCTTGTTGATACAAAATACGAATTCGGAATGCATGACGGGAAGATTATGCTCATAGACGAGATCCACACCCCTGATAGCTCTAGATTTTTTTACGCTGATGGTTACACAGAGCGACAAGCAGCAGGCTTACCACAAAAGCAGCTTAGCAAGGAATTCGTCCGAGAGTGGCTTATGTCCCACGACTTCATGGGGCTCAAAGGGCAAGCTTTACCTCCTCTCACAGAAGATTTTATCAAACTCGTCTCCACACGATATATCGAACTCTTCGAAAAAGTCACAGGATCTAAATTTATCAGTAACTCCTCTGACTCTCCTCTTGATCGCATAGAAAAAAACGTCGAAGAATGGCTAGCTAATAGAGCCTGAACTGAGAAATAAAATGAGTCGCAAAAAGAAAAACAACACCCCCTGGCAAGATGACGCCTTAGAAGCCGTCCGCACTTTACGTGCTGGAGGAGTAATACTTCATAAATCAGATACCGTCTGGGGAGTAGCGTGTGACGCCACAAACTCAGAAGCTGTATCAAAGCTACGAAAGCTAAAGATGCGCGACGACGCCTCTCCCATCCTCGTCCTCGTTGCTGATATTGGCCTGATCGAGAGACATTTCTCTGAAATACCAGATGCCGCTTGGGATTTGTTCGAGCACAGTAACCGACCGACGACAGTTATTATGCCGGGCGCAAAAGGAGTCGACCCAAGCATCCTCGGTCCTGATGACTCACTCGGCATTCGCATTATCCATGACGAGTGGACACAGTTCGTCGCACGCGGCTTAGCACGCCCCCTTGCGAGTTCTAGCGCTAACCTCACCGGTTCGCCCACCCCGATCAACTACGACTCTATCTCCCCCGAGATTCTAGACGGAGCCGATTATATCAGTTTACACAGGCGCTCCGAACTAGATAGCCCCAGCTCCTCATTCATTGCCGCCTTTGACACCTCTGGTAGATTTAAAATTCTACGCAGCTAAATATCCATAGCTACTTATCTATAGATTAGATTTGCAACCTTCTAAATTCGACTTTTCTCTTGAACCATAAAAAATCCCTACAGCACAGCGTTTTCAAAGCTATCGGAAAAATAGCCGATAAGCGTGGGGAGCGTGTGTTTGTTATAGGAGGATTTGTTCGTGATCTAATCTTAGACAGACCGTCGAAGGATATAGACATTGTAACCGAAGGAAAGGGAGTCGACCTTGCGAAAGATGTCGCTAAAGAGCTAGGCATCCACAAAGTCAACGTATTTAAAAATTTCGGCACCGCTATGTTTAACTGCGACGACCTCGAAGTTGAATTCGTTGGTGCGAGGAAAGAGTCTTATAAACGTGGCAGCCGTAAACCTATCGTTGAAGACGGCACCCTTGAGGACGACCAAAACCGCCGCGATTTCACCATCAACGCTATGGCTCTATCCCTAAGTTCAGAAAACTACGGTGAACTCATAGATCCATTCAATGGTATGCGCGACCTCGACTTAGGAGTTATACGAACCCCTCTCGATCCTGATATTACGTATAATGACGACCCACTTAGGATGATGCGCGCCGTAAGGTTCGCTACGCAATTAGGTTTTACTATCGTTCCTGAAAGCATAGACGCCCTTAAGCGTAACGCCGCTCGATTGGAGATTATCTCTATGGAGCGCATACATATCGAATTGAATAAAATCATTCTCGCTAAACGTCCCGGACAAGGATTTAAAATCCTCGCTAAAACTGGCCTTCTCGAGCAATTCTTTCCTGAGATGGTAGATCTTCAAGGGGTCGAAACACGTAACGGTATAGGACACAAGGACAACTTCCTTCATACTCTGCAAGTTTTAGAAAACGTTAGCGACAAGAGTGATGACCTATGGTTACGTTGGGCAGCAATCTTACACGATATCGCTAAACCTCCTACTAAAAGGTTTGACAATCGAAACGGATGGACTTTCCACGGTCACGAGGACAAAGGGGCTCGCATGACTCCCCAAATATTCAAGCGCCTCAAACTCCCTATGGATGCTAAGATGAAGTTCGTCCAAAAGCTTGTTCTCCTCCACCTTAGGCCTATAGCCTTAACTAAGGAAGTAGTTACAGATAGCGCTATTCGCCGCCTTCTAATCGTAGCCGGAGATGATATCGACGCACTTATGATACTTTGCAGAGCCGATATAACATCAAAAAATGAAACCAAGGTCAAGCGTTACTTAAAAAACTACGACATTGTTGTAAAAAAGCTAAAGGAAGTCGAAGAAAACGACTCTGTCAGGAATTTCCAACCTCCCGTCACTGGTAAGATGATTATGAAAACTTTCGGTATTTCACCATCTCGACCCATCGGGGAGATCAAGAAGGCAATCAAGGAAGCCATCCTTGAGGGTGATATAAAAAACGATCCCGACGAAGCCTTTGAGCTCATGCTCAAGATCGGCTTGGATATGGGGCTTAAGAGAATTTAAACCTTCCCCTTCCAACCATCGCGAAGAGTAACTGTGCGGTTGAACACCAATGCACCTTGTTTAGAGTAACGAGAGTCCGGAGTGAAGTAACCTATGCGGGTAAATTGGTATGTTGTTCCTTGCTTTGCTGACGTGAGTGAAGGCTCAAGTTTACAGCCTTTTAGAATCTCTAACGAACGCGGATTGAGAAATTCTGTAAACTCTTGATCTTTATGTCCATCAGGGTTCTCGTCTGCAAAAAGCCTGTCATAAAGACGTACTTCTGCATCGATGGCTTTTGTGGCTTCTACCCAGTGAAGGGTTCCTTTTGCTTTAATGCCACTCGTATCAGAGCCACTCTTAGAGTTGTCTAAATAGTTTACGTGAACCTCTATTACATCGCCTGAGGAGTCGCAGATATGATCTACATACTCGACTTTGTAGGCGCTCTTGAGGCGGACGACCTTACCTGGAGCGAGTCTGAACCACTTTCTGTTTGCCTCGATCTTGAAGTCCTCGGATTCGATATATAGTTCGCGGCCAAAAGGAAGGTCGCGATATCCAGAGTCTGGATCCTCGGGGTTATTCTCCGATGGGAGCATTTCAATTTGTGACTCGGGGTAGTTGAGTATGACGAGTTTTATAGGATATAGAACCGCCATAACACGGGGGGCGACGCGGTTAAGGTCGTCACGGATCGCAAACTCTAAGAGCCCCACGTCAATTATATTTTCGCGCTTAGCCACTCCTACTCGATTGATAAACTCACGAATGCTTGTGGGAGTGTATCCCCGACGGCGTAGTCCACTGAGAGTAGGCATTCGCGGATCATCCCAACCATCGACAGATCCATCTTCTACAATCGAGAGCAGCTTTCGCTTAGACATAACAGTGTAGCTAAGATTGAGTCGAGCAAATTCAGTTTGGCTCGAAGGGAAAATCTCAAGATTCTCTATATACCAATCGTATAAAGGGCGGTGCACCTCAAACTCAAGCGAGCAAAGACTATGTGTAATGCCTTCGATACTATCTGACTGACCGTGAGCAAAATCGTACATCGGGTAAATGCACCACTTGTCTCCCGTGCGATGGTGCGTGGCATACAAAATACGATACATGAGCGGGTCACGAAGGTGCATGTTCGGGTTTTCCATATCAATTTTTGCACGCAGAACACAGTATCCAGCTTCGAACTCCCCAGCTTTCATTCTCTCAAATAGAGCACGGTTCTCTTCAGGAGTTCTATCTCGGAAAGGGCTATGTGATCCAGGTTGGGTTGGAGTGCCTTTTTGCTTTGCTATATCATCTGAAGACTGGTCATCGATGTATGCCTTACCATCGTCAATAAGTTTAAGGGCATACTTATATAATTGGTCGAAGTAATCACTTGTAAAGAACTCTCCTCCATTAGGTTTAAAACCAAGCCATTTAATATCCTCTCGTATTGCATCAACGTACTCTACATCTTCCTTGATGGGGTTTGTGTCATCAAAACGAAGATTCGTTTTTCCGCCGAATTCCTCCGCCAAACCGAAACTTATGCAGATAGCTTTAGCGTGACCGATATGTAAATATCCGTTTGGCTCAGGAGGGAAACGTGTATGAACTAACCCTCCGTTTTTCCCCCCCGCTATATCAGCATCTATTTTTTGCTGTAAGAAGTGGCGACTCGTGTTTTCTGACATGTAGCAAAAATACAATGCTCGCCTTATCTTTGTACAAGCACTTAATAAGTTTATCAGGAGTTTATGATATATAATTCAAGCACAGAAACCGAGGAAGTAGTCTTAGTAGATGTGAAAATCGATATGGGCTGGAAGATTGTTGTTTACAACGATGACCACAACACTTTCGACCACGTCATTGAGCGGCTAGTCGCGACCTGCGGGCACGAAGCCCTTCAAGCTGAACAGTGTGCTATGATTATACATTTCAAAGGAAAATGCGTTGTAAAGAGTGGTTCGTATGACAAATTAGAACCTATGTGCACATCGCTTTTAGAGGCTGATATTACAGCTGAAATAGAGCCTTGAAATATTTAGCTATGAGGTTATTTTTACTTTTTATTTCGTTAATACCCTTTTGTTTAAAAGCCCAAATATTTACAAATAACGCACCTCAATGGGGAATAACACAGCATGATTGGGATGGCGTATACGGATCAGGTGTTTCAACAGTAGACTGGAATATGGATGGATGGGATGACTTAACATTCGGCAATTCATCTGGAGGATTAAGAACTTTTATAAACAATCAAGGAAATGGATTTACATCTATTCATTTACCTATTATTCAGCAAACAGAATCAAAGTCAATAATGTGGCTAGACATTGACGGGGATGGGGATATGGATTTTTACTACTCAGATGCAGATGGCAGGGCAGAGATCATTGAAAACGTTGACAACACTACATTTATCAATGTTACTGCCTTAACAAACATAGAGCAAGTGAACGTACCGTCAGAAGGAAGTTCTTGGGGTGATTATGATAACGATGGAGATCTTGACCTTTACATATGTAGATATTACGAAAGTGATGAAGATTTGCCTTACGAATACAGAAATGTATTAATGAGAAACGATGGGGATTTTCAATTCACTGATGTAACCATATCATCATCTACAGGGATTTATACTCGTGCCTCCTTTCAATCTATATGGTTTGACTGGGACAGAGATGGTTTTCAAGACCTATTTATTATTAACGATAAAGATCAAGTAAACACATTATTTCACAACCTACAAAACGGACAATTTGAGGATATAGCAACTCAAGTAGGATTAGATATTTCAATGGACTCTATGTCAGCATCATTGGGGGATTATAATTCTGATGGAATAACAGATATATATATATCTGATTCAGGTATAGGGATTACCCCCCAAGGATGTAAACTATTCCGTGGTACTCAATCAGGAGTTTACATAGAAGAATCTGTACTACTTGGGTTGAATCTTATTGAATTTTGTTGGGCTGCTGTTTGGATTGACATAGATAACGACACAGACTTAGATCTTTTTATCTCTGAACACGATCCATTAAACCCCTATCAGGAAAATTTTCTTTTTGAAAATTCGGGGACAACGTCAAGCACACCATATGAATTTAATCTTGTCAGCACAGATGTGTATTACACCGACCTTCTTAACTCTCACACTGTAGCTAGTGGTGATTTCGACAGAAATGGCTGGATAGATTTTGTAGTCCATAATGTCGGGAATCACACGGCAAGGATTTGGATGAATTCTGGGTTTACTTCTGATCCAGCAAATTATATCCAAATAGGGTTGTTAGGTCAGCTATCAAACACTGTGGGTGTTGGATCTTGGACTGAAGTCTCTGCTGGCGGGATTACACAGGCAAAAAGCACTCATTGTGGTGAAAATTACCTAGGACAAGAGGGGTTGTATGAGCATTTTGGTCTTGGTGAGACTTCATTTATAGATTCCCTGAAAATTGAATGGCCAAGCGGGATTATCGATAAATATTTTAATTTAGATGTTGGAAATGATACAGCGCCAAGGAGAATCTATACGGAAGGATATTCAGCATGCACTGATGTTTCAGAGACTATTCTTTGTGGCCCTGAAACAATAACCGTTTCGGCGACACCCTTTTGGGAGGCAGCGGAAGTTGTTTGGTCTTATCAAGAAACCGCGCCTCAAGACTTAGGATTAGACGAATCACTACCCTATGAAATATTTCTCTCAGAATCAATAGAAATGACCCTTACAAATGCGGGGTATTACAAATACACAGTATCTCATCAAGGGACTGTGCTTTGCGAAAGTTCATTCCAGATAATAAATGAATTTGTTGGCGATTTAACAGGAGATGGTGTGATAGGCAGCGCAGATATATTGGTGTTTATTTCTGAATATGGTTGCCTAACGAATTGCTCAACAGACTTTAACTCAAATGGAACAACAGATGTTGACGACTTGTTATTCTTATTGTTAATATTCGGGGACAGCTGTTGAGCTATCTAGAAAGATTAAGCGTTCTTGATCGCTGTAGCTGCTGCACCAGGGTTTTCAGCCCCGAATATAGAAGACCCAGCAACGAGAACATCTGCACCCGCCTCTACTAAGGCTGACGCATTTGAGGTAGTAACTCCACCATCAATTTCGATGTGGAATTTTGCGCCGACATCATCACCCATTTTTCTTAGTTTGCGTACTTTTTCATAGGTGCGTTCAATGAATGATTGACCTCCAAAGCCTGGGTTAACACTCATCAGACAAACAAGATCTAAATCGTGTAACAGTTCACTTAAAGACTCAACAGGTGTATGCGGATTTAAAGCAACTCCCGCTTTCATTCCGAGACCCCGAATAGCAGCAAGAGTTCTGTGTAGGTGGTCACATGCTTCTATATGTACAGTCAAAACATCTGCTCCTAGATTTGCGAAATCCTCCAAATATCTATCTGGATTTACGATCATTAGATGTACATCCAGAGGTTTGTCAGAATGCTTCGCAATAGCTTTAATCACAGGCATCCCAAAACTAATGTTAGGGACAAAAACGCCATCCATTACGTCGATATGGAACCAGTCCGCGTCAGATGAGTTTACGAATTCTATATCGCGCTGAAGGTTTGCAAAGTCAGCGGCTAAAAGAGAGGGAGCTAGGAGATGCGACATGAGTATTTATGCGTATTTATAGTGCAAAGGTCGTTAGTATTTCTTTCCTTTACAGTATGGATAGCACAGTAAATAAGAATGAGATATTCACAGTGGGTCTCACTGGAGGAATCGGTTCTGGGAAATCCACGGTGGCAAAGGTGTTTAAGGCCTTAGGCGTGCCTGTGTTCAATGCAGATAAAGCAGGCCATACTATTTATGCTGAGAATTCTAGAATTAGGAATTCAGTGATTGATAAGTTTGGAGTAGAAGTTGCAGTGTGTGATTCCTATGGTAAGGCTGTTGATATAGACAGACAAGCATTAGGTAAATTGGCTTTTAGTGAAGAAGGTGGAATAAAGTTTTTGAATGATTTGGTGCATCCCGCGGTTGGAGACTCTTTTCAGGATTGGGTTAAAAACTTACCTTCTACAGTGTCGTATGTGATCCGTGAAGCAGCCATATTATTTGAGAGCGGGGCGAGCAAAGGCTGTGACACCATTATTACCGTTAGTGCTAAGGAGGCACAGAGAATCGATAGGGTAAAGAACAGAGATGGTTGCGATATAGCTGTGATTGAGGGTAAGCTTAAAGCCCAAACCACAGATTTAGAGCGCGAATCTCTTTCAGACTTTATTTTAAGAAATAACGATTCTGACATGCTGCTCACACAAATTGAAAAGCTACACTTAGTTTTAAAGGAAAAATCTATTAACTTCAGCAAATGAATAAAGGAATCTATCGGGGAGGTTTGCGCGAACGAAAAGCAAGGATTAAACTTCTTATGTCTGCAGTACTAGATTTCGAACAGGAGTTGTTAGATGCCTTAAAAACGGACCTCGACAAACATGAAGCAGAAGCTACTTTACAGGAAATATATCCTCTAAAAAAAGAAGCTCAACACACGATTTCAAACTTAGGTAAGTGGATGGGCAAACGCTATGCATCTACCCCACTCGCTTTAATTGGGACGAGGCATTACGTAAGGGCTGAACCTAAGGGGCGCGTTCTCATAATTTCGCCTTGGAACTACCCCGTGATGCTTACTCTCAAACCTTTAATTGGTGCACTAGCAGCGGGAAATTTCGTTGTTGTAAAACCCTCCGAGCATACACCTACTGTTTCTAGCGTTTTAAAGAAGCTTCTTGAATCTGTCTTTACAGAAGATATAGTAAAGGTGGAACTAGGTGGTGCTGAAGTAGCGGCAAAGCTAACTTCCTCACATTTTAACCACATTAACTTTACTGGGGGAACTAGCATTGGCCGTATTGTGATGAAATCTGCCGCTGAACATCTTTGCTCTGTAACCCTCGAGCTTGGGGGTAAAAGCCCTACCATTATTGATAAAAGTGCTAATTTGAAGAATGCGGCACTAAAGATAGGTTGGGGCAAATACATGAATGCAGGCCAAGTTTGTATCGCTCCAGATCATCTTCTTATTGAGAAATCTATAGAAGCTGAGTTTACTACGGCACTACTTAATCGCATAACTGCGATGTATGGAGAAAACCCCATAGATAGTCCTGACTTAGGCAAGATCGTAAACGCAACTCACTACAATAGAATTTTAGGGTTAATCAAAGACGCGACTGAAAAGGGAGCAACTCTGCACGTTCCTGGGGGCGTACTGGAGATGGGAGCAGCAAGAAGTAAAATTTCACCTTGTATTCTCACTGGATGCACATTGGATATGGCGATTATGAAGGAGGAGATTTTCGGCCCCGTACTGCCCGTTTTAACTTGGGAAACTCGAGAAGAAGCAGTTGCTATAATCCTTAGAAACCCTTACCCTCTCGCCCTTTACATATTCAGCTCTAAGTCGAAAAACATAGATTGGTTTATTGAAAACACTCAATCCGGAAGCACAGCAATAAATGAAGTGGTTATTCAAGTCGCAAATAGCGACCTGCCATTCGGAGGGATACAGTCCAGTGGAATGGGTCGTTCTGGAGGGCAGGAGGCCTTCGACTCGTTCTCTAACCTCCGAAGTTTTGCAGTCCAAACGCTACCGTTTTCGTTCCTTCCCCTCACCTTCCCACCATTCAAAATACTCGGCATAAAATTCTCGCGATTTGCTCGCAAGTGGTTATAATTATAAGATATGTTAGTCCAAACTCACTTTCCTCGCAAGCTCTCCAGAGTTCGCTACGACCAATACCTAGCTTCAGGTTGGTTTAGAGGAGCTGTGATGCTTTACAAGATGGATCTCTTATGCATTGATGACGAGCTTTTCTCTGTCGTAAATGTTAGAGTAAAGCTCGATGATTTTATATTCCGAAAAAGCCAAAGGAAGCTACTTCGTAAAGTAGATTCGAGATTCCGTACCGTTTTCGGAGATGCCAACCCCACTAAGGAGAAGGAAGCGCTATACACAGCTCATAAGCATAGATTCAAAGGCTTCATTCACGCTACGCTCGCAGAATATCTCAAGGCGGGATTTGACACTACCGTATTCGACACTCGCGAAGTATGCATCTATGATGAGGACAAGCTCATAGCGGTAAGCTACTTCGATATGGGCGAAAATAGCATGGCCAGTCTTCTGGGATTGTACGACGAACGATATGCCGAGTGGAGTTTAGGGAAGGTAACGATGTTGAAGGAGATAGGGTTTGGCATTGAAAACGAAACGAAATGGTACTACCCAGGATATATTTTAGACAAAGATTCCTCGTTCGATTACAAATTAGAGTTAGGCTCGACTGAGTTCTACACCCCAGATAATTCTTGGGCAGATTTTTCCAAGTACAATCCAGCTAAGACCCACGGTTACGAAATCCGTCTAAATACCGATAAACTTTGTAAGGAGCTAACAAATTTAGGAATCCCACATAAACAATGGCTTTACCCGTACTTCAGCATGGGACACTTGGGCCCTTGGAACGCATATTTAATGAGCGATCCTGCCCCAGTGGAGTTAGGTTACGATCTTGAAGGTATGATGGTGGCCACCTACTCTTCTATAGAGAAAGCTTACTCACTTTTCAGTATAAACCCCTGTCCCGACGGTTCACATCTTCTCAACCTAGAGGCTTCCGATGAGTTTTCTAACTCAACAGCTTATTTAAATCATTTATACCAAACAGGGGACTGCGTTCTCATACACGGAACACTAGAAATTATAATTGAGCTTATAAAGGTTTGGAAATCTAAACCATATTATATTCCACCTTCATGAGACTATTAAGTTGGAACGTTAACGGAATCCGAGCAATAGTAAAAAAGGACTTCAATTCTATCGTGGACGGATTTAACGCTGACGTACTCGGACTTCAGGAAACGAAAGCCCAAGACGATCAAGTTCGTGAAGCACTTTTCGGACTACCATCACTTGAAGAATATGAAGTGTTTAGCTCTTCAGCCATAAAAAAGGGATATTCCGGGACCGCCATTATATCTCGAATCACACCCATCAAAGTCACTTCGGGAATAGGTGTAGCCGATCTGGATACTGAAGGTCGCGTCCTCCACGCCGAGTTCAAAGATTTTCATTACGTTACCGTCTACACTCCCAACTCCTCGTCCGGTTTAAAACGCCTACCCTTTCGTGAAACCTGGGACAGAGCATTTCGTGATTACTTGAAAGAACTCGATTCTGACAAACCCGTTATTTGTTGCGGAGATTTAAATGTCGCACACTCTGAAATCGACCTCGCTCGCCCCAAGCCTAACTACAATAAAACCCCTGGATATACTCAAAAAGAGATAGACGGAATGGACGCCCATTTGGGAGCTGGCTTCACCGACACATGGCGGTCTGCTCATCCAAACGAGGTGAAATACAGTTGGTGGAGCTACCGTGGTGGGGCACGCGAGAAAAACGTGGGTTGGCGACTAGACTATATGCTTGCAAGCAATAGATTGGTAGAAAATGTATCCGACACCTTCATATTAAATGAGGTCATGGGATCTGACCACTGTCCGGTTGGGTTAGAACTACAACTATAAATTACTGGTCTTCGCTTACAAAATCATTGTTTGGAGCGTTAAAGTATGGAGCTTCTTTGCTGAAAAAACGCAATGAAAATATTGTTTACCAGCTTACTGCTTACCTCTTGCTTTGCATTAATAGCTCAATGCCCTACCGACATCAACGGAAATGGAACAATCGACGAAGACGATTTGTTAATGATTCTAGCTTCTTATGGGCTCACATGTGAAGGCATGCCTATTTACGATCCTAAAATTTCTGAAATACACTACAATCCTTCTACCGAACAGGGTTCGGATTCAGAATGGGAATTTGTGGAGATCTACAATCCACATGAGTTTGGGCTGAACCTGAGTGGATGGAAACTTGGGGATGCAATTAATGCAACAGTCCCTGAAGGAACTTATATGGAATCTAATTCATATGTAATTTTTGCTAACGACACAGCTTCTTATACAGGCGAGCTTCCTCCTTTTACCATTTTACTTCCATTTTCAAGTAGTTCTAGTTTACACAACAGTGGAGAGACCATTCGGCTTCTTAGAGCTGATGGATCCGAATCTAACCAAGTAACTTATAGTGACTACAATGGTTGGCCCTCTGAGCCAGATGGGGGTGGGTCTACTTTAGAGTGGCGTGGTCCCGGTTACATAAACTCTTTGCCAGAATCTTGGGTTTCTTCTAATGCATTCGGAGGCAGTCCGGGAAGCGCTAATAGTGCTTGGGCTGATTGAGTTTGATGGGGTCACCATTAAGCATCACGTTTAAAGCATCTCCTGATTCTAAAATTACTTCAGTGGAAACAGAACTTACGACAACGCAAAGAACACGGCCTCGGAAGCGTACTTTAAAAGAATAAGAATGCCATTCAGAGGGTATAATAGGATTAAAGTGAGGAACGTCGTCGACAACACGGAAGCCACCAAAGCCTTCCACGACAGACATCCATGTTCCTGCCATAGAAGTTATATGTAGTCCTTCGTGAATTTCACTGTTGAAGTCGTCAAGGTCTAATCGAGCCGTACGTAGATACATCTCGTAAGCTTTTTCTAAGCGGCCGAGTTTTGATGCTAAGATGGAGTGAATACAGGGTGAAAGGCTCGATTCGTGAACGGTTCGGGGCTCGTAGAAATTGAAATTCTCCTCTAGCATGGAATCTGTAAAGTCATCAGAGAAAAAGTAGAAACCTTGAAGGACGTCAGCTTGTTTTATGAAAACTGAGCGAAGGATACGATCCCAAGACCAGGTTTGGTTTATCGGCCTCTGATCAGATGGAAGATCAGACACCATCATTTGTTCCTTGTCCATAAAACCGTCCTGCTGAAGGAAAACCTGAGTTCCGTCGAGGGTTGGAAAAAATAAATTGTCGCAACGCTCTTTCCACTGTTTAGACTCGTTAGAAAAATCGAGCCCCCAAGCTTCACTCTTAGCAGACATTACACTTGGATGCTCTGAAGAAATCCATTCGCCTATTTCGCGGGTGTAATTCATACACCACCGAGCTATATAGTTGGTGTACCAATTGTTGTTTACATTGTTTTCATATTCGTTAGGCCCTGTAACACCAAGCATTACCCACTTTTGTCGTGATTCTGAAAATGTAACCCTTTGGCTCCAAAAGCGAGCGATACCAAGAAGTACGTCGAAGCCCATTTCAAGAAGATACTCCTTATCACCGGTATACCTCACATAATTAAATATGGCAAAAGCGATCGCACCATTTCGGTGAATTTCCTCGAATGTAATTTCCCATTCGTTGTGACATTCTTCCCCATTCATCGTAACCATAGGATAAAGGGCAGCTCCGCCAGAAAATCCTAGATTCTCAGCGTTTTCAATAGCTTGTTCAAGGTGATTAAACCTGTATATGAGAAGCTGCCTAGCAACTGAAGACTCGTGGGTACTTAAGTAAAATGGGATACAATACGCCTCGGTATCCCAATACGTAGCGCCGCCATACTTTTCGCCAGTAAATCCTTTAGGACCAATGTTCAATTTAGGGTCATCCCCTCTGTAAGTTGAGTTAAGATGGAAAATATTAAAACGTATAGCCTGTTGAGCTTTATCATCACCCTCGATCTCAATATCTCCTTCTTTCCAAATCTTTTCCCAGCATAAGCAATGTTCCTCAAACTCAGAATCATATCCATTATTTCGACCTGAAATAGATTCGGCAAACGCTAATTCTGACAATCCTTCAACCTCATTATTCAACGAGCTTACAATTCCTATGAATTTTGTTAAAACAAACTTGTCGCCATCCTTTACATCACCAATTTTATAAGTCGCAAAAACCTCTTGGTCAGCAGCATCAAAATTTACAGCATCGACTAGCTCTCCATTTAACTCAAGATTACTCGCAAAAGCCGTAGCTACTGTGAAGCGTGTTTTCTCAGTAGTGTTGACTACACATCCTACTTCATCTAAAATGACGCCTTTATCAAACTTCCAGAATGCTTCCTTCCAATTTGAATCTTCGTTTGTAACGTCAGCATCTACGGCAGGAGAAATAACAACTTGATCAACGCCATGAACGGCTTCGATTGAATATTTAATTGCCGCTCTATTGGGACTATGCATATTGCAAAACCTCTCAGCTTTGACTCTAATAATTACACCATTAACTACTTCAACTTCGAATAAGCGGGTTACAAGACCTCGCTTCATATCAAGTTCGCGCTTAAATTCAATTACATTATGAGCAGTAAAAAGATCTAATTCTACCCCGTTAATCACAACACCAATCTTAGACCAGTTGGTCGAGTTTAAAACCTTAGCAAAAGTTTCTGGGTAGCCATTTTTCCACCATCCAACTTTGGTTCTATCTGGGTAGTAAATCCCCCCCACATAGTGACCCGACAAAGAATCTCCCGAATATTTCTCCTCAAAATTAGCCCTTAAACCAAACCTTCCATTCCCAACCGTACATATAGATTCACTTGCTCGATTCGTAGTATCATCTAACCCGTTTTCCGTCACCTTCCATGGGTCGACATCGTAAAGAGTCGTTGAAGAACTCATCCCGTTATTTGATTTAGCTTATTTAATGTCATTCCATAAAGATCGCTTACAACCGAGTTGGCTCTACTAAGCTCAGAAGCATCGCCTATGCCTAAAGCAAAAAAACCTCCCGAAAGAGCTGCTTCTACTCCTGACGCGGCATCTTCGAAGACTATACACTCTGATGGTGAAAGCCCTAATATTTCAGCTCCTTTTAAGAAAACTTCTGGATCAGGTTTAGATAGGGTAATGTGGTTTCCGTCAACTACTCCATCAAAAAGATTGAACAGATTTACGTTTTTTAAAATTACGGTGGCATTCTTACTTGAAGAACCTAAGCACACTCCAACACCTTCACGCCTGAGCTCTAAAATAAGATCTTTCACGCCTGGAAGAATTTCATATTCGCCCATCTTACTAACAAGGTAAAGGAAAAGGGAGTTTTTCTTCTCCATAAGTTGGAGTTTCGTCTTAGAGTTGAGTTCTAATGAACCTAAAGAAAGTATCTTTTCAAGACTATCTATTCTACTCAGCCCCTTTAAAAGCTTGTTATCATCTTTTGTAAATGGTATGGAAAGCTCTTCGGCTAACATTTTCCAAGCAGTAAAATGGTGTTTCGCAGAATCTACGATAACACCATCCATATCGAAAATGCAACCCCTTATTTTCATTGAAGGATACATTCAACATGGTATTTAGCAAGACCTTCTATAGGTTTTTTAATCAGATTACCCATTTGAATCCCTCTCTTTTCACAAGCAAGTTGAAGATGATCCGAAAAGTGATAGGCTACACTTCCTATAAAGTGAACCGGCACTTGCTGGTGATTTTCAAAGCAAGCAACGTGGGAGTCTAAAAACGTATCGAAACCATCTTGAAGCCAAGTCTTGACAATTTCTGCATCTCGATGCTTAGCTATAAACTTCATAAAGCTGGCAAGGAATACGTTGGGATTTGGCTCTGTATATACTCTTTTATTCACGTCTGTAACGGATAGTCCGAATTCACTCACGAAATCATCGTGTATATGCTGAGGTAATTTTTTGTAGAAAAAAGACCTCAGCAGGCGTTTACCAAACCAACTCCCGCTACCCTCATCCCCTAAGATATAGGCAAGCGACGGCACCTCTTCATAAATCTCAATACCATCGAAAAAACAAGAGTTAGATCCAGTGCCAAGTATACATGTAATTGCTGGCTCACCTGACCAAGTAGAATAGGCTGCCCCGTTAAGATCATGGGCTACAAGAATCTCTGCATGACTGAATACACGGCTAAGACCTACTTCAATAATCGAACACATTTCCTTTGAGCTTGAGCCTGCTCCATAGAAAAATACTTTTCCAACATTTTGGGCGATTTTCATCATTTCTATTTGGCTTGTAAGCACTTGCTCAACAAGATTAGAAGAATGAAAGTAAGGGTTAAAACCTATAGTGCTAAACTGAGCCAGCTCTTTTCCTGTTTCATCAATAGCTAGCCAATCACACTTTGTCGAACCACTATCTGCAATTAATATGATCATTTGTGTCTTATTTATATTCTGCTAACTAAATCTACAACTCTATTTGCGTACCCAGTTTCGTTATCGTACCAACCAAATAGTTTGACTACATTCTTTGATGTCCTTGTTAAATCAGAATCAAAAATACAACTGTGAGGATTGCCCACAATATCTGAACTAACTAAAGGATCTTCGCTGTAGCAGAGTATTCCATTCATGGCGCCATTAGCTGCTGCTCTCATAGCTTCATTAACCTGTTCTATTGTAACATCCTGTTTAAGAACAGCTGTAAGATCTGTTATAGAACCCGTCGGCGTCGGAACGCGAACCGCTACCCCATCTAATTTACCTGCTAGTTGGGGCAATACAAGGCCTACAGCAGCAGCAGCTCCGGTTGACGTAGGAATTATATTAACCGCTGCTGCTCGGGACCTCCTGAGGTCAGAGTGTGGAGAGTCCTGCAACCTTTGGTCTGCTGTATAAGAATGAACTGTCGTTATAAATCCTCTTTCTACCCCGAAACTGTCATCTAAAACTTTCACCATCGGCGCTAGGCAATTAGTAGTACAAGAAGCTGAACTAATTATCACATCAGAATCCTCGAGGATATCTTCATTAACACCCAGAACTATAGTTTTCACATCTCCAGAAGCAGGGGCGCTTATTACCACCTTTTTTGCGCCGGCTTCTATATGAGCCCTCGATTTATCTTTAGTTACAAAAGCTCCAGTAGACTCAATAACCGAATCTACAATGAGTTCTTTCCAAGGAAGGTTTAAAGGGTTTTTTTCAGAAGACACCTTAATAACTCTACCATTAACTTGAAGATCTCCGTTTACTATTTCCACTTCACCTCTAAACTTACCATGAACGCTATCGAACCTAAGAAGATGAGCTAGGGTTTTAACATCCGTTAAATCGTTAATCCCTACAACCTCCACATCCGTTCTTTCTTCTAGTATTCGAAATGACATACGGCCTATTCGCCCGAAACCATTAATTGCTATACGCTTATTTGACATCTGATATATTCTATTTTATATTTAAATAGACAAAATGCGCGCAATGCGAACCTCATCTTCCAATGTATGTATTTTATTAGCAACCGCCTTTTTAAATGGCGTCGAAAGTAAGCTATCATTCACAATTCCTATCATACAATTAGATTCGCCCCTTAATAAAGCCTCAATTGCCTCAACGCCAAGTCTTGAAGCAAGAACTCTATCAGAGCAAGAAGGAGGCCCACCTCTTTGAAGGTGTCCTAGTATAGTAATCCTAATATCGTACAAATCTGTTTTATTATGAATTTTCTTCGCAAGCTCATAGGCACCTCCTGACTTATCTCCTTCAGCAACAATAACAATACTACTTGATTTTTGATTCCTTTGACCCGCCTGCAGAACGTCAATTAAATCATTTGAGTCTAAACCCGTTTCCGGAGTCATAACCGCAATCGCTCCTGTCGCAATTCCTGTCCTTAAAGCAATAAAGCCATTATCTCTCCCCATCACCTCAACAAAAAACAATCTATTGTGACTATCCGCTGTGTCTCTAATTTTATCTACCGCCTCTACGATAGTATTCGTAGCTGTATCGAAACCAATTGTATGATCTGTTCCAGCTAAGTCATTATCAATAGTCCCTGGCAAACCAATTATAGGAAAACTATGCTCCTCATGCAATTTCATCGCACCCGCAAAAGTTCCATTACCTCCTATTACAACAAGTCCATCGATTTCGTTTTTACGGAGATTTTCTATAGCTCTCACTCTTCCCTCTTTAGTTCTAAACTCTTTACACCGTGCTGATTTAAGAATAGTGCCTCCACGTCCTAATATTTTCGCAACAGACCTAACGTGAAGCTTTTTGAAATCGCCATCAACTAACCCTTGAAACCCTTGGAACACTCCACATACATCAAGTTCATGAAAAACCGCAGTTCTCACAACCGCTCGTATAGCTGCGTTCATTCCTGGAGAGTCCCCACCTGAAGTTAATACTGCAATTTTCTTCATATTCTTAAACTTTATGAGTATTTAGCATGCGAAATTTAGCACATTCTATACAATAAATAGCAAAAACATTAAACTTATTGTCTTAAATACAATAAGCATTAAACAAACTCGCTTGATTAAGATGTAAAAATATTTATAAAAAAGAATCTGAAAAATGAAGGCTTAATAATAATTGAATAGGTACCATCCATAGTGTATAAATGACACTTTGCCTTGTATATTTCGAGTATGAATTCGAATTCACAATTAGGAGTAAGTGTAGACTGTGTTGTTTTCGGCTATAATGGAGATGCTATTAAAGTTTTACTAATACAGCAAAAAACCCAGGATGGGGGTCCTCTTACAGAAAGCGGACTTCAGATGGCATTGCCTGGTGATCTCGTTCAAGCCGAAGAAACACTTAGCGAATGCGCCGCTCGAGTCTTGCTAGAACTCACAAGCATAGAAGGAATTTTCCTTAAGCAGTTCCACTCTTTCGGAAATCCAGACAGAGTTCGTGGAGAAAAGGACGAGAAATGGCTTGAAACTTTTCGAGAATTTCCTAATAAAAGGATAATAACTGTTGCTTACTACGCGTTGGTTTCTCTTCACGAATATAATCCTGAAGCATCATCTTTTGCCGGTAGTATTCAGTGGGTAGACGTCGACAAAGTTCCCGGACTCGCTTTCGACCACAATGAAATCTTTAGATACGCAGTAACAACACTTCGTGAACATATCGAGCCACACCATATCGGATTCGAGCTTCTTCCTAAGAAATTCACTCTAAGCCAACTTCAGCACTTGCACGAACTAGTTCTCGATAAAAAACTCGACAAACGAAATTTCCGTAAGAACGTCAAACGTATGGATCACGTAGTTCCGCTAGACGAAAAACAAATTGGGGTTTTACATAAACCTGCTCAACTATTTACATTCAATCCTGAAGCAGTAAACTAATGAAGTATTTACTTTCTCTTATAGGTTTTGCTATTTGTGGGATGGGTGGTGCGCAGGTTGTTTGGACTGAACCAGCATTTCCTACAGCTGACGACATAGTAATTTTATACTACGACGTTACAGAGGGCAATGGAGCGTTAGTAGACCTGACAGAACCCTGCCCAGGATGCCCATACGTATATGCTCACACCGGAGTCATAACCTCTCAGAGCTCATCGCCCTCGAACTGGTACCACGTTCATAACCCATGGCCCTCAACTTCGCCTAACAACCTAAGTGAAGCAAATGTGGGAAACGTCTTACTACCATTAGAAGCTGGCAGTACAGTACACACCTTTAATTTCTACGGGCTGACTTTAGCAGAGTATTACGGAATTGAGGAAGGAGAAGAAATAGAACAACTAGCTTTCGTATTCAGAGACGCGCTTGGCACAGTGGTTGGCAAGAATGCTGACGAGAGTGATATATTCATCACTGTGAGTAACGGAGAGTACGAAGTTGACTTTGTAAGTCCTCCACTTGATTTTAACATCATGGCGGCCGGAGATCAGGTAGAGATTCAAGCTATAAGCTCTTCTTTAGGGGAACTAACCCTGAGTGTAAACGGAGTGGAAGTTGCAAATAATGACGGACTTTCGCTTGAGTACATTTTCAATCTTGACTCCCCTGGAGATTACGAACTCACATTAAACGGGATTTCTGCGACAGATGATGAAAGCGAAAAAACTATCATTATTACAGCAATGCCAGATGCCCCTAATATTGCTTGGGCTCCCACAGGAACACAGGACGGTATTAACTACATCGATGACAACACTGTCATACTACAAGTTTTTGCACCTTATAAAGAGTTTCTTTTTGCTGTAGGGGATTTCAATGATTGGCAGATGACTTCTGGAGCGATAATGACTCGCACGCCTGATTACCAACGCTATTGGATAGAACTCACTGGTCTCGAGGTTGGGCAACCGTATAGATTTCAATACCACATTATGCCAGACGATATCAGGGTCGCAGATGCTTATGCAGAGATTCAATTAGATAAATGGAACGATCCATGGATTCCGGAGAGTACTTACCCAGACATGTTACCTTATCCTGAAGAGCTTACTTCGAGTGACCCGGTGAGTGTTTTTGTGACGGGGGAAGATGAATACGTTTGGACTGATATGAGTTTCGATAGGCCGCAGCAGGAAAACCTCGTGATTTATGAAATTCTAGTGAGGGACTTCTCTGAGCAAAGGACTTATAAAATGATAGAGGACTCATTAGATTATATAGAAAATTTGGGGGTCAGTGCAATAGAACTTATGCCTGTAATGGAATTTAACGGGAACGATAGTTGGGGCTACAACACGACCTTTTACTTCGCTCCGGACAAAGCCTACGGGACTCGTGATGATTTAAAATCGCTTGTGGATGCTTGCCATGAAAGGGGAATCGCGGTAATCCTTGATATCGTATTTAACCATTCGGATCAGCCCAACCCATTCATTACGATGTACTGGAATGACTGGGTGGTTTCACCGACTAATCCCTGGTTTAATGTAGAAGCACCTCACTCGATGAACTGGTTCTACGATTGGAATCACAACACCAATGCAACGAAGAGTTTCGTCAAGAGAACTTTAGATCACTGGACTCATAATTACCATATTGATGGGTTTCGTTGGGATTTTACGCAAGGCTTAGTCCAAACCCAGGGCGGCGGCTCCTCCTACGACGCGGGCAGAATTGCTATTATTGAGGAGTATGGAGAGCACGTTTGGTCTCAAGATGAAGGGGTATATATGATACTCGAACACTGGTGCGACTACAATGAAGAGCTGTTACTGGCGAATGAAGGGTTCATGCTTTGGGCCAATACTCATCACGACTACTCAGAGGCGGCAATGGGATATTCTTCGAATCTGAATTATGCGAATTATCAGTCACATGGCTTTAACGAGCCCCATGCCGTTACGTATATGGAAAGTCACGACGAAGAGAGACTTATGTACAACAACCTCAACTGGGGGAATAACGCTGGCGAGTATGAAATAGAGAATCTCGAGACGGCCCTGCACAGAGTGGAGCTGACGGCTTGTTTTCATATTTTACTTCCAGGGCCTAAGCATCTTTGGCAGTTTCAGGAGTTGGGGTACGATTATAGTATCAACACCTGCTCTGATGGCGTTACCGTCGAAGAGTCTTGTCGTATAGAGGCCAAGCCCGTACGCTGGGATTACTATGAGGAGTCCCAGCGACACAGGCTTTACGATGTTTTCTCCGCCCTGAATAATTTAAAAAAAGACTACCCAGAGGTATTCACTACCTCAAACTTTGATTTTGATACGGGCGGTATGGGGAAAAGGCTTCACTTAAACGCGATAGACATGAATGTCGTTGTAGTTGGGAATTTTCATGTAAATTCTATCAATATGGTGTGCGATTTCCAACACGAGGGAACATGGTATGACTATATGACGGGAGAAGAACTCGAGATTACCAACACAGCAGAATCATATGCTTTTGCGCCAGGAGAATATCACGTGTACATAGACACCCAACTTCCTACTCCTGATATATTCAACCCTGCTTCAGTTGAGGATATTTCTTCTGAATCAGAGAATAATTCATCAATCATTCTCTCCTATCCTAATCCCTGCACAGGTTCATTTGCTGTAGCAATTCCTGACGGGATTTATGGAGGAATAATGGAGGATATTTCATATGAGGTCTTCGACACACTAGGCAAAACAGTTGTCTCTGGCAAGAGCCCAACTCAAAATATACATATTAACATTGACAGTATGTCACCTGGTATTTACAGCATCAGAGTACAAGCTAATTACAATTCCAACATCTTACATTTCACTTCAACTATTCAAAAACAATGAAGAATATTATTGCTGTTTTTGCTGCCATTTTTCTTTTATCTATAACAGCTAAAGCCCAAACCTTATCTGGTTTTGTTT
>Ga0209089_10000166_pt1 | contig 60492 bp, 59 predicted proteins | sample ArcticOcean_MG_C_FD_187431 | JGI IMG/M metagenome (GOLD analysis project Ga0209089, IMG submission 187431) | Marine microbial communities from western Arctic Ocean - ArcticOcean_MG_CB2_150 (SPAdes) (version 2) | ecosystem: Environmental > Aquatic > Marine > Oceanic | place: Arctic Ocean: Canada...
TACTTCGCCACCGACCTTGGTCCCTACATCACGAGCGGCGTTGTCGTCGCCGAGGATCCCGAGACCGGCTGCGGCAATCTCAGCTACCACCGGGCACTCCCGGCGTCGGCCACCTCGCTGGGGACGAGCCTGCACTCTCGCGGCGACCTGTGGCGACTCCTCGACGCGTGGAAGGCCAGGGGAGAACCGATGCCGGTGGCGATGGTCATCGGCGCACACCCGTTGTTCATGCTGGCGGCCTCCGCCCGGGTTCCCCTCGACGTCGACGAGCGGGAGATCGCCGGGGGGCTCTTCGGCGAACCCCTCGAGGTGGTCCGCACGCCGACGTACGGACTGCGGGTCCCGGCGTCCGCCGAATACGTGCTCGAGGGAGTGATCGACGCCGAGGCCTCCGCCGAAGAGGGCCCCTTCGGCGAGTTCACGGGGTACTCGTCGGATCGCTCCACCCACAACCGCTTTGACGTCCAGGCGGTGCTCCACCGCGACGACCCGTTGTGGGTCGATGTAGTCGGCGGTAACTCCGAGGAGCACCTGAACCTGGCACGGGTGCCCCGGGAGTCCGAGATGGACGCACGGCTCCGGGCTCGCTTCCCTTCGGTCAGCCGGATCCACTACCCGAACTCCGGCTCGCACTTCCACTGCTACGTGGCCGTGGACCAGCGTCGGCCTGGCGAGGCCCGCCAGGTGATGCTTGCCCTGCTCGGATGGGACCCCTATGTCAAGACCGTGGTCGCCGTGGATCCGGACGTGGACTGCACCGACGACAGTGAGGTGCTGTGGGCGCTCGCCACGCATTTCCAGCCCGATCGAGACCTGTTCACCGTTGACGGCCTTCCGGGGAGCCCGCTCGACCCGTCGTCCACAACAGGGGGCACGACGTCGCGGCTGGCCCTCGACGCAACCCGGGGTCCCGGATTCGATGCCGTCCGCATCGCGGTCTCCGCGGATGCCAGGAGGAGGGCGGCCGCCATCCTCGACGATCTCGACTCAGGCAGGTCGGACGCGTGAAGGTCCCAGTGCATGCCTTCTGAGGCCGCTGACTTAGATTCGACACGGTGACGACAGAGAAGCTCGACACGAGCAGTGTTCCGTCGTCGACGGGCCTCTGGTACGTGCCGTTCGTAGGCTTGGTGGTGCCGATCCTCGCGGTCGTCGCAGCGCTGGCGGTCGGTGCCGTCCTGTTGCTGGCGCTGGGTGCCAGTCCGCTGACCGGATACGCCGCCCTGATCGACGGCGCAGTGGGCGACTGGGACGCGGTGGCCGACACGGCGATCAAGTCCATGCCGATGCTGCTTGTCGGTGTCGGCATCTGCATCGCCTTTCGTACCGGGGTCATCAACATCGGTGGTGAAGGTCAGATCATCCTTGGTGCGATTTTCGCCACGGTCGTGGCTCTGGCCGTCCCTGACCTGCCCTCGGTGCTCCTCATTCCACTCGTGCTTCTGGCCGGAGCCGTGGGTGGAGCGATCTGGGGGGCGATTCCGGGTGCCCTCAAGGCCTATGCAGGTGTCAGCGAGATCCTCAGCACGATCATGATGAACATCGTTGCCGCCCAGATTCTCAGTTTGCTGCTCCAGGATCTGCTCATCGAGGAGGGAGCGATCAAGATTCAACAGACCAGGAGGCTCAGCCACAACGCCGACCTCCCCCTGCTGCCCGGTGGTACCCGGCTGCATCTGGGCTTCCTCGTTGCGCTACTGGTCGCGGTGATCGCCTACCTGATCATCTACAAGACGTCACTGGGATTCCGACTCCGCGCCGTCGGCCACAGCCCCGATGCCTCCCGCTACGCGGGCATGCAGGTGAAGCGGAGCGTGGTGCAGGCCCTCGCATTGAGCGGCGCCTGTGCCGGAGTTGCCGGAGCGGTCATGGTGTTCGGAAGCATCTCGCACCGACTGATCGGAGAGGGCGGCGCTACTGCGTTCACCCAGGGCGCCGGCTTCAACGGCATCGTCGTCGCCCTGTTCGGTGGACTGCACCCCCTCTACACCGTGCCGGCGTCTTTCCTCTTCGGGGGGATGTTGATCGGGGGAATCGAACTCCAGAGGGAGTTGCAGGTCCCGGCAGCCTTGATCGTCGCCCTGAACGGTGTCGTCGTCGTATTCGTGGTCAGCAGCCTCAGACTCCGGACGAAATTGCAGCGGTGGTCTGAGGACGCCGTGCTCCGAAGGGGTCGCAAGTGAGCGAATTCTTCACAACCACGGCGATCGTCGCAACACTTGCTTCTGGTATCCGCCTTTCTGCCCCCTTCCTGATCGCTGCACTGGGTGAATCGGTGGGGCAGCGGGCAGGCGTGCTCAACCTCGGTGTCGAGGGCGTCATGCTGATCGGTGCATATGCGGCCTATAAGACGGCTCTCGAGACCGGGAACGTCCTTGCAGCCGTGTTCGTGGCCATCCTCATGGGCGTTCTGATGGGCGCCATCTACGCATTCATCACCGTGGTGATGCATGCCCAACAGGGGATCAGCGGGATCGGCATCTACCTGTTCGGACTCGGGATCACGGATCTGCTCTTCCAGAAGCAGGTGGGGACGCCGAAGCCGATCGACGGCCTTCGATCGACATCGGTTCCCCTCCTCGGCGACATCCCGACCGTGGGTGAGATCTTCTTCCATCACAACTTGCTCGTCTATGTCGCCTACCTGCTGATCCCCGTGGTGTGGTTCGTCGTCAATCGGACCACCTTCGGACTCAACATCCGAGCTGTTGGCGAGACGCCGGAGGCGGTGGACACGCTCGGCGTGAGCGTCACCTGGACCAGGGTCTCGGCAATCCTCATCGGGAACGCGCTGGCTGCACTAGCGGGAGCAGCGCTAGCCCTCGAAATCGGGATCTTCCAGTACAACCTGACCGCGGGACAGGGATTCATCGCGATCGCCCTGGTGTACTTCGGCGCCTGGCGACCCAGCGGGATCATGGCCGGTGCGCTCCTGTTCGGAGTCGTCTCGTCGACCGTCCTGCAGTGGAAGACGTTGGGCATCGTCTCAGGTTCCGCGTCCAGCTTCACCGCCATGGCGCCGGCGGTCCTCACGATCCTCGTTCTCGTGGTTGTCAGCCGCCGCATCGGCCAGCCGTCGGCACTCACCAAGCCATTCGACCGATCTGACTGACGCAGGATGATGTTTCTGAAGGAGCACCCGATCCGGGAAGGAAGCAGCAATGGACCACTCACGGTCGCGTGGCAACCGGCCCGTAGCGCTCGGGGTGGATTCTTCGACTCCGAGGTCGATTAGCCCCATGTCTCCTGACTTGGATGTTCCGATGCTCGAGATGCGGGGCATCACCAAGCGATTCCCCGGGGTCGTCGCCAATGAGGGCGTCGATTTCACGGTTCGTTCAGGTCGGGTTCACACTCTCCTCGGTGAGAACGGTGCCGGCAAGAGCACGCTGATGAAGATCCTCTTCGGGCTCTACCAGCCAGATGAGGGGTCGATACACCTCGACGGCACGGAGGTGGAGATCCGTTCGCCGACGGACGCAATCTCGCGTGGCATCGGCATGATCCACCAGCACTTCATGTTGGTCCCCACGCTCACCGTCGCAGAAAACGTCGGCCTGGGCCTCGGTGGCAGGTGGGGTCTTTCCAACATGCGACCGATCCGACAGCGTCTGGCTGAGGTTTCCGATCGATATGGCCTTCAGGTCGATCCTGATGCCTTCATCTGGCAACTGGCGGTCGGGGAACGCCAACGTGTCGAGATTCTCAAGGCGCTGTTCCGCAATGCTCGGATTCTCGTGCTCGACGAACCGACCGCCGTACTCACCCCCCCAGAGGTCACGGATCTCTTCACGACACTTCGCCAACTCACGGACGACGGTCGCGGGCTGGTCTTCATCTCCCACAAATTGCACGAGGTAATGGAGATCTCGAATGAGATCACGGTTCTCCGAGACGGTCGGATCGTCGGGAACACGGTGCCGGAGTCATCGAGTCGGGAATCTCTGGCCCAGATGATGGTCGGTCGACCGGTCCTGTTCACTCGTACCGTCCAACACCACGACCCCGGTGAGGATCGACTCGTGGTCCGTGACCTCGTCGTGCAAGGCGATCGGGGCAACTGTGCCGTCGACAAGGTGTCCCTCAGCGTGCGGGCAGGCGAGATCCTGGGAGTCGCCGGCGTGTCCGGCAACGGGCAACGCGAGCTCGCCGAGGCGATCTTCGGTCTTCGACCCGTGGAGTCCGGAGAAATTGAGATCGATGGGGCTTCGGCCGATTCGCTTGCCCCGAAGGCGGTCCGTTCGAAGGGCATGGCCTACATCCCCGAGGAGCGCATGAAGGACGGTGTGATCGGCGAGTTCACCGTTGCCGAGAATCTGATGTTGGTGGATCACGGATCCCCTCCATATACCCGATGGGGGTTCCTCAGGTTCGGTGCGATTAGGAAGCGATGCACCAAGTTGGTCGAGCGCTACTCCGTGAAGACCCCGATGCTCGAAACGCTGACCCAGAACCTCTCGGGCGGCAACATCCAGAAGGTCGTCATTGCGCGGGAGTTCAGTTGTGGTGCCGAGGTTCTCGTCGTCACACAGCCGACGCGAGGCATCGACGTCGGCGCCGCAGAGTACGTCCACGAACAGTTGCTTGGCCAGCGCGCCGCAGGCGCCGCCATCCTCCTCATCAGTGAGGACCTCGACGAGGTCCTGCAGATGTCTGATCGAGTCGCCGTCATCTTCAGAGGACAGATCATGGATCAACTCCCCCGGAGCGAAGCGACGGCCATGCGGGTGGGTCGCCTGATGATGGGGCTCAAGTCCGAATAGACCGAAGCGGCGCCTTGAATGGTGGTTGCCCGATGGCGGGGTCGTCGCCAGTTGGCTCAGGTGCGTTCAGCGGCCATCAACGCGACGCCGAGTGCGCCGGCGTCGTCTCCCAACTCGGCCAGTCGGACCTCGACGGCCGGCCGGTGCTCGGCACCCGGTAGCTGGTCACCCAGATGGTGGTCGACGCCCGAGCGCAACGGTTCGCCGATGCCGGTGAGGCCACCACCGATGACGATGCGCTCGAGGTCGAGGACGAGTACCAGGCTGGCGACGCCACGGGCGACCTCCCTGCAGAAGCCGTCGAAGATCGAGGCGGCATCCGAATCGCCCTCGTCGAGCGCCTCAGCCACATGCTGGCCGGTGACCTCGTCGGCAGCGCCCGCCAGCACGAGACCCCGCCCGAAGCGGCCCTCCCCGGCAGCTTCCCGACCCATGCGGCCCAGCGCCGATCCGGAGGCGAAGTACTCCCATGGTCCCAGGTGGCCTGTTATGTGTGCGGGGCCGTTGGCGTCGACGACCATGTGACCCGCTTCGCCGGCGAAGCCGTGTGCGCCTTCCACCAGCCGACCGTCCAGTACGAAGCCGGTTCCGATTCCGGTCCCGAGCGTGACGAGTCCGAAGTGGTCGCTGCCCCGCCCGGCGCCCAGGCGTGCCTCGCCAAGTGTGGCGGTCGTGGCGTCGTTGCCGACTGTCACCGGGACGCCGATCGCATCCTCGAGTTCGGGGCCGATCGGGAACCCGAGCAGGTCGGGCAGGTTCGGCGAGTAGCACAGCGTCCCGGCTCGGTCGGCCAGCCCGGCGATGCCGAGCCCGACGGCCTCGACCGTTTCTTCGACCCGCAACTCTTCGACCATTCCTGCGATGCAGCGGACCAGCGCCGGTCCGTCGCCGGCGCTCGACGATCGACGCCTCCCGAGCACCCCGCCCGTGGCGGGGTCGACCAGTAGCGCCCGGGCGTTGGTTCCCCCGACGTCGATGCCGACGATCACCGTCGGAACCCGGTCAGGTTGGCCAGGGCCTCGGCGTTGCGGTCGGCGTCGACATCGGGTCCGCTGGTGCGGGCTGCGCCGGCGATGATCCTTCGACGCATGGCCGCCGACACCGTGTCGATCGTGAGCACCACCAGAACCGTGATCGCGAGCACGGCCCCGACGGCCGGGAAGTTGCGGAACATGAGCTGCGACACAAGCTCGGCACCGACTCCGCCAGCGCCGATCATGCCGAGGACCGCCGAGGCGCGCACGTTGATCTCGAAGCGGAACAGCCAGAATGAGGCCACGATCGGCATGATCTGGGGGAGGACGCCCCAGCGCATCCCCGACACCCAGCGACCCCCCGTCGCCTCGACGGCCTCGAGCGGGCCGGTGTCGACTCCCTCGATCGCCTCGGTGGCCCACTTGCCGAGGGTGCCCACTGAGTGCAGGCCGATAGCGAGGGTGCCGGCCCACGGGCCCAGGCCCGTGATCGGAATGAAGATCACGGCGACGATGAGCTCGGGCACGGCCCGGATTGCGTTGAACAACTGGCGAACCGGGATTCGGATCCAGCGGGGAGCCACGTTGGTGGCAGCGAGGAACGCCAGTGGTAGCGAGAGGACCGCTCCGATGATCGTTCCGACCCAGGCGATGTAGACCGATTCGAACACCTTGCCGATGACGCCACGGTCGAGCGCCTCGTCCATGGCCGGTGGCCAGAGTCGCTTGAAGATGTCCCAGGCGTCAGCCGGCGCGTCCAGAACCCGTGCGAGCGTGATGTCGAGGCCGGTCAGCGACCACGCGCCGCCGACGAGGAGGGCCAGGGCGAGCAGTGCCCTTCGGCCCCGGACGCCTCTGGGTGGCGGGGGGCGGGAATCGGTCGAGGGGGTGTGCGTCACCGTCATGTCACACCAGTCGCTTCCGGAGCGCCACGCTGACCTGCTCGATGACGAACACCGCCACGAAGACGATCAGGAGTATGCCCAGGACACGGTCGAAGCGGAAGAACTGGCGCTGGGCCTCGAGGACCCGGCCGACGCCGCCGGCGCCGACGAGCCCGAGGACGATCGACGCCCGGATGTTGAGTTCGAACACGTACAGGGCGTATGCCACGTATTCGGGAAGCACCGTGGGAAGCACGCCGGTGCGGATTGCCGGCAGGTGCCGTGAGCCCGAGGCGCGGGCGGCCTCGAGTGGGCGCGGATCGGCGTTGTCGACCGTCTCGCTGAACAGTTTCACCATCACGGCCAGCGAGAAGATGCTCAGGGCCCAGGTGCCTGCGAAGGCGCCGATCCCGACGGCGGTGACGAGCAACTTGGCCCAGAACAGGTCGGGGACGGCCCGCACCACGTTCATCACGGATCGGCTCACCAGGTAGGTGGGGCGGTTGGGTGCGGTGAGGCGCGACATTGCGAACGAGATCGGCAGGGCCAGACCACACCCGATGATTGTCGCCAGGATGGCGATCTGGAACGTCTCGACGAGGGGATCGAGCACGTTCGAGCGGTCGAGGACCCAGTCCCACGGGATCGGCCAGAACTTCTCCCAGAGTGGGTTGGTCCACACCTCCCAGGAGGTCGATGCGTCGAAGCCGACCTCGTTGGCCGCGAAGACGGTGAACGCGAGGAGCCCGCCGGTGATGCCGAGCGTGCGCAGGCGGGGCCGGGGGCGAACCGGCCGTGCCGTTCCGCCGTCGCTCACGTCAGGTCGTCCTCGGTGCCTACCAGGTCGTCGTCGCTGATCGCCCGGCCGTAGATCTCCATGAAGGTGTCGTCGTCGACGTTGGCGATGTCGCCGTCGAAGACCATCTCGCCGTCGCGGAGTCCGACCAGGCGTTTGCCGAACTCTCGGGCCAGGTCGAGGTAGTGCAGGTTGACGATCGTCGTGATCCCGAGGTCCCGGTTGATGCGCCGGAGGTCGCCCATCACCTGCCGGCTGGTGACCGGATCGAGTGAGGCGACCGGCTCGTCCGCCAGCATCACCGAGGGCTCCTGGACGAGGGCGCGGGCGATGCCGACCCGCTGCTGCTGGCCACCCGAGAGGTTCGATGCCCGGACATAGGCCTTCTCGACGATGCCGACCCGTTCGAGGGCCTGCATGGCCCGCTCCCGGTCGTCGGCCGGCCAGAGGCCGAGCGTGGAACGCCAGGCGGGAACGGTGCCGAGCCGGCCCATGAGGACGTTGTTCAGCACCGAGGTGCGGTTCACCAGGTTGAAGGTCTGGAAGATCATTCCGATCTGTGACCGGAGGGCGCGCAGCTCGGCGGCCGAGGCTCCGACGACCTCGGCGCCGTCGACGGTGATGGATCCACCGGTGGCGGGAACGAGGCCGTTGAGGGCACGCAGCAGGGTCGACTTGCCGGCGCCGGACAACCCGACGATGACGACGAACTCGCCGTCATCGATGGTTAGGTCCAACCCGCGCAGGGCCTGCACGCCGCCCCGGTAGGTGACCGAGACGTCGTCGAACCGGATCACGTGGACAGGGTATATGGCAGGGGAGAACGTGAGGTCGGGTAGACGCCACGAAGCCGGCGCCCCCGGAGGGACGCCGGCTTCGTGGAACTGGATCTGGTTAGCCCGGGCGCTCGGTGATGCCTAGCTTGTCGGCAGCGTCCCGGACGATGTCGAACTCCGAATCGTCGACCTTGGCGATGTCCGTCCAACCGTAGATACTGTCGAACACCGCCTCGCCCTCCTCGGTTGCGAGGTAGTTGGCGACCGCGTCGTAGATAGCGGTCCGGAGCGAACTCGGAAGCAGCGTGCTCGCGGCCACGATGTCGTTCGGGATCTCGCCGGTGAGGTTGAACACGATCACCTTGTCGCCCACGTCCGGGTTCGTCTTGCGGATCGAGCGGCGGGCATCGTCGTACGCGAGGCCGATGTCGGCGTCACCGTTGTAGACGGCGACGACCGCAGCGTCGTGGCTACCCGTGTAGATGGCACTGATGTCGTTGTCGGGATCGATGCCGGCATTGATGAGCTGGAGGCGCGGGAACAAGGAGCCCGACGTGGAACTCTCCGAGGTGAAGGCCACGGTCTTGCCGGCCACCTTGCTCAGGTCGGCCTGACACGACATGCCGGCAGAGACGTCGCCGGCGTCGACGGATTCGCCGAGGGCCTTGCCGCTGTCGCCGAAGTAGACGCCGACCTGGAGGGCGACGGCGTCGAGTGCGCTGACCTGGACGATTCCGTCGGCCGAGTTCTCGAGAGCGGTGCCCGACACGGGGGCCGAGTCACAGATGCTGGCGTCGTTGGTGAACCACTGGCCGTGGTAGGTGGCGGCGCCGTACCGGACGGCCAGGATCAATGGCTCGATGTTGCCGAATTGGTCCTGGGCCAGTGTGTAGCCGAACGGCCCGAAGGCGCCGAGGTCGGCCTTGCCGGTGCCCATGGCAGTGACGAGGCCGGTGTAGTCGGTGGTGACGAAGCCCTCGACCTCGATGCCGAGTGCGGCCTCGAGGACGTCCATGAACGGCTGGATGTCATCCTGGAGCTGTTCCTGTTCCTGGCTTGGGACGAAGCCGAACGTGATCTTTTCGGGCCACGTGCCGTCGCCGGCAGTCGAGCCGCCGCCGTCGCTGCTACAGGCGCTTGCAAGCAGTAGCAGGGCAAACAACGCGGCAATTGGTCGAATGAACTTCATGGGTTCGGCTCCTGAACCTCGTCCTGGCTGACAGCGGGAACCTAGTCCACGGGCGCCCCCCTTGGCTACTGGACATCGGGTGGACCCGCTGGAGGGCGAAGCCCCTAGGGTGCGCGGCCATGGCGGCCACTGAGGACCGAAGCGGGTTGGGACGCCTTTCGGCGTTGGCCGGTGTCACCTGCTGGTCGGCGGGCAACGTCATGGTTGCCCGCTTCGACATGCCGGGCCTGTGGATCGGGTTCTGGCGGCTCACGATCGGGGCGGTGATCTACGGCCTGGTCCTCCACCTGGTCGGCCGCCGCATCAGCCTCGCCACCCTGCGCCTGGTGGCGCCGGCGGCGATCGTCATCGCCTGCGAGATCGGCATCTTCTTCACCGCCCTGCGTACCACCACGGTGGCCAACGCCACGATCATCGGTGCCCTTCAGCCGATCGTCCTCCTGGCCGTGGCATCCCGCCGCTACCGGGAGTCGGTCACCGCCTGGCTGTTGGGAGCCACCCTGGTGGCCGTTGCCGGGATCGCGCTCGTGGTGCAGGGATCCTCGTCACAGTCGGACTGGAGCCTGCACGGCGACGTCCTGGCCTTCGTCGCCATGTTCTTCTTCTCGGCCTATTTCGTGCTCGTGAAGGAGATCCGGCACAAGGTCGACACCTTTACCCTCCAGGTGGCCTCCATGGCGATCGGAGGCGTGGTGCTGTACCCGATGGCCGCCATCCACGCAGGCACACTCGCGGTGCCGTTCCCGTCGTGGGGCCAGTGGGCCTGGCTGCTCGCCCTGCTGGCGGTTCCCGGCACCGGCCACTTCCTCATGAACTGGGCCCACCTGCACGTGTCGCTGAGCCTCACGGGCCTCCTCACGCTGGCCATTCCGGTGATCTCGGGTATCGGCGCCTGGTTCGTCCTCGACGAGCGGGTCACCCCGGTACAGGGGCTCGGCATGGCCGTCGTGCTGGTGGTCCTGGTGGTCGTGATCGTCCGCGATGCACGCCTCGCCCGAACGTGACGCCTGCCCTTCCGGCGTCTACGGTTGCGGCAAGGCATTCAGTCCCTACACGGAGGCACACGAACCATGAGCGTCGACGGAACTTGGAACGTCACGATGCAGACCCCGATGGGAGCCCAGGCGGGCACCCTCACCTTCGCCACCGACGGTGGCACCCTCACCGGCGAGATGGGCGGCGCCCAGGGCGACCTCGCCCTTGAAGAGGGGACCTGCGACGGCAACGACCTGTCGTGGGTGGTCAACATGACCTCGCCCATGCCCATCAAGGTGGAGGCCACCGCCACGGTCGATGGCGACTCGATCAGCGGCGAGGCCAAGTTGGGGGCCTTCGGCACTGCCACCTTCGAGGGGAGCAGGGCCTGATGAAGGTCACCACTACCGACTCGCTGCCCGGTCGCCGGATCACGGCGGTGAAGGGCGTGGCCGTCGGCTCGACGGTCCGGACGAAGAACATCGGCAAGGACATCGGTGCAGGCCTCAAGTCAATCGTCGGTGGCGAGCTCAAGGGTTATTCGGCCATGCTCGAAGAGGCGCGGGCCGAGGCGCTCTCCCGCATGGAGGCGCATGCCGCCGAACTCGGCGCCGACTCGGTGGTCAGCCTCCGGTTCATGACGTCGGCCGTTGCCTCAGGCGCCTCCGAGATCCTCGCCTACGCCACCGCTGTCACTACGGAGCCCGCCTGACCGACGGTGCGCCGCGTCGTGCTGGGCGACGGGTGCGTGGGGCTCAGCAGGTGATCGCGAGGGTCGCTGCCACGCCGGCGTGGTCGGCGGCCCACCAGAGGTCCTCGACCGGCTCGGACAATGGCGCGTCGGCCCAGTGCCGGGCGTCGCCCACAGCCACGCTGCAGCCGGGGCCGGGCCGGAACAGCACGAAGTCGATGCGCTCGTCCATGGCCTGGTCGGGGTCGTCGAGGCCGTCGAGGGGCGCCGGACCATCGATGCAGCAGGTGCAGCCGACCCCGGTCACGGGATCACACTCCGGGAGGCCGACGGCGAGGTAGGCATCGGTGAAGCCGGCATCGGTGAGCGTGGTGATCCGGGAATCGTCGATCCGGGCATTGAGGTCCCCGACCACGACCTGCAGGATGGCGTCGTCGGCAAGGGGTCCGAGGATCGCCAGCGTCTGGCGGGGGTGGCAGTCACCGAAGTCGTCGGCCTCGGCGCAGGTGGTGGTGCATCCGAAAGTGCCCAACTCGCATTCGAGGTTGAAGCTGCTGCTGGCGTAGTGCGTGGCGAACACGTCGACCGGCCCGAGGTCGGTTGCCAGGCGGGCCCGGTGCGCCGACCAGATCGGGGTGCCGGCCAACTCGACGTAGGCGTCGTCTAGCACCGGGAGCGTCGTCAGGATCATCTCCTGGTCTGGGAGGTCGCGGTTGTCGACGAGCAGTTCGTAGCCGCCGTCGCATAGGTCACCCAGCATCGTCGGCACCAGTTCCTGCTGGCGGGGGCTGACCTCCTGGAACGCCACGACATCGGGGCAGTCGAGGTCGTCCTCGAGCAGACCCCAGAGCAGGGCCATGCGGGCCGGGGCACGGCACTGGTCGGTTTCGGCCGCACAGTCGCTGGCCACCTCGAGTCCGTGCAGCAGGTTGATCGTCGCCACGTCGAAGGTGGTGGGCGCGACCGTCGTGGTGGTGGTCGTGGTGGTGGGTGCGACCGTCGTGGTCGTGGTCGTGGTGGTGGTGGGTGCGACCGTCGTGGTTGTGGTGGAGGTTGTGGACGGAAGCGAAGTGGGCGCGACCGACGACCCGCCGCCCGAGCAGGCACCCGACACCAGGGCTACCAGGATCAGCATCGAGCACCGCATGCCACCACGGTAGTGCCGGCCCCCGGCAGGAAGGACCCCGGCGAGGCACCGCACCATTCCGGCTTCGCACCGGTTATGCACCGGGCCCGCACCCGTGTGCCCGTTAGCATCGGCGCAGCGGCCGGTCCCCGGGCGCGTCCCTTCGAGCCCCGCATTCCCCGACCCCCCCGGTATCCCCATGGACGTGCGCGACATCCTGATCGAGGCCGTGCGGGCCGCACTCGCTGGCCTCGGCGTCGAAGCGCCCGATGCCGTGCAACTCGAGCGGCCGGCCAACCCCGACCACGGCGACTGGTCGACCAACGTTGCCCTGGTCTCTGCGAAGGCTGCCGGTCGCAACCCCCGTGAACTCGGGACCGAACTGGTCACCCGCCTCGAGGCCGATCCGCCGACCCACGTCACCGGGATCGAGGTGGCCGGCCCGGGCTTCGTCAACTTCCGCCTGGCCGACACCTGGCTCCACGAAGTCCTGCGCGACGTGGTGGTCGGCGGGGAGGAGGGGTTTGCCCGCCATGACGCCGGAGCGGGGGAGCGGGTCATCGTCGAGTTCGTGAGTGCCAACCCGACCGGCCCGCTCCACGCCGGCCATGGCCGGGGCGCCTGCTTCGGCGACTCGGTGGCACGCCTGTACGAACGCATCGGGCACCCCGTGCAGCGCGAGTTCTACATCAACGACCGCGGCACACAGATGCAGCTCTACGCCGAATCACTGGCCGCCCGGGCTGCCGGCGACGAGGTTCCCGACGGCGGTTACAACGGCCAGTACATCGTGGACTGGGCCGCCGCGATGCCCGACGACGCCGATCCACTCGAGTGGGGCTATGCCCGGGCGCTCGCCGACCAGCGCCAGGTGCTCGAGTCACTCCACATCCGGTTCGACACCTGGTTCAGCGAGCGGTCGATGATCGGGTCGGGCGCCGTCGACGCCACCCTGGCCGACCTGCGGGCCGCCGACGCCGTCTACGACGAGGAGGGGGCGGTCTGGTTGCGCAGCAGTGACCATGGCGACGACAAGGACCGTGTGCTCGTCAAGTCCGACGGCGAGTTCACCTACCTGCTGCCGGACGTCGCCTACCACCGCGACAAGTTCGCCAGGGCCGACCGACTCGTGAACGTCCTGGGCGCTGACCACCACGGTTACGTTGCGCGCGTGCACGCTGCCATGCACGCCCTCGGCCACGACCCCTCCGAGCTCGAGGTCGCCATCACCCAGTTGGTCAACCTCCAACGGGGCGGCCAGGAGGTGAAGCTCTCGAAGCGCACCGGAGACATCGTCGAACTGGGCGAGGTGGTGGCCGAGGTGGGTGCCGACGCCGCCCGCTTCACCTACCTGCTGCAGTCGGTCGACTCGGCGCAGGCCTTCGACCTCGAACTGGTCGCCAGTCAGGTCAACGAGAACCCCGTCTTCTACGTCCAGTACGCCAACGCCCGTATCCACTCGATCGTCCGCCGGGCGGCCGAGGCTGGTGTCGTGCGCCCCGACCTGGTCGACACGGACCTCTCGTTACTCGGGCACCCCCGCGAGTTGCGGCTGCTCCGCGCCCTGCACGAGTTGCCCGACACGGTCCTGCGGGCGGCAACGGAGCGAGCCCCCCACCAGGTCACGACCTGGGTCCGGGACCTGGCGGCCGACTTCCACGGCTTCTACCACGACTGCCGCGTCATGGGAGACGGCGTGGAGGCCGACCTCACCGCCGCCCGACTCTGGTTGGTCGAGGCCGTCCGCGTCGGACTCGCCGTCGCCCTCGACCTGCTGGGCGTCGGCGCCCCGGAGGAAATGTGGCGCGACGGCGGGGAGGACGGCTGATGGCCGGCCCGCTGCCCCTCGACCTGCTGCCCGACACCGCCGAGGTCGGTGCCGACGGAGGCACATCGATCGGTGGCTGCGACCTGGTCGACCTGGCCGACGAGTTCGGCACGCCGCTGTTCGTCTACGACGAGGCACACCTCCGTGCCCGCTGTCGCGAGGCCGTGGCGGCCTTCGGCGAGGGAGTCGCCTACGCCGGCAAGGCGTTCCTCTGCGGCGCCATGGCGCGCCTCGTTGTCGAGGAGGGCATGTACCTCGACGTGGCCACCGGCGGTGAGCTGTACATGGCCCGCCATGCCGGCGTTCCGGCCGACCGCCTCATCCTGCACGGCAACAACAAGAGCGAACTCGAGCTCGAGATGGCGATCGAGGAGGGCGTCGGCCTCATCGTCGTCGACTCGTTCGACGAACTCGACCGCCTCGATGCGCTGAATGCGGCCATCGGTGCTGTCCCGAGGGTGCTGCTCCGGGTGACGCCCGGCGTCGAGGCGCACACCCACGAGTACGTCGCCACCGGCCAGGACGACTCCAAGTTCGGGTTCACCGTCTCGACGGGCCTGGCCGCCGCAGCCGTCGAGCGTGCACTCACCTCGGGGACCGTCGACCTGGTCGGCGTCCATGCCCACATCGGTAGCCAGGTCTTCGAGGTCGGCTCGTTCGGCCGCGCCCTCGAGGTCCTGGCCGGGTTCGCCGCCCCCTACGACCTGGCCGAACTCTCGGTCGGAGGCGGCCTCGGCGTCGCCTACGTCGAGGGTGAGAGTGCGCCCTCGATCACCCAGTGGGGCGAGGTCGTGCGCAGCGCCTGTGAGGTCGCCGGGGTCACGGCGCGTGTGTCGGCGGAGCCGGGCCGGTCGATCGCCGCCGTTGCTGCCGTCACCCTGTACCGGGTGGGCACGATCAAGGACCTCAAGGGCATCCGCACCTACGTTGCCGTCGACGGAGGCATGAGCGACAACCCCCGCCCGGTCCTCTACGGGTCCGGCTACGAGACGTTCCTGCCGAGGGCCGTGGCGGCCGAGCGCAGGCGGCCGGTCCGGGTGGTGGGCAAGCATTGCGAGTCCGGCGACCTGCTGGTCCGCGAGGGCTGGGTGCCCGACGACCTGGCGGTGGGTGACGTCCTCGCCACACCGGTCACCGGCGCCTACGGCCACTCGATGGGCTCCAACTACAACCAGGTGCTGCGACCCGCCGTCGTGTTCGTCGCCGATGGCGAGGCGACCAGGGTGGTCCGGCGGGAGACCTACGAGGACCTCGTCCGTCGCGAGGCCTGATCACACCATTATCGAACGGGTGCCGCATGCCGTACCCGGTACCGTGAAGCCCATGGAAGACCCCCTCTCCAACTCACTGGTGCGCGTGGGCCTCCTCGGCTGCGGCAACGTCGGTGCGGCCCTGGCGGTCCTGGTCGCCGAGCAGCGTGAAGACGTCGCCCGACGCACCGGCCTGGCGTTCGAGGTGACGTCGGTCGCCGTGCGCGACACGGCCATCGACCGAGGCGTGCCCCTGCCCGCCGAGGTGTTCACCACCGACGCAGCGGCCATCGTCACCGACCCCGACATCGACGTGGTCGTCGAGGTCATGGGAGGTATCGAGCCGGCCCGCGAACTGATCGTGGCCGCGCTCGAGAACGGCAAGCCGGTGGTCACCGCCAACAAGGAACTGCTGGCCCGGCACGGGGCAGAGCTCTACTCGATCGCCGAGGCCGCCGGCGTCGACCTGCTGTTCGAGGCCGCCGTGGCGGGGGCCATCCCCATCATGCGACCACTGCGTGAGTCGTTCGCCGGTGAGCCGATCACCCGGGTGATGGGCATCATCAACGGAACCACCAACTTCATCCTCACGAAGATGTCCGAGGAGGGCGCCGCCTACGCCGATGCCCTCGCAGAGGCCCAACGCCTGGGGTACGCGGAGGCCGACCCGACCGCCGACGTCGAGGGCCACGACGCCGGGGCAAAGGTCGCCATCATCGCCACCCTGGCCTTCGGGGCCGAGGTGGTCGCCGACGACGTCTACCTCGAGGGCATCTCCCGGGTCACCGCCGCCGACATCGAGGCCGCCGCCCACCTTGGCCACTGCATCAAACTTCTCGCCGTGGCCGAACGTCGAGGCGACGAGATCGGCGTGCGCGTGCACCCGACGCTCGTGCCGAACGACCACCCGCTGGCTGCCGTCAACGACAGCTTCAATGCGGTCTTCGTCGAGGGCGACGCAGTCGGCGAGGTCATGCTCTACGGGCGGGGTGCCGGCGGCCGTCCGACCGCCTCGGCCGTCTTCGGCGATCTCATCGACGCCGCCGCCAACAACGCCCGTGGCCACGGAGCGTCCATCGGCTCGCTCGAAAGGGCCCGCATCTCGCCCATGGCCGATCTCGAGACCGCCTACTACCTGGCCGTCGACGTCGACGATCGGCCCGGAGTGCTGGCCGGCGTGGCCGCCGTATTCGGCGACCACAGTGTGTCGATCCGCTCGATGGAGCAGTCGGGCCTGGGTGGTGAGGCCCGGCTCGTGTTCATCACGCACCGCGCCCGCGAGAGCGACGTGCAGGCCACCCTCCACGACCTACGCAACCTCGACGCCGTGCGCAACGTCGGTAGCGTGCTGCGCGCCCTCGGCGACTGACCCCCGGGTCCCGTTCCGGCATGCGCTACGTAAGCACCCGCGGGGATGCACCGGTCCTCGGCTTCGGCGATGCCCTGCTCGCCGGGCTGGCCGACGACGGGGGCCTCTACGTCCCCGAGTCGTGGCCGAAGCTTGCGGCGGGCGGCACCGGCGACTACGTCGCGACAGCCCTGGAGGTGATGGCGCCCTTCGTCGGAGGTGCCATCGCACCGGGCGCCTTCGCCGACATGGTCAGGGAGGCCTATGCGACGTTCGAGGCCGACGACGTGACGCCACTGGTCGACCTGGGCGACGGCCTGCACCTGCTCGAACTCTTCCACGGCCCCACGCTCGCCTTCAAGGACGTGGCACTGCAGTTGGTCGGTCGCCTCTTGGACCACGAACTGTCGCGACGGGGAGAGCGCGTCACCATCGTCGGAGCCACCTCGGGCGACACGGGCTCGGCTGCCATCGACGCCTGCCGCGACCGGGAGTCCATGGACATCGTCATCCTGCACCCGGCCGACCGGGTCTCGGAGGTGCAACGTCGCCAGATGACCACCGCCTCGTCGGCCAACGTCCACAACGTGGCCGTCGAGGGCACCTTCGACGACTGCCAGGACCTCGTGAAGGCCATGTTCGCCGACGTGGCGTTCCGACAGCGGATGCGCCTGTCGGCGGTCAACTCCATCAACTGGGCCCGGGTCATGGCGCAGGTCGTCTACTACGTCGTCGCCGCTGAACGGCTCGGTGGTCGGCAGGCACCGATCACCTTCTCGGTACCCACCGGCAACTTCGGCAACGCCTTCGCCGGGCACGTCGCCCGCCACATGGGCCTCGACATGCCGCAGCTCGTCATCGGTTCGAACAGCAACGACATCCTGACCCGCTTCTTCGCCGGTGGCACGATGGCCCTCGACGAGGTCGTGCCCACGCTCTCGCCCAGCATGGACATCCAGGTGTCGTCCAACCTCGAGCGACTGCTGTTCGAGCTGCTCGACCGCGACGGGGCCGCCGTGGCCGCCCTGCTCGACGACTTTCGGGCCACGGGCACCACCGCCCTCGACCCGGTGCTCCATGCCGCGCTCGGCGACGCCTGGACGGCCGCCTGCTTCCACGACGATGCGGTGCTGCGCTGCATCGCCGACGAAGCCGACCGGTCGGGCGTGGTCCTCGATCCGCACTCCGCCGTGGGCGTGCTCGCCGCGCGCCGGTGCCGCCGTGACCCTTCGGTGCCGATGGTGGCCCTTGCGACGGCCCACCCCGCCAAGTTCCCCGACGCCGTCGAGTCGGCCACGGGAGTGCGGCCGGTCCTGCCCGAGCGACTGGGCGACCTCTTCGAAAGGCCCGAGCGCTGCGTCCGCCTGCCCAACGACCTGTTGGCGGTCCAGGCACACGTCGAGGCCTGCGCCACCACCTGATGCACGGGAAGTCGCTGCGGGAATCGGGGCGGGGTCTGGCAGGATGATCGTCCTGTGAAGTACGTGATCTGCGTCCCCGACGGCTGTGCCGACCTGCCCGTTCCCGAACTGGACGGCCGCACCCCGCTCGAGGTCGCCCAGACGCCCAACCTCGACGCCCTGGCCGCCAGGGCCACGGTCGGTCGGGCCGCGGTGATCCCCGAGGGCATGCCGCCCGGCAGCGACGTCGGCAACATGTCGATCTTCGGGTTCGACCCGGCCGAGCACCACACGGGTCGGGCGCCGATCGAGGCGGCGGCGCTGGGCCTGTCCCTGAGCCCCGACCAGGCCGCCTTCCGCTGCAACCTCGTAACGGTGTCCCCCGACGGCGTCATGCTGGACTATGCGGGCGGCAACCCGTCGTCGGAGTCGGCCGCCGAGGTCATGGCCCGGATCGAACGCGAACTCGGGGGCGACGGCGTGTCGTTCCACGCCGGTGTGAGCTTCCGCCATGCGATGCTCGGCCCGGGGGAGTGGCTCGACGCCGACTGCACCCCGCCCCACGACCTCTCGGGTGACCAGGTCGTGGTGCCCGCCGGGCCGATGGGTGGTCCGCTGTGCGACCTCATGGAGGCCTCGAAGGACGTGCTCGCCGCCTCGGACCTGGAGGCGACGCAGATCTGGTTGTGGGGGCAGGGCTTCCAGCCGCAACTGCCCTCCTTCAGCGAGGCCCACGGCGTCGATGCCGGCCTTGTCACGGCTGTCGACCTCGTCCGGGGACTCGGCGTCCTCACCGGTATGGAGGTCTGCGACATCCCGGGCGCCACCGGCTGGTACGACACCGACTACGAGGGCAAGCGCGACGTCGCACTGCAGGGGTTGGCCGACGGCCTCGACCTGTTCATCGTCCACGTGGAGGCCACGGACGAGGCCGGCCACGCTGGTGACGTCGCCCAGAAGGTCAAGGCCCTCGAGTTCTGGGACCGGCGCATCCTCGCCGACCTGGTCCCGGGCCTCGACGCACTGGGGCCGTGGCGGCTGCTGATGCTGCCCGACCACGCCACCCCGCTCACCACCCGCACCCACACGTCCGACCCGGTGCCCTACCTGCTGGTCGACTCCGAGGTGGATGGTCCGGGCGGCGTGTTCACCGAGCCCGGCGTCGCCGACGCCCTATTGGTGCCGGGCCACTCCCTGATGCCCACGCTCCTGTCCCGCTGATCAGGCACGGGAGGGACGACGGCCTCAGCAGCGACAGGGTGTCGTGTCGACGGACCCACCGAGGACGACGTCGCCGAACCGTTCGCTGTCGGCGGTCTTGACGTACCACTCCCAGCGGATGGCGTCGGGGGCCTCGACCCAGGTCTCGGTCTTCTCGGTGAAGCAGCAAGCGGTGTCCTCGACACCTGTGGTGTCGTGGAGAAGGTCGGTGCGCTCCAGAATACGGAATCACACGCACTCGACTGACAGACAGGTTCGGCGTACTCGTCCTCGGCATCGTCACGATTACCTCGTACGGCTCGTGGCTGTACTCGTTCGGCGTGCTCGTCGGTCCGATCCACGACGACGTGGGCTGGGGGACGACCATGCTCGGTATCGCCTACGGAGCCGGCTTCGTCATCAACGGAGCGGCTTCGGTCGTCGGCGGCCGACTCCTCGACCGCCACGGCTGTCGGGGGCCGTTCCTCCTCCAGGCGGTGGTGGGAGGCGGCTGCCTGCTGGCGGCGACCTGGGCGACCGACCAGGTGGTCTTCGGCGCCCTCTACGCCCTCGGGGGCGGAATCGTTGGTGCGACGGGCTTCTACCACGTGACCACGGCGGCGGTGGCACGCCTCCGACCGGACCGCCCCGACCAGGCGATCGCCCGGCTGACGATGGTCGGGGCCCTCTGCAGCGCGATCTACCTGCCGATGACCGCCTGGCTGGTCGAGGCCTGGGGGTGGAGGGCCACCGGCCGCCTGCTCGCCCTGACGGCCATCGCCGGCGCCCTCCTGGCGGCATCGTTGGGGCGCGCTGGTCGCGGCGAGGAGGCGGCGTCCGAGAGCCCCTGGCGGGCGATGAGGGGCGCCCTCGGGCGCCCGGCGATCCAACGGATGCTCGTCGTGTTCTTCCTCGTCTGGCTGGCGTACACCACGATCCTCGGCTACCAGGTTCCGATCCTGACGGGCGCCGGGCTGGGGCTCGGTGCCGCCGGTGCCATCGGTGGGCTGCGCGGCTTCGGCCAACTCTTCGGCCGGATCGGGTTGACCGGAGTCGTCGAGCGCTTCGGTGCCGACCGAGTGTTGCGGCTCGCCTACGCGGTGAGCGCTGTGGGCATCGCGTTCCTGCTCGTCGGCACGGTGCCGGCAGGGATCGCCTACGCCGTCGTGGCCGGTGCGTCGCTCGGCGCCACCAGCCCGCTCCAGGCGATGTACGCCCGCACCCGCTTCGACGCCCGCGACCTGGGTCTGCTCATGGGCCTGCAGGGGGTTGCGGTCGGCGCTGCTGGCGGCCTCGGACCGATCCTCGGCGGCCTCACCCATGACCTGACGGGGTCCTGGACCCCGACCATCCTGCTAGCCGTGGCGGCCCTCGCTTCCAGCACCCTGTTGCTTGGGAACGGGTCGAAATCCCGATGATCTCTGGGCTTTTCGAAGGTGGTTGCGTCGGCATGGCCACCATCGGTACGATGACGGGGTCGTCGGGCGGGGATTGACGGCCCCCTTTTGTTCTTCCCGTCGACAGGCTGGTACATCCTCCGAATCCGTTGTCCACCCCGTCAGGTGACTTCGGCCGGATCAGTACCGCCACCCCCACTCCCCCGTGAGTGTTTTCCTCCGGCCGACGAGGCTGGGACCAATGACGGGCGATTCCGCCCGCGGAAACCTGAGGTGTCTGAGAAATGGACCCCACCCAACTCGAACGCGATGCCCTCGAGGGCAAGGACCGTGACGAGCTCACCACGATCGCCACCGCCCTGGGCGGCAAGCCGGGCTCGCGTGCCCGCAAGGCCGAGATCGTCGACCTGATCCTCGACCTGGCCGGCATCGAGACTTCGTCCAACGGGTCCAGCCCGTCGAGGGGAGCGGCTCCGGCCGAGGAGCTCACCGAGGAGCCACCCGCCGAATGGGAGGTCGCCGTGTCCGAGGAGAGCGACGAAGCCGAGGCATCGTCCGACGACAGGTCCGCAGAGAGCGCCGAGTCCGTGTCCGAGGAGAGCGCCGAGGCCGAGGCATCGTCCGACGACAGGTCCGAGGAGAGCGCCGAGTCCGAGGCATCGTCCAACGACAGGTCCGCAGAGAGCGCCGAGTCCAGGTCCGGACGACAGGGCCAGCAGGGCAACCGGGGCCAGCAGGGCAACCGGGGCCAGCAGGGCAACCGGAGCCAGCAGGGCAACCGGAGCCAGCAGGGCAACCGGGGCCAGCAGGGCCAACAGGACCCCGAGTCCGGCAACCGTCGCCGCCGCCGTCGCGGCCGCGGCCAGAGTGACGGTCCGGAAGAGCAGTGGGACGGCGAGCCCGTCGAGGTCGAGGGCTACCTCGACCTGCGCGACGAGGGCTACGGCTTCCTCCGCACCAACAGCTACAAGCCCTCGAAGGCCGACGCCTACGTGTCGGTCAAGCAGACCCACCAGTACGGGCTGCGCAAGGGCGACCACCTCACCGGAGCCTCCCGACCGGCCAACCGCAGCGAGCAGAACCCGGCGCTGCTCCGGATCGACACCGTCAACAGCGGCAAGCCAGAGGACGCCAAGGGGCGTCCCCGGTTCGAGGACCTCACTCCGCTGTTCCCCGACGAGCACCTCAAGATGGAGACCCCCGACGACCCCACCAACATGACGGCCCGCATCGTCGACCTGCTGTGTCCGATCGGCAAGGGCCAGCGTGGGCTCCTCGTCTCGCCGCCGAAGGCCGGCAAGACCACGATCCTGAAGCAGATCGCCCGGTCGATCGAGGTCAACAATCCCGAGGTGAAGCTCATTGTCCTCCTGGTCGACGAGCGCCCTGAAGAGGTCACCGACATGCGCCGCTGGCTCAAGCACAGCGAGGTGGCCGCCTCCACCTTCGACCGTCCCAGCGACGAGCACACCCGCATCGCCGAGATCACCATCGAACGGGCCAAGCGCATGGTCGAGTCCGGCCTGGACGTCGTGATCCTGCTCGATGGCATCACCCGCCTCTCCCGGGCCTACAACCTGGCGGCCCCCGCCACCGGCCGGATCATGTCCGGTGGTCTCGACAGCGGCTCCCTCTACCCGCCGAAGCGCTTCTTCGGTGCGGCCCGCAACGTCGAGGAGGGCGGCTCGTTGACCATCCTGGCCACGGCCCTCGTCGAGACCGGTTCCAAGATGGACGAGGTCATCTTCGAGGAGTTCAAGGGCACCGGCAACATGGAGCTTCGCCTCGATCGGCGCATCGCCGAGCGGCGCGTGTACCCGGCCATCGACGTCAACGCCTCGTCGACCCGGCACGAGGAACTCCTCTTCCAACGCGATCAGCTCAACCAGGTCTGGAAGCTGCGGCGGGTCCTCAACGGCCTCGCCGGCGACGACGGCAACAGCGGGGCCGCCGGTCTCGAGCTGCTCATCGACCGGCTCAAGACGTTCAACGACAACGACGAGTTCCTGGCGGAGATCGCCAAGGGCCCGAACCTGGGCTGAACGGCCGAATCATCCTCTGCCGCGGGGTTGCCGACGCCCGTCGCGACCCGCAGACTGGACCCGCTATGAAGCCCGACATCCACCCCACCTACCGCGAAGTGGTCTTCCAGGACGCTTCCGAGGGCACCCTGTTCCTCACCCGGTCCACCATGAAGACCAGCGACACGATCACCCTCGACGACGGCAACGAGTATCCGCTCGCCAGGGTCGAGATCTCGTCGGCCAGTCACCCCTTCTTCACGGGCACGATGAAGATCGTCGACACCGCCGGTCGCGTCGAGCGCTTCGAACGCCGCTACGGCAAGCGCCGCCAGGACTGAATACCTCGACCCTGGCACTGCGCCTGCGTCGCAACCAACCGTGAGCCTCGATCCCGAGCAGCGGGCCTTCCTCCTAGGCGCCAAGTTGCGCGCCCTCGCCACGAACCTCGGCCTTCCATGCGCCGGTGACCCGGTCGCCCTCGGTGGGGGATCGGCGATCCTCGACGACGGCACGATCGTCGTCCTCGCCGGCGAAGACGCTCCGGAGCGGTCGCTGGGCCAGACCCTCCTGTTGGCCGCCCGCCACGACTTCGATCGCCTCGTGCTCTTCCTCGACGACGCCGATGCCGCGTCGGTCGCCGCCCGGCGGGCGACCGCACTCCATCCTGTGCCAGAGGTTTACGTGGTCGTCGACGACGGCTCCGAGGTCGCTGAGCCGGCCGAGGCGTTGGTGCCCGTCGAGCCGCCACCGGCCCCGGACGGATTCGAGGACCTCTGCCGGGGAGCCGGCGTCGACCCGATCGTCGAGCACGGCATCTGGCGCGGGGAGGTGCTCGGCCTCGAGGTGGTCCGGGCCACCGACTCGGGCTTCGAGACCGGGGTGGGGCGCTTCGACCGGGAGGCCTCGGCCCTGCTGCACGGCGACCTGCCGACCACCGAGTCCCTCGCCGCCGCCGCCAACCAGGTGCGAGCCCAGCGCCGCAAGGGAGCCGGTGCCCATCCGCTGGCCACCCTCGCCCGCGAGCGCTGGCTCCGTCACGACCTGCTGGTCGACCCCGGACGAGTGGGGCTCGCCGACCTTGCGGCCGTCGACCCGGCCGTCGAGCGCGGCGGCCTGCGCTCACCTGCTCCGGCGCCTGCAATGGGCACCGCACCCGACGACGAACGCGTGCTGGTCGTCTGCTCTGTCGGGGTCGACGCCGACCTCGTGCCCGCCACCGCCGACCTGGTGCTGCGCGAGCAGCCCGACCGGGTGATCGTCGTGGTTCCGTCCCGCGACGTCATGGCGCCGGTCGAAGAGGCGGTCGCCCGGCTGGCTGTTCCCGCGACGATCGTCGGCGTCGAGGGAAGCTGGACCTGAACGCTCTCCCTCGTCCACCTCAGGGCGGTGGGACCCCACCGCTACCCTGAGCCGCATGTTGGAGCGAATCGAGGCCCTCGAGGCCGAGTTGACGGAGACCGGGGGGCGCCTGTCCGACCCCGAGGTCCTGGGCGACCAGCACCTGCTCCGGTCCGTGGGCCGACGGTTCAAGGAACTCGAGGAGATCCTCGTCGTCGGTCGACCACTCCGTGAGGCACACGACGACCTCGGGGCCGCGAGGGAGATGGTTGACGAGGCCGAAGGTGATGAGCGCGAGGAACTCCGGGCCGAGATCACCGACCTGGAGACCTCGATCGCCGACCTTGAGGAGAGGTTCCGGCTGCTGCTGCTGCCCCGCGATCCGAACGACGGCCGCAACGTGATCGTTGAGATCCGTGGCGCCGAGGGCGGTGAGGAGGCCAACCTCTTCGCCCGCGACCTCCACGACATGTACATGGCCTTCGCCGTCGTCCACGGCTGGAAGAGCGAACCGCTCGAGGCCCGTGACTCCGACATGGGCGGATTCACCGAGGTCTCGTTCCTCATCAGGGGCGACGGTGCATGGACCCGCCTCAAGTACGAGGGTGGCGTGCACCGCGTGCAGCGGGTGCCGGTCACCGAGTCGCAGGGCCGCATCCACACCTCGTCGGCGACCGTGATCGTCCTACCCGAGGCCGACGAGGTCGACGTCCAGATCGACGACAGCGACCTGCAGGTCGACGTCTACCGGTCGTCGGGTCCCGGCGGGCAGTCGGTCAACACGACCGACTCGGCCGTGCGCGTCACCCACCTGCCCACGGGCATGGTCGTCGCCATGCAGGACGAGAAGAGCCAGCTCCAGAACAAGGTCAAGGCCATGCGGGTACTGCGCTCCCGCCTCCTCCGGATCGAACAGGATCGCCAGCGGGAGGAGGCCTCGGTCGCCCGGAAGGACCAGGTCGGCGGCGGCGGCCGGTCCGAGAAGATCCGCACCTACAACTTCAAGGAGAACCGGGTCACCGATCACCGGATCGGGCTCACGCTCTACCGGCTCGACCGGATCCTGGCCGGAGACCTCGACGAGGTCACCGATGGGCTGCTGGCCGACGAGCGCACCCGACAACTGGCCGATGGCTGAAGAGGGCGACCTCGGCACGGTCGCCTGGAGGGAAGTGCTGGCCGAGACCACCGCTCGAATTGACGAGGCCGGGCTGCCGACCGTCGAGGCCCGTTGGATCGTCGAGGAGGCCGGCGGCCTCGACCCCACCGACGAAGGCTCAGGGCTCGACGATCTGGTGACCGAACGGGGCATGTTCCGCCATGACGACCTGTTGCGGCGCCGCCTGGCGGGAGAGCCCCTGCAGTACGTGTTTGGCCACTGGTCGTTCCGGACCCTCGACCTGATGGTCGACCCGCGGGTCCTGATCCCGCGCCCAGAGACCGAGGCGGTCGTGGGCCATGCCCTCGACGAGTTCGACCGGGTCGCGACAGGGCGCAGCGACGGGGTTCGGGTTGCCGACCTCGGCACGGGATCCGGGGCCATCGGCCTGTCGATCGCCGTCGAGCGAGCCGTCGCCCGCGTGGTGTGCACCGACCGGTCGCCCGACGCCCTGGCGGTGGCCCGGGCGAACCTGGCCGGCCTCGGCCGCCCTGCCCGACGCGTGACCCTGGAGGAGGGCTCCTGGTTCGACGCCCTGCCCGGCGAGCTGCGGGGTCGCCTCGACCTGTTGGTCTCCAACCCGCCCTATGTGGGGGCCGGCGAGTTGCTGCCACCCGAGGTCGTCGACTGGGAGCCCCATGCGGCGCTGGTGCCCGGAACCGAGGGCACCGAGGACCTCGACCTCCTCGTCGACGGGGCGCCCGCATGGCTCGTCCCCGGCGGCGCCCTCGTCCTCGAACTCGACCCCCGACAGGTCGATCGGCTGGCGCAACGGGCGGTGGCGGTTGGCCTCGTGGACGTGGAGGCACGTCCCGACCTGGGGGGCCGCGACCGGGCGCTGGTTGCCAGGATGCCGGGATGACCGGGCAGGTGGTCGACGCCGTCGCCGACCCGGCCGGCGCCGTGGCGACAGCAGCAGCCGAGCTCCGGGCCGGGCGACCGGTCGTACTCCCGACCGACACCGTCTACGGGGTGGCGGTGACCGCCGACGATGCCGCCGCAGTGGGCGACGTCTTCGAACGCAAGGGTCGCGACGGAGCGAAGCCGATGGCGGTCCTCGTGGCCGATACGAGGCAGGCGGCAGGCCTCACCGATGCCGACCTCGACGTCCTGGCCGACCTCTGGCCGGGACCGTTGACCGTCGTCGTGAATCGGGCAGCGGGCGTCGAACTGCACCTCGGCCCCGGAGCAGGACATCTCGACACCGTCGGCCTTCGTTGCCCCGACCACGACCTGGTCCGGGCGCTGGCCGCCGAAGTGGGCCCGCTGGCCACCACGTCGGCCAACCGGGCCGGTGAGCCCAGCCCGCCCACGGCTGTCGGGGCGGCGGCAGCGGTCGGCGGCAACCTGTTGGTACTCGACGGAGGTCGGTGCGACGGCATTCCCTCGACCGTCGTGGACCTCACCGTCGTGCCGGCCCGCATCCTCCGGGAAGGTGTGATCGACGCAGCGGCGCTTTCCGCCGCCGGGCTCGAAGTCGCCCCCCGTTAGCATTGGCGCCATGTACCGCATCGCCGTCGGCTGCGACCACGCCGGCTTCGTCCTCAAGCAACGTCTCGCCGACGTGCTCCGCGATCTCGGCCACGAGGTCAGCGACCTCGGCGCCCACTCGGCCGATCGGGTCGACTATCCGGACTTCGGCGAGGCCGTCGGCCGGGCGGTGGCCGATGGCGACGCCGACTACGGCGTGTGTGTCTGCGGCTCGGGCCTCGGCATCGCCATGGCCGCCAACAAGGTCCCCGGCGTGCGTGCCGCGCCGGTGCCCGACGTGTTGTCGGCGCAACTCGCAAGGCAGCACAACGACGCCAACGTGCTGTGCCTCGGCGAGCGCCAGATCGATCCCGAGGTCGCGGTCCAGGCCGTGATGGCATGGCTGGACGCCGACTTCGAGGGCGGCCGCCACGAGGGTCGCATTGCCAAGCTCGCCGCCCTCGACGGCTGAGGCCACGGCATGTCCGACGTCGAGACGATCACACCCGTCGAGACGAGGCCGTCCGACCCACAACTCGACGACGGCGACCACGACCGTTTCTCGCACTACGCCCGCAAGGCCGACATCGTGAAGTCGACGGTGACCGGCCGGCCCATCGTGGCGCTCTGCGGCAAGGTCTGGGTCCCGGACCGCAACCCCGACCGCTTTCCCGTCTGCCCACGCTGCAAGGAGATGTTCGCGAAGAAGCGCTCGGAGGAACGGGGCGGCTGATGGGTGCACTGAGGACGCTGCGGTCGGTCGTCCGCCTGCGCCGTCCGGAACGCGACCGCACGCTCCGTCGCCTTCGGGAGGCGGCTGCCGTCGCCGACCTGCGCCGCATGGCCAAGAAGCGGCTCCCGGGCGGGGTGTTCGACTACATCGACGGCGGGGCCGAGGATGAGATCACGCTCGGGCGCAACGTCGAGGCCTACCGGCGCCTGGAGTTCCGGCCCCGGGTCCTGCGGGGCGTGGCCGAGGCCGACCCGTCGACGACCCTGCTCGGACGACCCCTCGCCTTCCCCTACGTCACGGCCCCGATCGGCTTCGCCCGCATCGCCGATCCCGACGGCGAGTTGGCCGTGGTACGCGCCGCCGGCCGGGCCGGGGTGCCGTTCACGCTCTCGACCATGGGTACCCGGTCGATCGAGGAGTGTGCTGCCGTGGCCGGCGACGGTGCCCGGCTCTGGTTCCAGGTGTACGTGTGGCACGACAGGGACCACATCCGGAGCCTGGTCGGCCGGGCGGCGGCCTGCGGCTACGAGGCGATCGTGCTCACCGTCGACACGGCTGTGCTCGGCCGGCGCGAACGCGACGTCCGGCGGGGCTTCACGCTGCCGCCCGAGATCGGGCCCGGCACCTTCCTCGACGGGATGCGCCACCCGGGTTGGACCCTGCGGCTGCTGCGCTCCGAGCCGATCCAGTTCTCGAGTGCCATCGGCAGCGGCGCCGGCGACGGCGCCGACGCCGTTTCGCTGGCTGAATACTCGGCCGCCCAGTTCGACCCGGGCTTGTCGTGGCGCGACGTCGAGTGGCTGCAGTCGGTATGGGACGGCCCGATCGTGCTCAAGGGCATCCAGACCGTGGCCGACGCTCGAATGGCGGCTGACGCCGGCGTGGCCGCCGTCGCCGTGTCGAACCACGGTGGCCGCCAACTCGACACCGCTCCGGTCCCGCTGGAGCTCCTCCCCGAGGTCGTCGAGGCCGTCGGGCACCGCATCGAGGTCATCTGCGATGGCGGTGTGCGGCGCGGCAGCGACATCGTGAAGGCCTGCGCACTCGGTGCCACCGCGGTCATGGCCGGCCGCGCCCACATGTACGGACTCGGAGCGGCAGGAGAGCGGGGCGTGGACCACGTGCTGGAGTTGATGAGGTCCGGCATGGAGCGCACGATGGCGCTCGTGGGCTCGGCAACCGTCGCCGACCTCGATCCTTCCCTGGTGCGACTCCGGACCTGACGCTCCGCCGCCCTACCATCGGCCCGATCCCGCCGAGACCACGAACCTGCTGGCCACCGACCCCCGGTTCCCCGAGATCTCGCACGACTGGCGGGACCCGAACTGACCCCGGCTCTGGATGGCTAGCGGGGTGTGGTGATCGACCGGCGTCGGCCGGGCCACGAGATGCCGGGGGCGCCGCGCATGGGGCCGTCGGCGGTCGTGCGGTTGGCGTCGAAGTGGCCGGTCTCGTTGGCCGAGACGATGTGACCGTTCAGGGTCCCGTCCTCCTCGACGAACACGTCGACCCGGCTGATCCCCGCATAGTCCGTCCGGAACGAGGCCTTCGGGTTGTCGACGATCGCCGCCAGGATCACGCGCACCGTCCCCCCGTGGCACGACACGAGGATCCGTTCGCCGGGGGCACGTCGACAGAGGCCTTCCCAGGCGGCCGTGACGCGGGTGTCGAAGGCCTCGGGGGTGTCCCAGCCGACCTCGGTGAAGTTGCCGGCGACCACCTGGTCCCACAGCACCTTTCCCTCCGTCTGGAGGATCTCGGTGGGGTAGTACGAGTGGCAGAAGCGGTCGATCTCGTCGAGGTCGTCGATGACCTCGTGGGTGAGGCTCCGTGCTTCGCACACCGCCTGCACGGTCTCGATGGCCCTCCGCTTCGGGCTGGTGACGATGTGGTCGATCTCTTCGCAGGCCAGCCAGTCGGCCAGTCGGGCCGCCTGCCACACGCCCAGTTCGGCGAGGCCGGGGTCGGCGATGGTCGGGGAGTCGACCACGACCTCGGGTCGGGCGTGGCGGACGAGGATGACGTGCACGGAGGCCGAGGGTAGCGGCGGGCCTATGCAGGGAGCGCGGCGGGAGCCTCGAGGACTCCGGCCAGCATGTCGGTGAGGTTCGCCTCGTAGTCGGCACCGCTGAGTTCGGCGTCATCGCCGGCATCGAGCAGGCGTGCCCGCTCGGCGAGGGAGGACGTCATGAGTTGCATCATGGCGACGAGTCGTTCTCGGCGCACCGGTTCCGGGAGGTGGGCCGGCCGCCGTTCGAGCAGGTCCAGGGCCCGGAGGAGGTGGCGGTGCTCGAGCCCGGACCGGGTCTCGCGCCATGTCGAGAACTGGCTCGCCAACTGCGCCACGATCCGTAGGTAGCGGCGACCCCGCTCGTGGTCCAACCGGGCCGACATGGGTCGGACCAGGGCATCCAGGAGGGCGTGTGTGGAGGGGTCGTCGTCGAGTTCGGCGAGCAGGCCACCGCGGTGGATGTCGATGGGTTCCTCGTGCTCGGCCAGGATCCGGTCGAGGATCCCCTCCCGGGAGCCGAAGTGGTACGTCAGCGCCGAGGCGTTGCGTTGGCCCGCAGCGGCCACGATCTCTCCGACTCCGGCCTGCCACACTCCCTGTTCGGCGAAGAGGCGTTCGGCCTCGGCCTGCAGTCGGGCCCGGGTCTCGGTGCTGTCACGTGGCACGTGGCCCCCGATCCCTAGGCCAGGGGCAGCAGTGCCGTCGTGGGAAGGATCTCGACGTCGATGCCCTCGGGAACCGGGTACTGGAAGTCCGGGAAGCAGCGTTCGGCGGTCGCCCGGTAGTGGTCCGTGGAGTGGGTGCGGTCCCGGTCGTACTCGGGGATCACGTGGTCACCGAACAGTTCGATCATCTCGAGGTGCTGTTCGTGGCTCATTCCCTCGACGGGGAGGCCGAACACGACCTGGTCACAGCCGACCTCCTGATAGCGGGCGACCTGCTCGCAGACCTCCTCGGGGTTGCCGCAGAGCATGTAGCCGCCCTCGATCACCATGTCGAGCATCTCGTCGGTCCAGTCCGGGGTCATCGGCGGGTTCGGCCAGACGATGGCGTCGGGTGACTTGGGCATCGTGTCGTGGTACAGGTTGACCATCGTGACGAGGTAGCCGCGACCCTTCGACTTGGCGATCGCCCGGGCCTCCTCGCGGTCCTCGAGGCAGAGACACGAGTTGGTCATCATCACGTTGTCGTTCTTGAACTGGCCGACCTGCGCGACTGGGTCCTGGATGGCCTCCTTGTAGGAATCGACGCGGCCCTTGAGGTTGTGGATCGGTTCGAAGTTGAATGCGATGGCGCCGATGCCGAGCGAACCCGCCTTGGCGAAGGTGGGTGGGTTTCCGCACGCCACCCAGAGCGGCGGATGGCCAGGCCCGTACGGCTTGGGGAGGACGTTGTGCGGGGTCGGGACGGTGAAGAACTCGCCGTCGAAGTCGTAGTCCTTCTGCTCCCACATCCGCGGGATCTCGCGGATGACCTCGTCCCACTGGGCCTTGGTCTCGGCCGGGTCCATCACGTTGAAGGTCCGCAGTTCGTGACTGCCGGCGCCACGGCCGGTGCCGAACTCGAAGCGACGGTTGGTGACGTGGTCGAGCATGGCCGCCCGCTCGGCGATGCGGACCGGGTGCTCCTTGTTGGTGGGGAGGCTCGTGATGGCCGAACCCATGTGGATGTAGTCGGTCTGGGCGGCCACCCAGCCCATGAGGGGCGACGGCGCCGACATGTGGCTGTACTCGGTCAGGCCGTGGTGTTCGCCGAACCAGATGTACTTCCAGTTGTGCTTGTCGGCGAGAATGCCGAACTCGGCCTCCCGCAGGAGCTCGAAGTGCTCGCTCTCGCTGTCATGGGCGGCGGGGCCGGGCGTATAGCCGTTGGCGAAGATGCCGAACTCCATCGGGTCTCCTTTGTCGGGGTCAAGAACTAATGGATCACATTAGTATCGCGGAGGAAGGGGTGGCCGTCAAGTCGGGAGGTCCCGGGGGCTACCGTCGCGGCGGTGAGCCCGGACCGAGCCCAGCGCTGGTCCGCCCACCTGCCTCCCGAGCACGACGGGTGCTTCGACCTCCCCGCTCCGGGCACCCTCGTCGGCGCCTGGACCGACCGCCTGACCGACGATCCGGACCGGCCGCTACTCCACGCCGACGGCGCCTGGACCACACGGGGGGAGTTCCTCGAGCGCACCTCGACGGTGGCCGGTCGGCTGGCCGCCTCGGGGCTCGTCGCCGGTGACCGGGTACTGGTCTCCGGACCGTCGTCGCTCGACCTGGCGGCCGCCCACGTGGCGTGCCTGAGGCTGGGACTCGTCGTCGTGCCGGTCAACGGCACCTACACCGGCGGCGAACTGGCCCACATCGCCTCCGACTGCCGGCCGACGGCGGCGCTCGTGGACAACGACGGCTGGGCCGACCTGCTCCTCGGACTCGACGACGGCCTGATCGTCGGTACCACGGCGGTCGACCTGCCTGACGGCCCAATTCCGGTGCTCGACGGCGCAGCACCCGATGATCCGGCGACCATCGGCTACACGTCGGGCACCACCGGCGCACCCAAGGGGGCGGTGCTGACCCAGGCGAACCTGCTGGCCGGCGCCGAGTCGGTGCGCCTTGCGTGGCGCTGGACCGAAGCCGACCGACTGCTGCTCTGCCTGCCGCTGTTCCACATGCACGGCCTGGGCGTGGGCCTCCACGGCACCCTGCTGGCCGGGGGATCGGCGGTTCTCCAGTCGGGGTTCGCCCCGGACCGGGTGCTGGACGGCATCGCCGAACACGACTGCACCATGTTCTTCGGAGTTCCGACGATGTACCACCGGCTCGCCGAGCACGACCGGGTGACCGATCTCGGCCGCCTGCGCCTCTGCGTGGCGGGCTCGGCGCCGCTCTCGGCTGCGCTCCACGCACGCTTCGCCGCCGTCGGCGTTTCGGTCCTCGAGCGCTACGGCATGACCGAGACGGTGATGCTGGTGTCGAACCCCTTTGACGGCGAACGGCGGGCGGGCAGCGTCGGCTTTCCGCTGCCCGGGGTCGAACTCCATCTCGACCCTGCGACGTCGGAGATCCTCGTACGTGGGCCGAACGTGTTCGGCGGCTACTGGGAGCGTCCCGATGCCACCGTCGAGGCATTCGTGGCCGATGAAGTCGATGCCGCCGCCTGGTTCCGGACCGGCGACCTCGGTTCTGTCGACGACGACGGCTACGTCATGATCACCGGCCGGGCCAAGGAGTTGATCATCTCCGGTGGGCTCAACGTGTTCCCGGCCGAGGTCGACGAGGCGCTCGCCGCCCACCCGGCCGTCGCCGAGGTCGCCGTCGCCGGCTCAGTGTCGGAGGAGTGGGGCGAGGAGGTCGTGGCGTTCGTAGTAGCGGTCGAGGGCCTGTCCTGTCCAACCATCGACGAACTCCGGGAGTTCGCCAGGGACCGACTGGCACCCCACAAACTGCCCCGCCGGATGGTGTGCATCGATGCGCTGCCCCGCAATTCGCTCGGCAAGGTGCTCCGCCACGAGTTGCGCGAGGCTCTCTGCGATGACTGACGCCTCCACCCCGACGAGGGTCGACTTCCACTTCGATGTGATCTGCCCATGGGCCTACCAGACCTCCCACTGGATGCGCGAGGTCCGCGACCGCCTCGGGCTCGAGGTCGATTGGCGCTTCTTCAGCCTCGAGGAGGTCAACCGCCTGGAGGGCAAGAAGCACCCGTGGGAGCGGGAGTGGTCGTACGGTTGGTCCATGATGCGCGTCGGCGCCCTCCTCAAGCGCGAGGATCCCGCCCTCAACGACGCCTGGTACCTGAAGGCCGGCACTGCGCTCCACGTCGAGGGTCGCAAGCCCCACGAGCCGGCCGTGGCCCGTGCCCTCCTCGCCGAGATGGACCTGGATCCGGGGATCGTCGACGAGGCGCTCGCCGACCCAACCACCCACGACGCCGTCCGTGAAGACCACGAGCGGGTGATCGGACTCGGCGGCTGGGGCGTGCCGACGTTGGTGTTCCCCGGTGCCGACGACGACGAGTCCCTCAAGCTCTTCGGGCCCGTGCTCATTGACCCGCCCACCGGCGAGGCCGCCGACCGGCTCTGGGCGCTGGTCGTCAGCTGGCTCGAGTTCCCGCAGCTCTACGAGTTGCAGCGGCCCAAGATGCCAAGCGACCTCGCTGCCATCGGCAAGGTCTTCCAGCCCTATATCGAGGCCCGCGACTGGAACGCGGTTGCCAACCCGACTCCCTGAATCGGAGACGACAATGGACATCGACCGCGTACGCATCCTGACCGGACTGGCCGAGGCATGGGGCCAGTGGGACGCCTTCGCAGATGGGCTCTCCGACGATGATTGGGCCATGCCCAGCCGCTGTCCGGGCTGGACCGTCCAGGACAACCTGGCCCACATCACCGGCACCGAGCTCATGCTGGACGGCCGCCCGATGCCGGACCTCGAGGTCAGCGGTGACCACATCAAGCATCCGATGGCCACCAACAACGAGAAGTGGGTCGAGTCGTTCCGGTCGGGATCGGGCGACGCCGTGCTCGGGGCGTTTCGGGAGATCTCGGCGAAGCGCCTCGGAGACCTGGACGCCATGTCCGACGACGAGTTCCTCGCCGTGGGCTGGACGCCGATCGGAGAGGCCCCCTACGGCCGCTTCATGCACATCCGGGTCTACGACGCCTGGCTGCACCTCCAGGACTGCCGCGAGCCGTTGGGCATGCCCGGCGACGAGTCGGGGCTCCCGGCCGAGATGTCGATCGACGAGGTCGGGACCTCCATCGGCTACATCATCGGCAAGAAGGGCGGCGCCCCCGACGGCAGCCGCGTCGAGGTCACGCTGACCGGTCCCGTGGAACGGGTGATGCGGGTGGCGGTCGACGGCCGGGCGACGGCGGTCGACGAACTCGAGGGTGGTCCGACCGCCACGCTGGCCGTGTCGTCGACGGACTTCGCGGCCCTCACCGGCGGCCGTGCCGACCCGGGCCCCTACCTCGCCGACGGGCGGGTCACGATCGGTGGCGATGAGGAACTGGCCCGCCAGTTGGCCATGAACCTGGCCTTCACGTTCTGAACCGGGCGTAGTCTCGAGGAATGTCCTTTCGCGGTAGGCCACTCACGATCCCCGGGCCCGACGAGGCGCTTGCGGGCCGTGACATGTCGATGCCGGTGCAGGACGCACACGTCGTCAACGGCCGGCCGATCGCCCCGCCGTATCCCGACGGGTTCGAGACGCTCGTCGTCGGCATGGGTTGCTTCTGGGGCGCCGAGCGCTGCTTCTGGGAGACGCCCGGCGTGTGGACCAGCGCCGTCGGCTACTCGGGCGGCCACACCCCGAATCCCACCTACGAGGAGGTGTGCTCCGGCCTGACCGGGCACAACGAGGCGGTGCTGGTCGTGTTCGACCCGGCCGAGATCCCGCTCGAGGGGGTGCTCGGGGTGTTCTGGGACAACCACGACCCCACCATGGGGATGCGCCAGGGCAACGACGTCGGCACCCAGTACCGCTCGGGGGTCTACGTCGCCGACGATGCCCAGCGGGACGCCGCCGAGGCCACCCGTGACGCCTTCGCCCCGCTGCTGGCCGCCGCCCACTTCGATCCGATCACGACCGAGATCGTCGACCGTGGCCCCTTCTACTTCGCCGAGGAGTACCACCAGCAGTACCTGGCGAGGAACCCGATGGGCTACTGCGGCCTCGGTGACACCGGCCTCACATGCCCGACCGGCGTCCTGGGTTGACGAACGGGGCGAACGCCCGGTTCAGTCGAGGAGTTCGGCGGCGATGAGGTCTTCGAGGTGGGTGTCGTCGTACCAGTTGAGTTGCCACGACTTGGCCCGCCGGAAGTAGAGCTGGGCGTCGCACTCCACGGTGAAGCCCAGGCCACCGTGGATCTGGATCGTCGTGGCGGCCACGTCCCGGCAGGTCTGGGTGGCGAAGAGCTTCGCCATGGGGGCCAACGTGGCGGTGTCCCGACCCTGGTCGCTGGTCCAGGCGGCCTGGTGGACCAGCACCCTGCCACCGTCGATGGCGGCGATGCCGTCGGCCAGGTAGTGGCTGATCGACTGGAACGAGCCGATGGGCTTGTCGAACTGGTGGCGGATCTTGGCGTACTCGGTGGCGAGGGTGTGCGAGGCCTCGGCGGCGCCGATGGCCTGGGCCGCGACCAGCACCACGGCATCGAGCATGGCGGCGTGCCAGGCGTCCCAGCCGGTGCCGGGGGCGCCGATGCGGTCGGCGGTGGGTACACGGACTCCTTCGAGGTCGATCCGGTACTGCGTGTCGGAGGCGACCGTGAGCTGCTGGGTGAGCGTGACGCCGGTGGCAGAGGGATCCACGAGGAAGAGGCTGACGCCGGCGGGCTCGCGTGCCGACACGATGAGACGGTCGGCGGACGAGGCGAAGGCCACGTGGCGCTTGACGCCGGTCAGGACGACGTCGTCGCCGTCGGACACGGCGGCGAGTTGGACACCTGACGGACCGGTGCCGTTGTCGGGCTCGAGGCAGGCCGGTGTGAGGATTGCCTCGCCGGCGGCGATGCGGGGTAGCCACTCGGCCTGCTGGTCGGTTGAGCCGCCGGCCTGGAGCACACCGGCTGACACCACCGACGACACGAAGTGGGGCGACGGCACGAGGCTGCGTCCCAGTTCCTCGTAGACGATGGTGGCGTCGAGCAGCCCCATCGCCGAACCACCGTGTTCCTCGGGGATCATGAGGCCCGTGAGTCCCATGGCGACGAGTTGGCTCCAGAAGCCGTCGTCGAAGCCCCGGGGGTCGTTCTCGAGTGCCCGCACCGATTCGGCGGCGTCTGCACACAGGCCGGCCATGGCCTCCCGAAGCATCTCCTGCTCCTCGGTGAGGTCGAGGTCCATCAGCCTGCGTCTCCGTCGCCGGGGCGCCAGCCCTGACCGCTGCGGGCCCAGGGGTTGTCGCCATCGTGGGTCGGGAGCGCCACCCGTACGGCACAGGTGGTGGTGGCCACGTCTCCGACCATGAGCGCCACGTCCAGGTCGACCCAGCCGCAGCCGGCTGCGTCGACGTCGGTACCGGTGACGGTGGCGTCGAACACCATGTGGTCACCCGGGAACACCGAGGTGTTCATGCGGAAGGTCATGCGCCCCAGCCGTCCGGTCGGGCCGGTCCAGTCGGTGACGTAGCGCTCGAACCAGGCGGCCTGGTTGGGGGTGTTGAGGAAGATGTCCTTCGTGCCGTTGCGCTCGACGGCGAAGTCCTTGTCGTGGTGCATCGGGCGCCAGTCGCGCGAGGCGAGGGCGCCCAGCACCACCGTCGTGGCGGTCACGTCGACCCCGAGTTCGGGGAGCGTGTCGCCGACCGCCACGTCGCCGTGCAGGAGTCGGGCGGTCACGATGCCTCCCGCCGGTAGCCGAAGGCCGTGTAGGACTCGACGCCGAGCAGGGCATCGTCTTGGTTCAGGTACTCGACGTCGATCACCCAGAAGCGGCCCCGCCCCAGCTTCGTGGTCTTGGGGTCGCTGACCGACCGCAGTACCTGGCGGGACCGGACCCGGTCGCCGATGCGGACCGGGTCGTGGAAGGTGATCGTGTTCGACGAGATGATCGCCTCGGGCAGCTCGAGCTCGTCCTTGAGGTCGAAGTGGGCCTGGAGCGGCACGGCCGGCTCGGTGCGGCCCGGCGACCAGTGGTGCGGCCGGAACCAGACCGACAGCATCGTCGGCGGGGCGATGGGCCCGTCGGTGAGGTGGGCGGCGACCTCGTCGTCCCAGAACAACGGATTGGCGTTCTCGACAGCGGCGCAGGTGGTCCAGATGTAGCCGTGCTCGACCGGGAAGCCGCCCTCCTCCTCGTACTGGACTTGCCCGACCCTGGCCAGGACGTCGGCAGGGATCTCGGCGAGTTCGGTGGTGGGCGTGTCGCTCATGCGATCGCCCCCTCGGCCCGCCAGGAAGCGATCGTGTCTGCGTCGATGCCGACTTCGGCCAGCACCTCGTCGGTATGCGGATCGGCGAAGTCGGGGACGGCGAGCGTGGTGGCGTCGACCTGTCCGGCTAGCGGGGCGGCCACCTGGCGCAGGGCGCCCGTCGTCGGGTGCACGGCGTCGACGAATGCTCCGCGTGCCCCGAACTGCTCGTCGGCCACGACCTCGGGGATGTCGAGCACCGCAGACACGCAGGTGTCGGCCGGCCCCAGTTCGGCGGCCCATTCGTCGCGGGTTCGGGTGGCGAAGGCGGCGGCGAAGTCGGCCCGCATGGCGTCGACGGCATCGTCGTCGTACTGGCGGTCGACCCACTGCCCACAGCCGAGTGCCCGGCAGAGGTTGGCGAAGAAGCGGGGCTCGATGGCGCCCACGGCCAACCAGCCGCGGTCGGACGCCTCGTAGAGGTCGTACCAGGCGTAACGGCCGGTGAGAAGGCCGTGGCGGGGACCGGGTTCAACGCCTTCGGCCAGGTACTCGTCGACGGCGAGCGACATGAGCGACAGCACGCCGTCGGCGATCGAGACGTCGAGATGGGCACCCTCGCCGGTGGTGGCCCGGGCGGTGAGCGCGGCGCAGATGGCGGCCACGGCCTGGAGCCCGCCGCCGGCCGAGTCGGCGATCGTGGCGCCGGCCAGTGCTGGTGCGCCACGCTCGTCGCGGCCCGAGCAGTGCAGGTAGCCGCTGACGGCCAGGTAGTTGATGTCGTGTCCGGCCCATGCAGCCCTGGGGCCGGTCTGGCCGAATCCGGTCGTCGAGCACAGCACGATGCCGGGGTTGGCGGCCCGCAGGGCGTCGTAGCCGATGCCCAACCGGTCGATCACTCCGGGACGGAAACTCTCGACGACGACGTCGGCGGTAGCGGCGAGGCGCAGGAAGGCGTCGCGGCCGGCATCGGACTTGAGGTCGAGCATCACCCGGCGCATGCCGCGGTGGGCGCCGTAGGCGTAGGCGGGTGGTGCGACCTGGAGGTTGCCGTCGGCCGGCACCGGCCCGACCTTGACCACGGCTGCACCCCAGTCGGCCAGCCAGCGCGTTGCCCGCACGGCCGGGCCCACGGAGGCCAGGTCCAGCACCGTGACTCCCTCGAGCAGCGGTCGGTCTGTCACGTTCGCGCCTAGAAGTTCTTGGGGAGGCCGAGGCCCCGTCGGGTGATGATGTTCTTCTGCACCTCGGAGGTGCCGCCGCCGATGGTGTCGAGCACCGTGTACCGGTAGGTCGACTCGGCCCGGCCCTCCATGGGGGCTTCCTCGGTGCCGACCCGCAGTTGCGTGCCGGGTCCGCCGAGGTCCATTGAGGCATCGGCGAGGACCTTGGAGAACTCGGTCGTGAAGAGCTTGTACTCCGACGACTCGACGGTGGGTGGGGGGCCGCCGCCGTGCTCGACCTTCATCGAGGCGTCGACCACCCGCAGGCCCAGGCCCCGTGCCACCTCGGCGGTGGTGGCCAGGCGGGCGATGCGCGAGCGCACCCGGGGGTCGTCCTTGAGGGGCTGTCCGTCTCGGGTGGCGGTGCGGACATGGTTGATCAGCAGGTCGAGGCGCTGTCCGATCGGCGAGAACGTGAACATCGTGAAGCGCTCGAGGTCGAGGGCCTGGGAGATGTACTGGAAGCCGTGGTTGAGTTCGCCGACCACGTACTCGTCGGGCACGAACACGTCGTCGAAGAACACATCGTTGGTGATCTCGTCGCCCATCGTCATGATCCCCTGGACCGTGATGCCCGGGTGGTCGAGCGGCACGAGGAACAGCGTGATGCCGAAGTGCTTGGCGGCGTCGGGGTCGGTGCGGGCGCCGACCCAGTACCACTCGGCGAAGTGGGCGGAGGTGGTCCAGGTCTTCTGGCCGTTGAGGATCCAGCCGCCGTCGGTTTCGACGGCCTTGAGCTTCATGGCGGCGGCATCGGATCCGGCCTCGGGCTCGCTGTAGCCGATAGCGAACTCGACCTCGTTGGCGAGGATCTTGGGGAGGAACTCCTCCTTGAGGATCTCGGAGCCGTGGGCGATGAGGGTCTTGCCGATGATGCCGACGCCCTTGCCGATCTGGGGCCCGCCGCGGGCGGCCAGCGCTTCGTTGAGCAGGTACTCGTAGACGCCTTCGCCCTCCTGGCCGCCGTAGTGCCTGGGCCAGGTGATGCCGAGCCAGCCCTGCTCGCCGATCTTCTTCATGAGGGCCCGGCGCTTGGGCGTGTCGACGATCTGGGCCATGTTCTCCCGGGTGGGGTCGAACACCTCCGGGTCGTCGTTGGCGTCGAGGAAGGCCTCGACCTCTGCGAGGAAGGCCTGCTGATCGGGGGAGAAGTCGAAGTCCATGGGCGCTGTTTCGGGGGCCTCTCGGGGCGTCCGGAGAATCTGACGGTGTGTCAGAAACCAACTCTAGCCCCGTCGGCCACCAGGCCATCAATGGGGTCAGTCGGTGATGACGCCGTCGGCTCGCAGCCGGGCCAGTTCATCCGGGTCGAGGTCCAGTTCGACCTCGAGGATCTCGGCGGTGTGCTCGCCCACCCATGGCACCCGTGTCTCGGGGCCCTCGGCGACCCGCGACATCTTGAGCGGGTTGCCGGGGACGAGGACCGGCGGCTCGACGCCGTCCGTGCGGGGCATGGCGACCACCATGTTGCGGGCCTCGAGGTGCGGGTCGGTCACCACCTCCCGTGGTGTGTAAGACGGCCCGGCCACCAGGTTCTCGGTGGCCAGGGCGTTGGCCACCTCGACGCGGCTGCGCCCGTCCGCCCAGGCCTCGATGGCGGGGAGGATCACATCGGTCAGGTGGAGGCCCCAACCGGTGCGTTCGGCGAAGCGGGGGTCGTCCTTCCACTCGGGGCAGCCGACCAGGTCGGCCAGGCGCTCGAACTGGTGCTCGCGCACGAACTGGAGCACGACGTAGCCGTCGCTGCACCTCACCGGCGTGATCACGAAAGGTGCCGGTACGGGATTACGCGGGATGCCGAGCGACTCGAAGTTCACGACCAGGTCGGCGAGCGCCACGGTCGTGTCGAACATGGCCAGGTCGATGTACTGGCCCAGGCCCGTGGCCTCGCGGTGGCGGAGTGCAGAGAGGATGCCGATGGCGGCGAAGAGTCCGGCGGTGATGTCGGCGACGGCGCCCATCGGGTTGACCCTCGGCGGTCCGTCGGCCGGCCGCATGTAGTCGTAGATGCCCGACATGGCTTCGACGATCGAGTTGTAGGCGGGCCAGTCCCGGTAGGGAGATTCTCCGGTGTTGCCGAACCCCGAGATCGAGATGACGACGGCTCCCGGATGGGCTGCGGCGATGTCGTCGTAGCCGAGGCCGAACTTCGCCATCGTCCCCGCCTTGAAGTTGTCGGCCACGACGTCGAAGCGGGGGACCAGGCGTAGGAAGAGGTCGCGGCCGTCATCGCTGCGCAGGTTGAGCCCCAGGCTGCGCTTGTTGAAGTTGTTGCGCAGGAACGTGGCGCCCACGTTGCGGCCCTCTGGATCGGCCATCGCCGGTGTGGAACCGCGGCCCGACTCGCCGTGCACCGGGTGCTCGACCTTGACCACGTCGGCACCGAGTCGGGCCAGCAGTTGGGTGGCGAACGGGAGCGACTGCATCTGCTCGGCGGCGAGGATGCGCACGCCGTCCAACGGCTTGCCGTGGAGGATGGCGTCGGGGTTCCCGATTTCGCCGAGCTGCATGTGCTCTCCTGTGGTGCCGAGCGGGCGTGTTGTGCCGAGCGTCCGCGGACACCCTAGGCTGGAATCTGACGGACCGTCAGATTCTGGCTTTGAGGACGCGAAATGACCGAAACCATGGGGATTCTTGCCTACGGCGCCCATGTGCCGTACCGCCGCCTCGACCGGGCGGCGATCTCGGACGTCATGGGTTCGGGCGGTGGTCAGGGGTGGCGCTCCGTCGCCTCGTTCGACCAGGACACGACCACCATGGGCGTCGAGGCCGCCCGCCAGGCGCTCGCCGCAACGGACCTGGACCCGGAGGCACTCTGGTTCTCGACGGTCGCCCCCGCCTACCTCGACAAGACCAATGCCACCACGGTCCATGCGGCGCTGCGACTCGACGCAGCGGCGTCCGCCCTCGACCTCGGCGGTGCCGTCCGGTCGGCCGTCGGTGCCCTTCGGTCTGCCCTCACCGGCCCGGGACGCACCCTCGTGGTGTCGTCCGACCTGCGCGTCGGACTCCCCACCTCCGCCGACGAGTCCCTCGGAGGCGATGCCGCTGCCGCCGTCCTCACCGGGTCCGCCGCCGACGGACCACTGCTGGCCGAGTACCTCGGCGGCGCATCGGCCACCGCCGAGTTCCTCGACCGCTGGCGCACGCCCGGCGACGTCACCTCCCGCACCTGGGAGGAGCGCTTCGGCGAAGAGGCCTACGGGCCGCTCGTCGAGCAGGCCTGGGCGGCTGCCCTCGCCGACATCGGCCTTGCCGCCGACGACATCGACACCGCCATCGTCACCGGCCTCCACGGCCGGGCGGTCAAGCGCCTGGGTGGCCGGCTCGGCGTGGCCGTAGCCGACGACCTCATCGACACGGTCGGCAACAGTGGCGCCGCCCATCCGGCGCTGCTCCTGGCCGATGCCCTCGACACCGCCGACGCCGGCCGGGTGGTCGCCCTCGTCGTGCTGGCCGACGGGGTCGAGGTACTGGTGTTCCGCTCCACCGACGCCCTTGCGGCTGGACGCCCGTCGCGCAGCGTCGCCGCCCAGGTCGAGGACCGTGCCGACGTCGCCTACCCGACCTACCTCGCCTGGCGGGGCCTGCTCGAGGTCCAGCCGCCCAACCGTCCGGCTCCCAACCGGATATCGGCCTCCGCCTCGCTCCGACGCAGCGACTGGAAGCACGGCTTCGTCGGCTCGAAGGACGCCACCACCGGCACCACACACCTGCCGCCCTCCCGGGTCGGCATCGGAGGCGGCGCCGTTGACGACATGGAGCCTGCTCCCATGGCCGACACCGAGGGCACCATCGTCACGTTCACCGTCGACCGGCTGGCCTACTCGCCAAGCCCGCCCATCGTCTTCGCCGTCGTCGACTTCGACGGCGGCGGCCGCATGCCCATCGAACTCACCGACGTCGACCCGGCCGAGGTCGCCGTCGGGGGCCGGGTCGCCATGACCTTCCGCCGGCTCCACACCGCCGACGGCATCCACAACTACTTCTGGAAGGCGCGCCCCGTCCGGGGCTGAGGGGGCACACCATGGCTTCGCACGGAATCCGTGACCGGGTGGCGATCGTCGGGATGGGCTGCACGCCGTTCCGCGAACACTGGGACAAGTCGCTAGACGACCTGCTCATCGACGCCGCAGGCCTCGCCTTCGACTCGGCAGGCGTCACGAAGGACGACCTCGACGCCTACTGGTTCGGCACCTCACAGTCGGCCGCCTCCGGCATCTCGCTGGCTACGCCGCTGCGCCTGTCGGGCAAGCCCGTCACCCGGGTCGAGAACTACTGCGCCACCGGCTCCGAGGCACTCCGCCAGGCCTGCTACGCGGTGGCGTCGGGTGCCTATGACTCGGCCATGGCCATCGGTGCCGAGAAGGTCAAGGACGGCGGCTACCAGGGACTCAACGCCTTCCCGATTCCCACCGACGGCACCAACCGCACGCTCACCGCAGCGGCCATGTACAGCCTCATCCTGCCGGCCTACGCCGAGCGGTACGGGGTCGACGAGGACGAACTGCGCCGGGTCGTCGCCCGCATCGCCGAGAAGAACCACTACAACGGCGCCCGCAACCCGTTGGCCCAGTTCCGGCGTGAGACCTCCGCCGAGGCCATCTGCGAGATGCCCGCCGTCGCCGGCCGCCTCTCGGTGTTCGACTGCGCCGGTGTCGCCGACGGTGCCGCCGCCGCCATCGTGGTTCGTGCCGAGGAAGCCCACCGCTACACCGACAGGCCCCTCTACGTGAAGGCGCTCTCGCTGGTCGCCGGTGACAGCAGCGGCCTCATCGACCCCGACTACGACTTCACGACGCTCCCCGAGTGCGCCGCTGCAGCCACCGACGCCTACGCCCAGGCCGGCATCACCGACCCGCGTGCGGAGTTGGCCCTCGCCGAGGTGCACGACTGCTTCACGCCGACCGAGCTCGTACTCATGGAGGACCTCGGCTTCAGCGAGCCAGGCACCGCCTGGCGCGACGTCCTCGACGGCACCTTCGACCTCGACGGGGACCTGCCCGTCAACACGGACGGCGGCCTCAAGAGTTTCGGCCACCCCGTCGGCGCCAGCGGCCTGCGGATGCACTACGAAGCCTGGATCCAACTCCGCGACCGGGCCCCCGAAGAACGGCGTGTGGACCTGCGTGGCCGCACGAAGGCACTGATTCACAACCTCGGCGGCTACCCCGGCGAAATGCTCTCCTTCGTCGGCATCGTGGGGAGCGAACTGGACTAGTCCCTGTTGCCTCTGTCCGGTCGGCGGTGGCCCGGCTGCTGGGAGACGGAAAGGGCTACGGCGCCACCGAGGCCCAGGCGTCGAGGAGTTCCTCGTCACCGAAGCACTCGAGGGTGGCGCGGCCCCTTCCCCAGAGGTAGAGGAGCAGGTCGGACGCCGTGCCCCGCGCGGCGGCGTCGCCCTTGGCGTGCTCGAACGTCGCCACCAACTCGCCGTCGACGGCCGCCAAAAGCCACTCGCCCTCACCGTCGGTGCGGTGCAGGTGCAACGAGCCGTCCGGGTATTCGAGGTCCCCCCCGCCACGCAGGCGGAAGCGCAGGCCGACCTCGATCAGTTCCGTGATGCCGTCCGTCGCCAGGTCTGCATCGATCGGCTCGATCGTTTGCGCAGCCTCCTGGGCATCCCAGCGGTGCACCGAAGCCTCGTGGGCCATGCGGCGGCACCACCACCCGGCCCGCTGGTCGTCGGTCCAGTTCCACGCCGGAGCATCCGGGTCGGCATCGCTCAGCACGGCAACAGCCCGGTCGAGCAGGTCGGACATCGACTCGTCGGGGTCGGAGGAGGGCCGTTGCAGCCCGCTCGGGTCGCCGGACTCGACCTGGGCGATGGCGAAGTTCCAGACCGTGGCCACGTGTTCGGCCAGCCCGGTGTTCGTCCATTCGGGGCAGGCCGCCACCCTGGCATCGGGTGAGGCCTCGACGGCGGCGATCAGGGCCCGGCCGTCGGCGGCGAGGTGGGCGAGGTAGGAGTCGTTCGTGAGTTGATGGTCCATGGCCCGGATCATGCCCGCCCAGGTGGCGTCAGGACGGATCGGACCCGCCCGACGGTCGGTCCTGTTCACGAAGGAACGCCTCGAATTCGGCGGCCAGGTCGTCGCCGCTCGGCAGCATCTCATCGGTCTCGTCGGCGTCCGACTCCAGTCTCCGGACGTACTCGGAGATCTCGGAATCGACTTTGACGGCGGCTTCGACGTGTCGCTGCCACTCGGCGGCAGCATCGTCGAGGTCGGCATAGCCGGTCTCGATCCCCGTGACCTGTTCGAAGCGACGCAGCAGGGAGCGGGTCGCCTTCGGGTTGGGTGTGTCGGGCACGTAGTGGGGGACTGACACCCTCAGCGAGATCACGGGGACGCCGGCCTGGTCCAGGGCGTCATGGAGGACGCCGATCAGACCCGTAGGGCCCTGATAGGAGGGGCGGTTGAGGCCGAGGCGCTCCGCCAGTTGGGGGTTGGTCGAGCTGGCGACGACGCCGAGGGGCCGGGTGTGTGGTGCCATGCCCGCCATGGCTCCCAGGGTCACCACCGACTCGGCGCCGGTGTGTGCGACCACAGCGACCAGCGTTTCGGCGAACGTACGCCAGCGCAGGTGCGGCTCGACGCCGGACATGAGTACGAGGTCGCGGGGAGCATCACCGCCGTGTGCCACCAGCACCTCGTTCGCCGGCCAGCGCAAGCGGCGGACCCCCTCGAAGTCGAACTCGACGACCGGTCGTTCCTGGGTGAAGTCGTAGAAGGTCTCGGGATCGACGTCGCCGATGACGGCGGCATCGAACCGGTCGGCCATCCAGGTCACCGCCGCAGTGGCCGCACCGGCGGCGTCGAAGAGCCCGCGGTAGGCGACGGCCACGATCGGCCGGTCCAGGTCCGTGCGCAGGTCGTCCACCTGCCAGCGCAACTCCTCCATCCCGACAGGTTCGCGCACCTTCGGCCCCCGCGCCCGTGCCGGGCACCACCTGTGCCATGCCGTCGTGGGACGATGCGTCGATGGACGCCCCCGAGAGCGAGTCCCTTGGACCGGGGGGACGTTCCGGCCGGTGGGTGCTGTTCGCCGGGGTCTACGCCGTGTATTTCGCCTTCGGCGTCGTGGCGCTGTCGATCCCACCGCTGGTGGGGGAGGTGCGTGCCGACCTGGGCCTCAGCCGGGTGGCCATGGGCCTCGCCCTCGGCGCCTGGCAACTCGTCTACCTCGGCTCGGCCCCGCCGGCCGGCCGCCTGGTGGACCGACTCGGGGTCCGTCGGGCGATCTCCATCGGCGCACTCGTCGTCATCGCCAGCGGGTTCCTGCGGGCCGCCGCCGGCAACCTCCCCGCCCTGTGGGCGGCCATCGCCCTGTTCGGCGTTGGTGGGCCGCTGATCTCGGCCGGCGCCCCGCGGGCGGTGGCCCTGTGGTTCGACGACCGGCGTGAGCGCCGGGTCGCCGTGGGCGTCTACAGCACGGCGCCGGCGCTGGGTGGCGTGGTCACGCTGGTGTTGTCCAACTCGGTGCTCATGCCGCTCACCGGGTCATGGCGTTGGACGGTCGTGATCGAGACCGGCTCGATGGTCCTCGCCCTGGTCGGCTGGCTCGTCGTCACGGGCCGCATTCGGGCGCCGATGTCGAGTAGTGAGGCCACCGAGGCCGGCGCAGTCGGCGCCTGGCGGGCTCTCGGGCGCGATCCCCGGATCCGGCTGATCCTGGTGCTAGGCCTCGGCGTCTTCTTCGTCTCCCATGGCCTCGGCGGTTGGATGCCCGCCCTGCTCCGCACGCACAGCGGATTCTCGTCGATGGCTGCCGCCAACTGGGTGGCGGTGGGCAGCGGAGTCGGGGTCGCCGTCTCGCTCTGGCTGCCCGGGAAGGCGGACGGCCGACGCCTCCCGTTCATCCTGGCCGGTGTGATGTTGGTCGTGTCGGTGGCGCTCCTCGCCATCCTGGTCGCACCGACGGCGCTCGATCCGCTGCCGGTCGCCGCCGCCGGCGTCCGTGCAGTGCTGGTGCCCCTGGTGCTCGTCGCCCTCATGGAGTCGAAGGTGGTCGGCCCCCACAACATGGGCGTCGCCTACGGCCTGTGGTTCGCGGTCGCCGAGTTGGGCGGCGTCTCTGGTCCGCTGGTGATGGGCTGGGTGGCCGACACCGACTTCGGATTCGGCGGAGCGCTGGTGCTCATGTCGGTGGCCTGCGTGCTCGTGGCCCTCGTGGCGATACGGCTGCGCGGCCCAGCCAGCCCGGAAGTAGGTTCGGTGCCGACCGCCGCAGATGTGCCGGCAGAGGAGCGCCCGTGACCGACCAGGACCCGACCCAGCCCTACTCCGGCTTCGAGGGCCAGGTGCGGCGGACCATTGTCGGCTCCGACCCATGGTGGCCCGGGCAGCCGACCGCCCCGGCCGGTGCGCCGAACGTGATCGTCATGCTGTGCGACGACCTGGGCTTCGCCGACATCGGCTGCTACGGCTCCGAGATCGACACGCCCCACCTTGACCGCCTTGCCGACGAGGGCCTGCGCTACACCAACTTCCACGTCAACCCGATGTGCTCGCCCACCCGCGCATCACTGCTGACCGGCCTCAACCACCACCTCGCCGGCCTCGCCACCGTCTGCCACCGCGACCCCGGGTTCCCCGGCTACGCCATGGAGATCCGCGACAACGCCGTCACGATGGGCGAGGTCCTGCGTGACGCCGGCTGGGCCACGCTCATGGTCGGCAAGTGGCACCTCTGCAAGGACTCCAACCTCACCGAGGCCGGCCCGCGCCACGGCTGGCCCTGCCAGAAGGGTTTCGACCGCTTCTACGGGATCCTCGACGGGTTCACGAACTTCCACCAGCCGCACCGTCTCTACGAGGACAACCACGTCGTCCAGGTCGACCAGTACCCCGACGACTACTACTTCACCGACGACCTCACCGACCGGGCGCTCGACATGGTCCGCCAGGTGCGCTCCGGCCATCCCAGGAAGCCATGGTTCCTCTACTTCTCACATGGCGCCACCCACGCCCCGCTCCAGGTCAGGGCCGCCGACGCCGAGAAGTACCGGGGCGACTACGCGGACGGCTGGGACGTCGTCCGGCAGCGCCGCTTCGAACGCCAGCAGGAACTGGGGGTCATCCCCGAGGGTGCGGTCCTGCCACCCCGCAACACCGAGCCGCACCATGCCGTCGAAGCCTGGGACGACCTCACCGATATGGAGCGCGAGGTCTTCGCCCGCTATCAGGAGGTCTACGCGGGCATGGTCGACAACGTGGACCAGAACTTCGGACGGCTGCGAGCCGAACTCGAGGCCATGGGGGAGTGGGACAACACCATCGTCGTGTTCACCTCCGACAACGGCGGGTCGCGTGAGGGCCAGGAGCGGGGCACCTCGTCGTACTTCCGCACCCTGCTCGCCCATACCCAGGGCTCCAGCCCGTTCGACGACATCGAGGTGGACCACGCCCGCCTCGACCTCATTGGCGGCCCGCAGACGCTGCCGCACTACCCGATGGGCTGGGCCATGGTGTCGGGCACGCCGTTCCGCCTCTACAAGATCAACACCCACCAGGGCGGCCACCAGGTGCCATGCATCGTCTCGAAGGGTGCCGGCATGGTGGAAGGCGGCGGCCTGCGCACCCAGTACCAGCACGTCACCGACCTGCTGCCCACGGTCCTCGACCTCGTCGGCGTCGACCTGCCGACCACCAGGCACGGGCAGCCGCTGCCCTCGCCCGCCGGCTCGAGCTTCACGACGTCGCTCGCCGATTCCGATACGCCTTCGACGCACCCGGAGCAGTACTACGAGCAGGCTGGCCACCGGGGCTTCTACCGCGACGGCTGGTCGGCGGTGACCTGTCACGGCCGTCGGGAAGCGTTCAGCAATGACACCTGGGAGCTCCACCACCTCGCCGAGGACCCGACCGAGAGCCGTGATGTGGCCGCCGAGCACCCGGAGAAGCTCGCCGAACTCCGGGAGGCGTGGGAGCAGGCGGCCTGGGACAACCAGGTCTTCCCCCTCGACGAGGGCAGCGGCGCCACCTACATCCAGCGACCACCCTGGGAGGCGGTGCTGGCCGAGCCGGCCACGTTCCTGCCCGGCACCCCGACCGTCGAGCGCTTCCGGTCGGTGCAGTTCATCAACTTCCGCTCGTTCACCGTCGACGTGGCCCTCACCTACGCCGCCGGTGACGAGGGCATCCTCGTGGCCCACGGGGACCAGGGCGGCGGCTACTCGATCTACGTCGAGGACGGACACCTCTTCCTCGCCTACAACGGCTACGGGGTGATGACCGTGGTCGACGGCGGACCACTCGCCGACGGCACCTCGTCTGTCGCGCTCGTCGTGGAGGCGCCCGGAAGCATGCGGGTCCACGCCACCCTGCGGGCCGAAGGCGAGGTGGTCGGCGAGGCCCGGGACCTGCCGCTGCTCACCTCGATGGCGCCCTTCGAGGGCATCGACGTCGGCATCGACCGCCGCTCACCCGTGTCGTGGGACGTCTACGAGCGCCACGGCGCCTTCCCGTGGACCGGAACGCTCCACTCGGTGGCCTACACACCCGGCGAACTGGCCCCCGACGCCGGGGCCCGCTGGCTCGACGTGCTCCGCGAGTCCGCCTCCCGGTACGAATAGGGGCGCCATGACTGCCGTCGAACTGCACGACCTGGTCGATCCGGCGCACACGGTGCTGTGCGTCGTCGAGTGCCAGAACGGGGTGATCGGTGCCGAGTCCAGCCTCCCGGCCCTCGCCGAGGAGGCGGTCGGCATGCTCCCCGCCCTGACGGGCCTGGCGGACGCAGCCCGCGGCGCCGGCGTGAAGGTCGTCCACGCCACCGCCCAGGTGTTCCCGGACCGGTGGGGTGCCAACGACAACGCCCGCCTGTTCGGCGTGGCCCGCCGTTCGCCTGTGCAGTTGGTCGCCGGGACCGCAGCTGCCCAGCCGGTTCCCGAGTTGGGATACGACCCCGCCACCGACGTGGTCGTGCCCCGGTTCCACGGCCTCTCGCCCTTCTCGGGCACCGAACTCACGCACCTGCTGCGCAACGAGGGCATCACGACCGTGGTCCTCGCCGGGGTGTCGCTGAACGTGGCGATCCCGAATGCGGCCTTCGACCTCGTCAACGCCGGCTTCCAGGCGGTGGTCGCCACCGACTGCGTGGTCGCCACGCCCACCGAGTACGGCGGACAGGTGCTGGCCAACACCCTCGCCTACGTCGCCACCCTCGCCGGTTCCTCGGAGTTGGCCGCCGCCTGGCGGGGCTAGTCGGTCGACGCCACCCGCCGTCGCCTGGCCCGTACGGCCAGGGCCAGCATGATCCCGACCAGTACTGCATGGTCGACGCGGGGTGCCATGGCGAGCGTCGCAGCGAAGGTGCCGAGTGCCACCACACCGTCTCCCGTCGATGCCCGGGCCAGGCCGAACAGCTTCCGGGGCTGGATCAGGCCGAGCACGGCGGCGATCACCACACCGCCCAGTACGGCACGGGGGAGTGTCTCGAGGACGTCAGCGAACGGCAGGAACGCCAGGACCACGATGCCGGTGACGAGCCCGGACCAGCGGGTGCGGGCTCCGGCCAGCCGGTTCAACGACGAGCGGCTGAAGGATCCGCCCACGGGAAATGCTCCGGCGACCGCACCTGCCACGTTGGCCAGGCCCTGGCTGATGAATTCCCGGTCGGCCGACCATCGTTGGCGTTCCTCGGTGGCGAACACGCGGGAGATCGACGCCGCCTCGGCGAACCCCACGAGGGCGATCACCACGCCGGCGACGACGACCGATCCCAACTGGTCCCAGGGGAGGTCGAGCCCGAGAGTCGGCAACCCCGTGGGCACCTCGCCGACAGTCGGTCCCCCGTAGCCCGTCACCTCGGTGCAGAGAATTCCGCCGGTCATGGCGACGAGGGCGCCGGGGAAGAACCGGTGGATCCGGCGTCCGCGCAGCACTAGCGCCATGGTCACCGCCGCCAGCAGGATCGCCATGAACTCCCAGTCGCCCGGGTGCCCCAGCGACCAGCCTGCGCGCCAGAGCACTCCGCCGTCGGGTGCTGCCACCCCCAGCGCCTTCGGGAGTTGGGAGCACGTGATGAGGATGGCTGCCGCCGAGGTGAAGCCGGTGACCACCGGGTCGGTCATCAGGTAGGTGACGAGGCCAAGGCGCAACACGCCGAGCAGGAGCCGGGTGACGCCGACGACGAGGGCCAGGAGGGCGGCGAGCGCCAGATAGTCGGCCGACTCCGGCTGGGCCAGCCCGGTCAGCGCTCCGAGGGTGAGGAGGCTGGTCATGGCGACAGGCCCCGTTTGGAGGTAGGGCGAGGATGCGCAGAGGGCCGCAGCGATGAGCGGCAGGGTCGATGCGAAGAGGCCGATGTGCGGAGGGAGCCCTGCCAACTTGGCATAGGCCATCGACTGGGGGATTAGCACCAGGGCGACGCTGAGGCCGGCCAGGAGGTCGGCGATGCCCGCCCTCGAGGGGGGGGACGTCAACGGGACGGACTTCTCCATCCGGCGAGGCTATTGGGCGGGGGAGGGTGAGCCCATCGGCTCGGCGCCGAAGTGGCTCGGGGTGGGTGGCGGGCGAACGGGTTGCGTCAGCCCTGGCCGCCGAGGTCCACGCAGTAGGCCTCGTGGTCGATTGCCAGGGCCCTGGACTCGTGACGGGCGGCGAGGCGGAGGAGTTGGTCGAGGGTCTCGACGATGGCGGCGGACCTGCTCGACGAGTGGACGGCGACCAGCGACAGGGCGGCAAGTTCGTCGATCTTGAAGCACTCGGTGCCCAGTCGGCGGACCTGGTTGGTGATGCGGGGGGCCTTCCACTGCGCATCGTGGTAGAGGTCGTCCTCGACGATGGCCCGGCTGTGGTCGGTGAGCGACACCCGGAAAGCGAGGAGTTCGGCCTCGACTTCGGCGAACCAGGTGGAGTCTTCGCTGCGCCGGGCGGCGAGGTCGGCGAGGCGTCCTGCAGCGGGTGCGAGGCCTGCTGTCGACCCGGTGGTATCGGAGGTGATCATCATCAGGGTTCGTCTCCCGTGCTCGGTTCCCGGTGTCGGTTCTGTGGGAACGGGGGGGCGACGACGATGTCGATCTGGCACACAGGATACAGGTTGGTCGTGGCCGAAGCCAGAGCGGGGCGTGCGGAAACCACTCTGGGTGGCTTGTCCTGACCACGGGGCGTGGGGGTACGGTCGGCGGGCGATGACCCAGCCGGAGTCGGTACCCCCCGACGAATACCCAAGGACCGACGACCTTCCGTCCGACGGGGTTCCCGTCCGTTCGGCGGCGACCCTGCTCCTGTTGGATGACCGACCCGACCTGCACGTCCTGACGCTGCGCCGCACCACGCTGTCCACCTTCGTGGCCGACCACACGCTCTTCCCTGGTGGCGCCCTCGACCCCGACGACGGCGACGCCCGCTGGCCGGACCTCGTTCGGGGTTGGACGCCGGCTTCTGCGGACGACGCACTCGGCACCGGGCCGGGGGCGTTGGCCTTCTGGATCGCCGCCGTGCGCGAGACCATCGAGGAGGTCGGCATCGCCGTCGGACTCGGCGGCGAAGTCGTCGCCCACCGCCACGACCTCGATTCCGGCCGGTCCCGGCTCAGCGACCTCGTGGGGAACGACGGACTGGACCTCTCGGGAGTCCACCCGGTCGCCCGCTGGGTGACGCCGACGGGTGGCCTGAAGCGCTACGACACGTTCTTCTTCGTCGCCGCAGCACCGCTCGGCGCCGAACCCGTGGCCGACGGCACCGAGGCCGTCGCTGTCGACTGGATGCGGCCCACCGAGGCGCTCGAACGTTGGCAGGCCGGGGAGTTGACCATGATCAGCCCCACGATCTCGATGCTGCAGTGCCTCGAGGGATTCGGCACCACGGCCGAGGCACTGGCGGCTGCCGCCGTGGCGAACGGTGCCCCTCGCCGTCGGGCCAGGATCCTGGACGAGTCCAGCGACCTGGTGCGCTTCCCCGGTGATCCGGGCTACGAGGCGGTGGGCACGAGGGAGGCGCTCGGGTGGGTGTGGATCCCGTCGCATGAAGGGGGCTTCGGAACCCCGGAACCGTAGATTCCCCGTCGTGGGTGCTCCTTCCTTCGTTCCGATTCCGGTGCTGCGTCCGACCGACGCTGCCTACCGGGGTCCCCGGCGACTCCTCGGTCCGTGGACCGCCGATCGTCCCGGCGAGGTCGTCGGCGAAGGCCAGCCCAACGGTGGGCGACTCGGCGTCCAGGGTCCCGACCAGGGCTATGCCCTCCTGTTGGCCCGCACCCTGGTGTCGCGGCTGCACCTGGCCGCCGGCGAGCACCTCGACGACGTCGTTGTCGGCTGCGTAGGCGTCGCCCTGAAGCGGTCCGCCCTGTTCGGCCGGGCCCCGGTCCTCGCCGACCTCGAGGTGGCCTTCGGCCTCTTCGGGTTCTTCGGTGATTCCCCATCGGCCGCCCTGGTGGAGAAGCGGCGCGAGCTCTTCGCCGGTGTGGCACACCACCATCACTACGCGGCGGCGCGTTCCATCGCCGACCTCGTGTCCGAGGACCTGCTCCGGCTGGCACCGGACGACGCAGCATCGCAGGGCCTGCCGGCCTGACCGGCCGGGCGCCCTCGACTGATCCCCGCTCCTGCCAGACTCCGTTGATGGAGGAACAGCCGACGTTTCCGCCAGAGGGGCCATCTAAAGGTCAGCCCAGGGGGCGCGCCCTCGACTCGGTCATGCCGATCGTGCTCTTCGTCGGGCTGAACCGCCTGGCAGGCCTGGGATGGGCCGTGCTGGGTGCCACGGTGTGGAGCATCAAGGCGGTCGTCGGCCGTCGTCGGCGCGGGGAGGCCGTCGGGAAGTTCCTGCCGATCCTCGTCGGCTACCTGGTGGTGCGCGGCATCATCGGAATCCTGACCGACTCGGAAGCCGTCTACTTCGGTATCGGCATCGGCACGAAGGCCTGCATCGGCGTCGCCCTGATCGTCACCTCGTTGGCCGGCCGGCCCTTCCTCGGTCGGGTGTTTCACCTGGCCCTGCCCATCGACCGAACGACTCGTGCCCACCCGGCCTACCTGCGGATGACCTCGCGACTGACCGTGGCGCTGGGCGTCTGGCAGCTGATCACCTCGACCTGGGACATCTGGCTATTCAGGCAGACCTCGACCGACGGCTATGTGCTCATCCGGGCGCTGGTCGGCTGGCCGACCGGGATCCTGCTGACCTTCCTCGGGTTCTGGTACGCCGACCGGGCGCTGCGGGCCGTTCCCGACTTTCCGGGCCTGATGCAGCTGCTCGAGGAACAGGACGAGCGTCGCCGGAAGGGTTGACCGACGACCGCCCCGGGTGCGGCTCGTCCAACCTGATGGGCGAACATGGCTGCATGGCAGACGGAGCACTCGAGGGGCAGGGCGTCCTCGTCACCGGTGGAGGCACCGGCATCGGCCGGGCCTGCGCAGCGGCGTTGGCCGCGGACGGAGCCGTCGTCACGATCTGTGGGCGGACCGAGGCGACGTTGGCCGAGTCGCAGGAGGTCATCGAGCCCGGCCACGGGGGAAGCGTCGGGTACGTCGTCGCCGACGTGACCGACGAGGGCTCGGTGCAGGTGGCGGTCGGGGCAGCCGTCGAGGCGGCGGGCAACCTGGCCGGGGTCGTGGCCAACGCCGGAGGCGGCGGCGGCATGGGGCCGTACCACGTCCAGGACACCGACGAGTTCCTTCGGGTCCTGCACCTCAACGTGCTCGGCACGATGCTGTGCGTCAAGCACGCCGTGCCGCACCTGGTCGCCAACGGCGGCGGCTCTGTCGTCGGGATGTCGTCGATCGCGGGACACGTCACACATCCGAACTTCGGCGCCTACCCGGTAGCCAAGGCCGGCATCGAGCAGATGATGCGCAACGCAGCCGACGAGTTCGGACGCTCGAACGTGCGGTTCAATGCCGTGCGGCCCGGCTTCATCGCCACCGAGATCATGAGCATGATCCCCACCGACAGCGACGTGTACGACAGCTACGTCCGCAACACTCCGATGGGCGACGTCGGGCAACCGGAGGACGTCGGAAACCTGGTCCGGTTCCTGATCGGCCCCGAGTCCCGCTGGATCACCGGCACCTGCATCAACGTCGACGGCGGCAACGCCCTGCGGGCTGGCCCCGACTTCTCGCAGTTCGTGGCACCCTCCCTCGGCGACGACGTCATGTCCGGCAACCTGCCCGACTGACTGGACGGCTCAGGCCGGGTCGACCACCAGGTGGGCCTCGCTGAGGCCGTAGACGAAGGCGTTCGGCATCTCGACCGGCTCAGTGCCGGGGGCCAGGCGGGGGTTGCGGAAGCGCCGGGCGAACTCCTCGAAGAAGACCCGAATCTCGAGCCGGGCCAGCGCCGCCCCCAGGCAGAAGTGGGTGCCGTTGCCGAAGGCCAGGTGGTGGTTGGGGTCCCTGGTGACGTCGAACGACTCGGGGTCCGCGAAGTGGGCCGGGTCGCGGTTGGCCGACGAGTACATGAGCAGCACCTGCTCGCCGGCGCCGACGGTCACGCCGCCGATCTCGATGTCCTCGGTCGCCACCCGGCACATGTTGTGGATCGGGGTGACCCATCGGATGAACTCCTCGGTCGCCACGACCGGGTCGGCGCCATCGACGAGCGCCTGGAACTGGTCGGGGCGCCGGGTCAACTCGACGAGCGTGCGAGCGATCACCGTGCGGGTCGTCTCGGCTCCGCCGTCGAGCAGCAGGAGGCAGTCGGAGATGATCTCGTCGAGGCCGAACGGGTAGTCGGCGAGACCCTCGACCTCCCGGTCGACCCAGACGTCCATGACCGTGTCGACCGGGCAGCCGCCGCCCGAACGCTCGGACTTCGTCGACTCGTAGACGTTCATGCAGGCCTCGGTGAACTCGAAGACCGCCATCACACCGTCCTCGTCGTGGTAGCGGGGGCCGCCACCGAGGGCGATGGTGCGCTCTGACCACTCCTTGAGCTGCGGCCAGGACTCGTGGGGGAAGCCCAGCAGCAGCCCGATCATCTGGGCCGGCAGCGGTGCTGCCAGCTGCGAAATGACCTCGGCCTCGCCGTTCTCAGCCAGGCCGTCCAGCAGGCCGGTGACGACGCCGCGCACGTGGTCCTCCCAGTTGCCGGCGGCCCGCGGCGTGAAGCGCCGCGAGACCAGGTTGCGGCGCACCGTGTGGTGCGGGTCGTCGAGGGCGATGATCGAGGCGTCGGCCGGGATGTTGGGCCGGTAGCCGCCCTTTTCGTTGCCCGAGTTGGTGAACCGGAACTTGTCGCGCTCGACCTCGATGATGTCGTCGTAGCGGGACACGCCCCAGAGTTCGTTGACCTCGTCCCAGTAGAAGGGCTCATGGTCCCGCATCCAGGCATAGGTCGGGTACGGGTCGTTCACGTAGAAGTCGCCGTCGAGCAGGTCGAGGGCCGGCCGGTCGGGGGAGGGTCGGAGGGGGTTCGCCACAGCCGGATCGTAGGTCCACGGTCTCCGGCGACTACAACCGTGGTCGAAGGTCGCATTGATCGGGAGGAGCGCCAGGGTGAGAGCCGTGCGGACCGTGGACGGGGAGTTCACGGTCGTCGAGGTCGACGAGCTCGATCCGTCCGACAGCGAGGTCGTCGTCGACATCGCCGCCTCGGGGATCTGTGGATCGGACCTGCACCTGCAGGGCTTCGGCATCCAGGTCACGTTCGGCCACGAGTGCGCCGGCCACCTCGCCGACGGCACACCCGTGGCGATCCAGCCCCTCATGCACTGCGGGGCCTGCGACCGCTGCCTCGACGACCAGACCCACCTCTGCCGCAACGGCAGCGGCACCATGTACGGCATCGCCCGCGACGGCGGCATGGCCGACCGGCTGGTCGTCGACTCGTCCTGCCTCATCCCCCTGCCCGACGGCGTGCGCGTCGCCGACGCCTGCCTCGTCGAGCCGCTGGCCGTTGCCCAGCACGCCGCAAACTCGGCCGGCGCAGAGCCGGGCCAGCGGGTGCTCGTCGTCGGTGGTGGGATGATCGGCCTGGCCTGCGTGGCGACGTTCCGTGCCGCCGGTGCCGACGTCGACCTGTCGGCCCGCCACGACCACCAGGTCGCCGCCGGCGAGCGCCTGGGCGCCGGCACCGCCGCGTCGGGCGAGTACGACATCGTGGTCGACGCTGCCGGCACCGGGAGCGCCGTCGCCATGGCCCTCGACCATGCCCGGCCCGGCGCCGTGCTTTCAGTGCCCGCCGTCTACTGGGAACCGCTGACCATCCCGAACGCCACGACCTTCGTGGTCAAGGAGGTCCGGATGCAGCCCTCGTACACCTACGGGCACCACCACGGGGTGCGCGAGGTCGACGAGGCGGCGGCCCTGCTGGGGGACTGCCCGGAATTCGCCGAGGCGGTCATCACACACCGGTTCGGCCTGGACGACGCCCCCGAAGCCTTCCGGGTGGCCGCCGACCGGGCAGCCGGCGCCATCAAGGTGGTGCTGGAGCCCTAGGCGAGCACCACCATCTCGAAGCGACTGGGCCGACGGAAGACCTCCTCGGCGAGCGGCCGGAACTCCTCGAGCGGCAGGTCGTCGTAGGCGGGGTCGAAGCAGTTCTGGTCGTACTCGTGGCAGAAGGCCGAGCAGTCGTCGAACCACTGGTGTTCCCGGAAGGCCTCCCGTGAATCCCGGTCGCCGCCGAGGTGGTGGAAGTAGTAGTACCCCTGGAACACGCCGTGGTGCCGGATGATCCAGTGGGTCCGGTCCGACACGTATGGCTTGATGATGTCGGCGGCCACGGCCGAGTGGTTGGCGGGGGCGACCACGTCGCCGACATCGTGGAGCAGCGCCGCCACGACCATCTCGGTGTCCTCGCCGTTGCGCAGAGCCCGGGAGGCGCTCTGGAGCGAATGCCGGTAGCGGTCGACCTGATAGCCGAAGCGGGGTCCCTCCATCGAGCGGAGCAGGCCGAAGAGGTGGTCGGTCAGCGAGTCGTGGACGTGGCGCTTGAAGGTGGCGATCGACTCGAGGTAGTCGTCGGCCGTGCCGTCCTCCATGAGGGTCCAGTCGAAGGTACGTGGTGACGTGGGGTCCATGTCCGCGCAGTCTGGCACGGCGGTACCGGCCGTGGACAGCCCCGGGGCTAGGTTCCGCGGCGACGGGAGGTCCGATGCAGCCCTACGACGAGTTCTCGATGCTGGCCGACAACGCCGCTGAGGCCGAACTGGCCTGGGAAGGTCCGCCTCCGGTCGAACGACTCGAGGTGGAGGGCCCCGCCGGCCTGGCCGTGAGCGCCATCCTGTGGGGGACCGGGGCGCCCGAACTGGTGCTGCTGCACGGCGGGGCGCAGAACGCCCACACCTGGGACACGGTCGCCCTCGCCCTCGGGCGGTCGCTGCTGGCGATCGACCTGCCCGGACACGGCCACTCCGACTGGAGACCGCAGAAGGACTACACACCGCAGGTGCTGGCCGCCGAGGTTGCCCGGGTGGTCGAGGTCCATGCCCCCGGGGCCGAGGCGGTCGTCGGCATGTCGCTCGGAGGCCTGACAGCGCTGTGCCTGGCGACCGGCCGTCCGGACCTGGTGCGACGACTCGGACTGGTCGACATCACCCCCGGCACCGACCACGCCAAGGCCGAGCCGATCATCAACTTCGTGTCGGGGCCTGCACACTTCGACGACTTCGACGCCATCCTCGCCCACACCGTCGAGCACAACCCCACCCGATCCGAGTCGTCGCTGCGTCGTGGCGTCCTGCACAACGCCTGCGAACAGGAGGACGGCTCGTGGTCGTGGCGCTGGGATCCGATGCGCGACTGGAAGACCGGGGAGAAGCCAAAGGAGAAGGCACCCGACTTCGGCGCCCTCTGGGACCGGGTCTCGTCGCTGGCGTGCCCCGTCCACCTGTGGCTGGGCGGAGCGTGGAGCGTCGTCGGCGACGAGGACGTCGAGGAGTTCCGGCGCCGGCAGCCCGACGTGTCGGTCACGACGGTCGAGGGCGCCGGCCACAGCATCCAGGGTGACCGCCCCCTGGACCTGGTGGTGCTGATCGAGGGGTTGCTGGCCGAGCCTGCTTAGAGGCCCTCGATGCGGCGGTAGCCCTCGGCGAGGGGGACGCCGAAGCGCTGCCCCACCTCGGCAAGTTCAGCGAGGATCCCGGCGCGGAAGGCACCGGCCTGCGAGCCGTCGTCGTCGGTACCGATGCCCATGGTCGAGAGGTGCTGTGAGCGGTGCGCCAGCAGCGCCGCCACCTTGGCTGCGGCTGCCACCTCGTCGACCGGTTCGGCGTGGTTCGGTTCCTCGGTGTCGAACAGCAGCAGTTCGTCCGGACGGTGGTGGGCGAGGCCTGAGTCGGTCAGGAAGTGCGGGTCGCGGGCGGCCACCACACCGTCGGTGACGAGGAAGCCCGCCGCCCGGTGGTCGGGGTGAAGCCGCCAGCGCCGCCACGGGTCGTGGCCGAGGAGCACGTCGGGTCGGATCCGTCGGATCCATGCCGCCACCTCGTGGGCCGTGGCACGGTCGGCGTCGAGTTCGCCGTCGACCCGGTCGAGGAAGGCCACCTCGCCGGTCGCTCCGAGACGCTCGACGGCGGCGCGCTGCTCGTCGCGTCGGGTGGCGACCAGTCGGGACGGATCCTCGTCCACGTCCCAACTGCCCTTCGAGCCGTCGGTGCACACGAGGATGTGGACCTCGCAACCGGAGGCGGTCCAGTCGGCGAGCGTGGCTCCGGCGTACAACTCGACATCGTCCGGGTGGGCACCGACCGCGAGGGCGCGGCCGGGCAGCGCCAGTCCGGTCACGTCGACGTCTGGAACTCGAGGTCGGCGGGCTCGTCCACGTCCCAGCCCAGGTCCGGGTCGGGGAGGCTGCGCCACGCAAGGCCCAGGCGTTGCGCCTCGGCGACGTGGCGGGCATGGGAGCCCGGCCCGTAGGCGAACCGGAAGCCGACATCGACCGGGACCACGGCCACGGGCGTGCCGTCGCCGTGCCGGTCGGGCACGAGCGTGACCCCGTCGAAGTCGGCACAGCGGGCGAGGTCGGTGGCCCGGGGCAGGTCACCGTGGGCGACGATCACCCGATCGAAGCCGTCGACGGCCAGCGCGGCGATGCCGGCGTGGACCGCCCGGTCGAGGCCGGGCCCGTCGACCCGGATCACGGTCGCTCCGAGTCCCTCCGCCCAGTCGGCGACCTGGTCGTCGTCGCACACCACCGCCACGGGCAGTGGCGCTGCGGCGGCGATCACCGTCTCGGCCATCCGGCGGGCGAGGTCGGCCCGCTCGCCCGCATCGAGGACCGGCGACAGGCGTGCCTTGGCGCCGCGGAAGGCCTTGAGCGGGATCAGTACGGCCGTCTGCACCCGGAGAGTCTATGGGAGGGCCACCCGCCGGAATCCGTCGGCGCCCTAGGCTCGCCCGCATGACGACTCGGGCGGCCGTGATCGGTGCAGGCTCCTGGGGTACGACCGTTGCCTCGCTGCTCGCCCCCCGGGTGTCGACCGTGCTGTGGTCCCGCCGCCCCGACGTGGTCGCCGACATCGCCGAAGGGCGCGGCAACCAGCGCTACCTCGCCGGCTTCGACCTGGCCGGAGAGTTGGAGGCCACCGCCGACATCGCCGAGGCCGTCTCGGGTGCCGACGTGGTGGTGGTCGGCGTGCCGACGCACGGGTTCCGCGAGACGCTCGCCGCCGCCGTACCGGCCATCGGCGCCGACGTGCCGGTGGTCAGCCTCGCCAAGGGCTTCGAGCAGGGCACCCGCCTCCGCATGACCCAGGTGGCCGCCGAGTTGCTTCCGGGCCACCCGGTCGGCGTGCTCAGCGGCCCCAACCTCGCCAAGGAGATCCTCGAAGGTCGGGCGGCGGCGACGGTCGTTGCCTGCTCCGACGCCGGCGTCGCCGAGACGCTCCAGGAGCTGCTGGCCTCCGACCGCCTGCGCGTCTACACGAACGACGACGTCGTCGGCTGCGAGGTCGGCGGCGCCGTCAAGAACGTGATCGCCCTCGCCGCCGGGATGGCCGAGGGTCTCGGGACCGGCGACAACGCCCGGGCCGCCCTCATCACCCGCGGCCTGGCCGAACTGACCCGCCTGGGCGAGGCTCTCGGTGGCGACCCCCGGACCCTGGCGGGCCTGGCGGGCCTGGGCGATGTCCTCGTCACGTGCATGAGTCCGCAAAGCCGTAACCGTTGGGTCGGCGAACAGGTTGGGCGGGGCCGTCCGC